>ERZ773008.2927-NODE-2927-length-10797-cov-4.839415_pt1 | contig 10797 bp, 11 predicted proteins | sample MGYA00580664_ERZ773008 | MGnify/ENA primary metagenome ERZ773008 (study PRJEB29015, sample SAMEA2738016) | human oral metagenome | biome: human oral; feature: human-associated habitat; material: dental | place: China | collected 2048 ... | reverse complement strand
GCCAGAACCGATTACGGCTGAGCCTGAAACCGATGCTGTCGGTATCTGTTTTTGGTGCGACGAGCGTTATTAGTGAGTCTTATAGTTTACAGTCTCATTATATCGGTGTCTTTAAACTCTTTTGGTGCAAACTTTTTAGTATCGACATCAAATTCCTGATGACGCTTCTTTGTAAAGTCCTGACTTGAAACTCCGAAGCCGGAACCAGCCAGCAAGTAGTTCTCCACGCTAACTGTTGTAACCTCAATGCTCGGTCTTAAATACTTCTTCATTTCTTCTTAAATTAACAATCTTCCCTTGTTCTTTTTTTAATAACACCTAATTAATAAGGTAAAATCTAAAATTGCTATATGACCGTTCGAGAGTCGAGTCAGAAAATAAAAGCAGTTGTTGTGACATAACATGCTTCTTTCACGTCAATTCCTATCCATACACTTGGACAGAAACAGCCAATAGTGGTTTAAAACAATTCAGATGACAAAGTTAGTGCTTTGTATTTCACACATACAAATATTGCAAAGAAATCAGCTTAAAATTACCCCCAAATCATTTTTCATTAAAAATATTATTTAATTAAACCTGTTTATTATAATATACTCTTTTATATTGTTATATTTTTAGATAACCTTAACTATATCAAATTATTCTATTATACGTTATCATCACTGATAACTAGATATTTGTATATTCAAGTAGTTTTATGGATTTTTGTTATAGAATATTGATTTTATTATCATAAAATTGTATAATATAATTATAATAATAAAGCAAGGGAGTGAATGACATGACGTTAAATAATAAAGTAAAAGAAAATATTATTTTAACAACTGTCCAAAACGTTTGAACTAAGGGCTATTCTCTGACAAGTGTTCAGGATATCATTAAAAAAGCTAAGGCCCCTAAAGGAAGCGTATATTATTATTTTCCAAAAGGTAAAGATGAAATTTACCTAGAAGCTTTGGATAAAATTAACAGTAATGTTAAAAAAGAATTTAAAACAATTTCTCCGAAATTAGGGACTTTAGAGGAGTATTTAACAAATGTTTTTGATCTTTTTATTTCAAAAGGTAAAGCATGTAAACGCAGTGGTTTTTCTCTGACATTATTAGCCATGGAAACTGCTGAACTTTCTCCAATTATCGCTGAAAAATGTAGTGATATATTGGAAAACTGGCGCTTACTTCTTGCTGATGGATTATTCGATAGAAATCTTCCAGAAGATGTTTGTAATCCTGTTAGTGAATGGTTATTCACTAGTATTCAAGGAGCTTTAACTGCAAATAGAATACACAAGGATGAAGCATTCCTTTATAATATAAAATCTACAATTAGATTTGTTTCTACTGCTTCTCCTGAAACACTAAGAGGAATATTCTCTAGATCGGATGAAGACGAAGTTGTCGCATAAATTAATCCCTCGCTACTATTTTTAGTAGTGAGGGATTAATTTTTTAAATTGTATTTATCATTTGCATAGTTAAAGAATTAATTTTTTGACTAAAGAATTTTTTTATAGCAGGATCTATATCTAATCTATCTAATGCCAACTCAAAATCTTCTAACCAATATTTTGCTTCTTTTATAGAAATAGGCAGTTTCATATGTTTTTTTCTCAAATCAGGTGTAGCAAAAATCGAATGACCTGGCTGTCCTAAGAATAATCTAAAAAATCGTTTTTGTTCTATTTTGATTTTTTCAAAACCATCATTAAATAAAAGATTAATTCTATCATCATTTGGTATTATATCATCATACATATGCATAACTAGTTCATCAATCTTTTCTTCTCCTATTTGTTCATACAGGTTCATAATTACCTCCACAATTTGTTCATAATTTTTTCACTTTTTGTACTTATTTATATTAAACTACATTAATAAAATTTTTGCAATTAAAATACTTTAAATTAATTCAATAAACTATTTAGTAGTAGAAAAAAATCAAATTGCTAATTTTCATAGAATTCCACACCATTCTTTTCCAATTTTCTGATAGTGCTCATTTTAATACCTGTTTCCTCAAGAACTTCCCATCTAGTGCTAAAATAAAATGAATATTTAGTTTTATACTTTGAATCAGCAAGTATCTCTAATTCCTCTTCATCTAGGCCTTTAAATGTACTATCTTCTTTCATAAGAGATATCGGATTTTCTTCATATTCGGCTTCTAATTCAATAATACTATTTTCATCTTCCACCATTGTATATAGAGAATCGAAAAAGTATATATTATCTAGCATTCCTAGATAAAAACTAAAACAATAATCCAAGTATCCCAGCTTCCAACTTTCATCATCAATACATATTTCTTTTATTTTATCATCTATCATAATTCTATTCAGATATTCTAACACTTTATCATTCTCACACAATAATTCTTTAAAATATCCTTCTGCTAGATTAAAATTACATTGAATTAAATAATAAAATAATCTTGAAATAAGAATAAATTCATTTAATCTCAAATGATTATTTACTGCATCATTTAGTAAATCGCAAAATTCTCTAAATTTTCTCATATATAAATAAGAAGATAATTTAAAAAACAATATATCTGTGTAAAATTCATCAGAAAATGAAATATTTTTAAATTCACTATCTATAAATTGAATTACATTATGATACATTTCATTATTAAAATAATATTCAACTATATATTTACAAACATCATAATGAAAGAGGTTCACTTCTTCACTTCCTGTATTGAATTTTACCTTAGTATATTCTTCCACCTCTGTTTTCAATTCATGTAAAAGCTCCAATTTATAATATTCCGGTGCCAGTGTATAATTTATTTTCGCCATTTTCGCTTCGATATTATACTTTGATTCATCTATTGCTTGAATTAATTTTTCAGGGTATTGTCTAGCTCTATTTTTATCATTAAATATATTTTGATCAATTGATTTCATATATTCTGAATAGATACTCATAGATTTTTTAAAATTTTCTTTTTCATTCTCATCTTCAAATATCAAATTGTCATATTTAGAAAATCCCAATCTCAAAAAAAAATCTCCATCATTTCTCTCATTTAAATTTACATTTTTCATAATCACATCTCCATTTTCATTATTTTTTAACTACTACTATACAGATACATCATCTTAAAGAATCTTTATCAACAATATATAATAAAAAACGCAGATTACGAAATTTCAATAATCTACGTTTTTCAACATCATTTTTACTCGTTTTTCAAATACTGTCTTGTTTTCTCAATAGACATTTCCGTACCATGTTTGTTTGTACTATAAGTTAATCTATACTTCACATTTAACTTAATATCACGAATCACAACATATCTTTTGTATTGAAATGCTTTATATCTCATATCCCAAAAATACTTTTCAGTATTTGTATAAGAATTATCACGTAAAAGTTCAAAGTGTTGATTGAAATACTCTAGTCTTCTTGCTCTTTCCTCTTCACTCATTTCATAGTTTATAAAATACGCAAAATATCCATAAATTCCTCTGTACCCAATCCAGCGACAAAGTACACCAAAAATTATAACTTTCGCAGTATAAGGCATATTATATGTATCATCCAATTGCCCCGAAAACAAATAAATAAAATAAAATCTTATAGCTAAAATCAGTATTATGAAATAACCAAAATATACCATACCTTTCCATGACCACACAAATATCTCTTCAAAGGTATTTTTTAAAAATTTCTTCCATTTTATTTTATTATTATAATAATCCCCACTCAGGCTTCCCCTTCGATCTAATATTAAATATGCTTTCTTTACTAGAATCCAAGGAACTCTGAAAAATAAAAGCAAAAGCAACATTGATAAAACAATTATTCTTGTCTCTTGCGTAGTAAATTCTTTTTTAAATTCTAGCGCGTATAATCCATAAAAATAAACTATAAAAATCCCTATAAAATACATTATTTGGAAAGCATATAATCTAACCTTACTCATAGTCTCACCTATAATAATTTTTTAAATGCTTCTACTTTGTCAGTTCTTTCCCAAGTAAATTCTACATCTTCACGTCCGAAGTGACCATAAGCTGCTGTTTTCTTGAAGATTGGTTTTCTTAAATCTAAAGTTTCGATAATTCCATTTGGTGTTAAGCGGAATTCTTCTTTAATAGTTTTAACAATATCCCCTTCATCAACTTTTGAAGTTCCGAATGTTTCAACAAAGATTGATACTGGGTGAGCTACTCCAATTGCGTAAGCTAATTGTACTTCTGCTTTATCACAAATTCCACTAGCAACGATATTCTTAGCGATATATCTAGCCATATAAGCCCCTGATCTATCTACTTTAGTCGCATCTTTACCACTAAACGCTCCGCCTCCGTGACGAGAGAATCCACCGTATGTATCAACGATAATTTTACGTCCTGTAAGTCCAGCATCTCCAACTGGTCCACCGATTACGAATCTTCCTGTTGGGTTGATAAAGTATTTAGTATTTTCATCTAATAAATCTTTATCTAAACATGGCTCAATTACGTATTTTTTAATATCAGCATGGATTTGTTCTTGACTCACATCTGCATCATGTTGTGTAGAAACTACGATTGTATCAATTCTATTAACTTTGTGGTTCACATCGTATTCGATTGTTACTTGCACTTTCCCATCTGGTCCTAAGTATGCTAGAGTTCCATTTTTTCTAACTTCAGCTAATTGTTTTGAAAGTTTTTGACTTAAGTAAATTGGTAGTGGCATATATGTTGGTGTTTCGTTAGTCGCGAATCCAAACATAAGACCTTGGTCACCAGCACCTACTTCATTCTCTTCTTTTTGTTGTTTTGTTTCTAATGAGTTATCAACTCCTAAAGCGATGTCTGGAGATTGTTTATCTAGTCCAACTAGAACTGAAATGTGATCTCCTGAATATCCTTTATTAGGATCATTATATCCAATCTCATTAATTGTATCACGTACAATTTGTTGGAAGTCAACATTCGCTGTTGTTGAAACTTCTCCTACAAGTACTGCTAACCCTGTGTTTACACAAGTTTCACAAGCTACACGTCCGTATGGATCTTGCTCTAAAATTGCATCTAAAATCGCATCTGACACTTGGTCAGCGATTTTATCTGGGTGCCCTTCTGTTACTGATTCTGATGTAAATAAATATGTTTTGCTCATTTCTTTCTCCTAAAATATTTTTGTCTGATATTAATACAAATCTCCTCTAGATCCTTAATATCTTTTAAATTATATAAATAAAAGACCTTATCTTATAGACAAGGTCTTAATTTATTACCTCATCGTTCAAAGTAAACTTTGCTAAGGAAAGCACCTTAATCAATTGATTAGGTTGCTGGAGTTCAACGGGCCTTATCCCTCACTCACTCTTGATAAGTATTTATATTTCTTTTATCAGCATATTAGATTTTAATATACTTTTTCTAATTTGTCAAACGATAAAATAAAAAAATTAATATTCAATATTGTATTTACTTCTTTCTTGGAGAATTTTTTCTTTTAGTTTCTCCGCTTCTTCTATTGGAAGATAGTTAATAGAGAGCTTACTATATATTCCAGTTACTTGTACATTAGCTAAATTAAACTTATTTAAGATAGGTCCTGTATTTATAGTAACATCTTGAATAGTATTAAACGGTAAAGTTTTCTTACTCTTGAAGAACACTCCTTCAACTCTAAATACTCCCATGCCATCTATCTCGTAAGAGTAATTTCTAATTACTAAAGGTGGAATAACTAAAGCTACTATAACATAAATTGTTAATACTACTAATATACCTAGACTTAGAAATTTATAATTTATTTCAGTTTTAAAATAGTCATATACACTTTTACCAATAACTATTGATAAGAGAATCATAGCATATATACCGAAGTTTATTCTCACATATTGTATAGATCTTTGGGGTAAATTACGTGATTTTTTTTCAAATATTCTATTCATAACTTACCTCCGAAACTATAAAATCTCTTTCTAATTTTTCTTTATATCCTTTATCATAGTATTTCAACTTAATATCAGAATTTACACCAATAGAATTTATCGATAGATGAAAAAGATCTCTTTTTTTCATAAAATAGTTTGTGCTACTATTTATAGTTCCTACTTTTTTCACTTTAATAAATTCTGTTATAATTGTTAATTGTCTCATGAATGTGTTCTTAAAGTAATGTCTATTATAAGAAAGTTCGTTATATTTCAACATGTAGTTTTTCACTAAAATACTATATGAAACTAAGACAAGATAAAGAGCAACTGAGACTAATATTTTATACTCAAGCTTTAAATCAACACTAGCAAAATACAATATTACAAAGACTATTATCGGTAAAAAACAACAATTAAACAAACTCCAACGATACAATGCCATTCTTGCTTTTCGTTGTATTTTTTCACTTTCTAAACTATCATAGTATTTTATATCAATACCTAGATTATTTTTTACAAAATTTTGTGCAAAATCTTTCTTCACTAATGGTAAGACATCTATCGTAGATTTTTGTTCACTTAAATCTTCTGATACGTTATTAGTCAAAGTTTCAACAGATAATTTTGCAAGCCCGAAAAAACGATAACGCAACGGATATATTAATTTTACACTTTGAATTCTATCAATATCAATAACTAGTGATTTTTTATTTAACAATCCATATTTACATAGTAAATTATGATCTTTTGTCGTCAGGATAAAGTTATAATATTTTACAATTGTATGAATAATTGATGCAATTACTACTAAAATCATAAAAATACCAATTATTATAAATATAGCTGTTAAATTGCCTGCAACTGACTCAGCATTTTTTTGAAGTAGTTCATCTAAATAAGCTTCATTGTCAAAGATATATTTGAATACATCTCGAATCTTACCATTTAATGCTAATATTAACCCTAAAGCCGCAAAGAACCTAACCCTAAGAAGTCCATAAAATGCAAGATCTTTTACTGACAATCTTAGTATTTCTTTTTGAATTTCTTGAACTCTTTCTTCTTGATTTGAAGTTATATCTTCAGATTCACCTTGTTTTAATTCTCTTAGTATATCAATTAAATTCAATGCAACTTCCTTCTTCAGAGGTTTTATCCTAATTTTACCTCCAACAAGGTTTATATCCACCGAAAGCAGATTAAATGCTTGATACATTATATTAGAACTCATATCTATTGACTGAATATTTTCAAGATTTATATTTTTCGCTTCTTTATTTATTATTCCTTTTGTGTAAATTAGAGCTCCATCACGTACTTCATAACTTTTTAAGAAATAATCAAATATACCTATTACTATTAGTAAAAGAAACCCTGCTAAAACTAGTAAATAATATTTCCAATTTTGTTCTTTTAATGCCAGAATCATAAAAATACCAAACAATCTAAATCCAGTAATTACAGAATCCATAATAACCATAGGATGTACTCGACTTTTTTTAATATTCTTCATCTTTATACCTCCTATAATTAAGATTATTTTCTAGTATAGTTAACAATAGTTTTTCTAACTGTTCTACGTCCTTTCTAGAAACATAAAATTTTAGTTTTTCCGAACCGGTGTTTATACTAACCTTATAAATATTGAACTTTTTCGATATTAAATTTTGTTTAATTGTGTAATCTAGTATATTCCTAAGTGGTGCTACTTTCTCCAATTTAAAAAATGTATACATTGATGTTGAAGCTAGTTTAAAATGTTCATCTGTAATTTCAAAAAATGTATTGTACTCATATTTATCTCTTAGCATTACAACTATAATATGATTTAAAAATACTAATCCTAATAGAATCCATAATATAATATAGACATCTACACCATACACTTCTTCAAAACAAGTAAATTTAAAAATTACAGAAGCCAGCACAACACACGTTATACTTATCGCCCAAATATTAAAAAATAAGTAATCAACATATAATCTTCCTATATATTTTCTCATAAAATCCCCCCTATTTTAAAAATTAATAGTATAACTTTTAAAATTAGAAACCGATAAGATTTAGATCTCTTTCTCTTTCAATCGTAGTCTCATCTCCATGCCCAGGGTAAACTATTTTAGCTCCATCAAGCTTAAATAATACATTTCCTAATGAATTTTTTAGCGCATCATAATCTGATCCATATAAATCATAACGACCAAAACCACTTCTAAATAATGCATCTCCAACTACAACAAACTTACCGAAATCAAATGATACTCCCCCTGGAGAATGTCCTGGTGTAGGAAGGACTGTAAAACTTAAACCAGCAATTTCGTATTTTTTGTTTTCTTCAAATTCAAATTCTGCAGGATCAGTCATAGGCGGTCTTCTTAAACGGAACAATGTTGAACCGTTAAAATCTGGATTTTGTAACCAATCTCGTTCATGACTTGAAATATATACAGGAACGTCATAATATTTTCTACACTCGTCTAATGACATAATATGATCAAAATGAGCATGTGTTAATAAAATAGCTTCGATTTTTACATTTAATTCTTCTATCGTCTTTTGTATTCTGTCGAAACCTTCTCCTGGATCTACGATAACCCCACGTCCATCTTTATAAACTATATAGCAGTTCTCATCTACCATATCCATTACTATTCTTCTAATTTCTGCTTTTGCCATTTTCTCAAAACCTTTCCATAATTATTATTATCTTTATTTTATCTTATATTGTTATTCTTAACAAGCCTTGATTAGTAGTTTTTTTTCTTTACTTATTTTATTCACACTTCACTTGACCTCAATTTAAAATTTTTTTATACTGGTATAGTATGGTTTTCATAACAACTTAGTTTTTTTGGAGTGACTTCAAATATCGTGATTTTGGAAAAAATCGATTTTTTAGAGTCCCCCGCACATTTCATTAGATATCTAAAAAGCTTTATAAAGCTTTTATAAAGTGAATATAGATATCAATAAGCGACCGCGACTATAAATTCTCATATGAATTTTAGGACTTTTGAGTCACCTCATTAATCACCTAAGAAAAAAGGAGAAACAACATGAAATTGAATTCATTCGCTAAGTTTTCACTACTTAGTATTTCTATATTATTAATGTCACACCTTGCCATCTCTCCTGTAATTCCAAACCTATATAATTTTTATCATACAAGTAATTCTAATATAGGTCTGGCTTCTGTCGAGAGTTTAGCTACAATCCCTGCTATGATGATAACAATCTTTGTTCTTCTTAGCAATGGAGTTATTAAGTTTATTGGTAAAAAAAATACGGTTCTTCTTGGACTACTACTAATTTTTATCTTTGGTATTGTACCTGCTTTTACAACAAATTTTAAAGTTGTTTTAATTAGTAGACTTTTCCTTGGAGCTGGTATTGGTTTATTTAATTCTCTTTCTATTAGTATGATTAGTGACTTCTTTGATGAAGAACACCGTGGTACTATGATTGGATTAAGAACGGCATTTCTAAATATAGGTAAGGCTTTAACTACATTTATCTCTGGATATCTACTAATTTACGGTATTCAATATACATTTTTAGTTTATGTGCTAGCTCTTCCTATATTTGTAATTTTCCTATTATTTGTACCAAACGCAGAAAATGTAAATAATAAAAAAGTTAGTATTAAATTCCATAAAGAGACTATCGTTTTAACTCTTCTAACATTTTTAGTAGGAATCTCATATATGGGAGCAACTATCAAAATCCCTACTCTACTTGCAGAAAAATATCACTATCAACCAGATGTAGCTAGAAATCTATTAACAATTCTTGCTTTAAGTGGTATTCTTTCAGGAGTTATCTTCGGTATTCTTGTTAAGAGATTTAAAAATCTAACTTTACCAATTATGTTAAGTTTCATGACAATTGGAAGTGTGTTATTTGCTTTAACAAATAATATTGTTATCTTCTATATCGCAGCTATCTTTATAGGTATCAGCTTTGTTGGAACAATGTCATTTAACTTCTTCTATATTTCTAATAAGTTAGAAAATAAATTTATTAATTTCGCAACAAGTGTAATTTTAGTAGGTGGTAATATTGGTGTAATCCTAACTCCAGTAGTACTTACAAAAATACCAGAAGCTCTACAACTTGAAAAATATACTACACCATTTTTCATAACTACTGCACTAATGTTAATTTCTACATTAGTCAGTTACGCAGTTTTAAGAAACAAAAAATAATATAAACTAGAAAAGCACAACGTAAACTCTTTACGTTGTGCCTTTTATTATTAACTATTTAATAATTCTTTATTTTTTTCTAAGAATTCTTTTAATTCTTTATCAGGAACCTGTCTAGCCAAAACTAATGTTCTTAGTGATACATCATCTAAACGACAAGTAGCAAATACTGTCATATTATCCTCACCAGATATCTTGGTATTCTCTAGCCAATTTCTTGCCCCGTTTTTAAATAAACTTATAAATTCATCTTTTTTATCAGCAGTTGTTGGTATCTGATACAGATTAGTATCTTCATGAACCACTTTAACTCCTGTTACTTCATAATAGTATTTTCTTTCCGGAGTTTCCATAACTACAACTCTATGACTGTCAAAATAATCTTTTTTAGCAAACCAGTTCATATTGTTGAATACTCTTGTATCTAATGTTATCTTCTTCTCCTCAATTCCTGCACGAGCATGTCCGAATACCCATTTTACATCACTTTGATCTAAGCCTGGTTTATTTTCAAAATCCATAAAAACCGCACCAATAAATGGAGCTGGCTTGTTATCAATTCCATACTCTAAATACTTAGAGTTATTTGTTGTTTGTAAAATTGGTTCTTTAAGCGAATCATTACCATCACCTGGAACATACATATACCCAATAACCTCATTATTTGTTGCTTTTAAGTCTTTAAACTTATTAGCTAAATAAT
>ERZ773008.2918-NODE-2918-length-10826-cov-3.210287_pt1 | contig 10826 bp, 11 predicted proteins | sample MGYA00580664_ERZ773008 | MGnify/ENA primary metagenome ERZ773008 (study PRJEB29015, sample SAMEA2738016) | human oral metagenome | biome: human oral; feature: human-associated habitat; material: dental | place: China | collected 2048 ... | reverse complement strand
GAAGCCGATGCCGCCTTTTTCGGTGCGCTGGCGGATGACTTTTTCCAATCCGGCAAACGCACCTCCGCAGATGAAGAGGATGTTGGTGGTGTCGACTTGGACGAAATCCTGGTTGGGATGCTTGCGCCCGCCCTGCGGGGGCACGCTGGCAACCGTGCCTTCGATGAGTTTGAGCAGCGCCTGCTGCACGCCTTCGCCCGACACGTCGCGGGTGATGGAGGGGTTATCGCTCTTGCGCGAGATTTTGTCGATTTCGTCGATGTAAACAATGCCGCGCTGGGCTTTTTCCACGTTGAATTCGCATTTGCCCAAGAGCTTGGTGATGATTTGCTCGACGTCTTCGCCGACATAGCCCGCTTCGGTGAGCGTGGTGGCGTCGGCCATTACGAAGGGCACGTCGAGTTTGCGTGCCAGCGATTGCGCCAGCAGGGTTTTGCCCGAGCCGGTCGGGCCGATGAGGAGGATGTTGGATTTGGACAGTTCGACTTTGCCGTCCGCCTGCGGGTGGCGCAGGCGTTTGTAGTGGTTGTAGACGGCAACGGCGAGGGCTTTTTTCGCCTGTTCCTGGCCGATAACGTGGTCGTTGAGGTTGGCGACGATTTCGGCGGGCGTGGGCAGTTTGTCTGCGGTACCGTCGCTGCCGTCTGCCTTGCCGGCACCGTCATCGGCTTCGAGCATCACGCCGCAGGTTTCCACGCATTCGTTGCAGATATAGGCGTCTTGGCCTTCAATCAGGTGTTTGACTTCGTGTTCGGGCTTGCCGCAAAACGAGCAGTTACGGTCTTTTTTGTCCATTATCATTTTGTCCCATATCGGAATTTTGTTTTACGAACCGCCGCACGAAAGGCCGCGGCGCAAAGCGGGCGAGTATAAAGGCAGCCTGAAAAAAACATTTATGCTGTGGCAACGGCAATAAGTGTAAGCCTATTAGACTTGCACCAACGTTTCAGGCTGCCTTTGGAATGATAAAGGCAGCCTGAAAAGCCGTTATGCGCTGATGATTGGATAGTAACGAGATTAGCTTGGATAAACATTTCAGACTGCCTATGGCATGACACAAAAGGCAGCCTGAAACCGTGTTGAACAACGCCTCAAACCATGCTTGCCAAGCGGGCGCAATGTCCACGTTTGGCTCATGCAACAAGCGTTTAGAATTGCGCCCCGCCTTGTTCACTCAACTTGCAGCCAAAATGTAACCGGCCCGTCGTTCACCAGCGACACCTGCATATCCGCCGCAAATTCGCCCGTTTGCGTGGCAATGCGCGCGGCAGATTGGGCGCAAAAATAGTCATACAGCTCGCGCGCCACATCGGGCTTGGCCGCGCCGGCAAAATCGGGGCGCAAGCCTTTTTGCGTGTGCGCGGCAAGCGTGAACTGCGACACAATCAAAAGCTGCCCGCCCGCTTGCTGCACGTTTAAATTCATGCGCTGCGCCTCGTCGGCAAACACGCGGTACGACAATACCTTGTGCAGCAGTTTATCGGCGATGGCGGGGGTGTCGCCGTGCTGGATGCCCAGCAACACCAGCAGGCCGTGGTTGATTTCGCCAACGGTTTCACCCGCAACGGCAACGCTGGCTTGGGTAACTCTTTGGATTAGGGCAATCATAGGATGGTTCGTTAAGATGGTTTTCAGGCTGCCTATTATAGCGAAGAGCATAAGGCAGCCTGAAACGGGTTCATTCATTTCAGGCTGCCTCAATGCAAAAAAGTTGTTCGGGCAGCTTAACTATCGCAATTAAGCTGCCCGAACAACCTAACAGATTATTCGGGGGACGCGCCAGAAAAGGAGGAGAAAACTGTCGCGCCGCTTGAAGGTTAAGCCAGATTATTTAGCGAAGTAGGCTTCCAAATCGTCGCTGCCGCCGATGTATTTGCCGCCGATAAACACTTGTGGCGCAGTCGCTTTGCCGGTAATCGCGCGCACGGAAGTGATGGAAGCATCACGGCCCAACACGATTTCTTCAAACGCATAGCCTTTTTCTTTCAGCAAGGCTTTGGCTTTGGCGCAGAAGGGGCAACCGGGTTTAGTGATAATGGAAACAGACTCGTGTGGTTCCCATTTGGGGTCAATGTATTTGAGCATGGTGTCGGCATCGGATACTTCAAATGGGTCGCCGTCTTTCACAGGCTCAATAAACATTTTTTCAATTTTGCCGTCTTTCACCAGCATAGAATAACGCCAAGAACGGTTACCAAAGCCCAATTGCTCTTTGCTCACCAGCATGCCCATGCCTTTGGTGAACTCGCCGTTGCCATCGGGCACCACGGTGATGTTTTCCGCATCTTGGTCTGCCAGCCAAGCGTTCATCACAAACGTATCGTTTACAGAGATGCACACAATGCTGTCCACGCCGCGTTTTTTGAACTCGGCAGCCAATTCGTTGTAACGTGGCAAGTGAGTGGAAGAGCAAGTGGGCGTGAACGCGCCAGGCAATGAGAACACGACAACAGTTTTGCCTTTAAACAAGTCGTCGGTAGAAACATCCACCCAAGCATCGTCTTGGCGAGTGTGGAATACAACGGATGGTACGTTTTTGCCTTCTAATTCGGCAGCAGTTTTGATTTGTACAGACATTTCAAACTCCTAAAAAGTTCGGTTGATAAATTTGGTTTATTGACGCGGCGAATTATATATTTTTTTTTGAAGACGGTGCAATTTATAATCGCAATAACGAAAATTATGGCAGGCTATATTTGCTTGGGCTTTACAAACGCTTTTCAGGCTGCATCCCTGCTGTATCAACAGGCAGCCTGAAACCGCATAACCGATAGCAACAAAAATGCTTTGACACTATCCTGAATAACCGTTACATTCCTTAACCTTATTTGATAAGCCAAACACCGATTTGACACAGCTTGCGGGTGCAAACAGCTAAACGTGTAAACCCTATTCCACGCCCGTTGTACCGTTTGTGTGCAACGGGCTTTGATTTCTGAAAGACAACCATGATTACGCTGGACAACGTTTCCAAAAAATACCAAACGCGCGACAAAGGCTGGTTCACCGCCGTTGAACCCACCAGCCTGCACATCAACCAAGGCGAGATTTTTGGGCTGATGGGCTACTCGGGCGCGGGCAAATCCACGCTGTTGCGCCTGATTAACCTGTTGGAACGCCCCGACACAGGCAAAGTGTTGATTGACAACCAAGACTTAACCGCCATGAGCGAAACGCAGTTGCGCCAAGCGCGGCAAAACATCGGCATGGTGTTCCAACAATTCAACCTGTTGAGCAACCGCACCGTTGCCGAAAACGTGGCGTTTCCGCTGGAAATCGCAGGCTGGGACGCGGCAAAAATCGCCCAGCGCGTGCAAGAATGCTTGGAAATTGTGGATTTAACCGAGCGCGCCCAGCATTACCCCGCGCAGCTTTCGGGCGGGCAAAAACAGCGTGTCGGCATCGCCCGTGCGCTTGCGCCCAACCCCAAAGTGATTTTGGCGGATGAGCCCACTTCCGCGCTGGACCCGATTACCACGCGCAGCGTATTGGGCTGCCTGCAAGACATCAACACGCGCTTTAACGTAACCATCGTTATCGTTACCCACGAGATGAGCGTCATCCGCAAGCTGTGCCACCGCACCGCGCTGCTGCATTTGGGCAAGCTGCTGGAAGTGGCGGATGTGAAAGACGGCGTGATTTTGGCGCAGTCGGAAATTGGGCGCGAATTGCTGCGCGATGATTAGCGCGGTGTGCCAATCATTGTTTCAGGCTGCCTCTGGCGATACCGATTAGGCAGCCTGAAACGCTGTTCGCAAACCCAAACCAATGGCACGCCCTACCCTTTTTTCAGGCTGCCTATCTGTAAACAACAAGAGACTTACCACCATGAACGAATCCTCCCTAGCCAACCTCAAATCCCTGCTCCCCGAGTTCTACCAAGCCATTGGCGAAACGCTGATTATGATAAGCGTGTCGTCCGCCGTCGGCATCATCTTGGGCGGGCTGCTCGGCATCTGGCTTTACACCACGGCATACGGGCAAATTTTCGCCAACCGCCCTGTGCACCGCATTCTTGGCACGCTGGTGAGCTTTATGCGCTCGTTTCCGTTTGTGATTTTGATGCTGGCAGTCATGCCGCTTACCCGCATTATTGTGGGCACATCGTTTGGGCCGCTCGCCGCCTGCGTGTCGTTGAGTATTGCCGCCAGTTTCGCTTTTGCGCGGCTGGTGGAGCAAAATCTGAAAGAAGTGCCGCGCGGTATGGTGGAAGCGGCGCAAGCTATGGGCGCATCACCGCGCACGATTATTTTTAAAGTGTTGCTGTCCGAAGCGCGCTCGGGCTTGGTGCTGAGCATCACCATTTTGATGATTGCCATTTTGGGCGAAAGCGCGGCAGCAGGTTTAATCGGCGGCGGCGGCATCGGCAATCTGGGTATCCGCTATGGGCATCAACGCTATATGCCGGAAGTGATGGATGCCGTGGTACTGTTGCTCACGGTAATCGTAACCATCATCCAAAGCACGGGCAACTGGCTATCGGCGAAGTTGAACAAGCGGTAAGCGCGCGATAGGCAGCCTGAAAAGGGGATTAAACCTGTTTTCAGGCTGCCTATTTGAGTAAACATAAGGAGTAACCAAATGACAGCACAGCAGCCTGAAAACGAAATTCAAGCCGATGCCACTTGGCATCAAATCATGCAGCAGCTTATTCGCGGTCCAGCCATCCCCGCCACGCCATCGCCCTACGCGCTGGCTGCGCCCTTGCCGCCGCAAGCCACGCACAACCTGATTTTGGATGGCGAACCCAGCATCCGTTATTACACCAGCATGACTTGGATGATGGCGGTTTTGGGCTGGGAGACTTGCCACCAATATCGTTGGCTGGTTAATCATATTGAATGCTGGGACAACCCTTTTGCCGACCCATCCATTTTTGATGGTGCAGAATTGGAACGCTTGCTGCGCGAACGCCCGCATCAACAATACATTTGGGGCGTGTTTTCCGCCTTTGCACCCGATGCCGAAATTGATTTGAGCGTGTTGCCCGATGCCGAAAGCCCCGATTTTTGGAAGCCCAACGCCCAGCCGCAGCATCCGCAAGCCTTGTTTGAAATCGTCTGCTGGGACAGCACTTGCACGTTGTTTATTGGCTTGCCCAACAAGCTGGCGCGGCGCGTGGTTGCCGAATTTCCCGAATGCCGCACGCTGGATAAAGCAATAGATTAGGCAGCCTGAAAACGAATTGACGAGCTTCTGCGAAGCTAAAACCGCTTAATCCGCGTTTCAGGCTGCCTATTGCGCAACCAATCAGCGCACCACGCCATTTCGCGTTGAACACCACTACCTCTCATTTCAGGCTGCAACTTTTGCAAAATACCAACGGCAGCCTGAAAACCAAAATGGAACGGCGACGGCTCGTCGCCAAATAGTAAATCACCATAGCTTTGTTGGCTGGCAAAATGTCGGCGAGCTGCCGACACTCCATCGGTTGCAGGTTTTCCAAAAATTTCAACCTTGCGCGTTGCGCTGCGGTATACCCCTTTATACCCAAATCAAAGATTTGGACAAAGGGGCAAGGCTGCTTATCGCTACCCCCTACTCCGTTTTAAATGCAGCCTGAAACGCCGCCCCATCCGCCTGCCACACCACCACCCAATCATGCCGCCCAGCCGTGCACAGCGGCAAATACACCCGCTCTGCCCGCCAGCTTCCATCCGCCTGTTTCGCCAAATCAAAACGGTTAAACCCCATCTCCATCCCATCCATGCGAAACGAAGCCGACAGCGATTGCACGCCGCTGGGTACGCCATCTGCCTCTATGCTAAACGCCGATTTGGTGCTGGTTAAACCGCGCAGCCGCAGCGTCGCCCCCTGCAAAAACGGGCAACCCGCCGCCAACACATCGCATTGTACCGCCGCTGTCCCATTTTCAGGCTGCCTACTTTGCCACCAGCCCAGCATCGCCACTTTTAGCCCCGCAAACACCAGCAGCAACACCGCCGCCAGCAGCCATTTATTTTGTTTGGTCATCGTGTTCCATTCCAAAAAATGCGCATCATAACACCGCAGCTGCCGAAACTCGTTTCCCCATTTTCAGGCTGCTATAATCCCCCCTTCCCTATTCACATCCACAGAAAGCCCCACCATGAGCCGCATCGCTTCCACTTTCGCCCAGCTGGGCAGCCAAAAAGCCCTGATTGCCTACATCACCGCAGGCGATCCCAATCTCGCCACCACGCTTGCCATGATGCACAGCATGGCAGAAAACGGCGCAGACATCATCGAACTCGGCATCCCCTTTTCCGACCCCATGGCAGACGGCCCCACCATCCAACGCGCAGTAGAACGCGCCCTCGCACAACACGTTTCCCTGCGCGATGTGCTGGCGGTTGTTAAACAATTTCGCCAAAGCAACACGCGCACGCCCGTTGTGCTGATGGGCTATTTAAACCCCGTGCACAAAATGGGCTACGAAGCCTTTGCCCAAGCCGCCGCCGAAGCGGGCGTGGATGGCGTACTCACCGTGGACGACCCGATTGAAACCATCGCCCCGCTGCAAGCCGCCCTCGCACAGCGCAATATTGACAACATTTTCCTCGTTGCCCCCACCACCAGCGAAGCGCGGATGCAAGCCATCGCCCAACACGCCAGCGGCTTTGTGTACTACGTTTCGCTCAAAGGCGTAACAGGCTCGGCGCAACTCAACACCGATGAAGTCGCCGCCAAAATCGCCGTGCTGCGCCAACACATCAAGCTGCCGATTGGCGTGGGCTTTGGCATCAGCGATGCCGCCAGCGCCGCCAAAATCGCCGCCGTTGCCGATGCCGTGATTGTGGGCAGTCGCATCGTAAAAGAAGTGGAAACGCATCAGGGCAACGAAGCGCAAGCCGTGGGCGCGTTGGTGCGTGAACTCAAAGCCGCCATTTAATCCGTCCGCACAATACTCATCCGCACAACTCAAAGGCAGCCTGAAAACGTGTTACACCATTTTCAGGCTGCCTTTTTCTGTTTGCCAAGCGCAAGCATCACTCCACAAAAGTAACCCCAGCCAACTGCGCCAGCTTAACCGCCTGCGCAATCGCCGCCAACGCCTGCGGGCGCACAAAATTGCGCCGATACGCCAACACAATGCGGCGGCTGGGCGCGGGGGCTTCAAACGGCACAATAGAAAACAGCAAATGGTCGTTATCTGTGAGCGCGGTGGAGGGCAACACGCTGATGCCCAAGCCGCTGGCCACCATGTGGCGAATCGTGTTCAGCGAACTGCCTTGCAGCGTGTTTGCCAACCCCGCCACGCGCTGTTTTGCCGCCAATTCGCTGCACGAGCCCAACACTTGGTCGCGCATGCAGTTGCCCTCGGTGAGCAGCAACACATTTTCTTCGGCGATGTCTTTGGTGGAAACCGAATCCAGTTCCTCAAAGCGATGCCCCTTGGGCACAATCACAAAAAACGGCTCGTCATACAGCGGTATCGTTTCCACGCCCGTTTCCGCGTAAGGCTCCGCCACCACAATCGCATCCACATCCGCGCGTTTGAGCATTTCGGTGAGCGCGGCGGTGTAGTTCTCTTCCAGCATCAGCGGCATTTTCGGCGCGACTTGGCGCATGGATAAAATCAGCTTGGGCAGCAAATACGGCGCAACGGTAAAAATCAAGCCCAGCTTGAAATTGCCTTCCAGCTGGCTTTGCTCCTCGTTGGCCAGATAGCGAATCACCTCCGCCTCATCCAACACACGCCGCGCCTGCGCCACAATGCGCGCGCCCGAATTGGTGGTCATCACTTCGTTGCTACTGCGGTCAAACAGCGACAAGCCCAGCTCTTCTTCCAGCTTTTTGATGGCGATGGAAAGCGTGGGCTGGCTCACATGGCAACGTTGCGCGGCGCGTCCAAAATGCTTTTCCTGCGCCACGGCAACGATGTAGCGTAGCTCGGTTAAAGTCATGCCTTATCCTTTTGTTTTTCAGGCTGCCCATCTTCGGGCTTGGTTTCGGGCAGCGTGATGTTCAACGCCAACATTTCCACGCCATCTTGCTCTTCGCGCGTGATGTTGATGTCGTCCAATTTAATCTTCACATATTTAGACAACACTTCCATCAATTCTTTTTGCAACGTGGGCAAATAATCAGGCGTTCTGGCGGTTTCGCGGTTGGCACGCTCTTGCGTGATGATGATTTGCAAACGGTCGCGCGCCACCGCCGCGCTTTGCGGTTTTCTGCCAAACAAACGGTCTATCAACGACATGGCTTATCTCCCAAAAATTTTCTGGAAGAAGCCTTTTTTCTCGGCTTCCAAGAAACGGATTTCGCGGTTTTCGCCCAACAAACGCGCCACCACATCTTGATACGCTTGCGCCGCCACCGCATCGGTTTGATGGATAACAGGCTCGCCCGCATTAGACGCTTGCAACACATTTTGCGATTCGGGAATCACGCCAATCAACGGAATGCGCAAAATATCCTGAATATCTTGCACCGACAGCATCTCGCCTTTTGCCACACGCTCGGGCGAATAGCGCGTAATCAGCAAATGTTCTTTCACCGTTTCGCCGCGCTCGGCTTTGCGCGATTTACTTTGCAAAATGCCCAAAATGCGGTCGGAATCGCGCACGGAAGAAACTTCGGGGTTGGTGGTGATGATGGCTTCATCGGCAAAATACAGCGCCATCAGCGCGCCCGTTTCAATGCCAGCGGGCGAATCGCACACCACAAATTCAAAGTTCAGATTGGTCACCAATTCTTTCAACACTTTGCCTACGCCCTCTTTGGTGAGCGCGTCTTTATCGCGGGTTTGCGAAGCGGGCAAAATAAACAGGTTTTCGCAATGCTTGTCTTTAATCAGGGCTTGGATGGCGGTGGCCTCGCCTTGAATCACATTCACCAAGTCATACACCACACGCCGCTCGCAGCCCATAATCAAATCCAGATTGCGCAGGCCCACGTCAAAGTCAATCACGCAGGTTTTGTGTCCTTGCAACGCCAAACCCGTTGCGATGCTGGCGGACGTGGTGGTTTTGCCCACGCCGCCTTTGCCTGATGTAACCACAATAATTTTTGCCACTTTGAATACTCTCTTTCAGATTAGATAGTGATGGGAAAAGGATAGGCAGCCTGAAAACAAGGGCTTTGAGGCAGCCTGAAAATCAGTTTTTTGTTTAACCAGAGGCAGCCTGAAAACCATATTGCCCAAACCGCTTGCTCAACCTAGTTTTCAGGCTGCCTCTAACGAATAATGCGATGCTAATTGGCGTTAATCGCCAAAATCGCCAAACGCTCATCGTCTTGCAATTCAATCTGCACCGCCTTTTTGTGCAAAGACGGCGGCAAATCCTGTTCAAACACGCGGTAAATGCCCGCAATGGAAACCAATTCCGCCTGCATGGATTGCAAGAAAATCCGCGCCGTTGTGTCGCCCGATTCGCCCGCCAGCGCACGTCCGCGCATCGGCGCGTACACATGAATATTGCCATCGGCAATAATCTCCGCCCCCTCGCTCACCACGCCCAGCACCACCAAATCCGCCTGCTCGGCGTAAACCTGCTGCCCCGTGCGCACGGGCGAGGTAACGACTACCGTTTTGCGGGCGGGGAGTTGTTGGGTTTCAGGCTGCGTGGTGTTGTTTTCTGCTGCTTGCGCTTCGGCGTGTTCATCCGCTGCTTCGTTTGATGGCGCGGCAGACGGGGCGTTTTCAGGCTGCCTATTGTTTTCAGGCTGCCCATCGGTTGCCGTTTTGCCATCCGCTTGTTCCCCCGCTTGCGCTGCCGCAGCCACATCATCGCTGGTTTGGCTTGCGCCATCCTGTGCAACGTCGCCCGCCTTGTTTTCAGGCTGCCTATTGGCTTTCTTGCCATCGTCCAGCCACAGCAAACCCGCCGCCCTTGCCTGCTCCGACCAATCTTTTTTCGCGTGTTTCAACGCCACCACGCGCACATTTCGCGCCGCAAACGTTTCCAGCAACGTCGTCCAATCCAGCGCATCCGCCCGATTCAACCGCGTGGCATCCAAGATAAACGGCATATTGGCAAACTTGGCATACTGCGCCGCTTTCTCATCCAGCAGCGCAGCAATCGCCGCCAAATCCGCCGTAAACAAGCGCAGCGTAAAGGCTTCCAAGCGGGCAGATTTCAAATCAAAGGCAGATTTCATGTTTTTGATTGTTTTATTCAATTAAGCTGGCAAGTTTACCGCGTTAGACAATATTACACAACCACATAGGCAGCCTGAAACCGTATCGCATCCATCAAAACTGATTGAATTTTAAGCATAACGCCTTTACAATGCCGCTTCCTTTTTTAACCACTTTTAACGAGAAGATAAGATAATGAAAAAAACACTGTTAAGCACCGTGCTATTGCTTGCCTTGGCTGCCTGCGGCGGCGAAAACAACAACGCCCCAGCGCAAAACAGCAACGCATCAGGCGCAGCCCCAACAGCCAGCGCGCCTGCCACCAACGCGCTCAACATCTACAACTGGTCAAACTATGTGGACGAATCTACCGTTGAAGACTTCAAAAAAGCCAACAACCTAGATTTAACCTACGACCTATATGAAAACAACGAAACCCTTGAAGCCAAAATGCTCACCGGCAAATCTGGCTACGACTTGGGCGTGCCCGGCATCGCATTCCTGCCCCGCCAAATCAAAGCGGGTGCTTATCAGAAAATTGACAAATCCCAAATCCCTAACTACAAAAACATTGACCCAGCCCTGCTGAAATTGCTGGAACAAGCCGACCCTGGTAATGAATACGCCGTTCCTTATTTCTCAGGCGTGAACACCTTGGCGATTACCACCAAAGGCAAAGAATTGCTGGGCGGCAAACTGCCCGACAACGCATGGGATTTGATGTTTAAACCCGAATACACGCACAAGCTCAAATCTTGCG
>ERZ773008.2916-NODE-2916-length-10831-cov-10.294451_pt1 | contig 10831 bp, 10 predicted proteins | sample MGYA00580664_ERZ773008 | MGnify/ENA primary metagenome ERZ773008 (study PRJEB29015, sample SAMEA2738016) | human oral metagenome | biome: human oral; feature: human-associated habitat; material: dental | place: China | collected 2048 ... | reverse complement strand
AGCCCACAGCGGGCAGCTCGCCGACGGTGCTGACGGGGTCTCCGTGGAAGGTAATGGAAGCCATGGTGCGATCGTTGCAGGTCACCGGTCTTCTGGCCACGCCCTCAGCCCTGGGCGATTCTCGGCCCGCCCGACAAGGCTGAGAACCCCGGCGAGCGGATGAGTCTGTCACAACGGGAGACTCTTAGATGGCCGCATCGCCCGGCCATAACACATCTGCGCAGGTCAGCGCCGTTGGGGAAGTCAACGGTGGCGGCAGCACGCAGGAATGCGGGTGAAAAGCCTCCATCTGTGACACTTTTCGCTGCGATGAGCTCCTGCAGCCTCACTCGGGGTCTCGGCCGGAGCGCTCGGGCCCGACCATCCGGCGCACGAACCAGCGGGGAGCCAGTCGCAGAGCGGCGTTGGCGCTGCGGTAGCGCAGGCTCGGGGTGCAGATGACCTGGCCGCGTCGCACTGCGGCGAGGCCGTCGATGGCGACTCGCTCAGCGTCCAGCCACAACGGGTCCTTCCACTGGGTCTCGTCGATACCGGCCGCCGCGTGGAAACCGGTGTGGACCAGCCCGGGGCACAGCGCCGTGGCGGTCACGCCGGTGCCGACGAGCTCGGCGGCCAGCCCCTCGGTGAACCGGAGCACCCAGGCCTTGTGCGCCGCGTAGGTACCCATGGCGGTGTGCGCAGTCATGGAGGAGACGTTGAGGATCGCACCGCGCCCGCGCTCCACCATGGCACCGGCCGCCGCGTGCGAGGCCACCATGACCGCACGGACCATGACGTCGAGGGCCCGCTCCTCACGGACCAGGTCTCCCCCGATGAAGGGCTGCCCCAGCCCGAAGCCGGCGTTGTTGACCAGGAGCCCCACGGGCTTGCCCGGCTCACGCAGGCGCTCGGCGATAACCTCGAGCTCATCGCGCTGAGACAGGTCGGCCCGCAGGACCTCCACCTGGACACCGGCGAACTGACGCATCTCCTCGGCCACCTCCCGCAGACGCTCGGGGGTGCGCGCGACGAGGACGAGGTTGTGCCGGGCCTGGGCGAGCTGCCAGGCGATCTCCAGGCCGAGACCGCTCGTGGCCCCGGTGACAAGTGCTGTTCCCATGGCCGCAGACTACGAGCGATTGGTGAGTGCCCAATGGGAATCAGACACCGGCTACTCTGCTGCCATGCGCCTGGCCACCTGGAACGTCAACTCCATCCGCACCCGCGTCGACCGCGTCCTGGCCTTCCTGGAGCGTGAGGACATCGATGCCCTGGCGATGCAGGAGATCAAGTGCCGCCCCGACCAGTTCCCGGTCGAGCCCTTCGAGGCCGCCGGCTACGAGCTGGCCATCCACGGGCTCAACCAGTGGAACGGGGTGGCGATCGCCTCACGCGTGGGCCTCGACGACGTCGCCGTCTCCTTCCCGGGCCAGCCCGCCTGGGCGGCCAAGCCCGAGGCTGAGCCGGTCGTGGAGGCCCGGGCGCTCGGGGCAACAGTGGGTGCGGCCTCGGATGCGGCGCCGGTGCGCCTGTGGAGCCTGTACGTGCCCAACGGTCGCGAGCTCACCCACCCGCACTACACATACAAGCTCGACTGGCTGCGGGTGCTGCGCGACGACGTCGCCGCCTGGCTCGAGGCCGACCCCGACCTGCCGCTGGCGCTGGTGGGCGACTGGAACGTGGCGCCCCGCGACGAGGACGTATGGGACATGAGCGTCTTCGAGGGCGCCACCCACGTCTCGGAGCCGGAGCGGGAGGCCTTCGCCGCCTTCGCCGAGGTGGGCATGAGTGAGGTCACGCGCGAGCGGGTCACCAACTACACCTACTGGGACTACCAGAAGCTGCGCTTCCCGAGGAACGAGGGCATGCGCATCGACTTCGTCTACGCCTCGCCGGCCCTGGCGGATCGGGTCACCGGCGCCGCCATCGACCGCAACGAGCGCAAGGGCAAGGGCGCCTCCGACCACGTCCCCGTCATCGTCGAGGTCGACTGAGGCCGCGGAGCACGAGCGGAAGAACGGACAGAGAACCGGTGCGTGGCCAGCACACTGCCGTAGGACGACTGACACTCAGGCTGGCAGGACTCAATCGACGAATCAGTCAGAATAATTCGTGAATAATTGTGTGGAAATGAAGTCTTGCAACCCTTAGAACCTAGATATATCGGACATATTATGTCCGTATGAAATGTTCGACGTGGTCTGTCAGTCGGCGCACAGCCCTCACCCTCTCCTCCTTCGCGGCACTCACCCTGGCGGCCTGCTCGGGACAGCCCACCACCTCCGACCCGACCCCACAGCCAACGACGGCACCACCCAACGAGAGCCCCACCCCCTCCCCCTCTCCCACCACTACGCCGGCGACACCCACCTCCCCCGCGGCGAGCACCACAGCAACCGCCCCGTCAGCACCGTCGACGAGCTTCACCGACAACAGACCGCCCTCGGGACCGACGTCCGCCACCGGGGCACCAGTGAACACCCAAGGACGCGACCTGACACTAGATGATTTCTTCGAGCCGCCAACAAAACTCAGGCAAGACCTTTTCAACGTTGCCACCACTAGCGACACGAACGGCATCGGCGCAGACCTGGAGGGGAGCCAGGGCGTGCAGGCCGAGCTCCGACTGGAGAATCGATTCCGGAAGCTCACCCTTAAAGCCGGACAGGCGAATACCTCAAAGTCCTCAGACCTCATCCTGCGAGTAGGTATCTACAAAGACGGCAAGAACGACCAGCTCATCGACATCCCCTTCAACGAAGTTAAGCCGGTCGAGGTTGACGTCTCGAACGTCAATGCACTGAGAATCGACCTCCTCCCCTTGACACAGGAAGGAAAAAGTCACTACGGGCCAGGCTCCATCACCGGAGTCATGTTCGACATGAGGCTGGAGTAATCAACAGCACCTTAAGAAGAGAACTGCTATGAAGCCAGACGCAGATGACACCGAAAACACCGATCTTGGAGAAGAAAATGGCTCACATAACCCCAACCTCACTGAAACCAATAGACCACCTTCTCAACAGAGAAGAAAACCGCTCAACCCCACTACTATCGCATTAGCAACTCTCATTGTCACCATCATCGGCATAGTCATTGCGACAACTCTCGATCTCCCCGGAGCCATCCTAAACACCAGAACCATCATGCATGGAGAGACAACGCCTTCAACAATTCCAACACCTTCCAATCGGCCAGAAAACAAAACATCCACCGACAGTAAACACACTCAGCAGCGGGCATCGTCGACCACCGAAACGTCACCGTCATCGGGCTGCTACGACGGCGACACTCCGACACCGTGCGGCTCGCCGCACTCCCGGGAGGTATTCGCCAAACCAGACGGCGCATCCTGCGATGAGGGCGCGCTTGTCCTCCACATGGGCGGGGTCCCCGGCATCGATCTCCTCGCCTCCGGTATCGACATCGAGCCCCTTGAGAACACGGACGACCTGTGCGTCGTCGAGAGGACATCGGGAATGCCGAACGTGTCTCTCAAAGACATCTGGACGGTCGACAACGACCACAACGGCTACAAGGACGGCGGCAACTTCCGTCGGTGCTTCAACCGCCAGGGTCAGCCAACCTCCTGCGATACCGACCACGCCTCAGAGGAGTTCTTCGACGCACCGACCGACGTCGACTGCGGCAAGAAGTATGAGGAGTTCTCCGGGCGGCCGGTCGACCGCAGCATCCGGGTGAGCCAGTCGTCCAGCAGAGGCAATATCGTCTGCCGCGCGGAGGTGCAGGTGAGCACCGACAGGCTGACCGCATCGGTCCGCGACCTCGAGAACGCCTCCCTCCCCATCAAGCAGAGCTAGCAGGAGGCCTGGGCGGAAAGGAGACTCAGCGCCTTGCGCGAGGAGTCGTCTCGAGGCGTGTACACCTCGAGACGGTGATCGGGACTGTCCGGTTGAAGCCAGATCTGGTAGTCGACATCCACGCGGCCGACATCCGGGTGGCTCAGATCCATCGGGCCGGTGGTGCAGTCGGCGACTCCGCCGGTGGACCACAGCCCGGCGAAGACCTGGCTGTGCATGACGAGCTCTCCGATGAGCCCGGCCAACTGCGCGTCCGTGGGATGCGCGCCGGCGGTCAGACGCAGGTAGCCCACGTGGATACGCGCCAGGTAGTCCCAGTTGCAGTACAGGCTGCGGTGCACGGGGTCCAGGAAGAACATCCGCGGAATGGATGGCCTGGTGTCAGGATCGCGCGGCGAGTCCTCATCCAGGTGCGGAGCCAGCAGAGCATGCCCGGTCCGATTCCAGGCCAGCACATCTCCTCGGCGCCCCAGCAGGATCGCCGGGACACTCTCGCCCAACGCATGCAGCAACGCGAGCACATGGGAGCCGGGCTCCTCTTCATCCGGCGTCTCCAGCCGGGACAGGGCGGGACCGCGGGCGAGGTTGTGCAGGTGCGCCGTCTCGGTATCGTCGAGATGAAGGACCCGAGCCAGGGCATCAAGCACCTGGGCGGAGACGCGACCCGCCTGCCCCTGCTCAAGGCGGGTGTAGTAGCCCGCGCTCAGCCCGGCCAGCTGGGCCAGCTCCTCACGCCGCAGCCCCGGGACGCGTCGAGGAGTTCCGTACGAGCTCAAACCGAGGGCCTGAGGGGTCACCCCGTCTCGACGAGTCCTCAGGAACGCTCCCAGCGTCTCGCCGGAGACTCCCGCCGCGGCCACCACTGTCTCCACGCTGCCTCCCCGTCATCACCGCTTGCAGGTACTCCTTGGCCGATGTCCTTCTCAGGGTAGGCACCCATCATCTATCGCGCCTATCCCTGCCGGGTGTACCCGCCCCAGGGAACTGGCTGCCTGGATTGGGAACTCCGAGCATGATGAACATGGATACGCAGGCTCACTCTCCCGCAGCATCCAGCTCCTTCGACGACGTCGACCATGTCCCACGACGCGCCTGGCTCGGTCTGCTCGTGGTGCTCGGCCCGGTGCTGCTGGTCTCCATGGACGGTTCGGTGCTGTTCCTGGCGATGCCCACCATCACCCGGTCCCTGGGGCCCAGCGCCGATCAGGCGCTGTGGATCCTTGACATCTACGGTTTCGCCGTCAGCTCGCTGCTCATCACCTTCGGCAGCCTCGGAGACCGCTACGGGCGCCTGAGGTTCCTGATCGGCGGGGCCCTCGTTTTCGGTGCCGGCTCAGCCCTGGCCGCCCTGTCCGCGTCCCCGGGCTGGCTGATCGTCTCGCGCGCGATGATGGGCCTGGGAGGATCAACGCTCCTGCCCTCCGGGCTCGCGGTGCTCAGCGAGCTGTTCGCCAGCCCCCGCCTGCGGTCCCGGGCGATCGGGATCTTCGCGGCCACCTTTGCCGCGGGCTTCGCCATCGGCCCTGTCATCGGGGGACTGCTGCTGAGCCGCTTCTTCTGGGGCTCGGTGTTTCTCATCAACCTGCCCGTCGTCGCGATCTTTCTGCTCACTGCGCCATTCGTGCTGCGCGAGGTGAGAGCCACCCGTCCCGGCACTGTCGACCTCCCCAGCATCGGACTGTCCGCCTCGGGCATGTTCCTGGCCGTCTACGCCGTCAAGCGGGCGGCGGCCTACGGCCCGTCCCCTCTGGTCGCTGCATCGGCAGCTGCGGGGGCCGGCTTGCTGACCTGGTTCCTCATGAGACAGCGCCGACTGGAGCACCCTCTGGTCGACGTCGACCTGTTCAAGGGCCGGGTCTTCACCATCGCCATCCTTACCGGTGTGATCTCCCTAGTCGTGTGGTCCGCAGCGGCCTACCTGAGCGGCGTCTACCTGCAGTCCGTCCTGGGACTGTCCGTCCTGGCCGCCGCCCTGCTGGCCCTTCCCGGTGCGGTCGTCCTGACAGCCACCTGCGTCCTGACTCCCGCTCTGGCGGACCGGATCGGGCAGCGCCGGGCACTGCTCACCTGCCATATCGCCATGGCGGCAGGTCTCGCTCTGCTCCTGGCCACTCGCGTCACCGAAGGCGTCGGCTGGTTCATGACCTCCACCGTCGTCGCAGGGCTCGGCTACGGGATCTCCTTCTCCCTGGTGGCCGACACCGCCGTCGGGGCTGTTCCCACAGAGCGGGCCGGAGCCGCCGGTGCGATCGCCGAGACCTCCAACGAGGTCGGGAACGCTCTGGGCATCGCTCTGCTCGGTTCGACGGCGACCTTCGTGTTCCGTCTTCGCGGCCCCGGCGTGGCTCCCACTCTCGGGGAGACGCTCGACGTCGGAGCGACCTCCTCCGCCATCAACCAGGCGAAGGAGGCCTTCGTTGACGGGTTTCACCTGGCCGTACTCCTGTGCGCGGGTCTGGGCACCCTCGCCTTCAGATGGCTGCCTCACCCCGGAGAGTAGGTCGACATCGCCACTGCAATAACCCCATCATGATGGGAACGACTTAAGAAAGATATTCGTGTCCTCATGCCATCCACGACGGTGAGCATCCAGGCAAATAAGACCAAAGCCCTAGGGGAATACTCCCCATCCCGGCAAAGAGGCCTAAAACACGCGCCCGCGACAGGTCCCCAAAATCACCCCCACCACCCAGATCCACCAATGACGTCAACGCTTCATGCGACCCATAAAATATATTATCCCATTCGGTCGGAGCCAAATAATTCCCTCTTTCCGTCGCGTCAGACTCCGGATTCACAGCAGAACTCACTGACCAGCGTCGCTATTCTCGCGCCATGAGCTCCTCACAACTCTCTCCGATGCGTCGAACCGTCATCGCCCTCATTCCCGTCTCCGTCCTGTCCCTGGCCGCCTGCGGCAGTCTGCCCTTCGTTTCCGCCCCGGAGTCCACCTCCGCGGCCCCGGAGGCGACGACCGCCTCCGCCTCTGCGGCGACCACCCCGAGCGCCACGGCGTCAGCATCAGCTTCCGCCACGGCCACACCCACCAGCACGGCCTCAGCCACGGCCTCCGGCGACCCCTCGGCCTCGGCGGATGCCACCACGAACGGACTCACCCCGGAGAACAGCAGGGGCCGCGAACTCCGCCTCTCAGACTTCCAGCAGCCCAATTCGAGCAGCAACTGGGAGGAGAAGCGCTACGACGTCGCCTCGACCACCAACACCATGGGAGTCGGCACCAAGCTCGACTGGCTGCACAACGGTGAGATCGAGCTGCGCCTGGGCAACAAGTTCCAGAAAGTCACCTTCAACGTGGGTCAGGCCAACGACTCCGAGAGCTCCGACCTCATTGTGAGGGTCGCGGTCTTCGCCGACGGCAAGGAGATCGAGACGGTCGACGTTCCCTTCAACGACGCGCACGCCTTCGACGTCAACGTCGCGAACGTCAACGCCTTGAAGTTCACTCTCACGCCCATCACTCAGAAACAGGAGAAGCCTCTCCTGGAGGACAAGTCCACCACCGGCGTCATCTTCAACGTCAAGGCCGAATGATGAGGAAGCGGCCGTAGCCGGCGCAGTCCCCTACAAGGCCAGGATCTGGTCGCCCAGTGCGGGCCACGTCTTGCGATGAACCGCCCCGAAGGGCTCGGCTCCCAGGAAGACGGCCTGGCGCCCGGCGACCGGATCCACCCAGATGAAGGAGCCGGACTGACCGAAGTGCCCGAAGGTCCTCGGACTGTTGCCCTTCCCGGTCCAGTGCGGGGACTTGTTGCCACGCACCTCCACCCCCAGGCCGAAGGGGTTGGGGGCCTGGCGTCCATAACCGGGTAGGATGCCGTCGAGGCCGGGCAGGACCGGCGTGCGGGCCCGCTCCGCGAGCGCCGACGAGACGAGCCTCGGGGCTGCCAGCTCGCGGGCGAACAGGGACAGGTCACGGGCGCTGCCCTCTCCGGAGTGGGCGGGCGAGCCGGGGATGAGGACGCTGGCCATCCCCAGGGGCTCGAGCACCGTGGTCTCCACCCAGGTCTCCAGGGGTGTGCCGGTGGCCTCCTCAAGCCGCTCCCCCAGGATCTCGATGCCGCGATTGGAATAGATGCGGCGCGTGCCCGGAGCGGCCAGCCGCTCGTCAGAGTCGACCGCGATCCCAGAGGAGTGGGACAGCAGGTGGGCGATGGTCGCACCGTCGGGAGCGGGCGGGCCCGCGGGGGCCTCCAGGTCCAGCAGCCCCCGGTCGACGGTGACCAGGGCGGACCAGGCGACGATCGGCTTGGTGACCGAGGCGAGGGGGAAGATCTCGTCGACGTCGCCGGCCTCGTGGAGCACGCCGATATCGGTCACCGGCGAGCCGGTGACCGTCCCGGTGACCACGAGCGCGGTTGGGAAGGGGAAGTCGGCCAGCGCCGGCAGGACAGAGGCATCCGTCTGAGAGGTGTCCGGGGTCGTCATCGCTCCTCCTGGCCAGGATCGTGTCTCGACGCGGGAGGCCGTGCTCCCTCGGGACCGTACCTTACGCCGGGGCCGGGCCATCGGGGCCGGCCGTCAGGCGTCAGGCACGGTCGCGGGCGCAGACCGCCCAGGATCGGGCCGGCCCGACGGCGCACGGTGCGTCATGATCCTGCGATTCACCTCCGCTCGCGAGAGGATCGGGGCGATGCCCTTCTACCACCGCCCGCCCGCCGACCGCGGCCCGCTACGCCCCCGCTCCCCCATGGCTGCTGGCCAGGCGGCCCCCGTCCCCACGGCCGCTGAACTGACCGAGGCCACCGGTGTCGGCTACGCCGTCGTCGACCTGGAGACCACTGGCCTGTCCCCCACGACCGACTCGATCCTGGAGGTCGCGCTCGTACTGACCGACGCCGCCGGGCGCGTCGAGCGCAGCTGGTCCACGCTCATCGACCCCGGCGCGGGCGTGGACGTGGGCCCCACTCATATCCACGGTCTTGTCGCCGAGGAGCTCATCGGGGCGCCTGGTTTCGATGAGGTCGCCGACCTGCTGGCGGCCGACCTGGCCGGGCGGGCAGTGGTGGCCCACAACGCCCGCTTCGACGTCGGATTCCTCACCCAGGCGCTGGGGACGCGAGGGCTGCTCGACCGCGGCGCGCGGGTGCCGCGGGTGTGCACGATGGAGTGGGCGCGCCATTTCATGACGACGCCATCGCGCCGGCTGACCACCTGCTGCGAGGTGGCCGGGGTGGAGATAGGCCGCCACCACAACGCGCTCGACGATGCGCTGGCCGCTGCCGGCCTGCTGCGCCACTACCTGGCGGTGGGGGCTCAGCGGGGCGAGGAGCCGGTGGCCTGGGCCCGCTCGCTCGTTGAGGCTCGCCGCTTCACCGGCTGGCACTGGGACGAGGCAAAGGCGAGGAACGGCATCGAACGTCTCACGGTGCGCACCACGCCCGGTGCTGAGCGAGCCCGTCCCGAGCCCGAGTCCTCGGCGCCGGCCCGCTCGGGATCAGGGCCACCGGGCCGGGTGTCGCCGCTCCGTTCCTGATCGGGGACTTACTTCTCCCACGAGGACTGCGTTCTCCTCCAGACGACTGGGGTACGGCCTCAGTCGTCTGGAGGAGAAGTACGTTCTGGGTGGGAAACGCAGTCCCCGGTTCAGCCGACCGCGCCCCGGCCGCCTGCTCCACATCGCACGGGACGTCCCGCCCCGGGCTGTCCGCACGGGCGCAGCCCCACGGCTCGGGGCGCCCCACGCCTCATCGACTGGCACCCGCCCTCGCGCAGTAGGTCACGACGACGGCGCCCTCAAGGGACCGCGCGGCACTCACGCCTCCTGGCGAGGCAGCTCAGGCCTCCGCGGCGTCCTCGCCCAGGGAGACGAGGAATCCATCGTCGTCCACGGCCACCCCGGAGACGGCGGTCACCAGGACGGTGGCAAGCTCCTCGACCAGGTCCCGGGCGGTCTGCCGCTCGCGGCGCCGGGAGCGGGAGACCACTTCGGCGTAGGCGTCAGCCTGGTCCTGCGGGATCCAGCGCAGGTCGTAGGACAGAACCGCCCCGCGCGCCCACGGCTCGCCGCGCACCGCCAGGGGCAGCCCGTCGGTGGCGCCGGCACGCACCTCGATGCGCCCCCAGCCCTCGTGCTCGGGGTCGACCGGGGTGACGACCGCGTAGCCGTCACGCACCTCCTCAATGACGTTGCCGGTGGCGGCGGCGACGATCTCCTGGCGCATCGTGTCCTGGCGGACCTTCTCCGAGCCGCGCCAAGCCTTCTCGAAAACATCCGGGCCGATGCGCTCGACAAGGCTCTCCAGCTGCTCGGGGTCGATGGCGTCCAGCCCAACGGCGCCCCGCGGCTGAACAGCCTCCAGCGCGGCGCTCACCTCGGGAGCCACGGGCTGCAGGACGGCCACCAGGTCCTCCGGGCCGAGCCACACCGGGGCGTAGACGGTCAGGGAGGCCGAGACCTCCGGGCTGGGCTCGACCAGCACCGGGTCCTCGTTGTCCCCTCCGGGAATGAGCCTCAGGGCCCCGGCCAGGCGTCGGGCGATGGCGCGCAGGCGGGTGAGGGCCACCAGCTCGGCCCCCGTGGGCTGGGCGTGGGGGAAGGCGTCGGAGAGCGGGTCCAGGCCGGCGAGCTCGGCCGGCAGGGCGCCGGCACGGATGCGGGGGCAGTCCAGGATCATCAGCTGCGTGGTCCACTCCGGCGCACCCAGGAGGCCGCGCATCTCGGCGTCGACCTTCCAAGGCCCCAGCAGGGAGACCCCGGGGAAGAGCTGGAGGCTGGAGACCCCCACCCAGCCGGACTGGATGTCCTGGGACAGGGCCAGGGCCTCGACCTCGTCGGGGGCGACGTCGTCGGCCAGGAGCAGGACGTGGTTGGTGTCCAGCAGCCCGACCGGCAGCATGGAGGCGGCGGTGAAGGTGCCGGTGTCGGTGGGCAGGGAGACGGCGAAGTCGGTCGAGTCGCTCATAGGTGCTTCTCCTGGGAGATGGGAGCGGCGCCGTCGGCGGGGGCCGCCGGGGTGTCGGGGATGCGGGTGCGGTGGAAGGACTGGTGGGAGCGGGAGGCCGTCGGTCCG
>ERZ773008.2915-NODE-2915-length-10831-cov-13.970861_pt1 | contig 10831 bp, 17 predicted proteins | sample MGYA00580664_ERZ773008 | MGnify/ENA primary metagenome ERZ773008 (study PRJEB29015, sample SAMEA2738016) | human oral metagenome | biome: human oral; feature: human-associated habitat; material: dental | place: China | collected 2048 ... | reverse complement strand
GCTGGACCAGCCGGCCCTGGACGATGACGCGCGTGCCCTTGGTCAGCGACTCGGCCACGTTCTCCGCGGCGTCGCGCCAGATCGAGCAGCGCATGAACAGGGTCTCCCCGTCCTTCCACTCGCCGGCCTGGCGGTCGAAGGTGCGCGGCGTGGAGGCGACGGTGAAGGAGGCCACCGCTGCCCCGGAGGGCGTGAAGCGCATCTCGGGGTCCGCGGTGAGGTTCCCGACGATGGTGATGATGGTGTCTCCGGCCATGAGACTGGTCCTTTCTTGAGGCTGATTGGTTGTCCGGTCGTTTAGAGGTTGTCTTCGAGGACGATCTGTACCTTGTGGACGAACGTGTCTGGATCGACTGTTTCTATGAGCCAGTCGATCTCTTGGAGTGCGTCGTTGAGTCGGTCGACCTCGTCAAGGAGGGCATTGATGTCTTCGGGTGCGTGGGCGATGAGGTCGAGGTCGGCATCTGCGGAGTTGCTGACGTGGTCGAAGAACACGGCGTCGTCCTCGTAGTCGATGATGATGTCGTCATGGCTGACGCCGACGATGGCGATGGGCCAGGTTCCGGCGGTGACGGTGAGCTCGTTGTGGCCGCGTGCCCAGGGGCCGCATGTGGCAGCGGTGAGCCTGGCGCGGATGTCGTCGAGGTCGAGAGGGCCGGCTGTGACGCTTGGGGCGGTCATGCTGCCTCCTCGGGGGCTGGGGTCTCGACCTGGACGGCGACGACGTTGGCGACGAGCCGTAGGAGGTTCTGGTAGTCCTCGAGGAACGCGCTTGTTGATGGGTCTGCAAGGTTGCTCACCTTGCGTTTGAGATCGTTGACCTGCTCCTCGACTGCGAGGACGAGCTGTACCTGTTGGAGGAGGGTCAGCTGGATGGTCTGGAGGGGCATTGGTGTCTCCTGTCCTGTGAGGTTTCAGTGGTTACCGTCATTGCTGGCTCTGCTGTAATTGCTGGCAATGCCAGCAATCAGGGGGAGACTGACCTCTCGGGAGGGGGTATTTCCGCGTCGTTGCGGGGTTCTTGTTAGGGTGGAGTGCCTGCCTCATCGGAGCGCTCCCTTGATGCCGCTATTGCCTCTATTGCCAGCAATAGCGCTATTGCCGGCAATAGAGGCGCAACGAGCCAGCCAGTTGCGGATGAGGACATCGGCGTGCTCGATCCAGACCATGACGGGCCTGCGGACTTTTAATCCGAAGGTCGTGGGTTCGAGCCCCACAGGGGGTACCAATACTCTCGTATACGAACAACAGCCAAGCGGGACAGCCTCATGGGGCAGGTTACGGCGAGGGCTGTGCTTGTTGGCGGGGATAGGTGTGTTTTGCTGGTGCGGCTGCGCGCCAGTTTTTTGCTTGTTGAGCCCGATGGCATCTCGCTCGGCGGCTCTCCGGAGAGCAGGGCTGGCCAGATAGGTGAAGGGGAAGCGGAGACAAGCGGTCAGGGTTGTCCCGTTGCTGCCGCTTGTCATTCGCGGAAGAGGCGGCGGGCACACCATCGCAGCACGCTCCGTCGTCAGATCACCCTCGCCACCATCCTTGGGCACGCTCCATACAGCCTGTTCATCACTCATACACGGACTGGCGACGTCAGTATGCTGCCGCTCTGCTTGGTCGCTCACCTGGCTCACATCATCGGCTGCATTGCTGCTATCGCTTTGCGAGGGCGACGTGTCTGGCACGATAACCGCGCCGTCGTCATCAACGCGCGGATTGACCAGCACCCGCTCGAAAAACACCTGGTTGAGCTGCTTCTTCAGATGGGCTGGGGCGGCACTGTAGAGGCGCGAGCAGTCCTGCATGAGGTCAAGCACTGTCTCCATAACGTGTCGGGTTGCCGTCATATCTGCTCGGTAGGCGTCAAGTTGACGCTCAATTCGCTCCAGCTCGGCCGTCAGCTGGGCCTGTTCTTCCTTGAGCAGGTCTAATGGCACAGCACCTTCGTAGTGGGCGTGCAGCAGCCTACGGCGCTTGTCCTCGATGTTGGTGCGGCGCGTTGTGAGCGAGCGAATCCGGCTAGCCTTACCCGCCTTAATCTGCGCCAGCTCGCCCTGGAGATAGCACTCCACCTTGGCTCGATCCTCAGTCGTCAGCTGGATGCGTTGGTACAGCGCTGCCACCAACTCCTCCACCTCGTCGATGAGCACCGCCTTGAAGGTGCAGTCGTGCACCCGGTGCCGCCTGGCACAGACGAAGTACGGATACACCACACCCTTACTGTTCTTGGCTCGCTGGACGAGTAACCGCCCTCCGCACACACCGGGTCAATGGTCAATGGATGTTAGGCGGCATACGGCAGGTGGCCGACTACGGGCACCTGCCGCCGCGCCCATTGATTCCCGACGCTTCTCGGCCCCGGGGCCTACTCGCCAACGACGCTGCGTAAACCCGGGTGGGTGGCTGGGTTCGGGTCTGATTCGGTCTGGCGTCGAGTGCCCCGGGACGCTCGACGTGCGGGTCCATCCGTACTCGCCTTCGTATTTCACCTGGCGTTAGCATTCGTGTTGTGGAACAGGCGATGGGGATAATGACTCCCTCGGCTAGAGACATGGTCCGCACGCTGGTATGCGACTATCCCGACATCAACGTGTGCGTGCGCGCGGTAGCCTGGCAGTGCTGGCGCTGCGGGAGAACATCACCGGCCTTCGGTTTCGTGAACGTCAATGACTTCACTGGACCCGACGACGTCATTGACGTCTCGTCCGGACTAGAGCTTGAGTACGTGCGCGACCTGCTCACGCTGGCGGGTAGCCCGCTTGCTTCCACGATCAAAGTGCGCTCCTCGCGCACCGCCGGCACCTCGTACCTCTCCAGCGGCTGCTTCTACTGCGACGCACTGTTCGGAGCCTTCCCCATCCGTGAGACACTCACCGACATCCGCGTTGATGACGCCGTGAGCAAGATGCTTCTGGTCCTGCGTCTACCCAGACCACAGCTCGAGGTCTTTCTTCTCGAGGCACTGCGCAACGCCGCGATCTAGATATATGAGGTCATGAGGTCGGTGACGTGTGCTGGGACGTGGGCGTTCTCACCGCCGTGAGATAGCGGGCTCACCGGGTGTGCCCCCACGTTCTACGTAGTGAGTGGCTGCCAATAAGGGAGGCCACACCACGAACGTAGGAGAAGCAACTGTGACACCTATCGATATGAACCCGGTCGACGAGCTGCTGGCAGCAGAGAGCGACCGCGACAAACGCGCACGCGAGCCCGTACCCGCGCAAGGTCAAGACCGCCTCGGGGACCACGGCCGTGCAGGTCGTGGTCAAGGAGAACGGTGTGTGCCGGATCGTGGAGCACCTAGGATCAGCTCATGACGAGGCCGAGTTGGCCGCGCTGATGCACCTGGCCCGCCAGCGGCTCCTGGCGGGCCAGCAGGTCCTGGACCTGCTGGCCGAGGTGGTGATGCACCCGGTCGGGAGCCGGGTGACGGTGGTACGGCGCAAAGGCCTGTGGTCACTTCCCCGCAGGTCGGGCTGGTTGATCGAGGCCATCAAGACGGCCTACACCCGCCTGGGCCTGGGCGAGGTCATCGGGGTGACCGGACTTTTGAGCAGATGGTCACCGCTCGTCTGACCGAGCCGACCTCCAAGGCTGCCCCCAGAGCCCTTGTCCGAGATCGGCTGGCCGGGACCGGTCCACCGCGACACCCTGCAGGTCTGTCTGGGGCGCTGCGTCGAGCGGGGATACCACGGGCGCCTCTCCCCAGGTCGCTGTTCGATCACGTCACCGCCACAAGGGGACTGGCGCTGTGCTTGCAGGCGTGACCACGCTGTACTTCGAAGCCGAGAAGGAAGACAGTCTCAGGAGGGTGGGTGACTGGCAAGGCGCGCCGGGGCGTTCCCCAGGTCATCGTGGGCCTGCTGGTCGACCGCCACGGGTTCCCCCTCTAGGTCGGGTGCTTTCGAGGGCAACCGGGCCGAGACCTCCACGATCATCCTCGTGGTGGAGGCCTTCCAGGCCGCTGGCGACATCGCCGAGCTCGTAGTGGCGCCGGCGCCGGCATGCTGTCAGCATCGAGCCTGAGCGCGCTGGATGAGGAGAGGCTGCGATTCAGAGCCTGTTCAATGGTTTGTGTAAGCCCTTGTGGAAGGACTGACACTGATGACTGCTACTGATGATGACAACAGGGCGCCTGCTGGTGGGCGGGATGTAGTCGACCAGCTGCGCTCGGCTGGGGCTCTGGATGGCTTGTTTGAGCAGACCTGGTGCCGGGCAGGTGAGCATGACTGGGGCTGATGGTCTGCTGCCGGCACTGGTCAAGGAGGCCCTGGAGAGGGGCCTGGCCGCTTGGCTTGAGCGAGCACCTGGGCTACGACAAGGACGAGCCGACCACCCAGGCGCGCGGTAACACCAGGAACGGGACCACGTCCAAGACGGCGGGCTCGTCAGGATGGGGCCCTTTGAGACCTGTGGTGCCCCGGGACCGGGCCGGGACCTTCACCCCGCGCCCGGGTAGCGCCACGGGCCAGCGCCGTCCGAGGCGGCCTCGATGCGTGTGAATCACCAGGCTTGATGCGCCGGTGGAATTGAGACGTCAGGGATATCCAGCACCACCTGGCCTCCACGCTCAGCGCGGGCGCTCAGCGCGGGGACCATTTCGAGGATCACCGACGCGGTAGCCGAGGCTGTCGCGCGTGTGGCAGCACGCGTCCGCTGGAGGAGTCCTCTTCCCAGTGGTCTACCTCGACGCGATCCGGGCCGATGGTACGCGCCTGTTCACCGGGTCGCCTCCCGCTCGGCCCACATCGCGGTCGGGGCGGGGCATGGACGGCTGTCAAGCACGTGGCTTAAGTATCTGGGCCCCGGGCCCGAGGAGGGAGCCTCCTTGAAGGGCGGCTCGTGTGCGCCGAGCTGACACAACCGCAGCATCGGGGCGTGTCTGATCGTAGAGGGGGCACCTCCCGCACCGGAGCGAAGCGCGCGGGGGAATGCGACGGGCTCACCAGCCTTCCCGAGGCGAACGCAGGCAGTCCTGGCCCCAAGCCACGGTCCAGACCTGCGTGGTCCACCCGGTTCCGCGCCCCTGGATGCGGTTCGTCTCCTACGGGGACCGCCGGAAGGTCGCGGCCGCTCTCAAGGCCGACCTGCACCGCCCCGAGCCAGGAGGCCGCCTGGCAGGCTCTGACCGACTTCTCCGAGTCCGACATGGGGGTCAAGTACCCCCAGACGGTGACGACCTGGGAGCGGTTCACTCCCTTTCTGGACTTCCCTCCGATGCTCAGGCGTGTCATCTCTCCCCCACTTCGTGGGAGGTACCCCCTCCACCAACAGTATCGAGACTGCGAGCTACCAGCTGCGCAAGGATCACCGATGAACCGCGGCCACTTCCCCTTTCGATGAGGCGGTGATCAAGCTGCCGAAAGCTGGCGATCTGCGACACCTGTGGACAAACGAGCCCGAGAACGCGACAAGGACAAAGGACTGCCACCATCCAAGCGCAAGGCCAAGGGCAAGCTCGTCGAAGGACAAATCACCACCGACCAGATACAAGGCCCTGGCCCAGCCCCGCCACCGCCTACCCCGACCGAATCAACCCCCACCTGTAAAACGCTCACACAGAAAACTGGACAGGCCTTCCTGGAAACGCCGGATCAAACACCGCCGCCGACCACGTCGAGATCATCCGCCGGGTACTGGACCAGGCCGGGCTCAGCCCCAGACCCGGTAGAAAGGTGCTGGTGCGCACTGATGGGGCCGGAGGCACAAAGGAGACCATTGAGTTCCTCACCCGCCGCCGGGTGTCCTACAGCGTGGGGTTCACGCTGCCGGACCACACGCCGCAGATCCACGGGCACCATCCCCGAGACCGCCTGGACCCCGGCCTATAACGCTGACGGCCAGCCCAGGCAGGGTGCGGACGTCGCTGAGACCCGCCGACCTGCTGGACCTGACCGCCTGGTCGGACGGTATGCGGGTCAACCGTGCGCCGAGAGCGGCCCCACCAGGGCCCCCAGCTGCGCTTCGAGGACGTCGGGGGCTACCGGCTGACCGCCTTCGCCACCAGCACGAGGGTGGGTCAGCTCGCCGACCTCGAGGTGCGCCACCGGCTACGAGCCCGCTGCCAGGGGACCGCATCCGCTGAGCAAAAGACACCGGGCTCGACCACTTCCCCTTGCAGGGTTTCACGCAGAACCGTATCTGATGCCTGATCGTGGCCCTGGCCTGTGACCTGCTGGCCTTCTCCCAGCTGCTCGCCCTGACCTCCACCCCCGCCCGCGCCTGGGAGCCCAGGACGATCCGCCTGCGGCTGATAAGCATCCCCGCTGTCATCGCCCGCCACGCCCGCCGCACCGTCCTGCGCTACAAGACCGGCCACCCCTGGAGCAACCTTCTGCTTGACGGCCTCCGACACCTCCAGGCCCTATCGGCTCCATAGACACACGGCTCCTGCATCTTGTCCGCCACAATCCTGAAGGAAGAACCCTGGCCCCCGGAAAGGCCCGACCACCGCGAGGCGACACGCGGCAAGCCGTCACACCCACCTGCCATAATCCCAATCCCACCCACAACACCGGCAACGACGCCACCAAACCCCACTCAACCAGCCAATGAAAGATCGAGGCTAAGCGTCATGAGTCAGGATGGGTAGTAGGGGACCCGGAGCAAGCCAAGGGCAGCCTTCCAGTGCCGTACCAGTACATGCTTCCAGGCTGCGTGATGGTTGATGATCTCAGGTGAGATTAGACGGCACAGATCCACGCGAGATGTACGCCCTGGTCGACATCGAGGACTACGGCACACAAATTTGAGCTGACCTCAATCAGCACCGTCTCAGTTGGCCAAACGCAAGCGTAGGTTAAATACCCAAAATGACCTATCCAGAACTTTCAGACTCGAAACCATCAGAGACATGGATGACACTGACGCTCATCGATATTCCGCTCACTGACTGCGGGTAGTTGTTCCATCACCGAAGAGATTCTCCGTGGTGCGGTACACCGTCCCATCAGATCCACGAGTCGTCGTCCCACCACCGAAGAGGCTCTCCGTGGTGCGGTACACCGTCCCATCAGATCCACGAGTCGTCGTCCCACTAAAAAGATTCGGTGTCTCGCGATAGACGATTCCACTCGAGGCTGAACCAATGGCATTCGAAGACACCTCATCACCACTTGCCCTCACATAACGACCTCCGTAGCCACCACTTCCTAGGCCAGCAGATCCTTGACCATTGTCCGTCACCGTAAACACCGAAACCAGGATCGAGACCACCCAAACGCCCAGCAAAATGATGCCACGTTGATAACTCAGTACACCTGGACTAAAAATCGATACAATCGCCACAACAACAGAAACGATCGCAGCATATACTAAAACGAAGAAGAACGCCTGAAGTGGGATAAACAGTCCGAGCCAGAACCCTATTCGCTTACCCCTTTTCCCAGGAGACTTCGCGATGTGTGAGCCAATCATCCCCCCGAAAATGGCTCCAATAGCCCCCAACACAAAGGCACAACCCGCAATCTCACCATCCGACATAAAGGTCTCTCCGGTGGAAAAATCCATTCCGCCAAACCCTACAGTCATGACGCCAGTATACAGAAACATTTGGCACCCAAATATTGTATACCCGATTACATTGTTGGGTTTTGAACTCATCTTTGAATCCTCTCTTGCAGAGTCTTGACAGTCGTTCACGCCAAACCATCAATTTTAAAGAATCGCCAACCCGTTAACCCCCAGATCAACATAAAGACATGTTTTTATATTATATCACCTCCAGTGAGGATGAATGGCAGTCGATCGTCTTAACTTTTCGCACTTTGGGAATATTGTGGAACCCTCCAAAGAGCAAGGATGTTCGTGCAGGAGAACCTAAACGCTGTCGTCACTTTCATCCATAGGCAAGCATCTCACTCCATACCCTCACCCGTTCACCGCTGATGGATGCTCGATCAGTCACCTGCATGCCTCGCAGGCATTAGATTCTCCTGCAGTCCCGCTATCCGCCCACCTTGGTCGCATCGAGCACGTACCCAACGTAGCGGCCGAACTTCTCGGTGATGCTGCCATGGTCGTCGTCGGGCCATTCGCTCCAGGTGTGACCGAAGCCCGCCGAGCGGTAGTAGGCCAGGCTGTTGCGGGCGTGTCCGATGCCGTCGAATCCATCGAGGCTGTTGCTGGGTACGTCACGGGTTCCGGTCACCCAGTTCAGCGAGAGCCGTTCCTTGGCGTCTCCGGAGAAGGCCGCCGCTCTCTCCTCGGGCGCGTCACCGCCCCCAAAGTTGATGAAGCCCCCGCCCGGCATGCGCTCGGCATAGGCGGGGAAGAACCGCCGACTGATGAACTCAGAGCCGCCGGAGTAGCCCACGAGCCACAGCTGATCCATGTTGGCCCCGCACTCGGCGGCCACGTAGTCGAGCGTCTCCTCCAGGTAGCGGACCTTCCCATCCTGGTCCTCCAACCACCACATTCCGTCGTCTCCGGGAGAACGCACTGAGACGACGTCGAACCCTCGAGCGCCCGCGGCCTCGACGACGCCCCCAACACCGGCCAAGCCGCCGGGAGACCTCTCATCCTGGCTCTGACCGCCCTGACTGTGGAAGAACTGCCCATCGCCGTCGAGGTAGACAACCAACCCCACAGGCGCGCCGTCTGCTGCATAGAAGATGCAGTCAGAGGTCTCGTCGTCGGAGTCGGTGTAGGAGAAGGCCGCGGGAGCAGGCAGGTCCCCAGACGCCGGGTCCAGGTTGGGCTCATCGCCTAGCCCACGCGAGCGCAGGTACGGGGGCGGGGTCGGGTGTGCAGACGCCTGCCTTGGACCGCGAGCAGCACACCCGCCCAGGAAGAGACCTGCCATCGCCCCGGTCAGGGCCCGCCGCGAAAGATGCGCCGCCACGCTCTCCACCCACCTTCCCGATCACGGTCAGCCGTTCGACCGTAGCACCGGCGTACCGCTCCCGCACACTCAGGCCATCAGCATCACGCGCCTACCGTTTGCCCGAGTAAGCCAGAAGCCTCCTATTCACATAGTGACCGAACACCCTAATGACGGACACGTGGTTGTCATGAGAGATCTCTTTCCAGACATTCTGAAAACCCGACTCTTTATAATACTTCAGACCTCTTCTGGCACGGTCGAGGTCTCCTCTGCCCCCACCAGCGCTGTACCGTCCTGTAATCCAGTTCAGCGACAAAGAGGACTTGATTCGATCAGAGAACACATGCGTCTCACTGGGAGAGTCGCCGCCGGCGAAAACAATGAGTCCGCCGCCTTCCAAATCTTCCGCGAACGCGGGAAAAACTGTTTGCGTAATGAAGTCAGAGCCGCTCGCATAACCGACAAACCACAGGCATTTTATATTCGAACCATGCTCCGCAGCAACATCGTGGACCACGGTCTTGACGTAATCAACACCCCCTTGACCGCTATTCCTCCACGACCCCCCTTCGCCGGGGGCGCGGACAGAAATCACGTCGTATCCGTAGGCCGTTGACGGCCCAGCGACACTTCCAGACCCGGAGAGGCCCCCTCTGACCCCCTCGCCATCACCACCATCGGTGTCGTGCAACGCTTGACCATCACCATCGAAGAAGATGACCAGCCCAGCTTTCTCACCTTTTCCTGGGAAGAACCGCACCGGTACCACACCCTTCTCCGAGCCGGGTCCTTCCACCGCCGCGGCTCCGATTTGCTGACTGAGGGCAGCGGTGAATATAAGAGTAGCCGTAGCTCCGATTGCAGAACGACGTGAGCAAGACATGGACCAACCACCTTTCCAGGCCCAATGGGACCGAGTTCTCACCAACCCAGTGTATCTACCGCCCGAATTAATGCAATAGTATTCCTGAGAAGATTTTGGCGTCGACAGTGATTCCGACAATTGGCGCGAGCAACCCTACCTTCGTCTCACTCCACTTTAGTAGATGAATAGTGCGATCACGGCGGAGACCATCGGCAGCCCCCAGCATTTCCTATTGATGTCGAAGGTTGAGACAGCATCAACGAGGTCAGTCGCACTGCTGTCGACGTCGGCCCCGGTACAGGCAGGTTGAGTCCTCGATCAATTCGCTCGATCAGCCCTGCCCGCCGGAGGCGCGCCCTCGCCGGGACTGCCCTAAGCGCGAGGCGCCGCCGCCCCGCCGGGAGCCATGGCTGCGTCCGCCGCCTCCGCCTCGGCCACTTTGGCCGCCCTGACCGGTTCCCCGCCCGTCGTTCTTGGCCCCACGTCCGCGACCGCCGCCCCCACTACGGCCAGCGCGTCCGGCTCGGCCCCGTCCCGCCTCACCGTGACCGTGTCCCGGCCGTCCGGTGGAGGCCCGCCCGCTGGGGCTGCCGCCCTTAACGGCTACGCCCTCGGGCATGTCCTCCAGCGCGATCGCGTCGGCGACCTGCCCCACGAGGGCGGTCACGGCGTCGTCGTCGGGCCGGATGCGCTCGACATCCGCGCGGATCCTCGCCTTCTTGAGCAGGACCTGGACATCGTGCTTCTGCTCGGGCAGGACGAGGGTGACGACGCTCCCGGCGGCCCCGGCGCGGGCGGTGCGGCCCGAGCGGTGCAGGTAGGCCTTGTGCTCGGCGGGCGGGTCGACATGGACCACGAGCTCGACGCCGGAGACGTCGATCCCCCGGGCGGCGATGTCGGTGGCGACCATGACATGGACCTGCCCGGAGGAGAAGGCCCGCATGGCGCGCTCGCGCGCGTTCTGGCTCATGTTGCCCTGGAGCTCGACGGCGGGGATCCCGGCCTGGACGAGCTTGCGGGCCAGGCGCCGGGCGAGATGCTTGGTACGGGTGAACAGGATGCGCTGCCCCTCCCCGGAGGCCAGGCGCCGTACGACGCCGTCCTTGGCGGTCTTGTCCGCGACCATCCACACGCGGTGGGTCATGGCGTCC
>ERZ773008.2914-NODE-2914-length-10834-cov-158.024492_pt1 | contig 10834 bp, 17 predicted proteins | sample MGYA00580664_ERZ773008 | MGnify/ENA primary metagenome ERZ773008 (study PRJEB29015, sample SAMEA2738016) | human oral metagenome | biome: human oral; feature: human-associated habitat; material: dental | place: China | collected 2048 ... | reverse complement strand
TGGATCGGAAGAGCTCCATCTGGAACTTCTTGGCCGTCTGAGACCAGCTCTGACGCCCGTCCTCGATCTCGTCGAGATACATAGATCGAAGCGATTGCGTCTTGAGCTTGTCCTCGATTACTCGAAGCTGCTCGTCATCGCACATCGGAGGGGCTTCGCCGACTTTCTTCGCCTCTTTAAGGCGCACAACGGGGTAGGCCGCCTTAATCTCGTCCAGCGTGTAGACGGCACCCGTGTTCTCCACGACGCGCACAGGGTAATCGGCGCCGTACTTCGTGTTTACGGAACCAGGCACGCGGAGCAGCTTTGAGGCCTGCCAGCCGGAGTCGCAGCCTTTATCGCGGTGCTTCTGGTATATAGACCTCGCTACCTCGGAGCACTCGGCCAGCGAGTGGGGCTCGTCGAGTATCCACCAGCAGTGTGTGCGGTTCCTCGATGTGCGCACAACGAAAGAGGGCTCAACCTCGAACTCGCTCGGAGGGCAGATGTCCGCCTCGGCCCATACGACACCGCACATGGCTCCTTCGTCGTCGCCAGAGCGGCTCTTGCCTGAGAAGACGCCGACCGAGCAGTAAGTGTTCTCATCTTCACGGATGGACAGGTAGCGCTGTGCGAGGTCGCGCTTGGACGGCCATGCGAGAAACTTGCTTTTGACAGTCTCTTCCTCGTCGAGGGGATCCATCGTCACGATGTTGATGTACCCTTCGATGTCCCCATAGATCATGTCCAGGAACTCTATCGCTTCCATCTTCTCTTCCTTTCTCTTCTGAACCGACGTTGTCTTATAGAGCAGGAACGGCCCCATTGGGGCCGTTCCTTACTCCTTCCTCTTAACCGATGCTGAACTTCCTCGTCGTGTCCCTGGCCGGCTGGACCTTAGCCGTGGGTGCATCCTGCATGACCTTGGGCTTCAGCGGCTCGCCGAGCTGTTCCAGCTCTCGCTTTCCGTCGTCCACGTAGTAGGACTCGACCGTTGCGTTGACGTAACCCCGATCATTGTGGCGGTTCCCGATTTTGACGAGGACCGTCTGGTCGGGGTCGACCAGTTCGGTTTCGTCTTCGGGGATCAGGAAGCCCTCGTCGGGGTCGTAGGCGCCGACGGCCTCCCAGAAGTTCGGAAAGCTGTAATTGAGCTTGCCGTTCTTCCAGTGCGGTTGAAGCGGGACGTTGAAATCCTTGACGATGGCGCCGTCGTAGTCGTCGGTCGGGCCATCGATGATCTTCAGGTCAACGACGAGACGCGGTAGCCCTGCATTGGCAGCGGACTTGTACTCTCCCTTCTCCACATCGCAGATGATAGCCCGGTAGACCCCGGGCGCCGGAACCTTGACCGCACCGCCGCGGCCTCCGAAGTGGCCGTCGGCTCCGAGAGCGGACTTGAGTTCCTTGTCGTCGAGTTTGAATGCCTTATAAGCGGGTTTGCGTACCATAGTGTTCTCCTCTCTCAGTGGTTGTCGCAAAGCTTCCAGAGCTTTTCGATGGTCAGGTCCTCCACGAACGGAGGAAGGTTGAAGCGGTTCTTGGCCCCGATCGTCCGGGACGCGAACATTTGCGCTTCCGTATGTGACTCGCCCGTCTTCCGGTCGGTGTCCAGTGACAAATGTACCACCACGTCGGGCGTCTGTCCAACCTTGGCCCGCGAACCGGATCCGCGCCAAGCGAAGTCCGCCACCCCGTTGTCGTCGGTCTTCTGGTGGACGACGAGGATGGACAGCACCCCGGCGTCCTTCAGAAGGGGGAAGATCCCGTTCGATCCGGTGGTCTTCTTGGCTGCCTCCGTCCAGATAGCGAACTTGTTGGGGTTCTGCTTGGCCATCTCGACGGCTTCGAAGTGGTCCGCACACCAATCGTTGTAGACGTTGAGCGGGTCAATGACGATTGTCTTGTACTCACGGGGCATCTCGCCTGTGAGGAAGGCCACAAGAATGCGGTCCGTGTTGTGGATCCAGCCTTCCTCCTTAGTCATGCCCTCCGGTATCGGCATGTTCTTAGGCCTAACGATGTCGATGTTTTCCGGTGGAACATCGCGTGTGACGCCTGTCGTACTGCCTTCGAGGTCGAGGTACAGCACGGGCGAGGTTGGTGCGAACTTGGCAGCTGATGCGGCGAACGTCGTCTTCCCCTGGCCATAGTCGGAGTAGACGAGGATCTGCTCGGGTTTGCTGAGTTCGTCGGGTTTGATGATGAATGATTCGATATCAAAATCTGTCATTCGTCTTCTCCTTTCTCTTGACGTATGTAAAGCTGCTCTGTGCTCTTAAGGCACTGAAGATATTCCTCTGCCGAAGCCAGTGATTTCACTCTCTTCGGATCCAGCTTTTGAACATAGCAACGTCGAAGCGTATCTCCAGATAGAGCCTTTTCAGCCTTCGATATATCGAAACGGTGAACCTCCCTTCGCGTAACTATGTACGGGCCAGCTACTCCGGACTCTCCTACCTGCAGGCGTTGTTTGATAGCAGCGGCGAGTTCCTTCTTCCTCTCTTCGAGGCTGTCGATGAGTCCCGATATGTAACCGTACTCCAGAATGTCATCTTGTTCTTTCATGTCGCACACCCCTGGTTATTTGTCCTTCTTAACGGCCAGCACGTTGCAGCGATAACAGCCGGGATATGACGGAAAGTCCGTGAAGCCGTCGCACAGGGCGTCGATGATGTGCTGCCCGCGCTGCCACACTCGCTCGGCTTTCTCGTGGTCGTAGTCAAGGGTGAAGATCTCCACATCGGACACCTGCGAAGCGTCCCTCGGAATGAAAACTACCTTGATCTTGCGCACAGTCCCCTCGCCGTCGCGGCGCTCCTTGCCGAGCGCATAGAGGTGGGTCTGTGCGACGTAGGCGATGTACTTGGCTTTGGCGCTGTCGCCCGTCACGTCCGGCACGTCTCCATGCATCGAGAACACCGCGCTGAGCGCCTTCAGCTTGGCACGGGTCGTCGTCTTATAGTCGACGATCGTCCCATCCTCCGGGTCGTAAGCGTCAGCCGTAGACCGGATCAGCCCGTAGTTCTCGTAGAGCCCGAGCTCGAAGCGCTGCTCCAGCTCCCACTTGGGGAAGAGCCGCTTCGCCCAGTACTCCAAACCCCGGTGGATGTCGGTTCCGATCCTGGCGCCCATAACGAAGTTGGATTCCCTCATCTCGCGCGGCACCAACTCGACCCCGCTCTTATCCTTGATACCAGGAAGGATGTCTTCGGCCAGGCACAGCGCACACGGGTTGGAGAGGTTCGAGGCCCCGACCCGGATCTGCTTGTCGCGCCGGGTCTGGGGCGTGAACAGTGACAGTAGTTCGTCGTTCCTCATACCAGCTGAAACTCCCACCCTTTGTTGATTGCGAAGTTGACGATGTGCTTGCACTCGATAATAGCGGGTGTGTCGCCGGTGTTGTGCAAGATGATCGGCCCGTCCTTATACCTCAGTGTGGTGTGCGGTTCGAGTGCCGCCCGTTGAGTATCCCGCTGACCCCACACGTGTTGAATGAAGGGCACAGGTGCGAAGTAGAGCAGGTCGTTTTCCATGAGGTTGCGCATGTCCGCTAGCCCAAGGCAGTAATCCGCACCGTTGACGTCCAGCCACTTATTAAGAGCGGGGATGTATGCGTAGTGCTTATCGAAATTATCGAACAGCAGGGGTGCGCCCTCTAAATGGTCGTTAACGTAGTCATCCATCATATGCCTCCTTTCTCTGTTAACCGAGAACGACGGCCTCCTCGGCCCCGAACCCGGCATTATTCGACTCGAAGAACTCGTCATAATGCTCGTTGTACCCCACGCGGCAGTCGAACAAGTCGAGCGACTCCACTGGGTACAACTGGTATCCTCTCGCCACGAACAGCTTCAAATCGCCGTACTTGGCGCGGGCTTTCTCAAGGTCTTCGATGAACTCCGTGATCGTCATGGTGTGTTCCTTTCTCTCAATCAGCCTGTACCTTTACGGTACAGGCACAGCCCCGGACGTGCAAGCCGGGGCTGTGTGATATAGCTCACTTGTTCAGTACTGAACGATTGTTCTCCGCCTGCTGCGCGAGACGCTGGAACGTGCCGTCGTCCATCGTGTCCCGAGCCTGGAAATAGTAGCGAATGATCCGCTCTGCAGGCTGGCCCATCCGGTTCAGCCGGCCCTTCGCCTGCTCGCACAGCATCCCGTTCAGGTCCTCGTCCAACCACACCTCGACGTGGCACACGCGTTGCAGGCCGTCCAAGCCCTCAGCCGCGGCTCCGACAGTGCACAGCAGGACCTGCACATCCCCCTCCGTGAAGCCTGCAAACGCCTCACTACGTGCCTTAGCCGACTGCGCGCCCGTGTACAGCGCCGTCTTCGCACACACCCTGTGCGCCACGGCATTCGCGAACCGCTGACTCGACGTGAACACCAACACCTTGTCGTGTGCGTGGTGCTTCTCGATCAGCGCATTCAGCATATCCAGCTTTCTAGACGGACAGTCCGGGTCGAACGTAACCGAATCCATATCAGTTTCCGGATCGTACACCATACATGGCTCGCCCAACGTCACCTGCCTCAAACGCAGCAGCTTCACCAAGGGGATAGACGCCACCAGCAAGCCGCCCTCCACCTCGGATATCAGCTCGTATTGCAGTTTGTCATATATATCGCGCTGCTTATGCGTCAACTCACACTCAACGATGCGAATGTCCACCGGCTTCCTCTCGGCTGGCAACCCCACCACACACGGTAGAGAACGGAGGAAAGCGCCCGGTTCCTTCTCGGCGACGATCGTCTCGATCTCCTGCAGTCTGCCGTATCTATCATGTATCCAACTGTTTTGGACGATACACCACCTCGCTTTCCAGCGGTGGAAAGAGCCCTCCACGAACAGCCAGTCCCTCTCGTCGTGAGACAGCGGAACTCGGCTCGGATCTTCAACGTTCCACCACAACCAGCGGCAAATCGACCACAGCCCTTCGAACCGGTTGCCTTGCGGTGTGGCTGACATCGCCAGCTTGAAGCCAGCATTCCGCAGGCTCCACATGGCCTTCGCCCTTCCGGATTTACGGTTCGATGCCGACTGCACCTCGTCATAGACGACGAAGTCAGGCTTGGCCTTCGACCAGGGGAGAAGGTTCTCTTTACCCTTCTCGATGTTCTTCGCATTATAGTCGGATAATCCTAGGTACTCTCTACCGACGTAGTAGACACCGGGCACACCGGCGCGGATGTCGTCGAAATGGCCGAGGTGCTTCGAATCGATCCGCTTGAACGGAAGCTCCACGCCCTGCCGGGCGAACGTCGCCTTCCACGCGCTGACGATCTGCGGCTTCGCCGGCCCCACGATCAACGTCGTAGCCGGCTCAAGCCGCTTCGCCACCTCCACCGCACACAGGGTCTTGCCCGTCCCCGTGTCCGACACGTCCAAAGCGGCCCGGAAGCCATCCCGCTGTGCGACGATGGCCTCCACCTTCTCCAGTTGCGCCGGGGTAAGATCCAAGAATGTCACGCCCGCACCACCTCGAACTTCGCGCACGAGATATCGATCGAACGTACCAGAATGTCCATGTTCAGACCGATCGAGAATGCCTTAATGTAGTACTTGTCCACATCCGCCTTACCTTCAGGGTCCTTCGTCAAGAGGAACTCAGTACCATCGTATTTACGGCGGCACCATACATATCCCTGATCTTTCAGAATACCCGTCACCGAATCGGCAGGACACTCCTCCCCCTTCACGTGGAAAGGAGGGTCGTAGAAGCGATCCACCGTGTGTCTCGACGCGTCATAATAATACCCGGACGGAGCCTTGCCGGGTCTAAAAGGCGGTTCGTCCTGCTTGACCAGAATCAATCGAATCCCGTTGCACGTGTAGAAGACCTGCCGCTCCGACGCGTACCCGATGCTGATAGCCCGGAACGGCTTGCCCTTGGCGTCTTCCACCGTCTCCCGATATGAGTTGTGCATCGCCTCACTTGACGTCGGCACATAATCCAGCGTGTCGTCCGGATTGACGGCGAACCAGCCCTCCAGCGGTCCCTTCTTCCCGTACAGCAACTGCCTCACAGCTTGCCCTCCTCCTCTTCTCTCCGTGCCCAGCGCTCGAACGAGTCTTCCCCGCCTATCACGCCGAACAGCCTCTTCTGCCCTTTCTCCACGCGGTCCGCATAGTCCCTGCACTCACGTCGCACGGGGCAAACCGAGCACACCCACTTGGCCCGCGCATAGTAGGGGTCGTCCTCGACGTCGGCCCCCTCGCGGGGAGCGAAGAACAGGTGCATGCCGATGTCGCTCTTCTTGCAGCGCGCCTGCTTGACCCATTCTTCGCCCCTCCAGATGTCAGCGATGTCCATTACTGTTTCTTCACACACCCCTTGAGGCAGGACAGCTGGGGGCCGATCGGGTTACGGTAGTGCCCTTTTGTGTTGTACGGTTCCCTAGCCTTCGACGAAAGTTTCATGAATGACACCTGAGCGATCGGCTCCACACCGGTCGAATCCAACAACAGGTCGAAAACCGTCGGAAGAATCAACGGGTGGGAATTGACGTTGTATAGCTCCAGGGTGATCATCCCCTCGAACCCCGGATCGATGAAGCCTGCGGTGATGTGCGTCAACAGCCCGAGGCGGCCCCAACTCGACCGGCCCTCCACCTGTGCGGCGATATTCGCTGGGAGAGAGAACTTCTCCAAGGTCGCTCCGAGCCACAGTTCGCCGGGCGGGAGAACGAACTCGCTCCGTGCGCCCCAGGCCACATGCCGCTCACCTGTCTTCGTGTTGAGAAAGTACGGGCCTAGGTGCACGTCGTAACTAGCCGGTTGAAGGCAATCATCACGGAGCGGGTCCACCAGTCCCGTACGCTTCGCCAGTTTTTTAATGTCTTTGTCAGATAACATTGAATGACAGCTCCTTTCCATTTAGTGTGTATTGGTTCAGTCTGAACATCACGACGGGTTTTTGATCGCCCGGGTCGGCTGCGCAAATGCGCAGCATGTCGAAGCCGTCGCCGTAGTTGACGTCGACGCAGCCCACTGTGAAAGGGACCCTATTCGCGTCGATGCGCACACGGGAGGCGCCGTTCGACACAGCGACGTATGCGGGAAGCGGGTCGAGCAAGTCGAAAGCCCGTTGCATCAACTTCTTGTCAGCCCCTATCATCGCTACTGTCTCCTTTCTCTCAGTTGGTAGGTGCGTCCAGTCTATGCGGAAAGGGCGGGGGCCGTCAAGCCCCCGCCCTGTGAAATACATCACCATCCATTACTGCGCTGCACGTTTGCGAACAGACGTCAAACGCCACGAGCTAGTCGAACAGTTATTCTCCTCCCACGCTTCGCAGATCGCGAAGCTCCGGGCCGGCTTCAGCGTCAAAGAACCGTCTACCTCTCTCCACAGTCTACACAGAGTCCGGGTCAAGCAGCTGTCCGGACCGGGGTCGAGGCCTTCCTCCAGGGGTGAGAAATCGCACAGCCATATAGCGCCCACGTCGTCCACCCGGGCCAACGTCCGCCACGGGTTCGTCTCCTGACTTTCCACAACAGGTGGAAACAACACCGCATCGTACAAAGACACGTGCATGTGCTCCATGTACGCCTGAGGACTGTCGAACTCCAATACGTGCAGGTCGCCGACCGTCACATAGAAACGATCGAAGAAGCACAGCACCATGCGGAAACTCGAAGAGTCGAACACTCGCACACCGTGTAGCTTGTACGGATCCAGCGGCTCCACGAACACCGGAATGTTGTCGAGATCCTTGAGAGGTACCAGACTTGCGGTGTGCGCTTCGACGTCCACGTGCAACACGCCGTACATCGAACCCTCGAAACGGATGTAGTACTCTCTCAGCTTACTGCCCTGACCGGGCGGAATCAATTTCAAACCCACAGCAATCGTCGTCTCCTTCCTAGTCGTCTCCTAAATAGAACAACCCGATGGTATCGTGGTGCGGATACAACAGCACCTTCAGCCGCTTCGTCAACGGGTTATATCTCGTCATATACCTCGCCTCCTCAGTGTTCACCGCGATCGTTCCGTCCTCCCTGTAATAGCGCACAAGCGGTGCGCTAGGCGCGGTGTCGTACGCTTCCGCTATAGCGCTGGCGATGTCCTTGTGCGTCATATTTTGAGGCACCTCACTTTGAACGTTCTGACGAACTCGTCTTTCTTCATGTCAAACGGCTCACCTGTATCCGGCTCGCAGTGGATCGTCTTAGTCCCAGGGTTATACGTTAGGTCGCCTAAGAAAAACTCGTTATCTGACTCCAACGACACCGCTACGCATCCGTGCAGCATCTCTGTGTACGGATTCTGCTCTCCATCTTCTACAGTGAACATGTTCGACCAATCCTCCGGCACCAGCTCCTGCAGCACCGTGTTATAGGACATGTCAGACGGAAGGCGGGGGTGCACCAGCAGAATGTCTCCGTAGGGGTTCGTGTACGGCGCCGCCTCGTCGCATGTCGTCAAGTCGGAGTGCGCTGGCAGACGCTCGTCGAAGCGGGGACTGTTCGCGTCCACGCACACGAAACCGCGGTTCCTGATGTAGGCGCACAGGGAATCCTCGTAATCGTAGAACAGCATGTTAATCCTCCTTTCAGTAAGGCTCGACGATGACCAACCACGGCTCGTCCGAGGTCTCATCTTCGAAGAACGACGTGATCACGTCCGACGTCGTGTCCGTCTCTTCGATCACGGACACCGCACCGATCTCAGACTTGAGCTCCACCGAAGCGGCGGGGGAGAGGACGATGGATACCTTATCCAGACCCTCTTCGAGCCACCGGCTGACGACGAAAGACACGCACAGGTGCGCAGGCTGTGAAGAAACCGTGACCTTCTCCACTTCATGGTCCAGTATCGAACCGAACCGCGTGCTGTCTTCATCGTATTCTGCAGTCACAGACGCCAACTTCACATCGCCGACGTCGAAGAGCGTCGTCTTACAAACCCGATCGGCCGTGTAGCGCTTCGTACAGGAGGACACCCACTGCTCCTTCGGCGTCACCGGAATCTCCAAGCTTCTCACGTTCGGTTTCTTAGCCAGCTCTGCCAACAGCCCCGGTGTGTAATCAGTTCCTATCATGCTCTTTTCTCCTTTCGTTCTGCGGAACCCAGTGCTGGGTTCCGCGTCGTGTCATGCTTAAAGCAGGTAGTCGGCTTCGTCCTCGGTGTAAGGCCGGGTCGCCGTCACGAGCTCTGCGAACGGCGCTATTAGGCTCACCGTCACATCGGCCGGGCCGTACTCCACTTCCACCGCCGTTATACGGCGCCCGGACGTGCAAGTCGGGCCCACCTGCACGTCCGCGAACGGGAAAAAGCCCACGGGCTCCTCGCGTGTGTAGTCATTATCATCTTTCAGGATTGCGTAAAGCCGACCGTCTTCCGCGTGGCGCGCGCCGACCAGTTTCTCGCCGAAGAGCGAATCGAACCGCGTGCTCACGTCGTCTGACTTCAACGTCATGAACTCGAACCCGCATGCGTTGTAGAACCGCGCAGTCGAGCCATCGGCTGTGCAAGTGTTGACGATCGAAGCCACTTGGCGGTCGACGACGTCGAGGTGTTGGGTAACGGTTTTCGCATTGAACCAAGTGGCTGCATTCTCAACAGTAGGTAGACTTTTCATAATGTGTTCCTTTCTCTCGGGTCGGCGGTTGTCCCGCCGTGGTGATTACAGCTTAGGCGCACACGGGGCAGCAGTCAAGTGCCCCGTGTGCGATGTGCGTCACATTCCCCTGTGTAAGCCCGTGGTCCATTCGGCGATCTCCGCGGCCACGGAATCGGGCGTGTCGACTGTGCGGTCCACCACGATCGGTATGAACATCGACAGCTCCCCCGCGACGAACGCGTTCGTCAGGAACTTCCGGTACGCCTCGGCGACTGGGATGGGGTCGTAACCGTCGGGGTCCGGGTAGTCCGGGTCCGTCAGCTTGGAGGGGTCGCGGGGCATCAGCACGAACGTCGTCAGCGGAACGCGGTTCAGCCAGTTCAGCGTGAGCGCTACGTTCTCCGAGATCTTTTCATTTCGCAGAGAGGCGTACACCGCGGTGCTGAGCGCCCACCTATCCAGAATGTACAGCGTCTCGGGTTGTCTTTGGTCGGCGGGCGGGGTATCGGGGGGCAACACGGGCTCCGGTCGGAAGGAGAGCCAGTTCTCCATGTCCCTCGCGTAGTCCTCCGCCTTCAGGCGGTGGTTTTCGCTTTGTGCACACACGGTCAGCACGTCCGTGGGGAAGTGCCGTATGCGCACATCGGAGTAAGAGGGGGCGGCGGTGCGGCTTTGAAAGAGCTCTTTCAGGGCTGCCGCTACAGTCGACTTCCCCACTCCGTCGGGACCCTCCAGTGCTATGTAGACTGCCATCGTCTATCGCTCCTTTCGTCTATCGCATATGCGGCGCGGGCGTGCAGGATATGCCTGTCGCACACCCCTCTTCCGAGAATGCCTCAAACCACATGTAGTCCTCCACTGCGGTCCACACCGTGTTCGTCGTGGGCTTACCGGGCCACAGCACATGGTAATCGGGGAGGGGCACGGCCCCCTCGTCGATCACAGCGCCCGGCGCTATCCCGTAGCCCAAGTCACATACGACGTCCAACGGCAGGCTCTTGTGCACAACCGCATCCACTTCTATCAAGGGGTTGGAGAGCCTATCGCACAGCTCCAACGTCGCCTTTTGCGGCGTTGTGCGCACACGGACGATCCCCACCGTGAAGGGCTTCCGCTTGTCTTCATGCGGCTGCACGCATATCGAGTGCGCATATGGGTTGGAGTCGTATAGCGTTATGCCCCCGGAGCGCACAGTGCCGTGGCGGTCCATCGCGGCGGGTTCTATCGTGCGGCCCGGCAGCGTCGCCAGGAAAGCGATGTCGAAAAAGGCCACTATCGTCATGCTGCG
>ERZ773008.2913-NODE-2913-length-10836-cov-28.459048_pt1 | contig 10836 bp, 8 predicted proteins | sample MGYA00580664_ERZ773008 | MGnify/ENA primary metagenome ERZ773008 (study PRJEB29015, sample SAMEA2738016) | human oral metagenome | biome: human oral; feature: human-associated habitat; material: dental | place: China | collected 2048 ... | reverse complement strand
CGCATGCCGATGGCGGAGTGTGGCCGGGTGGTGTTGAACCAGTGGACCCACTCGGCGGTGGCGAGCTCGACGGCGTCGATGTCCTCTCAAGGTCCTTGGCCAAAGAATGAGTTCGGCCTTGTACAGCGAGTTGAGTGCCTCGGCCAGAGCGAAGCCGAAAGGAGTCTCCCTTGGAACCCACCGAGGCGACCGCATCGGCCTCGGCCAGGGCTGGCCCGTAGCGGATGGACCTGTACTGCACCCCACGGTCGGAGTGATGGATCAGGCCGGTCAGGTCAGCAGCGGCTCGTTTCCGCTGCCAGACGGCCATCTGAAGGGCGTGTCCAGGGCCAGGTCGGTGTCCAGGCTGGTGGAGGTCTGCCACCCCACGATCCGCCGCGAGAACACGTCGGTGACAAAGGCGACGTACACCCACCCCGAGAAGGTGCGCACGTAAGTGATGTCGGCGACCCACAGTTCATTAGGGGCGAAGGCCTCGAAATGGCGCCTGACCAGCTCGGCCGGGCACTGCTCCCGCGGCCCGCTGCGCGTGGTGCGCGGGGACTTGGCGCGCCTGACACCGTGCAGACCCAGGTAGCCCATGAGCCGCACGGGCGGTACACCGGGCTACATGACCGGCGCCGTGACGCTCGGCAATCTCAGGGCGGCCCCGCATCACGTGCATCTTGCAAGCCCCCAGCACCGAGTAGCTGGTTCTTGTAGACCTTGAATATTTCCGCCTTGAGGGCCTCGTCGCGCACGCTCCTGGCGCTAGGAGGCCGGCTACGACGGGCGTGAGTCAGGTGCTCGGGGCGATCTTCAACCGGCCTCGCTGAGTGTGGTGCAGATCGGCCAGGCCCCGAACTCCTCCTTCTTGGCCTCGATGTACTGGCAGATCAACGGGATGGGCGCTCACACTCCGCCGCGATAGACAAGCTGACGCGCTCTTAAGGATCGTGTTGGCTCTTCGCAGCTCTCTAACCTCCAACGCCGGCTCCTTTGATCCGCTGTGCCTCATCGGTGGTGCTTCCCGGCCTCAGACCACCATCGACCTGGGCCTTCTTGACCCAGGACCGCAGAGCCTCGGGATGGACACCCAAGTCATCGGCGATCCTGCGGATCGCACCCTTGGCCCGTGCCGGGTCGGCCAGCGCCTCCAACGCCCGTCCTCGTGGCCCGCTCGCGCAGCTCATCGGGATACTTCTTCTGTCCCATGACAGTGATCCTTCCGTGCCATCACTGCCTCCATCAAACTCGGGGCTTGACAGCCGCTGGCCTGCACGTGGGTGACCGCATCCGTCTGGAGCTGACCGTCCCGGAGGACAAGGGTGCCTGGACCGGTGCCCATCTGGACCTCATCAAGCGGGAGGTCGGCTGTGTGGACGCCTCCGTCGTGGCGGACCCGGCTGCGAAGGAGCCCACCGCCACCGTCGAGAAGGTCGTCGAGATGGCCACGGAGACGACCGTGGAGACGGGCGAGGCCTGATCCAACACGCCCAGTCGATTACTTTACAAATACATCTGGTGTGATGCAGGATAAAGCCGTTGCTCGACCACCAGGGTCTGGTCGGGCAATGGCGCGCTCCTGTTCCCCCAGGACCGCCTCTCTCATCTCCCTAGCCGGTACTTGTCAGGCCGCCGAGACGGTGGTCTGAGAGGCGTTACGCGTGACCTCAACCCTGGGTGGGGCTGCCGGCACCCTAATTAAGAGGTTTTGGCAATGAGTGTCAGAGGCGCCGCGGAGATCGTCTTCTCCCCACCGGTTCAAAACTGGTTGAAGCAGGTGATCTACCGCCATAACTGCCGGTTGTCGCCGGATCACTACCGTTCTGCGCTCAAGCACTGGTACTGGCTGTTCAAGTGCCGCCCCTGCCACGTGGAGGAGCCTCGCACCATGACGGAGAAGATCCACTGGCTCAAGCTCTACGACTCCACGCCGGTTAAGGGGCGCCTGGCGGACAAGTTCCTGGTGCGCCAGTGGGTTGCCGACACGGTGGGGGAGAGGTACCTCGTTCCTCTGCTGGGTGTGTGGGACTCACCCGATGAGATCGACTTCGAGTCCCTCCCGGAAAGCTTCGTTCTCAAGGCCACGCATGGCTCTGGCTGGAACATCCTCGTGCCTGACAAGAGGACTCTCGATGTGGAGGAGGCTCGTCAACGCCTGCGGGACTGGCTTGGCCTGCGTCAGGCGATGAAGGGCGGCTTCGAGCTGCACTACGAGTACTGCGAGCCACGCATCGTGTGCGAGCCCTTCCTGCGTGACGACTCAGGAGGGCTGCGTGACTACAAGTTCATGGTGTTCGACGGCGTCGTCCAGTTCGTCTTCACCGTTGACCGGCCTCCGGGGCGCGCGCTGCGGGGTACCTACCTGCCTGACTGGACTCGAGCGCCCTTCGAGTACACGTGTGAAGCCGACCGGGCTCCGGACGTCCCGGCGCCGGCAGGCCTGGAGACCATGCTCTCCCTGGCCGGTGAGCTCGGAAAGGGCTTCGCCTGTGCGCGCATCGACTTCTACGAGGTGGATGGAAACGTCTACTTCGGCGAGATCACCTTCACGGACGCCGATGGACTGTCGGACTTCGCTCCTTCGCGTTACGATCGCGTTTTCGGAGACCGAATCGTCCTGCCGGAGAAGAAGTCCTTTAAGGGCGTCATGCTGTGACGGGATAAGAGGGAGGAGAAAGCTATTCGTAGACTTCCTACGAAATAACTTCGCTCCAATGGGAAGAAATATTCAAAAAATCGCTGATATCCTGAGTGCTTCCTCATTAAATCGACCGGATGCTTGCGTGTCGCGGCCTCAGGTGTGTTACTGTCTTTGGCGTAAATTAGGACGCTTCTTCATTAGTCTATTGCATTGATAAGCGCCCTGCTCTGTCAGTCCTGACTATTATCCGGTGGTACGTAGATGACGCTCGAGGACCTTCTTCATCTGACCCGTCGACGTATTGGATCCCTGGTTTTGGCGCTTGTTGTGTGCGTTCTGGCATCAATGCTGTTCGCTTTCGCCTCGCCAAGCACCTATACGGCGACTTCCCAAGCCTATCTGCGCGTGAAAGTGGCGGGAGATCCAGCGCAGAGCACGCTGTCTCAGTACAATGCGGCACAGCTCGCCGCAATGAAGGCCGACGCCGTGGTCCCCGTCTTCACCTCGGCTGCCGTCGCTCAGCGCGTCGTGGACTCGCTCAAGCTGGATGAGACGGCGGAGGAGTTCGCCTCCTCGGTCTCTGCGACGAGGGTTCCTGAGACGGTGTCGGTGCAGGTCTCTGCCACTGCCTACTCATCGCACCGGGCTCAGGTTCTGGCTGACGAGGTTGTTCGTCAGGCCGCTGCCGAGATCAAGAACCTGGAGGGGGAGGACTCGCCCGTGGAGATCGTCCTGCTGTCCTCCGCTGAGCTGGTCAGTGCGACTCGGTCTCCGGCCCTGGTGACCTGTGTGGCGGTGGGGCTGCTGGCCGGGCTGGTCCTGGGCTATATCTGGATCCTCGTCCAGGAGCTGCTCGACAAGAGCCTCAGGGGGCCGGAGGAGGTTCGCGAGGCATTGTCGGTGCCGTTGCTCGGTGCCCTGCCTCGGGTTCCGTCGCTGCGGTGGCTGAGTCGAGGGGCGGAGCTCAAGATGGAGGAACAGTTGCGCGTGGCCCGTACCAACGTGCTCCATGCGTTGTCTCAGGGCGGCCGGCGAGTCGTTGTCGTCACCTCCGCGGGTCCGCAGGAGGGGACCTCGGTTACCGCCGCCAGCCTGGCGCGGGTCCTGGCCCTGTCCGGGCACCGGGTTGTCCTGGTCGGAGGGGATCTGCGCGCACCTGGCACGGCCGGGCTTCAGGGCAGTCCTGGGCTCGCAGACGTTCTGACGGGCTCGGCGTACCTTGGTGAGGCTCTGGTCAAGGGGTCAGTGGAGGGCTTGGAGCTCCTGCCCGCAGGCCGAATGCCGGCGAATCCCTCCGAGCTGCTGGGGGCCCCCATGATGCGCGATCTGCTGCGTGAGCTGGCAGCGGACCGGCTGGTGATCATCGATGCTCCGCCAGTCCTCCGATTCACTGACGGAGTGGTCCTGGCGGCTCGTGCCGGAGGCGTCATTCTCGTGGCGCGTGCTGGCCGTACCAGCGCGGAGGACCTGCATGAGGCGGCCTTGGCGATCGAGCAGGGAGGTGGGCGCATGCTTGGAGTGGTGCTCAACAACGTGTCGGAGCTCGGAGGGAAGCGCAAGAGCCTGCGGAGCGGTGTCGTCTCCGCCGAGAGTGTGCCTGTCTAGGCTCCTGGTGCGCGTCGCGATCGGCATGTGGGGGAGTGTTGGGCTTGTGCCGCAATCGCGGTTCTCCTTGAAGGCGCCTTCTGTGAGCATGCTCTGCCGCTCGCCTTGGGTGTGACGAAACGCCGCGTTCTTTCGTGTGCGAGGCGCATGTCGAGAGCGTGGTGACGCTGCCAAGATGTTTATGTAATTGTTATTACATCGCATTGCAGGCATCTGATCAGTTATGTGATCTCGGCAGCCTCTCATGGTATTTCTTGTCGGTTCAAGCAATCAATGGGAGTCGATTTGTGGTTCCACATCATTGAACGGCGTTGGTTCTGTCAATAAACGATGATTACGGCAGAATCACGTCATAATCTTCCAATCGGTGGCATCTGGTGTTAGATTGATGTGGAGCCGTAAAAAACGGCAAGTACTCGTGTCGGCTGAATGATATCGGCCGTCATGTTGTTGATCTGTTGTTGCCTACTTCGGTGATTGCAGTCGTATTCTCCGTCCGTCCAGCGAACCAGTTAGTGCTGTTCGCCCATCCGCAGATTGAAACCCTGATGACATTTGAATTCTGTCGCTCCTGCCGGTGCGCATCGCTTGATCAGAGTTCCTCGCTCACAGGCGGTATGTCCCTTACCCGTCGGCTGGCACAGTGGAGTGTGACGACCCATGGCTGAAAAGCGTCAGTGCTCCTCCGGTGCGACAAGCCGTCCCGACGAGAGTGCCGGGAACCGGGAGCCGGACTCGGAGCTGCTGCCGCCACGCGCAGCCGAGGGACAGGAGGCGCTGGCCTTCTCCGGCGCCCCTTCGTCGGTCAGATCCGGGCCCGTGCAGCAACCTGCTCGTGGACTGGCGTGGGTGAACCTGCCCGTGTGCCGGATCGAGCCCATCGCCCTGATGATCGTCGACGTCATGGCCACCTATCTGGCCCTGTACTGCGCTGCGTGGGGGACCACGAAGTGGGCGACGGCCACGGGGGCGACCGGTGGCCTGTTGGCCATCGGCGTTCTCGCAGTTGTCAACGTCGGGGTCTTCGCCGCCTTCAAGATGTACAACAGCCTGTGGCGCTACGCATCGATGACCGAGGCGCTGCGGATCCTCTACGCAACCATCGTCGGCTCGGTGTGTGGGGATCTGCTGTTCTCCCTGGCCTTCGACGGCGGGCTGTCGGTGCGCTCCTACGTCATGGCCTGGGCACTGCTCGCCATCATGGCCGCCGGGGCTCGTCTGGCCGTGCGAGCCCTGTGGAGCAGTCAGCTGCAACGCAGCGCTCGAGCGGGAGCGCACGACATCCGGCCCCGCACACTCATTGTCGGAGCGGGACAGACCGGTTCGCTGACCATTAAGCGCATGCATCTGTGCGATGAGGACATGTGCGGTGAGCCGGTGGCCCTGGTCGACGACGACGTGACCAAGCATGGTCGCCACGTCCACGGTGTCAAGGTCCACGGCTCCTGCGAGGACATCCCCCGAATCGCCGAGCAGTGCGGGGCCGAGCAGATCGTGCTCGCCTGTCCCTCGGCTCTGGCCTCCGAGCGCCAGCGCATCCTGGCCATCTGCCTGAAGACGGGGCTGAGAATACTGACCCTCCCGAACGTGCGGGACCTGGCCCAGCAGGACGATGGAAGGATCGCCCTGCGGGAGGTGGAGATCTCCGAGCTGCTCAGCCGCGATGAGGTCGCCTTCGACACCATGAGCATGGGCTACGTGCGCGGAGAGGTTGTTCTGGTGACCGGCGGCGGTGGATCCATCGGCTCCGAGCTCGTCCGTCAGCTCATCGAGGCCCAACCGCGCCAGATCGTCATCTTCGATGTCTATGAGAACACGGCCTACGAGCTGCTCCACGAGATGCAGTCCAGGGCAGCCGAGCAGGGAGTGTCCCTGTCGGTCGTCATCGGCTCAGTGACCAATGAGCGGGTCGTCCGAGACTGCTTCGAGCGCTACCGGCCCAAGGTCGTCTTCCACGCGGCGGCGCACAAGCACGTCCCCCTCATGGAGGACAACGCCCGCGAGGCGGTGGAGAACAACGTGCTGGGAACCTGGATGGTGTGCCGTCTGTCTGAGGAGTTCGGCTGCAGCCACTTCATCCTGGTGTCCACCGACAAGGCCGTGAACCCCACCAATGTGATGGGGGCGACCAAGAGGCTGTGCGAGCTGGAGGTTCAGGCCCTGGCCGGTACCAGTCGCACCACCGTCTTCGCCGCCGTGCGCTTCGGCAATGTGCTCGGCAGTCATGGCTCAGTCATTCCGCTGTTCAAGCGGCAGCTGCGGGCAGGCGGGCCACTGACCGTGACAGACAGGGAGATGACCCGCTACTTCATGACGATCCCGGAGGCTGCCCAGCTGGTCATCACCGCAGGCTCGATGTCTCGCGCCGGAGAGATCTTCATCCTGGAGATGGGACAGCCCGTGCGGATCTACGACCTTGCCGTCAACCTCATCAAGCTCTCAGGCCTGCGGGTCGGACGTGACGTCGAGGTGACGTTCACCGGGTTGCGACCGGGCGAGAAGCTGTACGAGGAGCTGCAGATGGACGGCGAGGACCTGCACCCCACCGAGAACAAGTCCATCCTCGTCTCCACGGCGCCGCCGCCCACGCTGCAGGATGTGGAGGACAAGATCGCTCGGTTGAAGGGCTGTCTTCCCGAAGGGAATGACGAGATCAAACGGGAGCTCGCTCGCGCGGTGCCCACCTACCAGCCGCGCTTTGACCACGGTTCAAGTACGTCGTCGACCATGAGGAAGGCTGGCTGATGCGCGTCGATTTCTCACCCCCAGACATCACCGATGCCGAGTGCCAGGAAGTCCTGGATGCGCTGCAATCGGGCTGGATCACCACGGGGCCCCGGACGAAGAGCCTGGAGAAACGGGTCGCTGAACGCTGCGGCACCAGCCGGGCCGTCTGTCTGAACTCCGCAACGGCCTCGCTGGAGCTGACCCTGCGGGTGCTCGGCATCGGTCCCGGAGACGAGGTGATCGTTCCCGCATACACCTACACGGCCTCGGCCTCCCCGGTCGTGCACGTCGGCGCCACCCCGGTCCTGGTCGACGCCGGTGAGGCCGACGGCGGTTACGGGCTGGACCCCAGCGTCCTGGCAGGGGCCATCACACCGCGGACCAAGGCCGTCATCCCGGTCGACATCGGTGGACGCATGTGCGACTACGCGGGGCTGCGCGAGGTCGTCGACAGCCGGCGCCACCTCTTTGCCGCGAGCGGCCCGGTTCAGGAGGCACTGGGACGTATCGCCCTGGTCGCCGACGGCGCCCACAGCTTCGGTGCCCGGCGTGACGGCACGCCCTCGGGCAGCGCCGCCGACTTCACGACCTTCAGCTTCCATGCCGTGAAGAACCTGACCACCGCAGAGGGTGGCGCGGTCACCTGGAGGCCGGAGCTGGGGCTGGACGAGGAGCTCTACCGCCAGTACATGCTGCTGTCCCTTCACGGGCAGAGCAAGGACGCTCTGTCCAAGACCCGCCTGGGGTCCTGGGAGTACGACGTCGTCAGCCCCGCCTACAAGTGCAACATGACCGACGTGTGCGCCGCGATCGGCCTGGCGCAGATGTCCCGCTACGACTCCATGCTGGAGCGCCGACGCCAGATCATCACCCGCTACGACCAGGCCCTGGCCCCGGCCGGCATCACGTCGCTGCGGCACTACGAGGACGGGATCGTCTCCTCCGGGCACCTCTACCTGGCGAACCTGCCGGGCCTGGACAAGGAGGGGCGCAACGCGTTCATCGAGCGCATGGCGAGTGCGGATGTGGCCTGCAACGTCCACTACAAGCCACTGCCCCTGCTGACCGCCTACCGGGACCTCGGGTATGCCATTGAGGACTACCCGCGGGCCTTCAACCTGTACGCCAGCGAGGTGTCGCTGCCGCTGCACACCTCCTTGAGCGATGAGCAGGTCGACTACGTCATCAGCTGCGCTCTCGAGGCGCTCGCGGCAGTGGGCCGATCGTGAGGATGCCTCCCTGGGAGGACCTGCCCCCCACCCTGCAGACTGAGGAAGTGCGCCCCTACTACGAGGCGCTGTCCCGCCGCGGACTGCAGTTGCGGCTCAAGCGTCTGCTCGACGTCGTCGGAGCGACGGTTCTGTTCGTGCTCCTGGGGTGGCTGTTCGTCATCCTGGCGCTCCTCATCAAGCTGGACTCTCCCGGGCCCGTGTTCTTCCGACAGCGACGGGTCACCCAGTTCGGGCGCGAGTTCCGGATCGTCAAGTTCCGCACCATGACGTACCGGCCTGCTGCCCCGGGCGACCAGATCACCCGGGGGGACGACCCCCGGATCACCCGGGTCGGTGCCGTCCTTCGCCGGTATCGCCTCGATGAGATCAGCCAGCTCATCGACATCCTGCGCGGCACCATGAGCTTCGTGGGTACCAGGCCGGAGGTACCCGACTACGTCCGTCAGTACACCCCGCAGATGCGGGCCACGTTGCTGCTGCCGGCGGGGGTCACCTCCACGGCCTCCATCGAGTTCAAGGACGAGGCCCAGATCCTGGCGGCCGCTCCGCTGGGCCAGGACGCCTACGTCACGCAGGTCCTGCCGGCCAAGATGCGCCTCAACCTGCGCGATGTCCGGGACTTCAGCATCGGACGGGACCTGCGGATCGCTTTTCGGACGATCTTGGCGGTCGCCACATGAGACGCGAAACGACGACACGTAAGGAGCAGCCATGACAGCAGTCGCAGAGCGAGACCGTGAACCGGATTCTGAGCTGGTGTCGATCATCATGCCGACATACAACTGCGGCGCCTTCATCGGCGAGACCATTGCCACGGTTCAGGCGCAGACCCACTCCCGCTGGGAGCTGCTCGTTGTGGACGACTGCTCGACCGACGACACCGCCGAGGTGGTGGCGGCCTTGGCCGAGAACGACCCACGCATCCACTACGTGCGCCTGGAGACAAATAGCGGCGCCGCCATGGCTCGCAACCGAGCCATGGAGCTGGCACAGGGACGCTACATGGCTTTCCTCGACTCCGACGACCTGTGGCACCCCGACAAGCTCAGGCGCCAGATCGATTTCATGACCTCGCGCGGCGTGGCCATGTCCTGCACCGCCTACGCCCAGATCGACGAGCAGGGCGCGCCCACCGGCAAGATCGTGCGCAGTCCGGCCAGGACCAGCTACAACCGGCTGCTTCTGGACTGCCCGGTCGGCAACTCGACCGTCATGTACGACGTGGCGCGCCTGGGGAAGTTCGAGGTGCCCAACATCAGGAAGCGCAACGACGATGCCCTGTGGCTGCGCATGCTTCGCACCGAGCGCTACATCTGGGGCATGCCGGTGGTCCTCATGAGGTACCGGCTTCGCTCGGGGTCTGTGTCGGCGAACAAGCGGAGCCTGGTCAAGTACCACTGGACGCTCTACCGCGACATCGAGCACCTCAGCGTCCCCCGTTCTGTCTTCCACATCGGCGTGTGGATCCTCATCAAGACCCTCAAGGTGAAATGAGGACATGCATTCACAGAACAGCCAGTTCCCCGGCCGGGCCGGGGCCAATGAAGGGAGACTGCCAGTGAGTCAGGAACAGTCAACGGCTCCGCGGGACACCGAGGGCGGACCCCTGAGAGTCCTGCAGATCAACTCGTCGATCTCTCGGCGCTCCGGAGTCATGAGCGTGCTCATGAACTACTTCAGGCACGTGGACCGCTCCCAGGTCGTCTTCGATTTCTTCTGCTTCGCCACGCCCGACGAGACCAACCGTGCGGAGATCGAGTCGCTGGGAGGGCGCTGCTACGTCACCAACGCCGGAGGCAGCATCGGACGCATCCGATCAGCCCTGGCGCAGCTGCTGAGCGAGCACGCGGGACAGTACCCCGTGGCACACCTCCATGACCCCATCCTGTCGCGCTTTCTCTACCCTGTGGCGCATCGCCACGGGGTTCGCTCCTTGGCCGTTCACTCCCACTCGACCGCCTACTCCGATTCCCGTCTCAAGAGCATGCGCAACTGGCTCGTGTGCCGCAATATTGGTGCCTACTCGGATGTACGCCTGGCATGCTCGCACGCTGCCGGTGAGTTCATGTTCCGCCGTAGCCGTTTCGAGGTGCTCCCTAACGCCATCGACGTGGGTACCTACCGTTTCGATCGTCAGGTCCGCGTCAAGACTCGGCGTGCGCTCGGTCTGGGGGACGGCCCGGTGGTGGGTCACGTGGGGCGCTTCAGCGAGGAGAAGAACCACCGGTTCCTCATCGACGTCTACACCGAGCTGGCGCGTTTGAGCCCCGAGGCGCGTCTTATGCTCATTGGCGACGGCCCTCTACGACCGGGCATCGAGGAGATCGTGGCTGAGCGCGGTCTGACGGATCGCGTCCTGTTCCTGGGGGACAGGGGGGACGTCGCAGCCCTCTACCAGGCCATGGATGTGCTGGTCCTGCCCTCGCTCTTCGAGGGGTTGCCCATGGTGGGGGTCGAGGCCCAGTGCGCGGGGCTGCCCATGGTCTGCTCGGACCGTGTGCCCGACGAGGTCGCGATCGGGGATTGCGAGTTCCTTTCGCTTGAGAAGCCGGCGCGCCAGTGGGCCCACCACGTCAGCCAGGCCCTCGAGCGGGGCAGAGACCTGAGTCTCAGGGCGCAGGGTGAGGAGATGACACGCACCGCGGG
>ERZ773008.2912-NODE-2912-length-10836-cov-35.688433_pt1 | contig 10836 bp, 7 predicted proteins | sample MGYA00580664_ERZ773008 | MGnify/ENA primary metagenome ERZ773008 (study PRJEB29015, sample SAMEA2738016) | human oral metagenome | biome: human oral; feature: human-associated habitat; material: dental | place: China | collected 2048 ... | reverse complement strand
TCGTCGTCCTCAGTGGTGCAGGCATCAGCGCCGACAGTGGCCTGAAGACCTTCCGTGACAGCGATGGCCTGTGGGAAGGGCATCGGGTGGATCAGGTGGCCACGCCGGAAGCCTTTGCCCGCAATCCGCAGCTGGTCATCGATTTCTACAACGCGCGCCGACGCCAGCTGCTCACCGCGCAACCCAACGCGGCGCACCACGCGCTGGCCAGGCTGGCCGACCACTACGATGTGCGCATCGTCACCCAGAACGTCGATGACCTGCATGAGCGCGCCGGCAGCCGCCAGGTGCTGCACCTGCATGGCGAACTCAAGAAGCTGCGCAGCAGCGTCGACGATGACTACGTGGTGGACTGGACCCGCGACCAGACGCTGGCCGACCGGGATCCGGACGGCTACCTCATGCGTCCCCATATCGTCTGGTTCGGCGAAGCCGTGCCCCTCATCGATCTGGCGGCCGAATGGGTGTCGCAGGCCGATGCGGTGCTGGTGGTGGGTACCTCGATGCAGGTCTACCCGGCAGCGGGCCTGCTGGAATGTGCGCAGCCGGGGGCACGCTGCTACCTGGTCGATCCGCGCCCGCCTGCCGTGGCCGGTGTCGAGATCATCGCAGCCCGTGCGGCCGAGGGCGTACCGCCGCTGGTCGATCGCCTGATTGCCGAAGCCGAAGCAGGCTGATGCCGGGGTTGCGCTGCAGCAAGCCTTTTTGCGCTGTGGCATAATCGAGCAGTTTATCTACCGGGTGGGATATGCCGAATCCATTTGCTCCGAAGCTGCCCCGTGCGGCTCTCGTTCTTGCGGACGGGACCGTGTTTTCTGGATATTCCTTCGGTGCGGCGGGGCTTTCCGCCGGAGAGGTGGTCTTCAACACCTCCATGACCGGCTACCAGGAAATTCTGTCGGACCCAAGCTACGCACGACAGATCGTCACGCTCACTGCCTCACAGATCGGCAACACCGGCGCCAATTCCGAAGACATGGAATCGGTGGCGCTGCATGTCGCCGGTCTCGTCATCCGGGCGCTGCCGCAGCAGGTCTCCAGCTGGCGTGTCCAGCAGTCGCTGCCCGATCTTCTCAAGGAACACGGCAAGATCGGCCTGGTCGGCATCGACACCCGTCGGCTCACCCGGCTGCTGCGCGAGCGCGGTGCCCAGAACGGTTGCCTGGTGGCGGCCGCCGGCATCGACGATCCGCTTGACATCGATGCCGCACTGGTAGCGGCGCGCGCCTTTCCCGGTCTGGCCGGCATGGATCTGGCCAAGGAAGTCAGCGTGCAGAAACCCTATGTCTGGGAAGAGGGCAGCTGGTCGCTCACCGACGGCCATCGCGCCCAGCCGCACGAAGGCGCACCGGGTCCGGACGGCCGGCGTCTGCGCGTCGTCGCCTACGACTTCGGCGCCAAGCGCAACATCCTGCGTCTGCTGGCCGACCAGGGATGCGACGTGACCGTCGTGCCCGCCACCACGCCGGCGGCCGACGTGCTGGCCATGAAGCCCGACGGCGTCTTCTTCTCCAATGGTCCTGGTGATCCGGAACCCTGCACCTACGCCATCGACGCGCTACGTACCTTCCTCGACCGTAAGGTGCCGTTTTTCGGCATCTGCCTGGGGCACCAGCTGCTGGGTCTGGCCGCGGGCGGGCGCACCGTCAAGATGAAGTTCGGCCACCACGGCGCCAACCATCCGGTCAAGGACCTCGACACCGGCCGCGTCAGCATCACCAGCCAGAACCATGGCTTTGCGGTGGATGCCGACTCGCTGCCGGCCCGGGTGCGCGTCACCCACGTGTCGCTGTTCGACGGCTCGCTGCAGGGTATCGAGCTGACCGATGCGCCGGCCTTCAGCTTCCAGGGCCACCCCGAAGCCAGTCCCGGCCCCCACGACATCATTCCTCTTTTCGAGCGGTTTGCTCGGCTGATGGCCGAGCACCGCAGCCTGTGATCCTGCCATGCCCAAGCGTACAGACCTCGAAAGCATCCTGATCATCGGCGCCGGCCCGATCGTCATCGGCCAAGCCTGCGAATTCGACTATTCCGGTGCCCAGGCCTGCAAGGCGCTGCGTCAGGAGGGGTACCGGGTCGTGCTGGTCAACAGCAACCCGGCCACCATCATGACCGACCCGGACATGGCCGATGTCACCTACATCGAGCCCATCACCTGGCAGGTCCTCGAACGCATCATCGAGAAAGAGCGCCCCAGTGCCATCCTGCCCACCATGGGCGGGCAGACTGCGCTCAACTGCGCCCTCGACCTGCACCGCAACGGCGTGCTGGAAAAGTACGGGGTTGAGCTGATCGGCGCACGTCCCGAGGCCATCGAGAAGGCCGAAGACCGCCAGAAGTTCAAGCAGGCCATGGAGTCCATTGGCCTGGGTTCGGCGCGTTCGGCCATCGCCCATTCCATGGACGAGGCCTGGGCGGCCCAGCGCGACATCGGTTTTCCGGTCATCATTCGCCCCAGCTTCACGCTGGGCGGCACCGGCGGCGGCATTGCCTACAACGCCGAGGAATTCGAGACCATCTGCAAGGCCGGGCTGGAACTCTCGCCCACCAACGAGCTGCTGATCGAGGAAAGCCTCATCGGCTGGAAAGAGTTCGAGATGGAGGTGGTGCGTGACCGCGAGGACAACTGCATCATCGTTTGCTCCATCGAGAACCTTGACCCGATGGGCGTGCACACCGGCGACTCCATCACCGTGGCGCCGGCGCAGACGCTGACCGACAAGGAATACCAGCTGATGCGCAACGCCTCGATCGCGGTGTTGCGCGAGATCGGCGTCGACACGGGCGGCTCCAACGTCCAGTTCGCCATCCATCCCGAAACCGGGCGGATGATCGTCATCGAGATGAACCCGCGTGTTTCGCGCTCCTCGGCGCTGGCCTCCAAGGCCACGGGCTTCCCCATCGCCAAGGTGGCTGCCAAGCTGGCCGTGGGCTACACGCTGGACGAGCTGAAGAATGAGATCACCGGTGGTGCCACCCCGGCCTCGTTCGAGCCCGCCATCGACTACGTGGTCGTCAAGATCCCGCGCTTTGCCTTCGAGAAGTTCCCGCAGGCCGACAACCGCCTCACGACCCAGATGAAGTCGGTGGGCGAGGTCATGGCCATCGGCCGCACCTTCCAGCAGGCGCTGCAGAAGGCCATGCGTGGCCTGGAGATCGGTGTCGACGGCCTCAACCAGATGACGACCGACCGCGAGGTCATCGAGAAGGAGCTGGGCGAGCCCGGTTCCGAGCGCATCTGGTACGTGGGCGATGCCTTCGCCCAGGGATTCACCATCGAGGAAGTCCATTCGCTCACGAAGATCGACCCGTGGTTCCTCGCGCAGGTGAAGGAGATCGTCGACATCGAGCTGCAGCTCGACACTATGACGCTGGGCGACCTGGATGCCGAGACGCTGCGCACGCTGAAGGAAAAGGGCTACTCCGACCGCCGGCTGGGCTACCTGCTGGAAACCACCGAGCACGAGATCCGCAAGCTGCGTTACAGCCTGGGCGTGCGGCCGGTCTACAAGCGGGTGGACACCTGCGCGGCCGAGTTCTCCACCCAGACCGCGTACCTGTATTCCACCTACGAGGACGAGTGCGAGGCACAGCCCACCGATCGCAAGAAGATCATCGTGCTGGGCGGTGGCCCGAACCGTATCGGGCAGGGTATCGAGTTCGACTACTGCTGCGTGCATGCGTCGTTCGCGCTGCGTGAAGACGGGTTCGAGACCATCATGGTCAACTGCAACCCCGAGACCGTCTCTACCGACTACGACACCTCCGATCGCCTGTACTTCGAGCCCGTCACGCTGGAAGACGTGCTGGAGATCGTCGAGCTGGAAAAACCGGTCGGCGTCATCGTCCAGTACGGTGGCCAGACCCCGCTGAAGCTCGCCCGCGCGCTGGAAGCGGCCGGTGTACCCATCATCGGTACCTCGCCCGATTCCATCGACATCGCCGAGGACCGCGAGCGCTTCCAGAAGCTGCTCACCCGTCTGGGCCTGCTGCAGCCGCCCAACCGCACCGCGCGTACCGAAGGCGAGGCCATCCACCTGGCCAACGAGATCGGTTACCCGCTGGTGGTGCGCCCCAGCTACGTGCTGGGTGGCCGGGCCATGGAGATCGTCCATGACCAGCGCGACCTGGAGCGCTACATGCGCGAGGCCGTCAAGGTCAGCAACGACTCCCCGGTGCTGCTTGACCGCTTCCTGAACGACGCCATCGAGGTCGACGTGGATTGCCTGTGCGATGGCGAGCGCGTCGTCATCGGCGGCGTGATGGAGCACATCGAACAGGCGGGTGTGCACTCGGGCGATTCGGCCTGCTCGCTGCCGCCGTACTCGCTGTCGCCGGTCCTGGTCGAGGAAATCAAGCGTCAGACGGTGCTGATGGCCAAGGCGCTGAAGGTGCGTGGCCTGATGAACGTGCAGTTTGCCATCCAGCGCGAGCTGGCCGAACAGGAAGGCCAGCCGCCCATCGAACGTGTCTATGTGCTGGAAGTGAACCCGCGGGCCTCCCGCACCGTACCCTTCGTCTCCAAGGCCACCGGCGTGCAGCTAGCCAAGGTGGCGGCGCGCTGCATGGCCGGAAGGACGCTGGCCGAGCAGGGCGTCACCGAAGAGGTCATTCCCGACTACTTCTGTATCAAGGAAGCCGTCTTCCCGTTCAACAAGTTCCCGGGCGTGGACACCATCCTGGGGCCCGAAATGAAGTCCACCGGTGAGGTGATGGGGGTCGACTACTCGTTTGGCGCCGCCTTCATCAAGTCGCAGGTGGGCGGCGGTGTGCGCATGCCCACCGAAGGCACGGCCTTCATCTCGGTCAAGCACATCGACCGCCCCCGGGCCATCCGCGTGGCACGAACCCTGCACGAGATGGGCTTCTCGCTGGTAGCCACCAAGGGCACGGCCGGTGCCATTGCCGAGGCCGGCATCCCGGTCACACCGGTCAACAAGGTGCAGGAAGGCCGTCCCCACGTGGTCGATATGCTGAAGAACGGCGAGATCTCGCTGCTCATCAACTCGGTGGAAGAACGGCGCAGCGCCATCCAGGACTCCCGCGCTATCCGCACCACCGCGCTGGCGCAGCGCGTCACCTTCTACACCACCATCGCCAGCGCCCTGGCTGCCGTCGAGGGTATGCACCTCGAATCCCAGGCCGCCCACGATGTCTATTCCCTGCAGCAGCTGCATGGGCATCTGAAGGAGCGCCGGCAGGGCAGGGGCTGAGGGCACGCCGGCCAGGCCGGGTCTGATACGGGCTCCCGGCCGGCAGGTGCGTCATTCCCGAAGACGCACCGGAGATGTGCCTGACGGTCGGTGAACAGGGAAAAGGGGCTGGTCCATGACCAGCCCCTTTTTGTTGCTGGGCCAGGCAGCCGGAGCGGCCGTGGCCGTCAGCGGGTTCTATTCATTATCAATGACATTGCATGTCAGTTGCATGCGTTGTCGAAGTTTGGAAGGAATCCTATGTGCCACATTGTCAGACCGCAAGTCATGGCGGCGCCCGCACCTGTGCCGCCTGTAGCAATGGCTAGTGCACCTCCAGCACCACCGCACAATGCGCCAGTAGCGGCGTAGTACGAATAGGCAGCAACATAGGCTTGCCAGCAGGCACAACAGCTTTTTGTGGCAATGTTTTTGTCAGATGGCGCTCCATCCTTCAGCTGGATGATAGGGCGCTCTGCTGTGCCAGATACCTCAAAGTGCTTTCCCTCGGTATTGGCGATAAACGTCTCGATATGTTCGACCGAGCTTTGCATTGCAAAGAACTCCAGATAGAACTTGACAGTTTCTTCATCGGGAGCTCCCTTGAAGAGGGCCATGAGTGCCTTGCTCTGCCGAAGTTGATCGACCTTCCACGCAAATTCCTCGGGATTGGCGTTTCTGGCCTCTTCGATGGCTACGGCAGGGTCTCCCCCATCCACGAGGTTTTCTGGATGTGTGGGCGTAGAGTCTTCTCCGACGATTATTGGCTGTGCGTACGCTGTACTGAAGGAAAACAGCATGAGGAAGGAAATCAGCAGGGAGAACAGTCGATTCATGGCTACCTCCTCTTTGGTTGGTGTGGCTCGACTGTTTTTCATGCTATTAATGCCTTTAATCACAAGGAAGCTACATTAAGTTGTGGGTCGGTGATGCTTTCAGGCTGATCTTCACAGGATGGTGTTTTGAATATCCTGAACGGGAATTTCATGACTGGCTGTTGATATTCGTCATGATGATGAATTTTCTTGTTTGCATTGTGTTCATGCCTGTTCCGGGTCATGGGAAGAGGTTCTTTCGGGTGGTTGTTGTGTATATTGGGTCCATCTCGAAGGGGATGGGCGTGCGCAGGCTGGATAAATGTCCCGAAAAGGAAATTCCAATGAGAGGCTGATTTCTGAACTTGAGGGAAGTCGGCTTGCCATGGGGTAAGTCCGGGCCGTCCAGGCATGGGGCCTTGGAACAGGAGGACGGTGATTCTCTGATCCAGCAATGGCTTTCTTCCACGACAGGCAGGGGCGGTGTCTCGGGATCGCTTCAGACAGTAGGCCCCATGTACAGATACGGAGTCTGATTGGCGCGTTTCGTCGCCGACGATGGGGCTTCTGTATCATGGAAGTCGTGCCCCAAAGCGGCTAAATCGTGTAAACTGGCCGGCATCAACCCCTACCCGGGCCCCGAGGCACCGGCGAAGGTCTGGATCGCAGTATCCGCTCAGGCCTTCACCGCTGCCCCGGGGTCTTGTCTTTTTGGAGACTCTTCCATCATGGCCACCTCCTTTCCGTTGACCAAGCATGGCGCCCAGCTTCTGAAGGACGAACTGCAGCGCCTCAAGTCGGTCGAGCGGCCGAACGTGATCAACGCCATTGCCGAGGCGCGCGCCCAGGGCGACCTGTCCGAGAACGCCGAATACGAGTCGGCCAAGGAGCGGCAGAGCTTCATCGAGGGGCGCATTGCCGAGCTGGAAGGCAAGCTGTCGGCTGCCCAGATCATCGATCCGGCTGCGTTGGACGCCGACGGTCGCGTCGTGTTCGGCGCCACCGTTCAGCTCGAAGACATCGATTCGGGTGACAAGGTCACCTACCAGATCGTCGGCGAGGACGAAGCCGACCTGAAGCTGTCCAAGATCTCGGTGGCCAGCCCGCTGGCCCGCGCCCTTATCGGCAAGTACGCCGGTGATGTCGCTTCCTTCCAGGCGCCGGGCGGCGAGCGCGAGTACGAGATCCTGGATGTCCTCTATCGCTGAGCCGCAGCGGCTGCCAAGGCAGAACGAGAAAGGGGCCACAGAAAATTCCAATGGCCCTGATTTGAAAATATCAAGGCGTGGCTGGCGTCGGCCACGCTATCATCAGGACAGATCGTCCTCGTCAGGCTTCGGTCGGTAAAGCACCAGCACGTTGCCGATCAGCTGTACCGCCGCGCTGGACGTGCTGTCGCTGATCTGCTCGCTGGCAGCCTGCCGGGTGTCCCGGTCCATGCCGGCCAGCCGCACCTTGATCAGCGCGTGGGCTGCCAGGGCGCGGTCGATTTCCTGCAGCACCGCCGGCGTGAGCCCGGCCGCGCCCAGCAGCACGACCGGATTCAGGGGGTGGGCCTGGGCCGCCAGCGCCTTGCGCTCGGCCTTTTCCAGCAACAAAGAAGGCATGTTTCTCGTGTCGAATGATCTTCTGCCGTGGGCCCCGTGCCCACGCATGACATTCCATTCTAGAGCGTGTCCCTCCCTTCGGGGTGCCATATCATTCACTTGAGCCATCCATGCAGAGCAGTCGCAGCAAGAAGGTGAACCGGGCCTGGCTCCACGACCACCTGAACGACCCCTACGTGAAGCTGGCACAGCGCCATCACTATCGGGCGCGGGCCGCCTTCAAGCTCATCGGCATCGACGAGCAGGACCATCTCATCCGCCCCGGCATGACCGTGGTGGACCTGGGCTCGGCCCCGGGCAGCTGGTCGCAGGTGGTTCGCCGGCGGCTGGCGGCGCCCAATTTGGCCGAGGATGTGCGCAAGGCCGACGACCTGCGCGGCGAAGCCCCGCAGGTGTCCATCCAGGGCCGAATCGTCGCACTGGACCTGTTGCCCATGGAGCCCATCCCGGATGTGGACTACCTGCAAGGCGATTTCCGTGAGCAGGACGTGCTTGACCGACTGGAGGCGCTCTTGGACGGCGGCAAGGTCGATCTTGTTTTGTCGGACATGGCCCCCAACTTGAGCGGTGTAGGGGTTGCCGATACCGCACGCATGCAGGATCTGGCCGAGCTGTCGGTCGATTTTGCCAGCCGCTGGCTCAAGCCGGAGGGTGCGTTGCTCATCAAGGTGTTCCACGGCAGCGGCTACAGCCAGCTGGTGCGCCTTTTCAAGGATCACTTTTCCGTCGTGCAGCCACGCAAGCCCAAGGCTTCGCGTGACCGCTCGGCGGAAACCTATCTGCTGGGCCGCGGTCTGAAGTCGGCGGGTACGAGCGCCAGTCGTGGTTGATACCATGGAAGTGCCGTCATCTTGTCGGCTTCTGCGGCTATCGTGGCCGAAACGAGCTTTTGACGGACGGCTTCGTGCCGTCCGGTACAAAAGCACGGAAAATCCGACGCAACAGCGTAGAATCAACCGGCTGCAGGCGCTTGGTCTGCATGCCCAATGAGGAAGAGCAGGTGAATAACGCGTTTTCCAAAGCAGCCGTCTGGGTGATCATCGCCCTGGTCCTGTTTACCGTGTTCCGACAGTTCGAGACACGGCAGGGGCGTGTCGGAGACATTCCGTATTCCCAATTCATGAAAGAGGCCGAGAACGGCCAGGTCGACAGCGTGCAGATCGATGGTCGCGCCGTGCGCGTGCGCACCCGCGACGGCCGCACTCTGTCCACGTATGTCCCTTCCACCGGCGACATCTGGATGGTCAGCGACCTGATGAAGTATGGCGTTCAGGTCAATGCCAAGCCCGAGGAAGAGCAGTCGGTACTGATGCAGATCTTCATCTCGTGGTTCCCCATGCTGCTGCTCATCGGTGTCTGGATCTTCTTCATGCGCCAGATGCAGGGTGGCGGCCGGGGCGGAGCCTTCTCGTTCGGCAAGAGTCGCGCGCGCATGCTGGATGAGAACAACAACCCTGTCACCTTCGCCGATGTGGCTGGTGCCGACGAGGCGAAGGAAGAAGTCCAGGAGATGGTCGACTTCCTGCGCGATCCCTCCCGCTTCCAGAAGCTGGGTGGCCGCATTCCGCGTGGCGTCCTGATGGTTGGCCCTCCGGGTACCGGCAAGACGCTGCTGGCACGCGCCATCGCCGGTGAGGCCAAGGTGCCGTTCTTCTCCATCTCGGGTTCCGATTTCGTCGAGATGTTCGTCGGTGTGGGTGCAGCCCGCGTCCGCGACATGTTCGAGAACGCCAAGAAGCACGCTCCCTGCATCATCTTCATCGACGAGATCGACGCGGTGGGCCGTCAGCGGGGCGCCGGCCTGGGCGGCGGCAATGACGAACGCGAGCAGACGCTGAACCAGCTGCTGGTCGAGATGGATGGCTTCGAGACCGGCCAGGGCATCATCCTCATCGCGGCCACCAACCGTCCTGACGTGCTTGATCCTGCGCTGCTGCGTCCGGGACGCTTCGACCGTCAGGTGGTGGTGTCGCTGCCCGACATCCGTGGTCGCGAGCAGATCCTCAACGTCCACATGCGCAAGGTGCCTGTGGGTCCCGACGTGCAGGCTGATGTGCTGGCCCGTGGCACTCCTGGCATGTCCGGTGCCGATCTGGCCAACCTGGTCAACGAGGCCGCGCTCTTTGCCGCCCGTCGCAATGGCCGTCTGGTCGAGATGATCGACTTCGAGCGCGCCAAGGACAAGATCCTGATGGGTACGGAGCGCCGCTCCATGGTCATGACCGAGGACGAGCGCCGCAGCACGGCCTACCACGAGTCCGGCCACGCCATCCTGGGCCGCCTGCTGCCCAAGGCCGATCCGGTCCACAAGGTCACCATCATCCCGCGTGGCCGGGCGCTGGGTGTCACCATGTCGCTGCCCGAGCGTGATCGCTACAGCTACGACCGGGTCTACATGCTCAGCCAGATCTCCATGCTCTTTGGTGGCCGCATTGCCGAAGAGGTGTTCATGAACGAGATGACCACCGGCGCTTCCAACGACTTCGAGCGGGCCACGCATCTGGCCCGCGACATGGTCACGCGCTACGGCATGAGCGAGCGTCTGGGGCCGATGGTCTACGCCGAGAACGAGAGTGAGGTGTTCCTCGGCCGTTCGGTAACGAAGACCAACAATGTCTCGGAAGAGACGATGCGTCAGGTGGATCAGGAGATCCGCCGGATCATCGACGAGCAGTATTCGCTGGCCCGTCGCCTGATCGAGGAGCATGCCGACAAGATGCACGCGATGGCGAAGGCGCTGCTGGAGTGGGAAACCATCGGTGTCGAGCAGATCGACGACATCATGGCCGGCCGTCCGCCACAGCCGCCGAAGGACTGGTCGCCGAAGGGTGGCAACAATTCGTCGCCCACGCCGCCGGCCCAGCCGCCCGCGGTGGAGTCCGAGCCCAACCCGGCGGCTTCGGCCTGATGGTGGGGGCTCCTGCCCCCTGAAAGCCACCGCTGTGGACAGTACGGAAAACGGCTCTTCGGGGCCGTTTCTGCATTCTGACGCCCCGGTTCGTGGAAGATGGCCCCGTTGGGAGAGAACTGGCAAAGCTCCGGACTGGCAGGTTGCTTCCTTTCGCTCTGGGGCAGGCAGTTTACGCAAGACGCCTTCAGGAGGCGTCCCAGGGTATGAAGGACGGCTCCGGGGGGCGCTTTGATGCATGAAGGACGACTTTGAGCGGGGCGGCGTGGGGAGGGGGGCCCTCCTGCGGCTCATACACTTACGCCAATTTTGTT
>ERZ773008.2911-NODE-2911-length-10837-cov-10.219996_pt1 | contig 10837 bp, 10 predicted proteins | sample MGYA00580664_ERZ773008 | MGnify/ENA primary metagenome ERZ773008 (study PRJEB29015, sample SAMEA2738016) | human oral metagenome | biome: human oral; feature: human-associated habitat; material: dental | place: China | collected 2048 ... | reverse complement strand
TTCTCGTAGAAGGTCAGGTCCCCCATCGCGGTGTCTGCGACGAGCGCGCCCCGCTCCCCCGTCACGATCGTCGTGCGGTCCTTGAAGGGTGTCAGCCAGTTGACGAGGTGGTTGACAAGGATACCGCCTGCAAGCACGCCCGAGGCGACCATCATGTCCTCGTGCACTCGCCCCGAGCGCACGGACGTGCGCGCGTAGATGCTCTCGTAGGGGGCACCGGCCACCCACGCGGCCAAGTCCACGTCGTGCGTAGCCAAGTCCTTCACCACGCCGACGTCGCTAATGCGGGCGGGGAAGGGCGACTGGCGGCGCGTCGCAATCTGCTCAATCGCTCCGAGCTGGCCCTCCGCGATCCGCCTGCGCATGTCAATGAGCGCCGGGTTGCAGCGCTCGACGTAGCCGACAGCGCCGACGAGGCCCGCGGCCGCAAAGGCGTCGCGGATGCGGCGGCCCGCCTCCACGCTCGTGGCGAGGGGCTTCTCGACGAGGGTGTGCACCCCGGCCTCGGCCAGCGCCAAGGCTGCGGCCTCGTGGTGTGCGGTAGGCGCGGCGATGATCGCGGCGTCGATGCCGACCTCGATGAGTTCCTCGACACCGCCCAAGACGGGCAGGTCGCCGGCGACGCCGAATCGGTCGCCGCCCGGGTCAGCGAGGGCGACCAGGTCCACGCCGGCGGTGGCGCGGGCGTTGCGCACGTGGTGTCGGCCCATCGAGCCGATGCCGAGGATTCCGAGGCGAATACTCATGTCAGGCCCCCGCTTCCGCGAGTGCATTCACGGCCTCGACGATGCGCTCCAGTTCACCGGGCGTCAGGGACGGGTAGATCGGCAGGGAGAGGACCTGGTCGGCTGCCTCGCGCGTGGCCGCAAGCCCCAGGCCGGGGGCGAAGCGGGCGAGGGAGGGCAGCTCGTGGTTCGGGATCGGGTAGTAGACGCCCGAGCCGACGCCGTACTCCTCGCGCAGCGCTGCGGCAAAGCCGTCGCGGTCCTCGGCCACGCGGATCGTGTACTGGTGGTAGACGTGCGTGGCGCCGGGCGCGACGTGCGGGACGGTGACACCGCGCAGGTGGGCATCCAGGAAGGCGGCGTTGTCCTGACGTGCGCGCGTCCACTCGCCAACCTTCGTCAGCTGCACGCGTCCGATGGCGGCGTGGATGTCGGTCATGCGGTTGTTGAGGCCCACGATTTCGTTGGCGTAGCGCGTCTCCATGCCCTGGTTGCGCGCAAGCTTGACGCCGCGGATGATCTCGGGGTCGCTCGAGGTGACCATGCCACCCTCGCCGCTGGTCATGTTTTTCGTCGGGTAGAAGGAGAAGGCCGCGAAAGCACCGAAAGAGCCGACCGGGCGCCCGTGCAGGCTCGCGCCGTGGGCCTGGGCGGCGTCTTCGAAGACCATCAGCCCATGCGCGTCGGCGATCGCCTGGAGGGCGTCCATGGGGGCAGGGTGGCCGTAGAGATGGACGGGCATGATGGCCCGCGTACGCGGCGTGATCGCAGCCTCGACGGCGGCAGGCGACAGGGTAAACGTGAGCGGGTCGATGTCGGCGAACACGGGGGTCGCGCCCGTGATGGCGACCGAGTTGGCGGTGGCCGCGAAGGTGAAGGAGGGGACGATGACCTCGTCGCCCGGACCGATCCGGGCGGCGAGCAGGCCCAGGTGCAGTGCCGAGGTCCCCGAGTTGACCGCGACCGCCTGCACCCCGGGCACCAGGGCGGCACAGAACTCCTCCTCGAAGGCGGCGACCTGGGGTCCCTGGGCGATCATACCCGTGCGCATGACGGCTGCGACCGCGTCGATCTCCTCCTCGCCGATGAGCGGGCGTGCGGGTGGGATGAACGGCTGTGTCACTGCTGGTCCTCGCTGGTTTGGTGAGGCGTCTCGGCGTCATTCGGGGACGAGGCCTGGACCTCCTCGGGCGACAGGGCACCGTCTCGCTCAGCGTAGCGGCGGCCCGAGGCCGGACACACCCACGTGCGCTCCCCGGCCTCGTTCCCGACGTCATCGGAAGCCTCAAGGGGCAGCCCGGCCTCGCCGACCCACCCGACGCGGCGCGCGGGGACGCCGACGACGAGCGCGTAGGGGGCCACGTCACGGGTAACGACCGCGCCCGCACCGACCGACGCCCACTCCCCGATGCGCACGGGGGCCACGCACACGGCGCGTGCGCCGATGGCGGCGCCGCGCTCGACGGTGACGCCGACGCGGTCCCAATCGCTCGCGCTCTTCAGGCTGCCGTCGGCGTTGATCGCGCGAGGAACGTGATCATTCGTGAAGACGGCCGCGGGGCCGACAAACACTCCGTCAGCCAGGGATGCGGGCTCGTAGACGAGCGCGTAGTTCTGGATCTTGCAGCGCGCACCGACTCTCACGCCTTCGCCGATGTAGGCTCCACGTCCAACGATCGTCTCCTCCCCAATGCGCGCGTTCTCGCGCACCTGGGCGAGGTGCCAGACGCGCGCGCTCGGAGCGACGATCGCGCTGGGGGCGACGTCGGCGCTGGGCTCGATCACGGGGTCTCCCTGTCGTTGTCTGCTTACGTGCGTGCGCGCATTGGGGCGCGCCGCGCCCTCTCGGATACCCAACACTATAGGCGCGCGCCCATCCCGATGTGCGACACTAATCAAATGCAAATCGGCTCCGACACGTGGGTGGTGATCCCAGCATTCAACGAGGCGTCCGTCATCGGGGGCGTCGTCGCGGGAGTCCGCACCTTTTTTCCACGTGTCCTCGTCGTCGATGACGCCTCGAGTGACAACACTGCTGCCATCGCTCGCGCCGCTGGAGCCTACACCGCGAGACACCCGCTCAATCTCGGGCAGGGCGCTGCCCTCCAAACCGGCTTCGATGCAGCCCTCGCCCGCGGGGCGCAATACGTGGTTACTTTCGATGCCGACGGCCAGCACGACCCCGCCGAGGCGGCAGCCATGGTCGAGCGGGCACACCGGGAGGACCTCGCTTTCGTCCTCGGATCTCGTTTCCTGTCAGGGTCTCCGTCGTCGGCGGGTAGGGTCAAACGCGCCATGCTGCGCCTCGGAGCTTTGGTGGCCCGGCTGCGCACGGGCTTGGATCTCACTGACACGCACAACGGGCTACGTGTTATCCGCGCCGATGCCCTCGCCCACGTGCATCTCACCCACGCACGCATGGCCCACGCCTCGCAGATCGTCTCCCAGCTGGCCGCCTGTGGCCTGCCCGGCGCCGAGCACCCGGTGACGATTTCCTACACGGACTATTCGCAGGCGAAGGGCCAACCTCTGCTCAACTCCGTCAACATCGTCGTCGACCTCGCGTTGGGGGGACGATGAGCGCATACCTCGCCATCCGCCTCCTCCTGCTCCTCGCCCTCGCGCTCACCGCGTGGTGGCTGGTGCGCCCGGTGTCCTCGGCCTCGTCCCTCGCGATGCGCCGCATCGGCATCGGAGCGGTCGTCGCCGCGGCTATCGTGGCCATCCTCGTGCCCTCCCTGGCCAACACGGCCGCCCGCGCGATCGGCGTTGAGCGTGGCGTCAACCTGATCGTATACGGCCTCGTCATCGCGTTGATTGCGCAGATGGTGACCGGCTATCGGCGCGAGGCCCGCGCTGAGGAACGCATGGCCGCGCTGGCCAGGTCCCTTGCCCTCGCGCACATCCTCCCGCCCGACGATCCGGGGGACGCGAGCACCGAGACGAGCAGCTCACACGCCGATACGAGCGGAGTGGAACGCGCCGCTAACGGCCCTTCTTCCCCGACAAACACGCCAGATAACGATATGGTTACGAATGATGAGTAACGTGAATCTGAGACCGATCCAGCACTCGGCCGTCAACTTCGGACGCTTCGGCTTCCTGCGTGGCGCACTCGCCGTGCTCCTGGCCGGCGTCCTGTTCGTCGTGTCCTCCGCAGGCTTCGTCTACGCCAAGCTGAGCACTCAGTTCGCCAACCGCGTCGTCAACATCGACGCCTACGCGAGCGACGAACAGAATAAGGCCACCCCTGATTCCTTCGAAGGACGCGCCGTCAACATCCTCGTGGTCGGCACCGACTCGCGTAACGGCGCCAGCGGCGAGCTGGGCGCGGGCGACGCAGATGACGTTCCTGGCCTGCGTAACGACTCGACGATGGTGATTCACGTCAGCGCCGACCGCTCCCGCGTGCAGATCGTCTCCATCCCCCGCGACACCCTCGTGGACATCCCGGCGTGTAAGCACCGCGATGGCACCACCAGCGAGCCCACCACGGACGACATGTTCAACAACGCGATGGTCTACGGCGCGGACGGTGGCGACGAACCGGAAGACATCGGCCCCGGTATCGCATGCGTGCGATCGACCGTCGAAAAGCTCTCCGGCATGTCCATCGACGCCTTCATGGTCGTTGATTTCGCGGGCTTTGTTAACATGATCGACTCCCTGGGTGGCGTCTGGTTCAACATCCCCGAGCGCATCGACGATGACTCGGCCCAGCTCTACATCGACGCGGGTTGCTGGAAGCTCTCAGGCACGCACGCGCTGGCCTACATGCGCTCGCGTAAGGGCCAGGGCGACGGCTCCGACATTTCCCGTATCGGCCGCCAGCAGCAGCTGATTTCCGCGATGCTGCGCGAGCTGCAGGACAAGAACTACGTGACGGATCCCGGCTCGCTCATCAACTTCCTGCAGGCTGCGATTTCCTCCGTGAACGTGTCCCCCAACCTGGGCAACGCCAGCTCGGACGCATCCCTGCTCATCAACGTCCTGCAGAACATCGATCGCTCCAACATTCAGTTCGTGACGATGCCGGTCGAGGAGCCCTCCTGGGATCCGAACCGCCGCATCGCATCTGAGCCGATGGCCCACAACGTGTGGAACGCCCTGAAGAACGACCAAGCCCTGCCCGTGGGCACGACCTACACGGACGGCAACGGCGCACAGCTTGTCGTTCCCGATCCGACCGCAACGACGGCTCCTCAGACGCAGGCGCCGACCACCGACCCCAGCTCGGAGGAGACCACCACGGATAACACCGCACAGTCCGCCTCCGTCGCGAATAACGCAGCGAACGAGGAAGCCGCCAAGCAGACAGCCGCCACCTGCCCGCCGAAGAACCAATGAGCAATCCTCCTTCGTTTACGCCTGACCCGAAGCGACGCCGCCCCGGATCCGACGACGCTCACGTCGTCGGTGAGGAGGTGCGCGGTGGCGCGCCCACTCCCCCGCCGGAGGCTCTGGCCCCGCAGATGTGGAGAATCTCGGACGACGAGGCCGCGGCGGCCCGCCCGCTGATGCCCCGCACGCTGGATCAGCCGCAGAGGGACTCTCAGTCGATTTTCCCGCGCCGTACCCCAGCCCAGCAGCCGCCGTCGTTCCAGCCGGCCTCGGCGGCCAACCCGCCGTCCTACGCGCCGGGTTCCGGCCGCTCGTCCGGCTCAGGCACGTACGCGCCGTCGGGCATCGGGCCCCGACAGGTGACGATCAATCGCTCCCAGAGTGCACCCGCGCCGGCCCCCGCGCCGGCCGCTCCCGCGGCCCCGGCTACAAAGCCGAGGCGACACAAGCGCCGCCATCCGATTCTCAAGACCCTGTGCCTGTTCCTGGTCCTCGTCCTCGCGTGGGGCGGATTCCTCATGTGGGACGCCAACACGAACATGGGACGCGTGAGCGCCCTGTCGGGGGCCGCCGACACTCCGGGCACGACCTACCTGCTGGCGGGTTCCGACTCGCGCGCCGACGGTGCCGTCCAGGACGGCTTCAACGAATCCGAACGCGCCGACTCGATCATGCTCGTCAACGTCGCTCCAAACGGGCAGAAGGTCGCGCTGTCAATTCCGCGTGACACCTACGCGGAGATCCCGGGCGTCGGCTGGGATAAGATCAACGCCTCCTACGCTTACGGCGGCCCGCAGCTGCTCGTGGAGACCGTCGAAAAGCTGACGGGACTCACCATCGATCACTTCGTCCAGATCGGCATGGGTGCGGTGCCGGACATGGTGGACGCCGTCGGCGGCGTCGAGCTGTGCTACGACAGCGACGCGGACGACCAGTACTCCGGCCTGAAGTGGAGCGCCGGCTGCCACACGGTGGACGGCACGACCGCCCTGCAGTTCTCGCGCATGCGCTACCAGGACCCTGAGGGCGACATCGGCCGCACGAAGCGTCAACGCCAGGTGATTTCGAAGGTCATTTCCTCGGCAGTCTCGCCCTCGACCCTCCTTAATCCCGCGAAGACCCTGCGCGTGGAGCGCGCGGGTTCGAAGTCCTTCACAATTGACGAGGATTCCTCTGTTGTGACGGTCGCGTCGCTCGTGTGGGCGCTGCGCGGTGCCTCGTCGAATCAGATGATGGGCGTCCCCCCGATCGCGTCGCTGAACTTCACGACGAACGCCGGAGCCTCCGCTGTCCTGCTGCGTGATACGACCGCAGACGACTTCTTCGCCAAACTCCGTGCGGGCAGCCTTACGACCTCGGACCTCAACCAGGTCGACAACGTGTAGCCCTCACCCCGAAACCTCGCGCGACCAACCAAACAAAGAACTCCGGCCTCGTTCCCTCTAAAGGGAATGAGGCCGGAGTTCTTCAGGCCCTACAGGCACCCTCAGGAGCCGGGAACGGTGATCGGGCGCGGCCCCGCCTGCCAGCCCTCCCAGGCGGAGGTAAGGATCTCGTCGAGGCCGTTGTTGGCCTTCCAGCCCAGGTCCACGCCGATGGACAGCGGATCGCCGATCAGCTTGGGCGGGTCGCCCGCGCGGCGGTCCAGCTCCTCGACCGGGAAGTCCCAGCCGATGACGCGGCGCAGACCGTCGATGATCTCGCGCACGGAGGTACCCAGGCCGGTGCCCACGTTGTAGGTGTGGTGGTCAGGCTGGCGGCCCTCGGCGAGCACATCCAGGGCGGCAATGTGGGCCTCGGCCAGGTCCAGGACGTGGATGTAGTCGCGCACGCAGGTGCCGTCCGGGGTGTCGTAGTCGGTGCCGAAGATCTTGGCGCTCTCGCCGCGCTCAATGCGGTCAAGGACCATGGGGATCAGGTTCATGATCGCCGGGTCGGCCAGGTCGGGCCAGCCGGCGCCCGCGACGTTGAAGTAGCGCAGGCCGATCCACTTCAGGTCCCAGGCACGCTCGCAGTCGGCCATCATCCACTCGCCGATCAGCTTGGTTTCGCCGTAGGGGTTGATGGGGTGTCCGGCCATGTCTTCGGTGACAACCTCTGCGGTGGGGATGCCATAGACGGCGGCCGAGGAGGAGAAGATCATCTGGTCGACGCCCGCGTCCTCCATGGCGGCCAGCACGTTGGCCATGCCACCGATGTTCTGCTGGTAGTACCAGGTGGGGCGCGCGACGGACTCGCCGACCTGCTTGCGTGCGGAGAAGTGGATGACGGCCGTGACGTCCTCGTCCACCATGAGGTTGGAGAGAACGGAACGGGCTTCATCGGTAGCGACATCGAGGCGAACCAGGGGCGTGTCCCCGATCCTGGCCGCGTTGGAGGTGGACAGGTCGTCGACAACGACGACGCGATCCCCGCGCTGACGCAGGAGGCGGACAACGTGTGCGCCGATGTAGCCGGCGCCGCCACAAACGAGAATGCTCATGGCTTCAGGATACGACGCGCCGCCCCCTCGCGGCTACCCGCGCGGGGCTTGTGTTGTCGGGCGTCAGCGAGCCTGCGAGACACGCTGGGCGAGAGCCGCCCCCTTTGCGCTGGCCACGTCGCGTAGGTCCTTCTGGAAGTCGCGCATCGAGGCGCGCAGGGATCCGGCGCGTTCCCCTTCGCCGGCTCCGAGGATCCGGGCAGCGAGCAGCCCCGCGTTACGCGCGCCTGCGATCGACACGGTCGCGACGGGCACGCCCGCGGGCATCTGGACGATGGAGTGCAGGGAGTCGACGCCATCCAGGTGCTTGAGGGGCACGGGCACGCCGATGACGGGCAGTTCGGTGAGTGCGGCGAGCATGCCGGGCAGGTGGGCCGCTCCCCCGGCTCCCGCGATGATGACGCGCAGGCCGCGCGCGGAGGCGGATCGACCGTACGCGACCATGTCCTCGGGCATACGGTGGGCGGAGACGACGCCGACCTCGCAGGCGATGCCGAATTCGGCGAGGGCACCGACGGCCGCTTCCATCGTGGGCCAGTCGGAGTCGGAGCCCATGACGACGCCGACGAGAGGGTTGTCGCCGGTGACGGTCAGCTGGATGTCGAGCTCGGTGGTCATGGGCGGTCCTTTCAAGAGAGAACGAGGCCGGGACACCTGGTCCCTCGGCCGCGGACGGGTGGGAGGGTTAGCTGGTGGGGGTCTCGCCCTTCAGGGCGTTGACAGCTGCCCGAGCACGCTCAAGAGCGAGGGCGGGATCTGCGTCGACGACGGTGACGTGGCCGAGCTTGCGTCCGGGACGCACCTCCTTGCCATAGAGGTGAACCTTCGCTCCCGTTCCCCCGGCTGCGAAGGCTGCCGCGAGGGCGCGCGCGGGCTGAGCGTGGGAGGAGCCGAGCAGGTTAACCATGACGACATGCGTGCCCGGTGCGCGCAGCTGCGTGGAGCCCAGCGGCAGGTCGAGGACGGCACGCAGGTGCTGCTCGAATTGGCTCGTGACGGCCCCGTCGATGGTCCAGTGTCCCGTGTTGTGGGGGCGCATGGCGAGCTCGTTGACGAGGACGCGTTCGTCCGCGCCCTCGCCGACGACGAACATTTCCACGGCGAGGACGCCGGTGACACCCAGCTCGGCTGCGATGCGCTCACCGATGCGCTGGGCCTCAGCGGCCGTCTCGGGCCGGATGCCGACGGCTGGAGCGGTGACCTCGGCGCACACGCCGTCGATCTGCACGGTGGAGGCGACGGGCCACGAGGCGATCTCACCCGAGGGGGTACGCGCGAGGAGGGCAGCCACCTCGCCGGTGAAGGGAACCAGGGCCTCGGCCAGCAGGAGGCCGTTGCCCCACCAGGAGGACACGTCCGCGGGGCTGTGGGCGACTGCCACGCCGTGCCCGTCGTATCCGCCGCGCGGGGTCTTGACAATGAGGGGCCATCCGATCGTGGCGCCGAACTCGGCCAGCTGGGCCTCGTCCTCGACGCACGCCCATGCGGGGCACGGGATGCCCATCTCGGTGAGGCGCTCGCGCATGGCCAGTTTGTCCTGGGCGTACAGGAGGGCGCTGGCCGGGGGCTGAACGGAGACGAGGCGGGCAGCCTCCTCCATCGTGGGAGCCGGGATGTGCTCGTGCTCGAACGTGAGGACGTCCGCGCCGTCGATCAGCGCGCGGACCGCGTCCAGGTCGGCGGGCTCGCCCACCGCTTTGTCGACGGTCACCTGACCGGTCGAGCCGTCCGAGGCCTCGACGAGGGCCCGAAGATTGATACCGAGCGCGACCGCGCTCTCCTGCATCATGCGTGCGAGCTGTCCGCCGCCGATGACGGCAACGGTGGGAGGGGTCAGCATCTCGTGTTCCACGCCTTTCAATCTACTCCGCTGCTAGAAGCGCCGCGAGCGGCGTCCCATGGACATGAGGGGACCTTCGGGCATCACGCGATCGGGGTCGAGGGACGCGGGGATCGCGGCGACCGACACGGTGAAGACCGGCGGCTTGTTCGTCTTGAGCTCGAGACGCCCGCCCATCGCCTGGGCGAGGTCGTGGGCCAGGGCCAGGCCGATACCCGTCGACCCGTGGCCGGAGACGCCCTTTTGGAAGATGTCGGGGGCCAGGGACTCGTCGATGCCCTCGCCTTCGTCGCTCACCTCAATGACGACGCCGCGCTTGGAGGTGCCCGCGTGCGCCCACACGCGCGTGGTCCCGCCGCCGTAGCGCAGCGAGTTTTCGATGAGGGTCGCCAGGACCTGCCCGAGCTTTCCGGCATCGGCCAGGATCGGACGCTCGGCCTCGTCGAGGAAAACGAGGGGACGTCCCGCCGCCTCGAATTGGTCCTCCCACTCCTCGCGCGCAGTGTTGAAGACCTCGAGAATGTGAATGGCCTCTGTCTGACTGGTCTCGCGTTTGGAAACGTCGAGCAGCTCCGTGACCACGTTGGTCATGCGTTCCACCTGTTCGAGGCAGGTGCGGGCTTCGGCGCGCACCTCGTCCTCTGTGGAGATGAGTTCGATTTCCTCCAGGCGCATGGACAGGGCGGTCAGCGGCGTGCGCAGCTGGTGGGAGGCGTCGGCGGCAGCCTGTCGCTCGGCTGCGAGTCGGCCCGCCATACGTTCGCCGGTGCGAGCGAGTTCTTCGGAGACCAGGTCGATCTCTTCGATGCCTGACTTCTCTACGCGGGCGCGCACACCGCCGGAGCCGATCTGCTCGGCCTGGGCGGCCAGGTAGATGAGTGGGGCCGACAGCTCACGCGACAGGGAGCGCGCGAGCATCCAACCGATCACCATGGAAGCAACCATGCCGCCGCCGAACATCGCACACGTCCACGCGATGCGGTTCAGAGCATTCGACGCCGACGCTGTGAGCTGCACGGAAACGCCGCTCGGAGACGAGGCCAGGGCGGTCATGGTCTGCCCCGGAAACACCTTGCTGTTGGTGACGAGGTTGGCCTCGGGAACCTTAATGCGGTAGCCGAGTTCGTCCCCGCGGCTGTTCGCCTGATCCGCCACGAGCGAGGCAAGGGTTGCGGGGTCGTTCCCCTCCCCCACGGCACGCCTACGCTCGATGTTTTGGAGGATTAGCTGCGCCTGAGCATCAAGGCTGCGCTGTTCGGATGACCAGATGGAGGCCGACGCGAAGAAGGCGCCGGGCATGCCCATCAGCACGCACACGACGGCGACGATGGAGACGATCATCCTCACCGCGCGAACGCGCATAGCGGGCCTCCCTCAGCGACGCGCTCAGCGAGCGTTCTCGAAGCGGAATCCCATCCCGCGCACGGTCGTGATGTAGTGCGGGTCGGT
>ERZ773008.2910-NODE-2910-length-10838-cov-29.947139_pt1 | contig 10838 bp, 10 predicted proteins | sample MGYA00580664_ERZ773008 | MGnify/ENA primary metagenome ERZ773008 (study PRJEB29015, sample SAMEA2738016) | human oral metagenome | biome: human oral; feature: human-associated habitat; material: dental | place: China | collected 2048 ... | reverse complement strand
ACTCCAAATAGTTGGTTTATTATTTCTTATACTACAACATAGGTATTCCTATACCTATTTGGTATTCTACTCTCTTATAAAACCATTGCAAGAAATCCCCAACTTATTCTAAAAAAATTTGATATTTTGCAAGTTTTGGTAAAGTTTCTGCTCAAAAAATAAAAAAGCGGAATATCACTATTCCGCTTTTCATATAAAAATAACAACATTAAAACACGATACGATCTCGGTTTTTCTCTAGTGTGGCTTTGCCAATACCTTGTACTTCAAGTAGTTGTTCTGCCACAGTGAAATTACCGTGTTTTTCACGATATTGTACAATGGCTTCTGCTTTTTTCGCCCCAATACCAATCAGTGCTTTTTGAATGTCTGATGCACTAGCGGTATTGATATTTAATTTATCACTCACCGTTTGTTGTACAGTTTGTGATGGTGCTTGTACAGCAGTTTGTTCCTGCATTTGCGGTTGAGCCTGCTCAGATGTCTTTTCTTCAGCAAGCGCTTGTGTACTCAACATCGCGCCTACAATAAACAATGAACTAAATAAATGTTTCATCAATTTCATAAAAATGCCCTTTATTAACAAATAAGTACCGTTGATTCATATCAACAGTGACATTTTTAAGAAACACGGAAAACACGCAAGAAATCGACCGTACTTTTGCGATCTTGATCGCAAAAATTACATTTAAGCAAATAAAAAAACGACCTTAGCGAACCACTACAGCTGTGCCACTCGCAATCACCATAAACATACTTTTATTGCTTACTGTTGCGTAATTAATCTCTACGCCAACCACAGCATTAGCCCCTAAAGCAATCGCTTTTTCTTCCAACTCTTTCAAGGCATCTTGGCGTGCACGACTAATACGACGCTCATAAACACTCGAACGACCACCAATCACATCAGTAATAGCCGCAAAAAAATCACGTATGAAGTTTGCCCCAGCAATCACTTCCCCAAAGACGACTTGTTTATATTCTACGATTTGTTTCCCTTCAATATTAGGCGTAGTGGTAATAATCATTTTGTATCCTTTAATTCTTGTTAAAAATCAACCGCACTTTAGGCAGTTAATTTTGATTTCAAAACAGCTAATGCCTTCGCACGATGAGAAATTTTCTTTTTCTCTACGGTTTCTAATTCGGCAAAGGTACAGTCTTTTTCAGGGCTAAAAAAGAGCGAGTCGTAACCGAAGCCATTTTCACCTTTTTCTTCATAAATAATCTGCCCGTCACATTCACCTTGAGCAATGATCGGAGAAGGATCACTTGGGTGTTGTAATAACACAATCGTACTCACAAATTTTGCTTGGCGACGTTCAGTCGGTACATCGGCTAATTCTGCCAATAATTTTTCTCGGTTTTTCGCATCAGCTTCATCACCATCCACACCTGCATAACGAGCAGAATACAATCCAGGCGCACCATTTAACGCATCCACCACAAGACCGGAATCATCTGCAATGGCCGGTAAACCTGATTTTTCAGATGCATAACGTGCTTTCAGAATGGCATTTTCAACAAACGTTAAGCCTGTTTCCTCTGGGCTTTCAATGCCTAAATCGGTCTGAGCAATGACTTCAAAACCGAAATCAGCTAACACATCTGCCATTTCTTTTACTTTGCCTTTATTACCCGTGGCAAGCACAATTTTTTGTTTCATGATTTTGTCCTTCATATCAAACATTGTCTCATTTTAGCATCTCACCAAAAAATTTCGGAATAAATATTGACCTTAACCTTAGGTTAATGTTTATGATTTGCGCCCATTCAGTTATCACATAGGAGCAAAACATGAAAAAACTTATGACTTTTATCACACTTAGCGCTGCTGCAGTTTCAATTTATGCCCAAGCTAATGAACAACCGCATCAAGCACACATGAATATGCCAATGTCGACAGATTCTGCAATGCAACAAGAATTAATGCAAGGTATGAATCAGATGCATCAAGATATGATGGCGGCTATGCAATATCAAGATCCTGACGTCGCTTTTGCAGCAGGTATGTTGCCACATCATATTGGCGCAGTAAAGATGGCGGAAGTCGAATTAAAATACGGAAAAGATCCCGAGATGCGTAAGCTTGCTGAGAATATTATTAACGCTCAAAAAGCAGAAATTGAACAAATGCAAAAATGGCTTAAAGTGCACAATAAAAAATAAAATAACACAAAAAAAGTGCGGTAAATTAACCGCACTTTTTTAATAGAATTAGTTTACTTCTTTTATTCTTAACTCTTTTGGCACTTCAAAGAACATATTCTCTTCTAAGCCTTGAAGCTCTTCAATAGTATCTGCACCAAATTCTTTTAATCGAGCAATCACGGATTGCACCAACTCTTCCGGTGCTGAAGCACCTGCTGTTACGCCAATTGTTTCAACGCCTTCAAACCAGTCTGCCGCCACATCATTTGGATCATCAATCAATTTTGATTTCACGCCCATACGCGATGCTAACTCAGCTAAACGGTTAGAATTTGATGAATTTTTAGAGCCTACAACCACCACTAAATCACATTGTTTCGCTAATTCACGCACTGCTTCTTGGCGATTCGTTGTGGCATAGCAAATATCGTTTTTATGTGGGCCTTGAATCGCAGGATATTTATCTTTTAATGCGCTGATGGTTTCCGCCGTATCATCAAGAGAAAGTGTGGTTTGTGTCATAAAGGTTAAATCATCATTTTCTTGAACCGGCAAGCGAGCAATATCTTCCACGCTTTCAATTAAGAAAATGCCACCTTCGGCATTATTATACTGCCCCATTGTGCCTTCTACTTCTGGATGCCCTTTGTGCCCGATCAAAATCGCTTTTGTCCCTTTACGGCTCGCACGTGCCACTTGCATATGCACTTTGGTTACCAACGGACAAGTTGCATCAAACACTTTTAACTGACGATCTTTCGCTTCTTGACGAACGGCTTGTGACACACCATGAGCGGAGAAAATCACAATGGCGCCATCTGGCACTTCGCTCAGTTCTTCCACAAAAATTGCTCCACGCTCACGCAAACCATTTACCACAAAACGATTATGCACCACTTCATGACGCACATAAATCGGTGCACCATGAATTTCAAGCGCTAATTCAACAATGCTAATGGCTCGATCGACACCTGCGCAAAATCCGCGAGGATTGGCTAAAATTATCTTCATTTTTGACCGCTCTTTTTATCACCTTTAAAGGCATCTAATGCTAATAAACCCGCACCAATACAAATCGCAATATCTGCTACATTGAATACCGGATAATGATAAATATCCCAATAAAAATCTAAGAAATCCACCACAAAACCGTTGTACGCACGGTCCACCATATTGGCTAACGCACCGCCAATAATCAGCGCATAAGCTGAGTTTTGTAATTTTTGTTCTGCAGAATTCTTTTTCATAAAGTAAGCCAGCATTAAAGAAATCCCAATCGCAAGCACGATGAAGAAATATTTCTGCCAGCCATCATGCTCAGCGAGGAAGCTAAACGCTGCGCCATAGTTACGCACATAGGTTAAATTAAAAATGGGTAATAGGTTCACACTTTCATATAAATCAAAGCGCTGTACCACAATATATTTGGTCAGTAAATCAAGGATAAATGCAACCACACTTAGCCAAAGGAATGAAAGTCCTGTTTTATTTTTTGTCATAGGAAATTATCTGTCTTTATAAATGGACGATGATTTTAACAACTCGAATAGCCTTTATAAAGTAAAAGGCATCAAATCATAAAAGGCGAACACATTGGTTCGCCTTTCAATGTTAATTATTTTTTCTTCACTGGTCTTTGCCAACCTTGAATATGACGTTGCGGCACGCGAGTAATCACAAGCTCATCTTTCTCAATATTTTGAGTAATCGTTGAGCCCGCACCGATCGTTGCGCCATCGGCTACAGTAACTGGTGCAACTAACTGCGTATCTGAGCCCACGAATACATTGTTACCAATGATTGTTTTAAATTTATTCGCACCGTCATAGTTACAAGTAATGACACCCGCACCGATGTTACAGTTTTCACCGATTTCAGTATCACCCACATAAGTGAGGTGGTTTACCTTAGAGCCTTTACCCACTGTGGATTTTTTAATTTCCACGAAGTTACCCACATGGGTTTCAGCCGCTAATTCAGCACCTGGACGTAAACGAGAGAATGGACCAATCGCCGCCTTCTCACCAATTGTCGCATCTTCTAAAACAGAATAAGGCTTGATTTCAACATCATCACCAATGGTCACGTTTTTCAATACGCAACCTGCACCGATTTTTACACGGTCACCCAAGCGCACATTGCCTTCCACAATTACATTCACATCAATTTCAACATCTTTACCGTGCTCTAATGTGCCGCGTAAATCAAAACGCTCAGGGTCAATCAACATCACACCTGCAAGTAAAAGTTTTTCTGCTTGTTTACGTTGATAATAGCGTTCCATTTTGGCTAATTGTAGGCGATTATTTACCCCTTCAACTTCCATAAAATCAGTTGCTTGAACAGCTACAATCGGACAACCATCTTGATGAGCTAAGCCAATTACATCAGTAATATAAAACTCGCCTTGTGCATTATTATTATCTAAACGCGCTAACCATTTTTTGAAACTTGCACCATCTGAAACTAACACACCTGTATTAATCTCTTGAATTTTAAGCTGCTCAGGCGTTGCATCTTTTTGTTCAACAATCCCTACAACTTTGCCATTTTCACGTACGATTCGACCATAACCCGTTGGGTTATCTAATACGACCGTTAACACTGCAATACCATTTTCAGGTTTCGCATCGATTAATTTTTGCAATGTTTCTGGTGTAATCATTGGACCATCGCCATACACCATTAAAACATTTTCATCATCACGGAAAAAAGGCATTGCTTGTTGCATAGCATGTCCTGTACCCAACTGTTCCGCTTGGAACACCCAGTTCACGCTTTCATTTGCCAAACGCTCACGCATTAATTCGCCACCGTGACCATAAATCAAATGTACGTTTTCCGCACCTAATTGATTTGCCGTATCGATCACATGTTTTACCATCGGTTTACCTGCCACTTTGTGCAAGACTTTAGGTAAATCAGAATACATACGAGTACCTTTACCGGCTGCTAAAATCACCACGCTTAATGCTTTATTTGTCATAAATTCCCCTTACTACTAAAATTTTATTCATTCTATCGTAGAACAAACTGATAAGCACTTATCTTTGACATAACATATCGATAGATGAAAATTACTATTATGTGCCTAATAAACTACAAGACAATACCTAACTGCCTAAACACCCAATTCTTAATTTGAAATTGGATAATGACTGAGAAATATATCATTAAGGTATAAAGGAAAGCATAATAATCCCCAACAAAAGATAAAAATGGAAGGCTTAAAATCAACGCAAACACTGTAATATCGAAGAAAACTACCCTTGTTCGAACATAAAAATACAATCTTGCCGAATGAAATGGTAAAAAGAAAATCCAATAGAAAATCAAACCAACAAAGTTAATTGGTAATCTTAGGATATTAGTTAAAGTAAATAACTTATCAGACAATCCATAATCAACATCCATAAACCGCTTAATAATACTAAATTTAAAATTAACGACTAAGATATTAATATTTACCCACAATACAATACTAGCGATAACGATATAGAAACTATAAATAGTTATAATACCAAAGCTTAATAAAATAACGACAATAATAGCCCCAGGCACAAAATGTGAAGCCCAAAAGTTATAGTCTTCATCTAAAGATTTTGATATAGCCAAAGCAATTATTGAAGTAATAATAAAATTATAAATTGGATTATTAACCATATCAGATACAAGGGATATAGAGATAATCAAAATTATAAGAGGAATTATTCCTTCTATAATCATACTCTTTTCTGTTACTTGCAGAGAAGGCTTATAGATAAGAGATTTTGCATAAATAATCAACGAAGCAAATACCCCTCCTATAATTAATATAATAAAAAAAGATGCGTATGACTGTACTAAAAACCTTAGCAATCTAATTTTCGTATTATATTCAAACCCTGTACTTTCAAACATAATATAAGGTACATAAAAAATCATTATTCCTATTAGTAATGTTGCTCTACAGATAACAGCATAAAGGAAAACATCTTGCAATCTAGGGATTTGACTTGTTATTTGGTTATATTCCCACTGATATCTAGCCTCTTCCGCCTTTGTAAAGGGAGAAATCAGAATAAGATAAAATAATGTCAATATATAACTCATTCTTTGAGATATTCTTTGATACACAGCTTTTAATATTGGCATTGGTATTTGCCTTAGCTCTGTCGTGTAATCCTCTTTATCCTTAATAAGATCCGTTGCTAATTGAACCTTATCTTGAATATAAATCAAATACTCTGGATTGCAATTCTGTGCAAACTTATAATCACTATGCCAGTTAAAATACTCTGACCATTGTTTCCAAACAAATACATTTTCAAGCCGAACATCCAGCAGCAAATTCCACATCTGCCAAGAAATATATTCTGTTTGTTCCATTGGAAGTTGATTTAAGGCAAGATAAAATCTATTCCATTGTTTTTCTAACTCTTGCTCACCTTCCATATTGATAATACGATAAACCTCATTGAGTAATGCATCAGATTCAGTATAAGTAAATTCACTAGCACCAGACTGATTAATATCTCGAATTTCGAACTCATATTGAGATTCATCATAAGGATCTTCAGGTTCATATGGTTGAATTTCTAGTGGTGCGTTTTTTGACAAATCTCCGAAAAAATCAATCGTATTTTCAGATTTAGATTTCTCACAAAAATCCTCCTTAATATCGACTTCGTCCTCCAATTTATCAAGATAAGGTGCTATTCTTAACGCTTCATCAAAAGCGTCTCTAAGCACTTGATAACCAGTTGGATCATCATCTGGACGAGTTACTTTTAGTTTTTTAGCATAAGCACGACGAATTTCACGCTCATCTGTTGTAGGCTCAATTTCTAAAACTTCCCAACAATTCATTTATAGTATCCATCCACCGTCAAACTTGGCTAAAAACGCTTCAAAGTCTTTTTGTTCGCGTAAAATACTTACTTGATCTTGGCTATCTAATACACTTTCAAAATGAGCCAAATATTGACTTATCATATGACGATTATCACCAAGATATTCTTCATATATACGTTTGGCTTTTTCAATAAGATAAATATTTTTTTCTTGATCTCTAGGATGAATTTTTAAAGCTCTTAACCTAGCACGAGAATGCTTAATATCATCCTCGGTTAATGTAAGCGCATTTTGTTTAAAAACTTTATTTGCATTAATATTTAATTCTTGGTTAATAAGATCAACTTCCAACAACCCATTGATATCATAGCTAAATCTTGCATCAATACTAATTTCACCTGCTGGAAGAGGAGGGATTTTGATAATCATCTCACCCAATAGCAGATTTTCTCTAGCTAAAGGTGATTCACCTTGCAATATATCAAATTTGATTTCAGTTTGATTATCCAGAGCAGTAACAAAATTTTTAGAACGAGAAACTGGAACTGGCATATTACGCTCAATAATTGGACTAAAATGCCCATGAGACATACGCCCATTACCAAGATTAATTGACGTGTCAGTACCAAGAGAAAAAGGCATTACATCTGTTAAAATCACTTCATCCAAATGTTGATTACGGAAAATTAATGCAGCCTGAATTGCCGCACCTCTTGCAATAGCTTCATCAGGATTAACTCCTAACTGGGGAATTTTTTTAAACAGTTGAACAATCGAACGGCTAATCATTGGCATCCTGGTTGCCCCCCCTACGAGGATAATACCATCAATTTGTTCAGGATTTAATCGAGCATCACGTAAGGCTCGTTCTAATGGCTGGCGTAACCGAGAAAAAAGAACACTAGAAGCTTGTTGAAAATCTTCTCGAGTAATTCTTGCTTTATATTCTTTCCCTTCAAAGTTAATCGAAATATCGACCTCTGACTCTTGGCTCAATTGACGTTTAGCTATTTCAAGTGGTTGCCAAATATCTTTCTGTAAATTCAATTTTTCAATATCTGACTTAGAAAGCTCAGTGCAGCGTTGCAAGAAACAATGTTTCAAAGCTTGCAAAAAATCCTCTCCACCGAGATGATTATCCCCTGCGCTAGCAGAAACCTGAACAACACCATCAAAATAATCTAAAATTGATACATCAAAAGTACCACCACCCAAATCGTAAATAAGGAAACGAGTATTATCTGGTTTTTCCTGTAAATTATAGGCTAGTCCAGCAGCTGTTGGTTCATTAAGTAATCGCAATACATTAAGCCCAGCCATCTGTGCTGCTTGTTGTGTTGCCTGACGCTGGATTGCATTAAAATAAGCAGGTATGGTTATTACTACATCTCTAACTTCTTGTTGTAAATATGCTTCCGCATCTTCTTTTAAACTTTTTAAAATTAATGCCGAAAGCTCTTCAGCTCTAAACTGCTGATTACCTAGATGAAAACGTTTATCTGTACCCATAAAACGTTTAAATGCAGCAGCAGTATGACCTGGAGCCGTAGATAAACGTTCTCTAGCTGCAAGACCAACAAGAATAGTGCCATCCTCAGCCATACTAACGACAGATGGAGTTAAAAAATGCCCCAAACGGTTAGGAATAAGTTTAGTTTCACCATCAATAAATTGTGCAATCAGGCTATTCGTTGTACCTAGGTCTATGCCAAGCTGTAATGTAGTCATCTTGATTCCTTTATATCAAGCAAGTGAAATGAAAATCTTGCTAAATTTAACTTATTTTATAAATTAGGTAATCTATTTTTTACCTAGAATAATTAATATATTTAGATTCAGTGTCCTTAACTCTATTTATGCATCATATATAGCTGAAAGGCCAGCGTATTCTATCGTAGAATGGAGAATATGATAAGCCATTTAATTTTCATACATTCCTGACAAGACAAGATTGTATAAAAATCTCAAATCCTGTAAACTATCCTCCCGTCTTGATAGCTAATCATCTTTTTCTTTTATTTTTGACCGCACTTTTCAGTATTCTGCACAAATTTGTATAAAAGATGATTGGCTATAATCATTTTTATCCCAACATTTTAGGTCTTTCACTATGGCTACAAATTATATTTTCGTCACAGGCGGTGTGGTTTCATCGTTAGGTAAAGGTATTGCTGCAGCATCATTGGCAGCAATTTTAGAAGCACGTGGCTTAAACGTGACTATTATGAAATTAGACCCTTACATCAACGTGGATCCGGGTACAATGAGCCCAACCCAACACGGCGAAGTGTTCGTGACACAAGACGGGGCGGAAACCGATTTAGACTTAGGTCACTACGAGCGTTTTATTCGTACCAAAATGACAAAACGCAATAACTTCACGACAGGTAAAATTTACTCTGAAGTATTACGTAAAGAGCGTCGTGGTGATTATTTAGGTGCGACAATTCAAGTTATTCCGCACATCACCAATGAAATCAAAGATCGCGTGATTGCTGGTGCGCAAGGCCATGATGTGGTTATCGTGGAAGTAGGCGGAACTGTGGGTGATATTGAATCACTTCCATTCTTAGAAGCACTGCGTCAACTTGCCGTGCAAGTAGGACGTGAACATACTATTTTTATGCACTTAACGTTAGTGCCATACATCCCGACTGCAGGTGAAGTAAAAACCAAACCAACACAACACTCTGTAAAAGAATTACTTTCGATTGGTATTCAACCGGATGTGCTTATCTGCCGTTCAGATCGCATGATTCCACCAAACGAGCGTGCAAAAATCGCCTTATTCTGTAACGTACCAGAACGTGCGGTCATCTCATTAAAAGATGTGAATTCAATCTACCAAATTCCGGCATTATTGAAATCACAAGGTTTAGATGAATTTATCTGCCAACGTTTCCACTTAAACTGCCCTGAAGCAGATCTTTCTGAATGGGAACAAGTGCTTTATCAAGAAGCCAACCCTGTGGGCGATGTGACCATCGGTATGGTAGGTAAATATACTGAATTACCTGATGCATATAAATCAGTGAACGAAGCCTTAAAACACGCTGGCTTAAAAAACCGTTTAAGCGTGCATATTAAATACATTGATTCTCAAGATGTTGAAACGAAAGGTGCTGATGTATTAAAAGGTGTCGATGGTATTTTAGTACCGGGCGGTTTTGGCTATCGCGGTGTAGAAGGCAAAATCTTAACCGCTAAATATGCACGTGAAAACAATGTGCCTTACCTAGGCATTTGTTTAGGGATGCAAATTGCATTAATCGAATACGCGCGTAATGTTGCAGGTCTTGAGAAAGCGAATTCATCTGAATTTGATCGTAACTGTGAGCAACCAGTTGTTGGTTTGATTACGGAATGGCAAGATGCGGAAGGCCACATTGAAACTCGTGATGACAATTCAGATCTTGGTGGCACAATGCGTTTAGGGGCACAACAATGTCATTTAATTGAAGGCTCAAAAGCGCGTGCATTATATGGCAAAGAAACCATTGAAGAACGTCACCGCCACCGTTATGAAGTGAATAATAATCTGCTTCCACAAATTGAAAAAGCAGGTCTTAAAGTAACTGGCTTATCTGCGGATCGTAAATTAGTGGAAATCATTGAAGTACCAAACCACCCTTGGTTTGTGGCATGTCAATTCCACCCAGAATTTACGTCAACGCCTCGTGATGGCCACCCATTATTCGAAGGCTTTGTCAAAGCAGCAAGAGAAAATCAGTTAAAAACTGAAAAGTAATTTGTTGATAATTCAATAAATAAGTGATCTGCCCCCAAAAAGTTGGACAGGTAGTTAACTTAAATATTGAGCTCGGTATTGCACTGGGCTCAATCCTTTTAAACCA
>ERZ773008.2908-NODE-2908-length-10843-cov-3.270764_pt1 | contig 10843 bp, 9 predicted proteins | sample MGYA00580664_ERZ773008 | MGnify/ENA primary metagenome ERZ773008 (study PRJEB29015, sample SAMEA2738016) | human oral metagenome | biome: human oral; feature: human-associated habitat; material: dental | place: China | collected 2048 ... | reverse complement strand
GCCGGCGGCGGCCAGGGCGGCGGGTACCGCGGCGGCGGCAGTCAGGGCGGGGGCTCGGGCTATCAGGGCGGCGGCCAGCAGCAGCCCACTGCTGCCGGTGCAGAGCCCGGTAGGATAGTCGGCTCGGGGCGGCTCCGGGGTGGTGGCGGCAACCATTCCCGCAACCGCTTTTTCGAGTAATTGTTCGATTTGGTCGCTAGGCACCCATTGCCGGTAGGAGTGCTGCATAAGGTGCGCCAGGAAGTACAAGGTGCCGGCGCTTCCCCCATAGAAGTCGTCGTTGCTCGGCCCGACCTGCCAGTTTCGGTCGAATTCCTCCCCCACCGTGGCGCTCAAGAAATCGGTGCCGAACACGGCCTCATCGTTCGCACCAGCGGCCTGCAACACCATGCCGACAATGTGGGACACGAGTTTCGAACGGGGATGCGACACGTTGCGGGCACTGTCGGTAGCAGCGTGAATGCGGTTCTCCGGGTAGCGGCCCACGAACGACGTTTCGAGCCACCGGCACTGTTCGGCTAACCCATCGGCGGTGGCGTCGGCAAGCTTCGACTCCAAGTGTGCCGCCGGGGACGCCGATGCCACCGGTTTTTCCTGGGGGAACGGCAGCGGCGCGCCGTCCCCCAGGACCACCTCCGTATCCGTCATGCCCATGGTGAACAGGGGAATCTCGTCGTTCATGAGGCCGGCCCACTCCGACCGCCACACACCATCGTTCCCCCACAGGCTGATTTGCGCACAGGCTAGCGTGAACAGGAACGGGTCGTCCGCAATGGCAGGATGCCCAGCGGTGGCAAGCACCTGCGCGTACCGGAATGTCGGCGTGAGCACCACCCGGGTACGAATCCCCCGCGCCGCAGCCACGATCTGCCGCACCTCATCGAGCTTGTCGACGATTCGCTGTGCGGTGTCGATAAAGGCCGATTTCACCTGGTCTTTCACCCGATCAATCTCGGGAATGGTAGTGCCCAGGAACACCGTGCCCTCCGGGTCGGCGGGCAGGATATCCTCCTTGATGAAGGTGCGGGAGCCGTCGTCAAGCGTACGCACCATAAACGAAGGGAACGGATGCCGGGCGCCAGGGGTGGGACGGCTGCGGACCAGGCCCACATCAATCGAATCAGGTCCGTTGCCGATCCGATACGGCAGCACCCCCATCGGCAGCACCGAGTTTGCCCACCGACGATTATTGGACGCCATCAGGAACGAAAACTCGGGCTGGAAGAATGTTTCCAGGTCGATGAGTCGCGGGATGTTACCAACCGTAATGAAGTTTTCATTGTGTAAGTCGTTGGCGTTGAACAAATAGCCCACGGCCGCCCAGGCACCGACGGCAGCATAAAACTCGGCCTCATCGGTCACTCCCGGTCCGGCGGTCAAAAACTCGCTCCACCCATGATCCCCCATGTCGAAGGCGTGCGGCGGTTCGGGCGCACCCACCAGCCGACAAATGTCGGCAATCACCTGGTCGGTGGCCATGGAGTGGGGTCGGTAGATGAGCTGACGATCCGCGAATTCCACGCGGGCCACAGTCTGCTGCCGCGAATGGGCATCCCCCAATCCTAAAACCACCCGGTTTGGGGTGTCCGGCAGTTCTTCGGCGATGCGCTGCTCCAGGCGGGCCGCGGCCGCACCAACATGCCGATGGGCCATCACCAGCCGAATCGCCAACGCCGAATTGCTACGAACCCGATATTTGGAGGCGACTGCTAGGTCGTTGTACCAGCGGCCGGCAATCTGGGCCACCACATTGCGCCATTGCCTACCTGCGGCATCCACCATCACCGCGCTCTGCGGCCACTCCCCCACCTCGTCGATTTTCAGCAATTGGTCGTGCATGGCTGCGGCGAAGTTGGCGCGCGACAGATTGCCGGCAATGATGCGCCCCAAACAGTCGGACACGGCATCGGAAGCCGCCCGCCGGAGTTCAATAGGAATCTGGGTCAAAAAGTCCGCCGTTCGATTGCGCACTTCTGAAACGAAACGCTCTGGGGGAATATCCCGCACCGGCCCGGCGACGGACCGCAGGCGAGCAAGGAGCTTATCGGCGATTGCACGTTCGAGAGTCATGATCCACGCGCCCCCTACTCGTCCCGAGTCATCTTGGACTTATTGAGCGCGATGGCCAGCGCTGCCAAGCCAATCGTCACCACCAGGAAGTATCCGACACTCACGGTGGGATTCCACATGAACCATTCCATCGGCGGATTTTCGAACACCCGTGTGCCATTCTTGAACGGAAGCAGGCTATAAAGAATCCGGGTGGATTCGTCCGCGCCATTCAGCATGCCCTCAATCACCAACACCCACATGAACAACATGGTGAGCGCGGAAGACAAGTTATTGGTGAAAATGGCCACCGCAACCCCAAAAGCAACAGTGCCAACGGCAATGATCGTAATCATCACGCCCATCTTCAGGTACTCGGCAACGCTCGCGCCAACGAACCGCTGCCACGGCTGATCGGTAAGTGCCAGGCTACCCAACGTGACCGCGGTGGATAACACTGCCATGACCATCATGGATGCGATAGCAATGATGGTCAACCACACCCATTTGGCCACCCAGATCGCAAACCTATTGGGCAGGCTTAACAGTTTCAGCTTGGCAAACCCGGTGCGTTCCTCACGCAGCAGGTAGCGGGCAATCCAAATGAACAGGCTGTACATGGCGAATTGGAATACTCCGCTGATGGCAGCCCGTGCCGAGGGGGCGGCCTCCTCACCACCATAGCGGATCACCAGATTACTTGAGGCCGCCGACCATGCCACCGCGATCATGGCGGTAACAAGAAGAATGTAGAAGCCGGCAGCATCAAATCTTAGCTGGGACCATTCCCCACGCAGGGCGCGCAACAGCGGAGGCTGGGTGGCGGCAAATGCCGAGGCATGCGCAGGCTGCGACGAGTGTGGCATTGGTCGGGCTGCTGGACGCGCCGACGAGCGGGGAGCGGTGCGGGAAGTGATGCGGGAGGCAGAGTGAGTTGTGCTCATTGAAATTCAACCTGTCCTTCAGAAATTTGTTCGAATGCTTCGGCAAGGGTGATACGGGAAACCGTGAGATGCGTCAAATCCACCTCGGCAATTCGCGCAGCGATAGACACATCCTCTGGGGGCACATTGACCTGGACTTTTCCATCGGCCAATGGGGTGATCTCCAGGCCCGTATACATCGCATGCAGTTGGGACGCAATGAGATCATTGGCGTAGGAAGCAAACACAGTATGCCGGGCGCCTCCGGTGAGTTCGGCGAGCGACCCTTCCCACAGGGTTTTGCCCTTGCCCAAAATGACTACCCGGGAGGCAATCAGTTCGGAGTCGGCAAGAAAATGGCTGGAAAGCAGCGTGGTCCCCCCGGCCTGAGTGTGGGATTCCAACAAGTCATTGAGCCAGCGCATGCCGGCCGGGTCCAGGCCGTTAACCGGCTCATCCAGGATGAGCAGATCCGGGTCCCCCAGCAGGGCAGCAGCAATGCCGCAGCGTTGGCGCATGCCCAGTGAAAAGTCGGAAACCTTGCGGCCGGCCACGCTGGTGAGCCCACACATTTCTAGGCAGTTGGCAACCCTACGGCGATGGATGCCAGCCAGGTCAGCGAGAACCCGCAGGTTTTGTTCCGCGGTGAGGGCGGTATCCAACCAGGTGGCGTCGAGCAGCGCCCCAATGGTGTGTTTGGGGTCGGAGAGCTGCACATAACGCTGGCCCATGATGGTGATGTCGCCCTTGTCGATGGTGTCTAGGCCACAGATCATGCGCAGAAGGGTGGATTTGCCGGCACCATTTGGCCCGGCAAGCAGGGTGACTTGGCCTTCCTGAACATCGAATGATACGTCATCAATGACCTGGTGCGATCCGTAGCGTTTGTACAGATGGGAAACGGAAATTTTGGTTGCAGTTGTTGTTGCAGTTGTCATAGGTTGTTAACCTCGGCTCTCCATCAAGTTTTTGAGATAATCGGGAGACTCGGTGACGATGGTGCCGTCCTCGGTAAAGCGGAGAACGGTGTCGTCGGGTCCAGCCGCAGTGGGTCGGTGCGCAATGCTGATCAGGGTCATATTCAAATCGCGGAGAGCAGCGGTGATGGCACGTTCCGTTGGCACGTCGACGGCGCTGGTGGCCTCATCCAGCACAAGGAGCGATGGTTTGCCGGCGATTGCTCGACTGAGGGCGAACCGTTGCCGCTGGCCGCCGGAGAAAGCGCTACCCATGTCACCAACGGGGGTGCTCAATTTGAGGGGGAGTTCCCGCACAACAGAGTCCATTTGGGTGATCTTGAGGGCCGCCCAAATTTCTTTGTCGGAAATGTCTCGACCAAAGGCGATATTATCCCGGATTGTGCCTGAGACCAGGTAGTTTTCCTGGGGGGCAAAGCCAATGTGACGAGCACGCGCTTCTGGTGACATATCAGCAACATCTATGCCATTGATTCGAATACTACCTGACGAGGGTTGCACCAACCCCGTAATGAGTCGGGCAAACGTGGACTTGCCGCTGCCTGATGCGCCAACGATGGTGTTGTGGGTTCCGCACCGGATGCTGAAGTCCAGTTTGTCCAGGGAATTCTTTGCCGCCCCTGGATAATGGTAGGAGGCTTGGTGGGTGGTGATGGGGGTAGCACAACCGGGGTCTTCGGTGCCAATAGGATCTTGTTGCATGTGCAGCAGGTCATCCACCCGGTCGATGGAAGCCTGCACGCCGGCCAGTCCGGTGACCCCGGTAAACACCTGGGAGATGGCGGAGATGAACACCGAGAACAGCCCGCTGGAGGCGACGACGGCCCCCAGGTCGGACACTGAGTCGGGGAACAGGGTGGACAGTACCAGGGGAATGAGCGGCCCAAACACGGTCAACGCCATGGTGGTGGCGCCACCGATACCGGACCACACAGCCTTCTTCGTGGTGGCGCTGAGGAAGCGTTCGTTCGCCACTGACCACTTGTCAAAGAAGGAATCCATGCTATTGGTCATCCGAATGGGCGTCATAGTGACAATAATTTCTAGCTGTTGGCTGGAAAGGGCGCCACCGGCAGACGCCTCCTCACTACCGTATTGGGTGATTTTAGCCACAGTAAGGGTGAAAACCCCGATGAGCAGGAAGAACACCAACACCAGCACGAGGGCCATGAGCGGCCAGAGGAAGGCGACCACCCCCAGGAGGGTGATGGCGGTGAGCGCATTAAACGCGGTGGTGACGCCGTTGGTGAACAGTCCGGTGGAAACCATAGAAACCGACCCCAACGAATACATCATTTCCCCAGGTGAGTGCGTGGAAAACGACTCCAGCTTCGCCCCCATATTACGGCGGATGCCCTCGATGCTGAGTTCCCTGGAAGTTACCTTGAGCAGCAGGGCCTCGACAAGGGTGCGGCCCACCGCCAGGCCAATGAAGGTGACGATCGCCGCCGCCAGCATGAGCGCTGTGGCCTGGGTGGGTGCGGCGGATTTGCCTTGCAGCGAGTTGACCAGCGCAGAGATCACGAGCGGCGCGCCCCCGGAGGCGGCAAGCAGGGTGAGGCTGAGGGCGAAAACACCCAACAGTAACCAGGGCCTAGACACGAGAGTGCGTTTCACAATGCGCAGCGAGGGGGAGGTGCGCAGGTCGCGGCACATGAGTCGGGCACGCCGGAAAGCGGTACTCATGCCGGAGTCGGGCATGATCCACCAGGTGCGACCGATCTTGCGGATCGCGTCCTCGCGGCTCATTTTGACGCGGCCGCGGCCGGGGTCGGCGAGCCGCACCCATCGGGAGTCGACGCTTTCGACAAGGCAGAAGTGGTCACCGTCAACATGGACCATAACCTGTTTCCCCTGTTTGAGGGCCTCACCGATGACCCGGACCCGCCCTTTGTGTTGGAAGGATGGGACATTGAAGTCGAGCAGGAGGAACCGGATGGCGGTGGTGGACATGCCGTCCCGACCAACCTCGTATTGGGTGCGAAGCCGGTGCAGGTCGGTGTCGATACCCAGCCGACGCAGGATCATTGCGGCGCACGCCAGGCCGCATTCGGCGGAGCGCGATTGCAGAAATAATTGGTACTTCATACGAATTTCTTCCCTTTCATCGCGGTTTTAGTTTCCAGCAAAGAGCGGCCGAATCGACCCATGGTTTTCGGGGTAGAGCGCATGGTAGGTGCCACCAAGGCCGTTGAGATATCCCATGTCATGGATGTTGTTGGGGTATCCGAAGCAGATGGGGGCGGTGAGCGCAATATGCTCCACATAGGCATGGAATTTGTCGACAGTCTTCGGGTCGGCGTACCCAAAATCACGCAATAATTGCAGGGTGCTCAGCGTGCCGGCCAGACCGTGGCAGAGGGACACGTCGATACCAGCTTGGTCATTGTCGCTGGTGGGTTCGGCGGTTTTCGCCTGGGTGGCAGTCAAATAAGTATCGACCAGACCCGGATAGTGGGACAGGTACCCGGTAATGGCGAGGGCACCTGCGATACCGGAGGCACCGTTGCACCAGGCCAAGCCATTGGTGATGTTCGTGTCGGTAAGCATGGTGAGCGCAGTTTTGGCGATGCCGTCGGCGATAGTGTCCATGCTGCGCCGAATAGCATACGACCAGGTTTCGGGCGCGGCTGAATTCCACGAGCCCGTGTGCCCCCAGCAACAGGCCCGCGGCACCGTGGGCAATCCCGGCATTGGTTTCGGGTTGGACGGCTTGCAGCTGGTGACCGATGAACGTCATGGCACTCTTCACGATCGGCTGCGGGTTCACGTCAGCGGTGACGTGCGCCAATGCAGCAAGCGCCGCGTCGATGCCGCCGAGGAAATCGGTGGTGGTGTCCATCGAATCCGCCACAGTGGACAGCTTGTCGACGATCGTAGCGTCACCAGCCGCTTTCTGGGTGACAAGCAGCGAGGTTCCGGGGCCGAATCCCACGAAGTTTGCTGGGACTCCGGGTGCCTGTTGCACGAGTTTCTCCCACCGGTTTTGCAGTTCGTCGGCGTCACTAAGCGCCCAGGAGGTGCCGTCGCTCATGAGGAAGGAAATGGACTGAGCCTCAATGGTGAGATCTTCGTCACCGATGCCGAAGCAGAGCCACCGATCACCCCCAGAGTCGGGTAGCGCAGTTGATTTTTTCATAATCTCCTGTCGCATGTCTGGCTCGGTGACTCGCGCAACGGTATCGAGTGGCTGATGGAAGGTCAGGGCATGGGCGTTGGCGTCGAGAACCTGGGCATAGGCCGGGCCGGCAATGCTGGTGAAGTCGGCCAACCTACTGCTGGGCAGGGAGAACCGGTCGGTGAAGGAGGCCTGGCCCACGTGGTGGCCGGCCGCGTCATAGATTTTTCCGGTGGCATCCATCTGGAAGAACGGCACGTCGCCGTCGGCAAGCTGTAGTCGTTCCTGCACGCCGATGGTGGGACCGTCGACCATACCGCGCGGCCCCTTGTCCAGCAGCGTGAGCGGATCATCCAGGCCAGCGAGGGCTGCCGGCATGAGTGATGCCTCCAGGAAGGACTGATAGGTGCCGGTGGCTCGCAGTACCTGGCGCCAACGCAAGACGCGTTCCATATCCCGAACATAGGCAGCCAGGGTAGGCGATAATGCTGCCTGCACCCGAGCCTTTTCAAAGCTTTCGATGAGGATCCCCATGGCCTGAGCCGGATCGATATTTTGCAGATCCGCAACGATCGGCGGCCGGGGGTGCTGATAGCTGACCCGCAGGAAGGCCACGGCATCGGTACCGGAATCGGTGACAGCATGTTTCACGCATGTCGCGGTCTTTTCATGAGGGAAGAAGTTTAGTCCAGAGAAGTGCCGCCAGAACTCGCTACGGGAGAGCACGGTGGGCAGCATGCCGGAGGCCAACACGTCGGTCGCGTCAAGGTTCAGGCCGGCGGGAAGCCGAAATTGGAGAGCGGTTTCACCATCAATGATGGTAGGAAGCCCGGCCGAGGAGCAGCAAATATTGTCGACGTGCAGGTCGGTAGTGCCCAGAATATGGCAAGCAGCCAGCAGCGTGCCGGCGGCCCGCATATAGGCGGGGACGTCGACCTCACCGGTGGCCGGCGGGTTAATAAAGAGCTGCCAACAGTAGTCCCCAATGTCAATGGTCGGCGCTACCAGGGAGAATGGGGCGGCACCTAGATGACGACACACCATGTCGATGGCGATTTCTCCCATGCCACTGCGGGGCTTGTACACGACCACTGCCGAGTCGGTGGTGACGACAATGGCGGTGCGGCCATGGTTGTGGGTTTCTTCGCCATGAAAGCCCAGGGAAACGATGGTGTCGTCCGCCTTGACGTTCAGCATGGCCAGGTGGGGACGGTCCTCGTAGAAACGTTCGACAGCCTCAACTACTGCGTCGACGCTATAGGAGAACATTCTTTCTTGCAGCTGGCCAAGCTTGGGGAACCGGTCATTCACCAAGGCGGTGCGCTGGGTGGGGTCGAGGAGGAGCCTATTGAATTCGTCATAGGCGATGCTGGATTCGGCATTATCAGGATAACCTGTGGTTTCCCGCCATGCGTGAAAGGCATCGATAAGCGCACGCTGGGCGAATTCTGCGCTTCGTGACAGGAACCAGTTATTGGCGTCATCAATGAGTGTGCCGGTCACGGGGAGATCGGCGGAGGTAAGGCGGTTGAGCAACGTTTTCTTAAACGATTTACTCAACACATGATAGTAATTGGGAAATTCGGAATGCATGCTTAATCCCTTTAAGTCTGTTGTTATGTATTTGAGGATAGAAAAAGGGCCCAGTTACCTAGAGTGGAAGTAACTGGGCCCTTAATGGTGGTGGCTTGCGCCCTCGAAGCAGGAAACTACTGCTTGCGGGCAGATTTCCTAGCCAATAAGTAGCCGCAGATTCCAAAGAATGCGGAGAGCGCTCCCATCATGTAGTTGCCTTGGCCGAGGGACAAAGCAACCGCGACGCCAAGCGCCAAGCCAATGGTCGTGTATGCCCATTCTTGTTTGGTATATTTCTTCATGGTTTTTCTCCTTCAGATTCTCAGGATTGCAGCAGTTTCCGTGAAACACCAAGCCTACTCTTTAGCACCGCCGGCTGCACCGGGTAGTGGGGCACAAAGCGATGGAAATGGGGATGAGGGTGCTGGGGTGAGTGCCGCCGTCGACGGCTTCTTCGTTTTCGATCATGGCTCGCAGCTCATCCTGCGAGTAGTTCTGGACACGATCGTGGTTGGAGGGTTGCTGGTTCATAGTGAAAACCTCTTTCTTGGGTGTTGTGTTAGTTGCAGGAGGGCATGCACTCTTTGGTGATGGTGCACCAGCGCCCGTTGTTTCCAAGCAGGCGGCTGAGGCCGAACATTTCCGGTTCCAGCTCTTTGATGATTTGGGCTTCGAGCTCTTTGTCGAGCTCATCGAGGATTGTGCTGTCAAGCACGGCCGTGGAGGCGTTCATGAGAGATTCCTTCAAGTATCTCGGGAGTGAATGGTTTTTGTATGTCACGACTATTGGTGACCGTGACGGCTCGCTTTTTACAGGCCTGACAATGCGCCACGAGCCGAGGGATGAAGACTGTCAGTTTTCTTAGGAATTACCTACTTCATTGAATCCTAGTCAAGAAGTATTGGTAATCATTCTGCGATTCTTTCTTAGGTTTCGCACTGATTTGCTCCTTTCCGGTGTTTCTGTTGTTGTTTTCTTGATCTGATTTCGATAATAACGAACACGACAATCAATGTCCATAGCAGATTTGATATATATCAGTTCTGCTATCTCTTTGGGGGTAATTTAGGCCGATTAAAAGCCGTTAAGCAGGGATTTTTCACAGAGCACTAGGGGTAACCATATAGGGGTAGTTGACAGGCGCACATACTATCGGGGGCTTTTTTCGGCAATATCAGCAGAAGTGCAGCACAACATTATGGCAGTATCACTTTTGCTAGCATCCCGCGACTAGACAGGTCGAAGATGGGTTGAATATCCTTAATTTTTTCTGAATTTGAGTTTAAAACTCCCCGCTAAAGAGAATAATACTGCTCCAAATTTGCACTAATGAGCAAGCAATAGCGCAGATATCTTATAGTAAGATTCAATTTCTATTGCATGAATTTGCCTAGAGTATTTTCCAGCACGAAAGGTTGCAATGGATCCCATATCCCCTCGTTAGTAGCAATTTATCTACTATCGCTACAAACATAGAGAAGTAGAAGAGGTGCTAATTATGGTTTTGGGTTCCGGGGTTCTCGCATCACAGCCACTAGCCGTGGGTCTCTTCACCGATCGTTAAGCTTGGCGAGCTGGATTAGTGGTGGTTATTCGGCGGTAAAGAGGTCGCCAGGTTGGCAGTCGAGGGCGTCGCAAAGCGCCACGAGCGTGGTAAATCGTACGGCTTTGGCACGGTTATTCTTGAGCACGGACAGGTTGGCGACAGTGACTCCGACCTGGTCAGCAAGGGCGGCAAGCGTCATTTCGCGTTCGGCCAGGAGTTGGTCGAGGTGGCAGACCACTCTTTGTAGCTTTACCAATCAGATCAACCCTTCCTGGTCTTCTTGCATAGAGATCCCGCGGCGAATCACCACCGCTAACAGCACCAATGTTTCTACGAACAGAAACATAGCAATATAATCCAAGCTTTGTGCCTCGGAGTAGTCAAACCAGCTGCGCAGATTCAGCTTTGCAGCCATCTCATTGGCCCCCATATTCTGCACGAAAACGCCCAGGAAATAGACACCAAGCGACAGCGACCCAATGGTGAAGCATTTCACATTATATGCAGTAAAGAACTGGCCTTTAAGCAGCTGCCGGGCCAGCAGAATCAGCGTCGTGGCCACCGCAACAATGCCGAGGATCGACAGCAGAAAACCGCTAATGAGCATGGACTTTGCGACGGAATCCGCCAGGGAGAGCGGGATCATGCCCTCGT
>ERZ773008.2905-NODE-2905-length-10848-cov-23.764570_pt1 | contig 10848 bp, 12 predicted proteins | sample MGYA00580664_ERZ773008 | MGnify/ENA primary metagenome ERZ773008 (study PRJEB29015, sample SAMEA2738016) | human oral metagenome | biome: human oral; feature: human-associated habitat; material: dental | place: China | collected 2048 ... | reverse complement strand
CTCTATCTCCTGTTCCTACTTGTAATCTTCTTTCAGATTCAACTTCACTTCTTTGCTTTTCTTGTTCCATTTCATAAAGTTTAGTAAGTAAATGTTTCATAGCTTTTTCTCTATTTTTTAATTGAGATCTTTCATCTTGGCATTGAACCACTATTCCAGTAGGTAAGTGAGTAATTCTTACAGCAGAATCTGTCATATTAACATGTTGTCCTCCTGCTCCACCTGATCTGTATGTATCTATTTTTAAATCCTTGGGGTCAACTATAACTTCTTGAACATCTTCAACTTCTGGTAAAACTGCAACAGTTGCAGTTGAAGTATGAATTCTTCCAGAGGCTTCTGTCTTTGGAACTCTTTGTACTCTATGGACTCCTGATTCAAATTTTAACCTTGAATATGCCCCTAAACCAATTATAGTAAAAGCAATTTCTTTTATTCCACCAAGTTCTCCATCTTGTTTTTCTATAATTTCAATCTTCCATTTTTTTCTTTCAGCATATCTTGAATACATTCTAAATAAATCTGCTGCAAAAAGAGCTGCTTCATCTCCACCAGCTCCTGCTCTTATTTCAACAATAACATTCTTATCATCATTTTTATCTTTTGGTAACAATAAAATTTTTAATTCTTCTTCAAGTTTTGGTAACTTTTCTTCTGCTTCTTTTAATTCTTCATTGAGCATTTCTTTCATATCAGAATCTTTTTCTGTCTTAAAACTTTCCTTAATAAATTCAATATCATCTACATATTTTTTGTATTCTTTATATTTTTCAACAATTTCGGTTATTTCATTTAAAGCTTTATTACATTCTATCATTTTTTTAGAATCTGCTAGAATTTCTGGACTAACTAACATTTTGTTAAGTTCATCATATCTAGCAACAACTTCTTCTAATTTGTCAAACATTTTAACTCCTCTTAAATTTTCTATTATAATAAATTAATTTCTTCCACACCTGTTATTTCTTGTGTTGTCATTTGCAAAGCATTTAAAAATGCTTCAGATAAATCTTTTTTATTAAATTCATAATATACTGTATCATCACTAAAATAAATATTTACCAATTCTAAATCTGATGAATATTTCTTAACCATATCTTCAACTGCTGATTTTAATAAATCACTTGTTGATGCTTCTTTTAAAGTAAGCGTATATTTACTAGGACTATCTGAACCTTCTGTAACTCCATACACAGTTACTTCAACCATTTCTTCTTTTTTTTGCTCAACCTTTCTAACTTCTATTTCCCCAATTTTATCTTTAGATGGCATAAGAAGAGTTATAATTCCAAGAATAGCCACAATTACAAGTAAGAGAACAGTTACATTTATTTTTTTCAATTTTTTTAAATCTATCATTTTTATATTTTTATTCATTATTATCACCTTGTCAAATATTCTCTAATTGATTTTGCAATTTCCTCAGCCATCTTTTGTTGAGAATTGCTGTCAACTAAAATCTCTGAATCATAAGAGTTACTAACAAATCCTAACTCTATCAATACTCCTGTTCCATTAAATCCTCTTAATACTGCAAAGTTTGCTCCATGAACTCCACCATTTCTCATTTCTAATCTATCAGCAATATTCTCCACTATCTTTTTAGCAAGTCTTATAGAATTTTCTTGATTTTTCTTATATGCTAATTCTCCTGATATTTGAATTATCTTATCACTACTATCTCCATATTTTTCACCTATGCTATTTTCAAAATTTGCAATTCTTTCTGCATAAGGGGAAGATTTTTTGGAGAAGTAAAATACTTCAACACCATTAGCACTTTTATTATCTGAAGCATTAGCATGCACACTTACAAATAATGCTGCCTTATTTTTATTTCCAATTTTAGGTCTTTCACTTAAAACTACAAAAAAATCTGAATCTCTTGTCATTATTACATTGAAATCCTTTGAAAGTTCATCTCTTAAATAAGTTCCAACTGCAAGAACAATCTTTTTTTCCACTACTGAACCTCTTGCAGCTCCTGGGTCTTTTCCACCATGCCCTGGATCTATTACTATAAGATGTTTATTTTTTGAAGTTCTTTGTAAATTTAATTCTATTCTTTTATTAGTAGTATCCATAGTATATGAAACCTTTGGTGCAACTTGTAATGTCAATGAAACACTATCTTTTGATTTATCTATTATTACATCTTCAAATAAATTAGAACTTCTGATATCTAACTCTAAATTCCTTGAAAATTTTTCAAAAGAACTACTATCTAAATTTTGAATTTCTATATATATAAGTCTTGATTCTTCATCAGCACTCACTAAACATTCTCCATCAGCTGCATTCAAATTAATTATAAATTTATTAGCAGAAAATTTTACATCACTTACTTTTGCAGAGAATGATAAAACTGATACAAGAAAAAAGAAAAAAACACTAAGCAACTTTTTTTTCATAATCTAATACATCCTTAATATTACTTTGTTATTTAAGAGTAAAACTCTCCATAGAAAAATTATCAATAATAAAAACGACAAGGTTTTGTCGTTTCTATTGTTGATTGTTGTTGATAACATTTGCAATAGCAGATTTTCTAAAAGTTAATTTAACTCCTTTATCTACCCTAATTTCAACATAATCTTCTCCAACAAAAGCTATTGTTCCTTTAATTCCACCAATAGTTATTACTTCTGTCCCTTCTTTTAAAGAGTTAAGAAGATTTTGTTGTTGTTGTTGTTTTTTCTTATTTGGTCTAATTATTAAAAAATAAAAAATAGCAATCCAAACAATTACAATAATTACCACATTTCCATACTTAGAAAATAATTCTTGCATCTTTCCTCCTAATAAATAAGTAAATATATAAGAAAGTATAACACGATTAATCTTCTAATGCAAATTATATTATTAATTTTTTAATATTTAAGAAAAAATTTTTTTAATTAGGATTAATAAAAATTAAATTATAAAATTTTTTATATTTAAAATATATTTTTTTATTTTAATTTCAATATAAAAATATATGAATTGCTAATTTTTTATAAAAAGTTGTTGACAAATTAAATAAATAATGCTATATTTATCTTGTATCGTTTCCTTAATTATAGTTTAATTTCTACAAAAAAGCCCGAACTTGAAAAAAGTTGAGGGCTTTTTTGTATTCTGATAGTTTTTTTGTTGATAATTTGTTGACAATTATTTTAGATAATAAAAAATCCTAATAACTTATTTTTGTTACTAGGATTTCTTTTGTTTCTATATCTGATTAATTGCTCTTTTCATATCATCATAGTTCTTATGTACATAGATGTCTAATGTTGTCTTATATCTCTTATGTCCTATCATTTTAATTATTATTTCTTTGTTTACCTCTGCATTTACCAACAAAGTAGCAAATGTATGTCTTGTATCGTGAAGTGTATGATATTTCAATTTAAGGTTTTTACATAATATTCTAAAATGATTATCAAACGAATCATACTTATAGTGCTTGTTATCTAATGTAGTAAATAAATACTCATTGCCTTTGTACATTCTATTTGATATTAAAGAAAGTAATTTATCATGTATTGGTATAGTTCTAATACCATTCACAGTCTTAGAATTTGTAATCTTTATTGTCTTTTCTTTAAAGTCTATATCCTTGACTTTAATATTTAATAGCTCACCTATTCTAAGTCCTGTATAACACAGTATAAGGACTATATCAATGATTCTTCTTTTATCTTTGTATAAATTATTCCATAAGATTTCTATTTCTTCATCTGTAAATATTCTTTCTCTTATACTTGTCTTATTTCCTCTTTCAATGCTTGGTAACTTTAATAACTTAGGATAATTCTTTTTATTACATAAATCATTTAACAAAGCAAAATCCCATATATTAACCCAAAAACTTTTTAAATTTCTTAGACTACCCTTTGTTAAATTAGCCTTATTTATGATATTTTGAAGAAATAAGCCATTAATAGTATCTATTGACATTTTATGTAAGATAGAACTTCTATTAAAGTTAGTTATATAATTTTTCATAGTTGATTTTCTAACATCTTTATTTTTAAGCCATAGTTTATATACTTCTTCAAATATCAATGAAGTTGTATTGTTACTATTCTTTAAAAGGTCTATATTATTGGAGAAATAAGCAATTTTATACATTTTAGCTTCTTCTAATGTTGAATAATATCCTAATGCTGACCTTTTATATTTTTGGCTAACATTATCATAAAAGCAAGGACTATAAAGTACATAAGGTCTTCTTCTATTACCTTTTAATTTGACTATACAGCCTGTTTTATTAGCTCCTTTCACTAATTATTCCCCCTTTATTAGATATATTTAAAAGTATATTTTAATCTTTATTAGTATTTATATATACTATATAGTATCATTAACATTTAAAGAAGTCAATACCTTAAATGTATCAAATATACTTTTTAGTATTATAATAATTAAGATTTGATTTATTATTCTATTTAGTGTATGATTATATAAAAAGGTATTGGAGGAAGATATGAAAAAAGATAAGACCAATAAAGCCATAGATGAAAATATAAAGAAATACAAAGACCTAATTAAGAAATACAGAAAAGAAAAGAGATGGACACAAGAAGAACTTGCTGATAAGTTAGAAGTAGCATTACCAACTATTAAAAGATATGAGGGTGGTACTCTTGCTATACCAAAGAACAAAATAACTAAACTATTTGAAGTCTTGGATATGAAACTTGATGATTTAAGAGATATATTTGCCAATGAAGAAGATTTTATTGAAGAGTTAGAAAAAATTGAAAAAGTTAGAGATAACAAACAAAAATTTGAGGCTCTGAGAGGCTTTTTAAAGTGCTTAGGATATGAGATAGGTAATCTAGGTAGCCTAGTACCAAGCAAAGCCCTTATAAGCTATTTTAGAGCATCAAATAAAAGCAATGATAAATTGTACTTTTTAAGTGATGATGACATTAAAAATCTTATGGAAGACCTTAAAAATGAAATTGATAAGTTGATTAAAAAAAATGCAAATGGAGAAGTAACAGAAATTGAACTTAATTATATCAAAGAACAATTAAAAATGAAATAGAATGATAAAAGGTAACAGTGAATAAACTGTTATTTTTTTATTATTATAATTTTTCATTAATTTTTGATATTCTTGACAATTTTAAATTAATATGATATAATATAGGTCAGAAAGTTAGAAAATAAAATTTATAAAAAATTTCGATTCCATATAAAAATACTTATATTATATGAGTAAAATTTAAAGTATTAATTAGAAAAAGGTTGTATTAATAAAAAATGGGGTGGTTTATTACTGTAACCTTTTCTTATTTTATGGCTTTAATAAATCCTTATATTATATGCTTTTTTTATGTCTTTTTGATTTGAAATCGAAATTTTTTTATTTTTTATTATAAGGGGGAATAATGAGCCAAGCAAATAAAGAAAAGAAGTTTAACAGTGATATAGAATTTGAACAACTAATAAGAGAGAATGAAAAAAAGAAAGGAGATGATAAACTAACAAATCAACAAATAGCTGATAAATTCCACTGTACAGAAGCTACTGTTAGAAATAAGAAAAAAGATATTAAAATACAAGATGAAATAGAAAAGAATAAAGATGATATTATCTTTTTAAATTATTATTTTGCAGATAGCAGAGATAAAGCTTGTATAAAAGATATTTTGTTGCAATATTTTCATTATGATAAAAATATATTAAGTTTTTCAACTATTCATTCTAAAAAATTATATCAAAATGAATATATGAAAAGAAAGGAAATTAAAGATATTTCTGAAATAAGTCAAGCTGTCATAGATTTAGCAAGATACTACTTTTATGACTACATTCTACCAAATCATATGAAAAATCGTACTGCTGGTATCTTACACAGAAAATTTCATATTACTGAAAAAGAGAATTTTAAATTTTATAAGAAAGTTAAAAAAGTAAATTCTCTCTATGAAACAGAGATAAAAGAGATATTCCAAATTAAAGAAAAGAGTATGATTCAACAAAATTATGAAAACAAAGATGTAGGTTATTATATAACATTCTTATTAAATATTATATTCAAAGCCTTAGATACAAAAAACCTAGATACATTAAAATTTTTAAATAAAAGATACATAATTAAAGAAGATACTAAAAATTCATTCTCATTTTTAGAAAGTTTCAAATCATATAAAGAATATAAGGAAAAGTATCCTTTATCAGAAAAAGAAATATTAATATTGTTATCTCATTTAACTTTGGAAATTATGAATATGTCTTCACTAAATATTATTAAAGATTTTATTATGGCAAATAGAGATATTTTATCTGATATAGAAAAAGAATACATTAAGAATTTAAAATATAATAATTATAATGAACAAAATAAATTTAATAAGTTATATAACGAAATGAATAATCTAAAAGATATAGATTCGCCAGAGGCTTTCAAAAAAATTATAGAATTTTCCAAAGTTGCTGATGCTGTTGGATGGGAAGATAATTTGGCTATTGATAAGGGAGAAAATATCTTTGGTTATTTTGCTTTTAGAGATAAGTACAATCAACTTAAAAACTCTAAAATTAAAGACTTAGTTGATATTTATAAAGGTTGTTCTATTCATAAAATCTTATATGTTTTACTTTCTATTGATTTAAAAGAGATAAATAAAAATTTAAAAGTTAATGAAAAAAATAATAAAATGCAAGAGTTATTTGTATGTTATCATCTACCAACTTTCTTATATAAGTATATGAGTAAAAGCTATTTTAAAAAGTTAAATTTTTGTGTTAGTAAAATGGATTATGAGATACTTAATAATAACATTTCAGAAAGAGAATACTTCAAAAAAATACTAGGCTTAAAAATAGAGATTCCTAAGAAATATAATACCTTTGAAGAACTCTTAGAATATATTCATAAATTAGATTTTAAGTTAGATGGTACTTATAATGAAGAGAAAGAAATTAAATTAACTTCCAATGAAAATGAGATATAAGAAAAATAATTTATATTCTGAATAGAGGAAAAATTAGGGAGGAGTTTATGAAAAAAATTAAAATTTTATTTATGGTTATTTTTATTTTATTATTTGCTAGTTGTGGTAAAGATATAAAAGAAACAGTTGATATTTCAACTTCAACATATTCTAACCATATAATGCTTACTATTATAAATAAATCTGAAAAAAATACCATAGAAATAGTATGGGATAAAAGTAAGATAGGTGATTCAGGTTGTTTTTTAAAGGGAAAATATATTGATGCTGGAAAACCTCAATTAAATGAAATCCTAGCACCCAATGAATTAAAAATTATATCAATATATCCATCAGATAATGTTTATTTTGATGAGGGAGAACTCCAAAATCCTCTTTTGGGTGGTGGTAGAACTGGACAAGGTTGGAAAATTAAAGATATACATTACCCAACTAAACTAGTATTATGCTTAAAAGTAGAAGATAAGGAAGAATTTATAATAACTGATATTTCTAAGTAATAATTTATATATTATAAGAGTGATGAAATTTAGAAGACTATTATTAATATATAAAAATGATTTTGTTACTGACATAAAAAGATATTAGTTTATAAACATAGGATATTATAAACGGAGGATTAAAAAATGGAAGATTTAAAAATAAGGAATTTAAGAAATAAAACAGAAATAGATGGACTTACTTATTGTATGGGTGAAAATGAAGCATTTACAGGAATTTTTGTAGAAAAGGCAGAAAATAATTCTGAACGGCACGAGATTAAGGAAACCTACGATAAAGGAATCATTGTAAAAAGAGAAGAATACAAAAGATTTTATACCGAAGAAAAAGTATATAAAATGTTTTTAGTAAAGAGTATGATTTATGAAAATGGTAAATTATCTCAAGAAAAAATATTTGAATATAATAAATATGGTGTACTTAAAAAAGAAATTATCCCAAATGGGAAAGTTTCATATTACATTAATCAAGAGAAAACGAAAGAAGTTGATTTTGAAACATACAAAAAATATAATATTGTTAAAAAAACTATAATTGGTATTATTATGATTGGATGTTTAGGATTTTGTTCTATACTTCATGATAATTCTAACTCTCCAAATTATAAAACAAAAGATGATACTTATTATATGAAAGAACTTGAAAGGGAAGTAAATCGTCAATTAAATGACCCTGAAACTAGAAGACAATTAGAAGAAGAAGCTAATAGAGAGATAGAAAAAGCAAAAAGAGAAATGGGAATATAACATCAATTTATAAAAATGATTAAGAAAATTTAAAAGCTAAGTTTATAAAGCATAGTAAAAAATTATTAATTAAATCACTAAAAAGGAGTATATAATGGCAATAAAAAAAATAATGTTTGAAAATGAAGTTTTAGAAATAGGCGAAATAAATGAGAAGTATAATCCTACTGCTGTTAAGGGAATAGAGGAAATAAGACCATTATGGACTTTATGGATTTCATTAATATTATGGTTTTTTCAAAATCCTGAAATATTTTTAATAAGTTTTGAAAATGGTAAACAATTAAAATTAATAAATCCTAAAAATGTTATAGTAGAATCTGAGCATAATAATGAAGATACTATCAACTTTAATATTATTTTAGCAATTATTACATTAATTATATTGTTTGTGGTATATTCTATTATTATGAAATTAAGGTGATACTAATGGTATTTCCCTTTAAGAAACCTCTAAGCTATCCTTTGACTAAGTTAAAATAACTTTCTAATAACTTAAATACTTTATCGTACAGATAATTTTATAATTAATCTAATTTAGTCAAAAGACAAGTATTGTCTACTATAAGATATATCGTACATTAACTATATGAGGATTTACTTTATAATGGAAATGATTTAATTATTAATATAGTGTAAATACAATCATTTTAAGAATAGGATAAAGAATGAAAAGAGATATAAAAGGTCAAATCTCTACCTTTAAAAAGGCTTTTAAAAAATAAAATAATAATTTTAATAGAAACTCTGAGAAAACTTAGAGTTTTTATTTTAAACTTGACTTTTTAAATATAAAGATATAATATATACAATATAAAGATAATAAAGGAGGTTTTTAAATGTCAATGAAATTAATAAATATTAGAATGGATGAAGATTTAAAAAGAGAAATGGAAATTGTTTGTAATGACTTAGGTATCAATATAACAACTGCATTTACTATATTTGCTAAGAAATTAACAAGAGAAAAGAGAATCCCTTTTAGTGTTTCAATAGACCCATTCTATTCAAATGAAAATATAAAAGCCTTACAAAACTCAATAGATGAAGTAAAAGATGGTAAAGTTATTATGAAGACTATTGAAGAATTGGAGGCTATGGAATAATGAAAATAAGTTTTTCTATTCAAGCTTGGGAAGAATATTTATATTTTCAAAGTCAAGATAAGAAGACATTAAAGAAGATAAATGAACTAATAAAAGATATTGAAAGAAACGGTTTATTAACTGGAATAGGTAAGCCTGAAAAACTAACTAATAATCTTAGTGGACTATATAGTAGAAGAATCAATGACAAAGATAGATTAGTTTATAAGTTAGAAAATGATTTTATAGTTATCTTACAGTGCAAAGGGCATTATAATGATAATTAAAAATATAATAACATTAATTAGTATCAATGTATACTTTATAGTTTAATTTCTACAAAAAAGCCCGAACTTGCAAAAAGTTGAGGGCTTTTTTGTATTCTGACAGTTTTTTTGTTAACATTTTGTTGACAGTTGTTTTAGATAATAAAAAATCCAGTTATTATTAGCTGGATTTACTTTCTATTCTATTCCTAGCTCTTTATGAAAATACTGTAAAGAGGAAAATTCACATAATATTTTATTTTTTAAGTCATCTGGATTTTTAATGGCTTTTTTATATGCCTTTACGAATTTTTTTAATTTTGGCTTTATAAGAGATTTTTTTGTTGATAATTCTTCATATTCTTCTTGTTCTATATACACATTCTTTTCAGATATAAAAGCCTTATCAATTATAATAACTGCTTTTGTAAAATCTAAACCTTGATTATTAAAAGTTTTGATTGAATATTTATGATTTATATTGTGCCTTATAGGAATAGCAAAAGTTAATTTATTAATCTCAATAATACAAATAGTATAGGGTCTATTTTCTTTTTTTAATATTTCTTTACAATTTGAATATTTTTCATAAAATTTTTTTGTCAATAGATAAAACTCCATTTTATATCCCCTTTACTCAAATAAAAATCCTCTAATATAGAGGATTTTCTTTCATCTTTTTGTGTATTTCTTTTGATTATACTGTTCGCTACACTACGAACATATCATCAAACCCCGTGTATTTCTTTTGATTATACTGCTCACTACACTATGAGCATATCTTCTTAATTACTTATAGCATATTCATATGAATATGTCAAGCTAAAATTAATCCCCTTTTTTAATAAAATTTTATATCTGATTTAATTGCCCTTTTCATATCTTCATAATTCTTATGTACATAAATATCTAAGGTTGTCTTATACCTCTTATGTCCTATCATTTTAATTATTATTTCTTTGTTTACCTCAGCATTTACCACTACAGTACTATCTATTATAAAAGATATTGTAGTACATTAACTATATCAGAATTTATTTTATAATAGAAATGATTTAATTATTAATATAGTATAAATACAATCATTTTAAGAATATGATAAAGAATGAAAAGGAATATAAAAGGTCAAATCTCTACCTTTAAAAAGGTTTTTAAAAAACTATTGACTTTATAAGAGTAATGAGTTACAATTAACTAAACAAATACCTTTCTCAATGTAGGGGATAACATTGAATTGATACAATTATGTTTCTCAATGTACAGCTAAACATTGATGATACAAATACCTTTCTCAATGTAG
>ERZ773008.2904-NODE-2904-length-10849-cov-3.429127_pt1 | contig 10849 bp, 10 predicted proteins | sample MGYA00580664_ERZ773008 | MGnify/ENA primary metagenome ERZ773008 (study PRJEB29015, sample SAMEA2738016) | human oral metagenome | biome: human oral; feature: human-associated habitat; material: dental | place: China | collected 2048 ... | reverse complement strand
ATAGCAATTTCAGTTGTAAAGGGGCTTTTTTTTGGACGGAATGTGAATTTTTATGAAGTGAATGAGCTGGATGCACTTGGATTTCAGGGGTATTATAATTTGAAAACAAGTTTGGAAAATGATGAAGATGTGAAAATATATTCGATGATTGATTCACGAAAGGAAAAGATTTATTGTGCGGGCTATGAAACTTCAAGTAAAAATAAACTAAAATTGGTAAAAAATTATGAAGTTGCAAAACTGGACAATGTAATTGAGGAAATAATAGAAAATAAGGGAAATAATAAAAAAGTTTATCTAATTGGGGACGCAGTTTTTAATTATAAGGCTAAAATATTGGATAAATTAGGAAATTGTGTAAAAATATTTGAAGATAAGAATTTGACAATTAATACAATGACTTTTGTACAGATGTTTTTGGATAAAAATTTGGAAAATGCTGGTGTGGTAAGAAAGACTGATATTTTTAATCTGAAACCAGATTATCTGGAAAAATCACAGGCGGAAAGGGATAAAAAATAATGCTGAAAAATTTTTTTAAATTTGGAAAAAAGAAAAAAGATGAAGACCAGAAGAATACTTTGGAAAATCAAATAGAAAAAGAAATTGAAGAAAGCCAAAGTGAAATAGATAAAATTAAAGCTGAAACTGAAAAGGAAATAAAGGAAACAGCTGAGGAAATCTTAGGAAAAAATGCTAAAAAAACTGAAAATAATGAAAAAAACTTTGAAACAGAAAGAGAAAAAACTGAAAGTGTAGAAATAGAAGAAAAATCAAATGAGAAAACAAAAGGAAAGCCTAAATTAAAACCTTTAAAGGATAGACTGGCAACTCCCAAAAAAGGATTTTTTGGAAAACTGAAGGAAATGCTTCTGGGTAAAGCTATAGATGACGATTTGTACGAGGAACTGGAGGAATTGCTTATTCAGTCAGATATTGGAATGAATATGACAATGCAGCTAGTGGAGGAACTGGAAAAATCAGTTTCACAAAAAAAACTAAAAACATCGGAACAAATTTACGATGAATTAAAGGAATTGCTTAAAGCGAAACTTATTTACAATGATGAAAACAGTACAAAATTAAAATTACAGGATGGAAAACTAAATATCCTTTTGGTTGTTGGAGTAAATGGTGTTGGAAAGACTACTTCCATTGGTAAAATTGCAAAAAAATTGAAGGATAGCGGAAAAAAGGTTATTATTGGGGCTGGAGATACGTTTAGAGCCGCTGCGATTGAGCAAGTTGAGGAATGGGGAAAACGAACTGGTGTGGAGGTTATAAAACAGGCACATGGAAGTGATCCTGCCGCTGTAATTTTTGATACAGTAAAAACTGCTAAAAATCGTGGATTTGATGTGGCGATACTGGATACAGCTGGAAGACTTCATAATAAACGTGATTTGATGAAGGAGCTTGAAAAAATAAACAAAATTATACGTGAACAGTCTGGAGAAACGGATTTTGAAACTTTGCTTGTGATTGACAGTACAACTGGTCAGAATGGATTGGAACAGGCTAGAATATTTAATGAAATTGTAGATTTGACAGGAATTATATTGACAAAATTTGATGGGACAGCAAAAGGAGGAATTATTTTCCCAATTACAGAAGAGCTGAAAAAACCGATTAAATTTATAGGTGTGGGAGAAGGAATTGAGGACTTGAGGGAATTTGACACAAAGGAATTTGTTGAAGCTATGTTTGATTAATAAATATAATTAAGAAAGGAGAGAAATTATGAACACATTAGCGAATGAGTTAAAGGAAAAAGCTAAAAAGCTCCACAAGACAATTATCTTGCCTGAAACAGAAGACGAGAGAGTCTTAAGGGCTACAGAAAAAATTATTAAGGAGGGAATCGCAAAAATTGCTCTAGTTGGAGATGAGAAAAAGCTAAAGGAAAAAGCATCTGAAATTGGAATTTCGTTAGAAGGTGCAATTTTTTATAATCCTGAGTCATGTGCAACAATTGACGATATGTCGGAACTTTTGAGAAAAAGAAGAGAGAAAAAAGGTATGACATTAGAAACTGCAAAAGCGACACTTATGTCGGATCCAAGATATTTTGCGGCAATGCTTGTACATCAAGGAAGAGTTGATGGAATGGTAGCGGGTTCATCTTCACCAACAGCCCATGTCCTAAGAGCGGCAATTCACATAATTGGGCCAAAGGAAGGGCTAAAGACAGTATCAAGTTCTTTTATTATGATAACAAATACGCCTGAATTTGGAGATAATGGTACTCTTGTGTATTCAGATGGTGGAGTAATACCTACTCCAACAGCAATGCAGCTTGCTGATATTGCTATTTCTGCAGCTGAAAAAGCTAGATTTACTGCTGGAATAAAAGAGCCTAAAGTGGCATTTCTATCATTTTCTACAAAGGGAAGTGCAGATGGAGTGTCTGTAAGCAAAGTTAGGGAAGCTATCGAAATTTTAAAAGTTCGAAATGTTGATTTTGAATTTGATGGGGAATTACAGCTTGATGCTGCGATTGTGCCAGAAGTAGCTGCTGCAAAAGCACCTGGATCAAAAGTGGCAGGACAGGCAAATGTATTGATTTTTCCAGATTTAGATTCAGGAAATATTGGATATAAATTGACACAGAGACTAGCTAAAGCAAAAGCGTTAGGGCCATTAATTCAAGGATTGGCACGTCCAGTTCACGATCTTTCAAGAGGATGCAGTGTGGAAGATATAGTAGAAGTTGTTGCAATTACTGCCGTTGAATCAGAAATGTAAAACATAAATAAAAATACAGATAAAAAATTTGGAGGGAAATTTATGAAAATTTTGGTAATAAATTGTGGAAGTTCATCAGCAAAATTTGAACTTATTGACATGACAAATGAGCAATCATTAGCTAAGGGAAACTGTGAAAGAATAGGAATTGCAAATCCTATTTTCAGTTACAAAAATTTATTGACTGGAGAAAAAATTGATAAAATGGAAGTTCCGATGGAAAACCATACAGTTGCGGTAGAATTGATTCTAAAAACACTTCAAGATGAGAAAATAGGAGTAATATCAAGTGTGGATGAAATAGATTCTATTGGACATAGAATAGTACATGGAGGAGAATATTACGATGATTCTGTAATCGTAGATGATGAAGTTATAAAAAACCTTGAGGAAATAGCACCGCTTGCACCTTTACATAATCCTGCACATCTTATGGGGATAAGAGTTATTCAAAAACTTCTTCCAGGAAAGAAAAATGTGGTAGTGTTTGACACAGCTTTCCATCAGACAATGCCATCAAAAGCATATATGTATGCTTATCCTTATGAAGATTATACTGACTTGAAAGTGAGAAAATACGGATTTCATGGAACTTCTCACAAGTATGTAAGTGAAGTGGCAAGAGAAATGTTAGGAAAGGAAGATTCTAAAATTATAGTTTGTCACCTTGGAAATGGAGCAAGCATTTCAGCAGTTCAAAATGGTAAAGTCGTAGATACATCAATGGGAATGACACCGCTTGCAGGAGTTATGATGGGAACAAGAACTGGAGATGTAGATCCTGCCTCTGTTATTTATATAATGAGAAAAAGAGGACTTTCTTTGGATGAAATGAACAATAGAATGAATAAACAGTCTGGAATTTTAGGAATATTTGGAGAAAGTTCAGATTTTCGTGATTTAGATACAGCAAGAAGAAGTGGAAACGAAAAGGCTCAATTAGCTTATGAAATGTTCTGCTATAGAATACAACTTTATATTGGAGCTTATGTTGCAGCAATGAACGGTGTTGATGCAATTGCCTTTACTGGTGGAATTGGAGAAAATTCAGTTGGAGTGAAAAAACATATATGTGAATCGCTTTCATACTTTGGAATCGAACTTGATGAAGAAAAAAATGCACAAAGATTACCAGGGAATATAGAATTATCAACAAAAAATTCATTAGTTAAAATTTACAAGATTGAAACAGCAGAAGAGCTTGTAATTGCAAGAGATACTTATAGATTAACAAAATAAAAATACAGATAGCCAAACTCTAGAGTTTGGCTTTACAATAATTTATGAACAAAGAAAGGAAAACTATGGCAACATTAAATATAATTTATTACACAGGTACTGGAAATACTGCAGATATGGCAAAATACATTGGTGAAGGAGCAGAAAATGCTGGAGCCGATGTAAAATTGATAAATGTAGAAGAAGCTGATGAAAGTGCAATAAATGCTGATTTTGTAGCATTTGGATCGCCTGCTGTCGGAGCAGAAGAAATTGCACCAGAAATGGTTGAATTCTTTGAAGGGGTAAAAGAACAGATTATCGGGAAAACAGTTGGGCTTTTTGGCTCTTATGACTGGGGACAAGGCGGTTGGATGGAAACTTGGCGTGAAGAAATGATAAATGAAGGATTTTCTATTGTAAATGATGGTCTTATAATTCATCTGGCTGTTGATGACGATGAAAAAATTGAGAAATGCAAGGAATATGGAAAAGCAATAGTTGGTTAATTTTAACTTTAAAAAATAAATTAATAAAATTTAGAAAATCTATAATTTGAATAAAAATTATAACTTTTGATATCAATTTTAAATAAATTACTGTAAAATTTTCATAGTTATAAATATGGAGGAAAAATTGGGAAATTTATTAATACAGCTGGCTATAATGGTCTTTGTTGGAACACTTATAGGATGGTTTACAAATTATCTGGCAATAAAGCTGCTATTTAGACCTTATAAGGAAGTAAACTTTCTATTTTTTAAAATACAAGGATTAATTCCTAAAAATCGAGACAGAATATCAGAAAACCTTGCTGAAACAATTGAAAAGGAACTTATTTCAGTAGAGCATATTACAGCAAAACTAAAAGATAGTGATGTTATTAATGATGATGTTTTAGATAAACTGCTTGATAAAGTTATAGGAGAAAAGCTTAAAAATAGTGTGTTAGAAAAAAATCCACTATTAAAGATGTTTTTAAATGATTCGTTAATTGAAAAAATAAAATCATACTTTAAAAAGTCCATTTTGGAAAATAAAGAGGAAATAGTGGAAGAAATAATAAAAATCGCAGAAGATAAAATAAATTTTAAAGAAATTATGCTTGAAAAAATGAAAAATTTTTCATTAGAAGAAATGGAAAAAATTATTTTGTCTGTGTCTAAAAATGAATTGAAACATATTGAGATTATTGGTGGGGTATTAGGAGGAATAATTGCATTATTTCAGTTTTTTATAATGTTATTATTAAAACAGATATAAAATTTTTAACGTAAGGGAATCAGTCGCCATGCCCTTACAACCTGGCTCGTCTAAGCATTTTTTGAAAATAAAAATTAAACTCGCTTTGCTCAGACAGAAATTTTTATTTCCAAAAAATCACGACATTTTTAATTTAGCTTAAACAGTTCTTTTTTCTTTAACGAAATTTTGCTTAATATTTATTTTTATTAAATTAATTATTGTAATTAAATCAAAAATATCTTGATTTTTGAAAATAAAAATTATGGTCTGAGAAAAGCGAGTTTAATTTTTATTTTAAAGCATTTACAATTGTGTCGGCGTTTGCTTTAACTGTTTTAATATAAGTTTCAGAGTTGTGTGCTTCGTCTCCTAATGAGTCTGAATACAATTCTCCACCTATTTTAACTTCTTTTCCTTTAGATTTTACAGCTTCCTGCAGAGCTTCTATACTTTTTTTCGGAACAGAAGATTCTACAAATATTGCTTTTATATTTCTTTGAACAATGAAATTAGCCAAATCACTTATATTTTTTGTACCAGTTTCAGAATCTGTAGAAACACCTTGTATTGCTTTTACTTCTAGTCCAAATTGTTCTCCAAAGTAGTTAAATGCATCGTGAGCTGTTACAAGGACTCTACTTTTTTCAGGAATTTCCTTGATTCTTGTTTTTACATAAGTTGTAAGTTCATTTAGTTCAGCTTTATATTTTTTTAGGTTTTCTTTGTAGTAGTCGCTATTTTTAGGGTCAAATTTACTTAATTCAGCTTCTACAGCTTCAGCCTCCTTTTCCCATAATTCTGTATTGAACCATACATGCGGGTCAGGAGTATTTTGGTCAACTAGATGAATTTTACTTTTATCCAGTTTATCACCAACATTTAGTATATTTTTGTTTTGAGAAGTTAATTTTTCAAAAATTTCTGTCATTTTACCTTCCAGATGTAATCCACCATAGACTATAATATCTGCATTTCCAAGTTTTTCAATATCTCCTGCACTAGCACTATATAAATGTGGATCTACTCCTTCTCCCATAAGACCTGTAACTTCGACTTTATCTCCGCCGATTGTTCTTACAAGGTCAGTAAGCATTGTCGTTGTTGTGGTAACTTTTATTTTTTTACCTGACGAAGCTCCACTTTTCCCGCAAGATATTAGCAGCATCATTGCTACACATACTGCGATTACTAAGTTTAATTTTGTTAATACGTTGTTTTTACTCATTATCTGTCTCCTCCAAATCTTTATTTTTTTTATAAACCTCCATCATCCCTGCTGCATTATAAGCTACTACTTTTATACTTTTTTCTTTGCTGCTTAAATATATAGGGCCTTTAAAAGGGTCTTTCCTCTGAACAGTATAAGTTTCTTTAATATTAATATTCAAATCTTTCAGATAATCATAGAGTTCAATATTATCTTCTACACTTAATATGATTATTTCATCATCTTCTTCCGCTTCAGAAAGTTTTATTATATTTTCTTCATCAAATTTCTTAATTCCATAAAATATAGGGCTTCCATGAGGACATTCTTTAGGATAGAACAAAAATCTCTCAAGTCTCTTTAAAAGTCTGTCACTGGTAACATGTTCCAATATTTCAGCCTCTGTATGAACTTCATCTTTGTTATATCCAAGTTTCTCGAAAAGAAAAACTTCCCAAACTCTGTGTTTTCTTATAATATTAAGTGCAAAATTATTTCCTTTTTCAGTAAGTTTTATATTTTTTCCTGATGTTGTCAAATATTCATCATTAGCAAGTTTTTTTATCATTTCACTTACCGAAGCGGGAGAAATATTCAGATATTCAGCTAAATTTTTATTTGAATACTGTTTTTTCTTTTTTAATGTGTATATTCCCTTTAAATAATCCTCTATACTCTTGCTCATTTCATCTCCTTTCTTAGTTAAGCCTAATCATAAAATTAGGTCAGCCTAATTATTTAATAATAGAATACCACTATATGATTTACTTGTCAAGAAATTTTTTAAATAAAAAGGATAAAAAATAAAAGTTACTGCAACTACAACTTTGAATAAAAAAATAGTAAAAATATATTTATAAAATTCTTTAAAATCAACAAATATTACTTTTACTATTTTTATTCTATTATTTTTAACTTAATTTCTTATTATCTCTCATTTTATTCAAATTATTTAATTTATTTAAATTATCCAAATTTTGTTTTACTCAAAAACTTCCGTAGCATTTGTTACTTCTTTTCCTAATGCAACATTTAGTGCGACTATCGCCACTTCCAGCTGACTCTCATCAGGTTCGCTCGTAGTAATTTTCTGAAGCCACATTCCCGGTTTTGCTATCATTTTTGCAAAACCGTTATTCAAATGGTAGCTTGTCCATCTCTGAAGTTCATAAGATATTCCCGCTACAACCGGTACAAACAATACCCTTGTTATAAGTTTATATATTAAAAACATAACCATTCCACTATTTTCCCTTGTTACTCCAAATAGCAAGTCAACTACTGAAAATACTAAGATACTTATAAACATTACGAGTAACAGAAAACTCGTTCCGCATCTCGGATGAAATCTTGTACATTTTTTTGCGTTTTCAGGTGTAAGTTCCGTACCTTCTTCGTAGTTTATAATACTTTTATGTTCTGCCCCATGATATTCGAACACTCTTTTTATATCTTTAAAAAATGAAATTCCCCATATATATCCTAAAAAGAAAACAAGTTTTACAATCGCTTCAAGGATATTTGCCATTACAGTTTTTTCTTTAAATATAAATCCTCCAATATAGGAAGGTAAAACCATAAATATTGCTACTCCAAGTAATATGGAACCTGTAACAGTCCACGTAATCTGACTGTCATTCAGTTTCTCCTCTTCCAGTCCTGCCTGATTTGAAGCAAATATCAGTTCTTTTGTTCCTACCACCATAGCATCAAATAGGGCAAATACACCTCTTATAAAAGGTATTTTGAACCATTTATTATTTTTCTCGGTTAGTTCGATTTTCTTATAAACTATACTCCCGTCATGTTTTCTTACTGCTGTTGCAATAGCCTTAGGACCTCTCATCATAACTCCTTCGACTACAGCCTGTCCTCCGACAACTACTTTTTCTTCCATTATTCCTTTCCCTTTCTATGTTTATTTAATATCTGTCAAGCATTACTCTATTTCTTAATCTTATTAATGCTTTATTTATATGCTCCGCTTTCAATTTGCTTATTCCTTTTACTTGCGTCATTTCTTCAGCGGTAGCCATTAAGATTGCCTGTATTTCAGTAAATTCGGCTACAAGCATTTCTATATCTTTTTTTGTTACTTTATTTATTGTTCCCAATATTCTGTATCCTCTTGAATTGATTATTTCATCAAGGCTTATATTCTTAAGGTTATATCCCAAAATTTCTACTATATTTTCATCTTCAAGTAATTCTTCTTTATTCAGCATTCTTAAATTTTCCATTACTTTTTCGACTTTTTCATCATTTTTCTTATAATCTCTTATTAAATCTGTAAATTCTTCATCCTGATTGAGCATGATCTCCTGATACTGTATTTTTACAAGTCTTCCCTCTGCTCCCAGCTCGGATATATATTCTATCAGCTCATCGGACATTCTGAAAAGCAGTCCATACATTCTTATAATTTCTACAATATCGTATAATGTAACCATATTATCAAATTCAGAAACAGTCAGATTTATTAAATTTTTACTTATTGCTACTGCGTATTTTTCCAAAGCAGTCATTGCCTGAGAAGATTTCACAAGCAAATCTCCTATGTCATGTAAAGTATATCTAAATTCTCCTTTATATATAGTAATTTTGTTTCTTCTTTCCGAAACGGTAATGACAAGATTTCCTGTCTGTTTGGCTACTCTGTGAGCAGACTGGTGTCTTGTACCGCTCTCATCAGTTTTTATATTTGAGTTAGGCTGAAGTTGGATATTTGCTCCATATATAGTTTTTATATCCTCGGACAGTATAATTCCGCCGTCCATTTTAGAAAGTTCATACAGCTTCTGTGGAGTATAAGGGGTGTTCAGTTTAAATCCTCCTCTAATTATACCCGATAAATCGGAAGGGTCTCCCAAAACGACTATCGCCCCGAGCGAAGCCTCCTGTACTCTGTCTATAGCAGACCTCAATGGCGTTCCCGGTGCTAATATGGAAAATACATATTCAAGTATTTTCTTTTTAGGTTCTTTTTTTTTCATATTTTCATCCTTTCCACTAACTCACTAATATTACTTATATAATTTAATTTAATTTTTGTTTTTTCATTTTTTATATCTTCTTTATTACTCTTAGGCAGATAAACTCCTGTAAATCCTAATTTTTCGAGTTCATTTATCCTGTTTTTTATAAATGACACTTTTCTTACCTCTCCTCTCAATCCCAGTTCACCTATTGCAGCAATTTTCTGACTGATTGGAGTTTTATTTACCGAGGAAAGTAGAGAGAATATTACTGCCAAATCCGAGCTTCTGTCTTTTAATTCTATTCCTCCGGGAATATTAATGTAAATATCTTTAGAATTTACATCTATGTTCAATGACCTTGATAGTACCGCACTCAATATTTCCACTCTATTTTTATCATAACCTTCTACTGTTCTTCTCGGTATACCGAAACTGGGTGTACTCAAAAGCGACTGTATCTCAAACAGAAATACTCTGCTTCCTTCAAATATTGGAACTATTATACTTCCTATATTTTTTTCTTCTCTATCGCTTATAAAAAATTCTGAAGGATTTTTTACTTCACTTATTCCATTTTCTTTCATATCAAAAATTGAAATTTCATTTGTAGAGCCGTATCTGTTTTTTATGGATCTTATTATTCTGTAATAATTATTTTCTTCTCCTTCAATCTGAAGCACTGCGTCCACCATATGTTCTAAAAGTTTAGGACCTGCAAGTTTTCCGTCTTTTGTTATATGTCCTACTATATAAAAAGAAATCTCATTTTTCTTTGCAATCTCTATTAATTTTAAAGTTGTCTCCCTTATCTGGGTAACACTTCCGGGGACGGAATTTACATTTTCTGAATACAGAGTCTGTATGGAATCTATAACTACTACTTTCGGTTTATCTCTTAATATAATATTTTCTATTTTTTCGATATTTGTATCATTGAGAATATATAAATTCCGACTGTTTACATTTATTCTGTCGGCTCTCTGTTTTATCTGTCTTGGAGACTCTTCTCCTGAAACATAAAAGACATTACCTATTTTTGAATATTCTTCGGACAACTGGAGTAAAAATGTGGACTTCCCTATTCCGGGACTTCCTGTTATCAGGACTACTTCCCCTTTGACAAGTCCTCCTCCGAGAACCCTGTCAAATTCTTTATATTGAGTTACCATTCTGAATTCTTTTTCAATTTCTATTTCAGAAATTTTACTTATAGATATTTCTTTTGATTCAATATTTTTAAAAGCCTTTTTTATATCTATTTCTTCTTCAAAAGTCCCCCACGAGTCGCAATTTGGACATTTTCCAAGCCATTTTTGCGAATTATAGCCACATTCAGAACATATATACTTAGTTTTACCATAATTCCCTTTAGATGTTGCCATAATTTTTCTCTCCTTTTAATTATTTATTTTTTGTTGTTTTTATTTTATTAACTTGTTCACCACCAGTTAATTTT
>ERZ773008.2903-NODE-2903-length-10849-cov-13.622290_pt1 | contig 10849 bp, 10 predicted proteins | sample MGYA00580664_ERZ773008 | MGnify/ENA primary metagenome ERZ773008 (study PRJEB29015, sample SAMEA2738016) | human oral metagenome | biome: human oral; feature: human-associated habitat; material: dental | place: China | collected 2048 ... | reverse complement strand
ACCAGATTCTTGGTGCTCAGCTGTTGGTGGTCGAGTCTATGGAGGTTATCAACCTTGTGGCGTTGGCAATGCGCCACAATATTACGGCATCACAGCTACGTGATGAAATTTACACTCACCCTTCGATTACTGAAGGGCTGAATGAGGTGCTGGCAGTGGCCCAACCTGTGGCCTAGCCCGTAGCCTAAAACCCGTGGGGCGGCGCGCCCAGCCAGTACGCCTACCCGCCCACGCGAGCGCTATTCTGCGGGTGTGGGACCGCCGTTCAAGCTGTGAGCTGGGGCGGTTTTACGACCCGCTGGCTGTGTTGTCTTCGTGGTGCTGGCTGCCGCGTTGTCGCCCGGTATATGTAGTAAGGCCCCGGCATGAGGTGAACAGTTGTCCACCGCTGTCAGGGGCCTTTGCTATATTTTCTTTCCGGGGCGTAATCATCACCCCCAAAGATGCAGGTTAGGTCAGGATGTCCTAATATTTAATCGTACGTGCGCGCCGCTGGCACGTCATTCACCAACCATACAAAAGACGGGGAGTCATCCGTGGCGTTGCCCAAGAAAATTGCACCCTATTCGTACCGAGACCAGGAGCACCAGAACCGCGTGAATTGGCGGGTCGATCCTGCTCGCGCTGCGCTTCTTGTGCACGATATGCAGCGCTATTTCGTGCGCGCCTTTGAGCTGGAACGTGACGGCCAAACCCTCCCAGACGCCCAAATCAACATTGCCATTGCCAATATTCGCCGCCTAGTGGATGCGGCACACGCGGCGAATATCCCGGTCTACTACACCGCCCAGCCGCCCCGCCAGAACCCCGCCGACAGGCGCCTGCTGACCGACTTCTGGGGCGACGGCCTGCAGGACGATGAAAGCGCCCAGATTCTTGACGAGCTCGCCCCCACCGAGGCCGATACTGTGCTCACCAAATGGCGGTACTCCGCCTTCGTGCGCTCCCCGCTCGAAGAACAGCTCAAAGAGCTTGGGCGTGACCAGCTCATCATCAGCGGAGTGTACGCACATATTGGCTGCCTCACCACCGCCCTGGAGGCATTCATGCGCGATATTCAACCGTTCATGGTGGCGGATGCGCTCGCCGACTTCACCGAGGAAGAGCACCGTATGGCCTGCGAATACGCCTCAGGCCGATGCGCCCGAGTGCTAGACACCGCCGAGGTGCTGGAACAGATTACCGTTGGCGCCCCCGGCGCGGACGGGGCACCGGAAACCGGGAAGGCGCGCGCATGAGCTGGGTTATTGTGACCGGCGCGAACGGTGGAATTGGCGCGGCGACCGTACACGAACTCATCAAGAATAACTATTCGGTGTACGCCGCCGATCTGGCGGAGACCCCGCACGAGTCATTCGCCGCCTACAGCGACACCACGTTCCGCTACAGCCCCGTTAACGTGGGTGATGAAGAGTCGGTGTGGGCGCTCGCTGGTGCCGCCGCTGAGATGGGGGAGCCCATTAAAGGTGCCGTGCTCGCGGCGGGGATCGCCCACAGCCAGCCGCTCTTAGACACCTCCTTTGAGGACTGGAAACGGCTGCACGCGGTTAATGCTGACGGCGTTTTCCTGTGCCTGCGCGAGTTCGCGCGCGTTATGATTGAGCAGGTACAGGCAACCCCTGAGAACACGCGTTCGCTGGTGACGGTCGCCTCTAACGCGGCCCGCGTGCCCCGCGCCGAATTCGGTGCTTACGGGGCTTCGAAAGCCTCGGCGGTGCGCGTTTCATCCAGTTTCGGACTGCAGCTGGCGCGCCACGGTATTCGCGTGAACACGGTCTGCCCCGGTACCACCCGCACCCCCATGGTGACTGACGCCTGGGGCGGTGAGGACCTCAGCGCCCTGCCGGTGGCGGGCAGCCCCGAGACTTTCCGCCTGGGAATTCCGCTTGGGCGCATTGCCGACCCCGCCGATATTGCGGCGGTGAATGCGTTCCTCATTAGCGATGCCTCACGGCATATCAGCATGCAAAACATTGTTGCCGATGGCGGCGCGACCCTCTAGCAGGCCCGAAAGGCTGTATCATCTGTGAGCACTACCCTGCCCGATTTCATGTTTGCCACCGGCACCCGCGTGATGCGCACCGCCGGTTCCCTCCGTCAGGTCACCCCGCAGCAGGCGCACGCTGCCGCCGTTGAGGCCGGTACCGCCGTGGTTGGCCTCATTCCTTTTGACCCCGACGCCCCCGCGCACCTGTTCGTGCCCGAGCACCTGCAGATTGACGACATCCCGGTGCCCGAGCACGAGGTTACGCTCGCTGAACCAACGCAGATTGAGGGCCGCGAAAACCCCGGGTTCCGGCAGGCGGTAGCGGCCGCCGTTGAGCGTATGAAAGCGCATCAGCTGGATAAGATTGTGCTCTCTCGCCTGCTGCGGGCTGATTACGCACCGGGCGCCCTCGACTGTGCCGGGGTGTACAACAACCTGCGCGCACAGCAGCCCAACACGTTTGTTTTTAGCGTCAAACTGCCGCAGGGGCATCGCGGGTTGGAGCACCCGTACCTGATGGGTGCCTCCCCGGAACTGATTTTCAGTACCGAACCAGACACTGGGGAAGGCAGCGCCTTCAAAACGCACCCGTTGGCGGGCAGCGCCCCGCGCATCGCCAAGCGCGGCAGCACCGAGGATGAGGCTATTGGGCGGCGGCTTATGGCTTCACCGAAGGATCGTGGCGAACATGCGACCGTTATTGCCAGTATTCGCGCGCAGCTGGAACCTATTACCCGCCAGCTCACTATTCCTGAGGAACCTTCGCTTCTGCAAACCCCGCAGCTGTGGCACCTTGGCACCCCCATCTCGGGTGTGCTCAAACAGGGTATGACCTGCCTGGATGGTGCGCACGCTATTCACCCCACCCCCGCGATCTGCGGCGCCCCCACTGAGGTTGCGCGGCGTATGATTACCGAACTTGAGCCGTTTAGCCGCGACTATTTCGGCGGGCTTGTTGGCTATATGAACGCGGACGGAAGTGGCCAGTGGGCGCTTGTGCTGCGCTGCGCTGAAGTTGATGCGCAAACCGCCATCCTCTACGCGGGCGCGGGTATCGTGGCTAAATCAGACCCGGTGCTGGAACACACCGAAACCGGCACGAAGCTGCGCAGTTTCGGGCGTGCGCTGGGGATTAATACACTCCCCGAAGCACCCCCGGCGGCGTAGGGCGCTTCCTCATCGTCTTTCACTGCGCCGCCCGGTGCGCCAGTATACGGCAGGGGCGGTTAGGCGGTGACGGTGTCAGTCCCCATCCTTATGGCGGGCAGCTGGGAAAAAGTGAGCGGCGCCAGGTTATTGCGCAGCTCAACGGGGGTGGCCACAGGGTGTACGTGCACGCTGTTGGGCACCCCTTCAGTTGCGGTGGCTAGGAGGAATTGTTCGGCAGCGACGTCGCTGCCGTGCGCCGGGTTGGTGTTCTGCGGGCTGTTGTGGGCGGGCTGCTTCTCGGGGTGTAGGGTGAGCGCCGTCCAGGTGATATAGAACGACCGTTCTTCCGTGGTGTCGCTGTTATCCCGTGAGGGCACGGTGAACACTGCGCGCGCGGAGCAGACGGATGCGGCCGTCACCTCTTCGTCAGCCAGCTCACGGGATGCCTCGAAAGCCTTCGCTAGCTGGTCTGTTAGGGAGTCGCTGAAAAATACGCGCACCGCCGCCGGGGAGACGCTCAGCCCGTGGCCGGTGGCTTTGAGCACTGCCTCTTTCGCGGTCCATAACGCCACCCCCAGCAGGTTGCGTGCCTCGCCGGTGGTTGTCTCATATATTTCACGTTCACGCAGTGACAGCGCCACCCGCGCGAACCCGGGGAATAGGCGGTCTCGACGGGGCTCAAGATCAACCCCGAGCACCTGCGCATCGTCGGGGCAGAACCCGCCCACCGCCAGGGATGAAACCTGCGACATATTGAAGTTCATGCCCTCAATGCGGGGTTTACCGTGCGGCTTGGTGCTGTTGCATAGGGTGCAGGTACGATCCACTTCGATCGTGTGCGCCGCGCTGGAGGCAACCCCCAGTCGGCATGCCGCCATAGAGCGCATGAGCGCCTGGGTGGAGAGGTAGCTGACCGCCCCGACGGGGGTGGGCAATTCGGCGGCGCGGCGTTGTTCAGCCGCACCTAGGTAGCTGAGCCAGCTGACCCGCAGGCCGCTGTACATGGTGCGTGTGGGCAAGGCAAATACCGCCACCTGTGCACCGCCGGAAGTAGAGACAGTGGTGATCATGCTCTATAGTCTACTCCCGCCAGAGGGAAAATATGCAGATATGTGCATGACGAACATGTCACTGTTTGTACCCGCCGGTAGGGTAAAGTCGAGTGCATGAGCGAGATTATTGCGGCTGCTGACGGTTCGGCGCTGGGCAACCCCGGCCCGGCGGGATGGGCCTGGTATATTGACGACAATCACTGGGCGGCTGGGGGCTGGGAGCACGGCACCAACAATATGGGTGAGCTGAAGGCTGTCCTTGACCTGTTCGAGGCGACCGCGCACATGCCCGAACGTAAACTTGTGGTGTACTGCGATAGCCAGTATGTGATTAATTCCCTCACCAAGTGGATGCCCGGCTGGAAGAGCCGCGGCTGGAAAAAAGCCGACGGCAAGCCGGTGTTGAACCGTGAACTGCTGCAAGAGCTGGATGCTGCCACCGCTGGGCGTGACTACCAGCTGGTGTGGGTCAAGGGCCACTCCGGCCACGAACTGAATGAGGCCGCTGATGCGCGCGCAAACGCCGCCGCGCAGGCGTACCAGCAGGGGAACGCACCGGATGCCGGCCCTGGCTTTGGTGCGGCTGCGGGGGCATCTTCAGGGGTCTCCGGCGGGCAGGCTCCGACTGCGGAGGCCGAGCCTGAGCAGGGCCCCTCGGCAGATGCGCATCTGAGCGTTGAAGAGTTCACGATGGAGCAGGCGCAGCAGGCCCGTGAAGGATTCAACGCCCTCAAACTCAACGGTGTGCTCAAACCCGCCTCTGCTGTTGCTGCCCCCGACCCGCAGGCGGTGGCGGAGCGTAAGGAGAAATTAGCGCAGGCGGCGCGGCGAGCCGAGCGGCACGAGCAGGCCGCTCATGTTCAGAGCCCACAGCAGACACAGCAGCAGGCTGCCGCCGACCCTGATGAGGCGCTTGCCGCAGAAGAAGAGCTTGAAGCCAACGGCGCGGCCATGGGCGAGGAGGAAATCGCCGAGCTTCTGGATGAGAACCTGGTGTGGATTACCTCTGCTGGCCGCCCGGTTTCGCGAGCCTCCACCATCGAGTACCGTGCCCGCGCGTTTACTCAACGTGGGGAACCAACTCACCGCGTAGTGGAACTGGTGGATACCGCGAATGTGCTGGTGATGGCGGTGGTGGATACCGCGCGCGGTCGGGTGAACCGTTCCAGCCTGTGGCATTATGATGCGCAGGCGGGCTCTTGGCGCCTGCGGTTCAGGCAAGATACCGCCATACCCGGCTAGTTTCACCTGCCAAGCCCAGCCTCATAGGATCCGCTGTGTGCCGCTGGCTAGCAGCCGCCAAAAGTGCGGCGCTGGCCGGTACGTTCGGACGGGTAAGCCTGCGTCCAGAAGGGGCGGAGCACGGGCCTGCGGGTGCTGGGATGGTAGCAGGTTAAAAGATTGGGGCGGGTACATCATGTACCCGCCCCAAACCGTTAAGATAGACTCACCACATATCTTGAGTTACTTATATCGGTTTATTGAATTGAAATTGCAGAATTCGCTTATTATATTACCCCATAAACATCGAAGCGTTCGACTGCTCGGTATCGGAGTAGTTAACACCGGCGCGTGAAAGCGCTTCGTTGATCTGGGCGATGGACTCTTCCACCTGCCGCTGGGTTGCACGCCACTTATCGAGCACGCCCTGGAAGTTGGTTGAGGCCGAGCCGGTCCAAGAGCTCTGCAAATCCTGCAGGGAAGCAGTCATGCCGTTCACCTCTGCGGTGATGGAAGCGACGTGTGCTTTTGCCTGCGCGCTCTTTGATGCAATGACTTCGGAATCGACAATGAACTGTGCCATGATAGGTTCTCCTTCAGTAGGGTATGTATTGGTTGTGCCTCTAGCACCTAATTCCTAAGCGCTTGTTACAAGACTAAAACGAATCAAAAAATATTTTCATGAATTAAAATAAATCTGTGGATAACTTACGTTATCTGGTCGTAAAACCAGCTTATCCACAGAGTAAAACTCAATTTCTAGCCCTGAATACCCCCACAGACCCCCTCAGTATGAAGAAATATGAAGCTTTGCAGGGCTAGCGGCGCCCAGACCACCAGCCCGTGGAACACCCCTGCACATGCGAAAGGGGCGCACGGTTCGGCTCTTACACCGTCACCGTGCGCCCCGCATGTACCGCAGCTTCTTTTAGCCAGCGCCCGCCAAAACCGGCAGCGACACCACAAACGTGGCTCCGCCTCCATCAGTCTCTTCAATACGGATATGCCCGTCGTGCTGCTCCACGATTGCGGCCACAATCGACAGGCCCAGACCCGTGCCCCCGGTCTCACGGGAGCGTGAAGTGTCGGTGCGGTAGAAACGCTCGAACACGCGCTCACGATCCTCACCGTGGATACCGGGGCCGTGGTCGCGCACCTCAATAATGGCGCGCGGCACCCCGGGGGCCTCCTGCCGCACACCCACCGCAACTTCAAGGGGCGAACCCTCAGGGGTGTACCGCATGGCGTTGGTGAGCAGGTTCGCCACCACCTGACGCATCCGCGGCTCATCACCGACCACCGGTGCGGAGCAGGGCGCCACATCGTCGGTCAGGCCCACCAGGGTAATCTCACGGTCGGGGGAGGTGGCGAAGGCATCATTGGTGGCGTCCACCGCCAGGTGGAACATATCAAACGGGGCCAGCTTCGATTCTCGGCGCTCATCAATGCGGGCCAGCGTCAGCAGATCCTCCACCAGCTGCCCCATACGTTTAGACTCCGCCTCAATACGGCCCATAGCGGTGGCCACAGCGTCCTCATTCGGCAACGCCCCCTGCCGGTACAGCTCGGAGTACCCGCGAATACTCACCAGGGGGGTGCGTAGCTCATGGGATGCATCGCCCACGAACTGGCGCATCTTCGCCTCAGATTTTGCCTGCGCATTGAACGAGGTCTCGATCTGGGCGAGCATGGTGTTCAGCGACGTGGCAAGACTGCCAATCTCATTGCCGGGGTTGTAGTCCTCAATACGTTGTGACAGATCCCCTTTAGCGATCTTCGCCGCCGTCTGCTCCACGCGCGCCAGCGGCTCGAAAGTGCGGGTGACAATCACCCACGTCATTGCAATAGCCGAGGCGAGCGTGGCCAGCCCGAACGCGAAGGTGAGCACACCTACGAGAGCAACCACCTGGTTGGTTTGCTCCAGGGGTAAGGCAACCACCATGGAGGTGGCGTGCACCCCGTTCACGCTGGTGTCGTTATTAAGCGTCATCGGCAGCAGACGCCAGTCTTTCGACCCTTCCACCGAGTTAACAGTAGTGCCGACCCCGTTATTTTTGCGCACTTTATCGGCTGTCCAGCCGGTTACTTGCGGCTCGTCCCGGGAGCTCGTATCGGGGCTGAGCGCGTACAGGGTGTTGCCGTGCTCATCCAGCAGGTACACGTGGTACGAACCGAGCGTGGCCTCCTGCACGGGATGCTGGCTATTGTTCGAGACAAGGGAAAGCAGGTTCGCCGAGTTCGCCTTCATCTCGTCGTCCAGCTGATGCACCATCTGCGCGCGCAACGCCGAAATCGCCACAAGGGAGGTCACAACGATCGCCAAAGCAATCAGTGCAGAGGTCACCAGCACCAGCTGCGTGCGCAGCGACAGCGTGAACGGTATACGCTCAAGGGGTCTGCGCCCCATGTGCTTCTGCGTGGAGGCGTTCTGTTGAGCCGCCTCCGGGGCCTCCGGGGGCTGCTGTGCGGGTTCGCGGTTGAACAGTTTAATAGGTACCGCCCCTAGCTGCGGGAACCACGAACCATGTACCCTACGCCGCGTTTGGTGTGGATCAGGGGTTCGTGGCCCTCACGGTTGTTGTCGATCTTGCGGCGCAGGTACGAGATATACGACTCCACAATGGACGAGTCGCCGTTAAAATCGTACTCCCACACGTGGTCGAGGATCTGCGCCTTCGACAGCACCCGGTTCGCGTTGAGCATCAGGTAGTGCAGCAGATTGAACTCAGTGGGGGAGAGGTCAATCTCCTCCTCGCCAAGGAACACCTCATGGGTGTCGGTATTCAGGCTCAGATCGTCCACCCGCAAAATAGCAGTATCTTCCTCCTGCAGCGAGCGGGAACGGCGCAGGATGGCTCGGATACGGGCGATCACCTCATCCAGCGAGAACGGCTTAGTCACGTAGTCGTCACCGCCTGCTGAGAGACCAGCAACTTTATCTTCGGTGGCGTCTTTCGCGGTCAAGAACAGCACAGGGTAGGTGCGTCCGCCTTCACGCAGGCGGCGCGTCACATCAAACCCGTCCATGCCCGGCATCATCACGTCAAGCACAATCAGGTCGGGCTGTTCCTGCTCGGCCTTCTCAATGGCCTCGCGTCCGTTTCCGGCGGTCACCACTTCAAACCCGGCAAAACGCAGGGAGGTGGCGAGTAGTTCAAGAATGTTGAACTCGTCATCAACGACGAGCAGCTTAGCTTCAGCAGACATGTTCACTCTTTTCTGACGTATATATGTGGTTGCGCGGCCGGAAGGCCCTCTAACTTGACTTACGCCGAAGAACCGCAAGGAGGAGGGCAAGCATTAGCGCGATGAAAGCGACGGGGAACAGCACCAGGGGAACCTGGCTCATAACGGCGGGAGGATGAGCATCCACCCACTTGAGTACTAGCATCGCCACCCCCGAAAGGGTGCACAGCAGTGCGAGGATGCCGCCACCGGCTCCCAACCAGCGGATAGCGCGGGTGTAGGGGAGCTCATTGGCTACTTCAAGAGGCGTTTCTCGTTCGCTAGTCATGGCATAACCGTAGCAGGTTTAGACCCCTTTAACGGGGTGGAAATACTAATATTGCGGCGTTGTGGACGGTATTCACATCTTTTTTGCAGGTTCCCTTCGGAGGTTTGCCAGCCCGATAGCGCGCATACCGTATTCTCTGCGAGGAATAAGAAGCCGCATCAGGGCAGAAAAACGGCGGAAAACCGCGCCATAATGGCACACCGGCGCGAACCGTGAGCGTAAGAGGTCAAGGCAGGCCGCCCCGCCCTCCCAGCGAACCTTAAGAATGCTTTAATAGTGGTATGTCTGAACAGGTGATTGACCAGAACCCGACCGAAACCGCCAGCTTTGACCCGTTTGCCGACCACACATACGAGCAGGTTGGTGAACCCACCCTTGGGCAGCCGCATAAGCGCCGCCGCACCAGCCGTGTGGACACGGTCTTGGCGCAGGCCAAAGACGTAGCGTTGGCCGGTATTGAGCAGATCGCCCCCAAAAACACCATTGGCCTGCTGCACCATTTGCGCGGTGAAGAGGATCGTTTAACCACCCACCTGTTTGAGTGCACCCTGCCCGGTTACCGGGGGTGGTTCTGGTTCGCCACATTAGCGCGGGCGCCACGTTCGAAAGTGGCGACCGTATGCGAGGTTGGTCTGCTGCCCGGCGATGACGCACTGCTAGCCCCCGACTGGGTTCCTTGGGCGCAGCGCCTTCAGGAGCTGCCTGATACCGCCGATATTGACGAGGCGCTCGCTGCGGACCCTGAGGATGTGTACGAGGATGAGGAGCCTCAATTCGACGCTGCTACTGAGCCACCCGAAACCGGCGGCAAGAGCCGTAAGGCGCGCCGTAGCGCCCGAAAAGCACAGAACCGGAAGAACCTGAACCGGCAGCGAGCAGGCGGGCAGAAAGCATCCCAAGGGGATTCCGCTCCGCAGCAGGACGCCCCGCAGAAGAGCGGCGGACGCAAGGGCTCCGGACGGGGATCGGGCGGGCGCAAGCGCGCAAAAACCTCCGCCACACGTAACTCTGAGGGCTAGACTGCGTGGCGATACAGGCCCGCCAGGTGTACCTGGCGGGACGTTCGCTTCGGGCGACGCGCCGCGCAATCCGTGGCGAAACACGCTAAAAAGGTACATAATAGTTACTCAGAAGAGCATCATAACTAAGGCTAGGTTTTCCTAGTCGGCAGGGAAAAGGGATACAGGCGGCATGACCGATCTTATTGACACTACCGAAATGTACCTGCGCACCATCCTTGAGCTTGAGGAAGAGGGCATTACCCCCATGCGTGCGCGCATCGCCGAACGTCTGGAGCACTCCGGGCCGACTGTTTCGCAGACTGTTGCCCGTATGGAGAAGCACGGGCTGCTCAGTGTTGAGCCTGACCGCCACTTGGCGCTCACCGATGCTGGCCGTAAGAAAGCGGTCGAGGTGATGCGTAAGCACCGCCTGGCGGAGCGCCTGCTCTCCGATGTGATTGGGCTGGACATTGAGTATGTGCACGATGAGGCGTGCCGCTGGGAGCACGTGATGAGCGACCATGTGGAAAAACGCATCCTGGCGATGCTCAATAACCCCAAGTTCTCGCCGTACGGAAATGCAATTCCCGGTCTTGAAGAGCTGGGCGTGGAAAGTGAACACAACGACGAACGGACCGTGCCCATGTCGATTGCGGCCCGTGATTCGGGGCCGGAAGACCGGTTTACTGTCTCGCGGTTCCCAGAGTCGATTCAGACCGATATTGAGCTTCTCAAGCTTTTGGCGGACGCCGGTATCTCATTCGGTGCCAGCGTGTCGGTTGTCGCTGGTAAAGACGACGACGTGATCGTACGTGCAGATGGGGAGGAGACCTCCCTGTCGCTCGATGAGGACGTTGCCAACGCTATTGTGGTTCTGCCGGCGCGCTGCCGCCGACCCGGGGCGGGACTACGTGTTCATCATCGA
>ERZ773008.2900-NODE-2900-length-10855-cov-2.509167_pt1 | contig 10855 bp, 10 predicted proteins | sample MGYA00580664_ERZ773008 | MGnify/ENA primary metagenome ERZ773008 (study PRJEB29015, sample SAMEA2738016) | human oral metagenome | biome: human oral; feature: human-associated habitat; material: dental | place: China | collected 2048 ... | reverse complement strand
ATTATTGGTCGTATTTATAGGTAACAGACAAATGAAATAATGTTTGATATGCTTGTAAAGATAACTATTATTTAGGCTAATTTATATGCAAAAGGATTTTATAGTCAATTAAATTTTATATAGCTTCTAATGAACAGCAAAACTATATTATTAAAATTAAAAAAAGATAGGACACTCGTTAATGGGTCACTTTATTCGTTATTCTCGTTTTTCTCGCAAGGCTGTAATTTTCTATTATTGATATTAGTTGCTGGATATATTCTTCCTTCAGATTATGGAAAACTGAGTATTTTTACTACTATTGTAACGGTTTTTAACTGTTTAGTAGGATTAAATTCCTATGGTTATGCATCGGTATATTATTTTAAGGAGTCTTTAGAGAACTTTAAAAAAGACTTCACTGCATCTATTGTCTTATATGTAATTTCATTATTATTATTTTGCTTTATTATATCGTTGTTAAGTAATGATGTGGTTGCGGCGTTAGAAATGACTCGTCCCCTTCTCTTTATTGCATTAGTCGTAGCCTTTGGAATTTCAATATTTAATATTCATCAAGACTATCTTCGCATTCAAGAAAAATTAAAGAATTATGGAGTTTGGAGCGTTGGGAATGCACTCTTAAATTTTGTTCTTACGCTCATTATCGTAATCTATTTCGGGCAGGGATGGTTAGGTCGTGTTTATTCCCAGTTCTTTTGCTTTACACTTTTTTTGCTTATCGCTTTTATATCATTCTATCATTCTCACTTGTTTAGTTTCAGTTGGAATTGGAAACGCTATAAAACAATTAGTCTCTTTGGAATACCTTTAATACTTCATTTAGCCGTAATTTGGATCCGACCAGGAATAGATCGTTATATCATTAATTATTATTACTCTACATATGAAGTAGGAATATTTAGCTTTGCATTCAATTTAGTTTCTGTGATTGTGATGTTAGGAGTAGCTTTTAATGCAACAAGCTCTGTAAGTATATTTAAAGTTTTAGGTAATAAAGAGTTGGATAAGTCTGAAAAAATGGTATCATTAAAAGCTATAATGAAAAAACTTACGAAGATATTCTTGGGTGTTAGTTTAGCTTATTTAATATTTATACTCCCAATTAGTTACCTCTTCTTGTCTAAATATCGTCCTGCAATTCCTTGTTTTCTTATACTCTTTATTTATGGAGTAGTACAGGGATTTTATATTTTTTTTGCTAATTATTTAATGTTCTATAAACGAATGCGATTGTTAATGAATATCAATGTACTTGCTATTATTTTACATATTATATTATCTCTTCTTCTCACTCATTATTCTTTCTATGCAACTATGCTGGTGTATGTATTTAGTCAGTCACTATTATTGTTTTTCTCACTGCACTATTCTCACAAGATATTAAATATCCAATGGCTAAAGTATTGTTGACAAGGAATAATAGAAAATTATATATGGATATGTGTTTCTTCTTTCATTTATGGAAGTGTGTAATATGATAATGGTTTAATGTCCTTTATTTAATTATTGTTATAAAAAATGTCCTCTATATTATTAATCCCGTTCGCGATAATATAAGGTTCCATTGCGTGGCGTTATAATTTGTATCGAATCACCTCGCAATATAAGCCATTTTATTATGTGATTTGAGTCAAAACGCAGTGTAATATATTGGAAGTGTGGTTGCTGCAGTCTGTATTGTGATGAAAGACCTTTTTGGAAACGTTATTGCATGCAGCATTTATGTAAGGTATCAAAATAAATTGATATAGTATGCAAAGTAAAATTACTATTATTACCGTGTGTTATAATGTAGAAACATGTATTGAACGTACAATTCTTTCGGTTATAAATCAGTCGTATTCGAATATAGAATATCTCATAATCGATGGAAGTTCAACAGATCATACCCTACAAATAGTAAGGAAATATGAAGATAAGATAACAAAAATTATCTCAGAACCCGATAAAGGAATTTACGATGCGATGAATAAAGGACTGCAAATGGCAACTGGCGACTGGGTGAATTTTATGAATGCGGGCGATAGTTTCTATTCAAAAGATGTTTTAGGCGAGGTCTTTTGTCAAGATTATCCTAATATTTCTGTGATTTGGGGAGATACAATGCTTATTCGGGATGGTATAAAACAAGGGATTTTTAGGGCAACTCCTTTTTATAATTATAAACTCCCTTTTCGTACAGGAAAAGGTATCTGTCATCAAAGCATGTTCTTTAGAATAGACAAAGGAAAGCCTTTGCAATATGATTTAAGTTTTCCTATATCGGCAGACTTTAAGTTATGCTATGATATTTATAAACAAGGAGGGCATTTTCTTTATGTTCCTGTAGTCATATCATCATTTGATACGGCAGGCTATTCGTCTTCCAATCGTTATAAAAGTTTAGTGGAAACAGGACGAATTCTACAATGTGAGAGTAACATTTTATTCAAACTTTATATGCTTATTCAAAAACGACGTTTACAATGATACCTAAAATTATTCACTATTGCTGGTTTGGGCCTCGTCCTTTTCCTAAAAAAGCAAAGTTATGTTTAGATAGTTGGAAGAAATATCTACCCGATTATGAGGTAATGTTTTGGAATGAAAGTAATGCTCCTATTAATCATCCTTTTACAAAGGCTGCTTTAGAAGCCAAGAAATATGCGTTTGTTGCTGATTATGTTCGCACATGGGCACTCTATACCTATGGTGGTATCTATATGGATACTGACATGCTCATAATTAGGAATATCGATGAATTGCTATCCAATCAAGTCTTTTTAGCCTACGAAGAACCTGATAAAGGGTATATTAGTGTAGGTATATGGGGATCGATACAACACAGTTCATTTATTAAAAAGGTATTGTATTTCTATGATACTCATCCTTTTGATGTCGGCAATGTCTTTGCATGCACTATTCCACGTATAGTAACAGAGGTTTATAAGAGCTATTCTCAACAGCAAGAAATAACATTGTTAGATTATGATTCTTTTTATCCTTTTCCAGGAACAAAACGTCGGCAATCTAATTATTTGGACTATGTAACACCAAATACTTACGGAGTTCATCTTTGGGATTTTAGCTGGTTAACAAAAAAAGAGCGCATGATAGAGCATATAAGAATGTTTATGCGTTGGCTAAAGAAATGAAGATAACGAAAATATATAATTTTCTTCTGTTTTTAGCACTTATCTCTCCGTGTATTCCTAAAGTGCAGATTTCTAAGGATATTACGATGTTTCCTTATGAGATTGTGGCATTGTTGTGTTTTCCTTTTTTATTAAGGACTATAAAGTTCTCTATTCAAAGATGCTTTTTTGCAGTTTGGTTGTTTATCCTTTTTGCCACACTCATTTCACAAGTAGATGTATATAGTGTTGGAGGAGTCATGCGCTGTGTAAAGGAATTAATTTATATTCCATTAATGTATATTGCTTATCGCAGCAGATGGTTAAACTATAAGCTGATTGTAAAGGTATTTTGCGTGGCATGTTTTATCAATTTGTTCTATTTGTTTTCAGAAGGATTTAGATTTGGAGTTTTAGATATCTGGAATAATGAAACCATGTCTTCAGGTATGTCTAATAAGGCTTTTAATCTTCAGACTTTTTCTGTTGAACGTATCTTAACAGGTGGAAGTCATGGAATTTGGCTTACATATTCGAATATATGCGTTTGTATTGCTTATGCATGCTATTTAAAAAAATGGATATTGGGAAAGTTTTTTTTCATCGCTTTGATATTGGGGATGCTAAATTTAGCAATGTCTGTGAGCAGGGAAGGACTCATCATTTTTGCTATACTGGTGTTAGGTATTAGTTATGGAAAGCTTCATAATAGTAAAGGCCAATTACAAATATCTCCAAATTTTATTCTGTTGGTTGCCGTTATAGTGAGTGCTGTCATCTATGTTATAGTGCAATATGGTGAGGAGATCGCTATAGTTCAAAAGGTTCTTTATACACAAAAATCCCTAAATAGTAATGGAAGTGAAGGTAATATAGCTATGCGCATAGGTGGTTGGATAGTATATTTTAAGTCGATTATAGCAAATCCACTTTATCTTATTGTAGGTTACGGTTTTAATACAGATGCTTATTTAGCAATAGTTAAGGATATAGCTCGGCCTTATGGCGATAAATGGGTGCCTATTCCTGAGAGTTTCTTTGTTGAGACGCTGATGTATGGTGGCTTATTGTGCTTCTATTTTGGAATTCGATTGTGGATTAAGATGTATCAGATAATAAGGGAAATAGGCAATAATTCTATTCGATATTCAGTAATTGGATTGTTTCTGGGCATTCTTTTTGGTAATATCTTCTCTGGAGCAACTATCATTAGTGATGTAGTTTATTCCTATGTGCTTATATGTTTAGGGCTACTTTTGCGTTATAGGGAGGAACTGTTGACTAAAAAAAATAATTAATTTTATGATACGCAAGATTAAAGTTTTATTTATTACTGCCCGAAGTGATTTTGGTGGAGGGCCTCGTCATGTAGAGCAATTGATTGAAAATATGCCCAAAGAAGTTGAAATCTATATGGCATATCCTAAAGGTGGTGAACCTTATGGAAAGATGTGGGATAGGAGTTCACGCATAAAGGATTATTGTGAAATACCCTATCGGCAGTTATCTCTATCTGCTTTGTGGCACTTACGCACCTTTCTAAAAGAAAATCATATAACAATAGTTCATTCCCATGGGCAAGGAGCAGGTATTTATGCCAAGTTATTGAAATTGTTAACTCCTTCTATTTGTGTTATCCATACCTTTCATGGGGCAGCATCAATTAATGACTCACTACTCAAAAATACTATTTATCATTTTTTTAATCGTGGACTAAGCAAGGTAGTGAAGCATTATATATGTGTCTCTGAAGGAGAAAGACGTTCTGCAATTGCCTTGAGGTACTGCACTCCTGACAATACGAGTGTGATTTACAATGGAGTAGAAGAACAGTATAATACCATAAATAATATTGTTAAAGACAATATCATCCGTGTGGTTTCGCTATCTCGTTTTGATTATGCAAAGCATATGGAACTTGCCTATGAAATTGCCTTTGCTCTAAAAAATAATGCTAATATCCAATTTGTTTGGGTCGGAGACGGAGATGATATGCCTCGATTAAAGAAGAAAAGTGAGCAAGATGGTTGTAATATAGTCTTTACAGGCTTTTCTAATATACCTACAAAATATTTGCAAACATCGGATATTTATTTAAGTACATCTCGCTTTGAAGGGCTTCCTTATGCCTTGATTGAGGCCTGTGAAGCTTCCCTTCCTATTGTCGCAACGGATGTTATAGGAAATAATGAAGTATGCGTTAATCACGAAAATGGCATTCTTTTCTCAACAAAAAATGAAGGAGTCTCTGCTATTCAAACTTTGGTGGACGATGAATTACTTCGCTGGAAATATGCGAAGCAGTCGCGAAAACGTTTTGAAGAACATTTTACAATAATACAAATGATACAAGCTATATTTAATGTTTATAAAGATTTGAGTAGATAGAAGTAGTAGTATAAGATCTTTCATTATGCGCATTCTCCATATTTCTAAATATTATTACCCTTACTTAGGTGGTGTCGAGAACATTTGTAAGTATCTTGTAGACAATATGTCTGAGCATCAAATGGCTGTATTATGCTTTGATGAGGGACGGAAGGATAAGGTAGATGAAGTTGATGATGTTAAGGTATACCGTGTAGGAACATGGATAAATGTAGCAAGACAGGCGTTATCTCCAACTTATTTTATGATGTTGAGAAGAGCTTTGCGTGAGTTTAAGCCTGATATTATACATTTTCATTGGGCAAATCCATATCCTGCAGCTGTATTACTTGCACTGATACCCAAACAAGTAAAGTTAGTTGTCCATTGGCATATGGATATTATTAAGCAGAAAACAATATACCCTTTTATTAAGTCTATAGAAAAAAAACTTTTAAAACGGTCTGATCTTATACTTGTAACTAGTCCTAATTATCGCGACGGTTCAATTCCTTTGCAGGCATTTAAAGAAAAGATTGCGATTGTTCCGAATGCAATTAATGAACGGAACTTTATATTACAATCTCCAGGAGATGACGAGCAAATCGCTCAGATTAGGCAAAAGTATAGTGGAAAACCTATTATATTTTTTATTGGTAGGCATATACAGTATAAAGGGTTACCGCATCTTTTGAAAGCTGAACAGTATATTAAAAGTGATTGTGAAATTGTCGTTGCAGGTAAAGGCCCACTTACGGATATGTTGAAACAACAGACTTCGTCAAAGCGTGTGCATTTCATAGGGAAAATATCTGATGAAGATTTGCGTTGTTATCTTTATGCTTCATCTGTGTTTGCATTTCCAAGTATTACTAAAAATGAAGCTTTTGGTGTAGCGTTAGCAGAAGCAATGTTTTGTCATTTACCCTCTGTCACATTTACTATACCTGGTAGTGGAGTGAATTGGGTGAATGTAAATGGGCAGACTGGTATAGAAGTAGCAAATGGTAATGATAAGGATTTTGCCATGGCAATAGACACCTTGCTGGCTGATAGAATGTTGTATAATAAGTTTTCGAATGCTGCATTTGAACGTATTAGAGATAATTTCTTAATTAGGAATATGATTGATGCTTGTGAAAAAGCCTACCAACGATTGCAAATATAAGTTACCCATTTGTCTGTTAGACCTTGATTGACATTATGTTATAGCGTCATCTTTCCGTGAAAGATGGCGCATAATTGTATTTTAAAAGAGACGTATCACTCAATAAAATGCTTATTTTGAGTGATACGTCCTTTATATTCAAACTTCAAGATATAGAATTAATATTCTTCGTCATCACTCATTTCTGATGCTTGTAAATCGAGTGATTCTGGGTCTTCATCATACGTAGTACGATAGCTCTCTTCAGTCAATTTATCCTCATCAAATGTGTCGTCATCTTCTTCAATATCATTGTAGTGATCTTCTACAATAACATCATCTTCTTCGTCTTCCTGTGACTTGGGCATATCTTCCTCTGTTATTTCATCGCTGGGCTCAAACTTAATCTTAGTTCTATACATCTCTGGTTTTTCCTTGGCAAAGATAGCTTCAACCCATGTCCCTTTTTCAATTTCAAGAACTTCGTAGCCATCGTTCACCTTCTTCTCGTACATGCCTCCCGGCTTATGAAGACGATCTTTGGGTAGGGTGGTGGTGCTGATGTCAAAGCCTTGTTCGATGATGTCTTGAATACTCTGTGACAGACTTTCCCAGCCTCCGCCAAAATTACGCTCAATAACTTCAAGCAATTTAGCTGCAGAGATGTGGTGAATGTTTTCGTAAGTAAGGTCGGTTACACGAAGAATAGGACGCTTTTTGATAGCCCCTTTAACTTTTGTGCTGTCATCGATCTTAACGAAACCGACTTTGAAACCACGTGCTTCATATTTGGAAATGACTTCAGGTCTGTCGATTTTAACTTCTTCAATGTCAAAAGCACTGCGGAGGATATCAACATATTGGCGTACATTATCTTTCAAATCAGCTTCCTTTTCAGCTGCGTTCCACATTCTGTATACATCATTTTCCTGAATATCCCACACATTGCTTTTGTTTAGTGTCTTTAGTGTTAGAACTTTTTGCTGTCTCATATATACGTTATTTCTTTGTTGCAAAAGTATATACTTTGCATCATATTCACAAACTTTTAGCATAGATTTTTTTGCTATCTCATGTGAAATTTTTATTTTTGCATATAATTATGAGTGAACCTTTGGCAGAAAGAATGCGGCCTCATTCGCTCGATGAATATGTTGGTCAGCAGCATCTTGTCGGACGAGGTGCCGTCTTGCGCAAGATGATTGACGCCGGACGCATTTCTTCTTTTATATTATGGGGTCCCCCAGGAGTAGGAAAAACCACGCTCGCACAAATCATTGCCAACAAACTTGAAACTCCGTTCTACACATTAAGTGCTGTAACAAGTGGGGTTAAAGATGTGCGCGACGTGATAGAAAAGGCAAAGAATAATCGCTTTTTCAATACTGCCTCACCGATTCTTTTTATTGATGAAATTCATCGTTTCAGCAAGTCGCAGCAGGATTCTCTGTTGGGAGCTGTTGAACGTGGCGTCGTTACTTTAATTGGCGCAACGACAGAAAATCCTTCTTTTGAGGTTATACGTCCTCTGCTCTCACGTTGTCAGCTTTATGTTTTGAAGTCACTTGACAAGGCAGACATGTTGCAATTAGTCAACAGGGCCATTACCACAGATGTAGAACTGAAGAAAAAGCGTATTGAATTGAGAGAGAGTGGGGCGCTGTTACGTTACAGTGGGGGAGATGCCCGAAAGCTGTTGAACATTCTTGAACTCGTGGTTGAGGCCTCCGAAAGTGAGGTTGTCATAACAGATAAGCTTGTGGAAAGTCGGCTACAAACAAATCCTTTAGCCTATGATAAGGATGGTGAGATGCACTACGATATCATTTCGGCTTTCATTAAAAGTATTCGCGGGAGTGACCCTGATGCGGCCCTTTACTGGTTGGCGCGTATGATTGAAGGTGGAGAAGACCCACAGTTCATTGCTCGCAGACTTGTTATCAGTGCTGCTGAAGACGTGGGATTGGCCAATCCTAATGCCTTATTAATGGCCAATGCTGCTTTTGATGCTGTCATGAAGATAGGCTGGCCCGAGGGAAGAATACCTTTGGCAGAGGCTACGGTCTATTTGGCTACGAGTCAGAAAAGCAATTCTGCCTATCTTGCCATTGATAATGCGTTGGCAAAGGTACGCGAAACGGGGAATCTTCCGGTTCCACTTCCTTTACGAAATGCCCCAACCAAGCTGATGGCTGAACTCGGTTATCATGACGGTTATAAGTATCCCCACGACTATCCCGGGCATTTCACGAAACAACAGTATCTGCCTGATGAGCTGAAAGAGACTCGCTTCTGGCATGGGCAGCACAGTGTTGTCGAAGAGAAACTCAACAAACAGATGGAAAACTGTTGGGGAGATCGTTTTAAATAATAAGAACTAAATTGTTGAAAACATGAAGATTGTTGAATTAGATGGATATGCTGCTAATCCCGGAGATTTGAGTTGGGATGCTATGAAAGCGTTGGGAGAGTTCGTTCTTTACGACCGTACGGCTCCGGAAGACGTGGTTCAGAGAGCAAAAGATGCAGATATTATCCTCGTAAATAAAGTAAATGTAACGAAAGAAGTTATCGAACAATTGCCTAAACTGAAATATATCGGTGTATTAGCCACGGGTTATAATGTGGTTGATATAGCTGCGGCAAAGGCTCATGGCATTGTTGTTTCAAATATTCCAGCTTATAGTACGGACAGTGTTGCACAGATGACATTCGCTCATATTCTGAATATGACCAATCGCATTGAACACTATGCACAGCTGAACCGTGAGGGACGGTGGAGTCAGAACCCCGATTTTTGCTATTGGGATACGCCGCTTCCTGAAATCAGTGGCAAGGTGTTAGGTATTGTCGGATTGGGAAACATCGGATGTAAGGTTGCGAGAATAGCAAAAGATTTCGGTATGGATGTCTTTGCTTTTACCAGTAAGAATTCGGCCGATTTACCCGAAGGCATTCAGAAGACAACGCTCGATGGTTTGTTTGCTGTGAGTGATATTCTCTCTTTGCATTGTCCTCTGACCCCTGATACACATGAGTTGATAAATAAGGATGCACTGAAGAAGATGAAGAAAGGGGCCTTGTTGGTTAACACGGGACGCGGACAATTAGTCAATGAAGCCGATGTTGCAGCGGCCTTGAAGAGTGGTCATTTAGGCGGTTATGGGGCAGACGTCATGTGCATTGAGCCTCCTTCGGCCGATAATCCGCTGTTTTCTCAACCCAATGCATTCATTACTCCGCATATAGCCTGGGCTACAAAGGAGGCGCGTTCGCGCTTGTTGGAGGTGTGTGTAGAGAATGTGAAGGCTTTCATAGAAGGTCATCCGCAGAATGTTGTCAATAAGTAAGCCGTGGAATTATGATAAGCCCTAATCCCGAAGTAGCCCGTACGGTACTTCAACTGATTGAATTTATCGGTACTTTTGCTTTTGCCATTTCGGGCATCCGCATGGCTGCAGCCAAGCATTTTGATTGGTTTGGAGGTTTCGTTTGCGGTTTTGCAGTTGCCATTGGTGGTGGAACCATACGTGATGTGATGCTTGGTGCAACGCCTTTCTGGATGACTTCAAGCATTTATTTCACATGTACGGTCTTTGCATTGCTTGTGGTTATCCTCTTTGCAAAGTGGCTCAATCGCATGGAAAATGCGTGGCTTGTCTCTGATACTTTTGGGCTTGCCATGTTCACGATAGCAGGACTACAGAAGACGTTACAGTATGATCATCCCTTTTGGGTGGCTATTATCATGGGCTGTATTACGGGAGTTGCAGGCGGAATCATCAGAGATGTGCTTCTCAATCAAGAGCCTGTAATCTTCCAAAAGGATATTTATGCCATGGCAAGTGTGGGCGGAGGTCTTGTCTATTGGCTGTTGGCATCTTTCGGTTTCAATGTTGGCGTTACGGCAATCATCACATTCCTTGTAATATGCCTCATACGTTTTGTTACTGTGAAATTCCACATTTCGCTTCCAATTCTCAGAGGTGAGAAAGAAATTAAAAAGTAAAAGAATAAAAGGATTAAAACAGGAAGCGCAGGCGTGTTATCACAACACGCCTGCGCCGAACTTTTCTAAACGGCATATCAAAGCGATATGTCAAGGCAATTTATTCAAAACGATATTCAGAGTTTCAGTCTTCCTCCTGTGCCTTGGGCTTAATCTCATATTCGGGCTTTTCGGTCGTGCCTGCCGCCCCTGGCTTCGCCGACTTCTTCTCATAAA
>ERZ773008.2899-NODE-2899-length-10855-cov-3.683333_pt1 | contig 10855 bp, 8 predicted proteins | sample MGYA00580664_ERZ773008 | MGnify/ENA primary metagenome ERZ773008 (study PRJEB29015, sample SAMEA2738016) | human oral metagenome | biome: human oral; feature: human-associated habitat; material: dental | place: China | collected 2048 ... | reverse complement strand
TTTTTTCACTTCCGGATTTGAAGGTAATTACTACTGCAGATGCTTTTAACGGGGTACAAATGATAGATAACGGTACAGTTTTTGAAGACGAGGTCGATTGTACAGAGGTATTACGTTCTTTTATGATACAGAAGGGAAAAGTACAAAAGGACGAACATCTTTTCGTTAAGGTTTACACCACCGGTGATGATCCTATTATGTCGCTTTACAGAGGAAAACCTACTAAAGGCAATGAACATGTTGAGGATTTTATCATCCGTGGAAGAGATATCATCATGAAATCTACAGGAGAAAAATTGTATTGTGATGATGCATTTTCTAATAGACCCGAAAAGCAAATTACTGAAAAAAATGCAGGAGAAGAACTGATAAAAATTTTAAAGGAACTAAAAAAAGAACCGAAAGGAGACTATACCATAGCAGATGTGAAATATGTAGCTTATGCCGAAGAAATCGATAAAAGAGAGGGTTATACGATGTCGATATTTTCTTCGGAACAAGAGCAGCCTACTCTTTACTTCATATCAGTAACGGGAAATATAGCGATGCAGTATGACGATAGAATCGGATATTACTATATTTATGGAGAGTATACACCTTTTGGATAAAAAATAAGGTTACATGTAAAAATCATAGCCACCTGTTGGAAGGGAGGTTATGATTTTTTTCTGCCTTATATGAAAGTTTATCAAAGATTATTTCTTCAAACTTGTCAAGTTTTGTGAAGTGAGGGTTTTTCTTTCTGTTTTTTTGAGATACAAATGCTCATAACGATAACAACCAAAGATATAATCGTGTGACAGAAGAGAAATTGTCTGTTTTTTTTTACATTTTTTATGTTAAAAACCAGGTAAATGCGAGCAAATATCAATTGTTGCCCATTTTGATAAAAGAAAGAAAAAACAGAGTGTTTTTTGCACAAAAATACCTTAATCTCTATTGACAATTATGTATTTATTCTTTACAATGAACACATCGAGTTTATCTATGGGAAACTTTAAGTTTACAATTTTTCCTTCGAGGCTCGTTTCTTTTTGAAAAAAATAAAAGTTTTATTGATGATGAAACAGGATAGATAGAAAAGGATTGGCTGTATTCAGAAGAGGAATTTTCTTATTTTTACCTACATAAAATTCCTTCTTTTTTGTGTAAAAGTATGGATGAAATGCATCGGAATGGGGGACGGTATGGAAAAAAATATTGTAGAATTGATTGGGCTTAACAAAATATTTGAAGATGACGGCAAACAAGTGTTGTATGATATCAATTTATCCATTAAAGAGAAGGAGTTCGTAACCTTTTTGGGGCCTTCAGGCTGTGGGAAGACAACCACTCTTCGTATTATCGGAGGGTTTGATGAACAGACTTCCGGAGAATTATATATTGACGGAAAAAACATGAAAGATGTTCCTGCTCATAAGAGACAAATCAATACTGTGTTCCAAAAGTATGCATTGTTTCCTCATATGAATGTGTATGACAATATTGCATTTGGATTAAAAATCAAAAAGATATCTAAGGATGTTATTGACCAAAAAGTAAAAAAGATGTTGAAGTTGGTAAATTTGGAAGGATTTGAAAAAAGAAATATCAAATCTCTCTCCGGCGGTCAACAACAGCGTATTGCAATTGCCAGAGCATTGGTGAATGAACCGAAGGTATTATTGTTAGATGAACCTTTGGGTGCATTGGATTTAAAATTGAGAAAAGATATGCAATATGAATTAATTACCATGCAACAAGAACTTGGTATTACATTTATTTATGTAACACATGATCAGGAGGAAGCGCTTACGATGTCGAATCGTATTGTTGTTATGAAAGACGGTGTGATTCAACAGATAGGAAGTCCGGAAGACATTTATAATGAGCCGATTAACAGGTTTGTAGCAGATTTTATCGGAGAGAGTAATATTGTAGACGGAATTATGATAAAAGATTTCTTGGTTTCTATACAAGGCAAAGAGTTTGAATGTGTAGACGGAGGATTTGAAGAAAACTTGCCGGTAGATGTAGTCATTCGACCGGAAGATATTGAAATTACACAGACATCCAGGGGATTGATTAATGGAGAAGTGACAGATGTTGTGTTTAAGGGTGTTCATTATGAGATTATTGTAGTGGAAGAAAAAACGGAAAGAGAGTGGATGATTCAGACCATTCATAATGCGGAAGTCGGAGCGAAGGTCGGATTGGCTTTTGTACCTGAGGCAATTCACATTATGAGAAAGGAAGTGTAATAATTGAAAAACAGAAAAAGTATTTTAGCATGGCCGTATGTACTTTGGATTATATTATTTACTATTCTTCCTTTGCTGATTATTGTACTGTTTTCTTTTACCGAAAAGACGGAAATGGGTAGTATCTCAATGGTCTTTACCTTGGACAACTATCGTAAATTTTTTCAACCGTTATACCTGAATGTTTTGAAACGATCCGTGATACTTGCAGTTGTCAGCACGGTTATGTGCTTGATTGTAGGTTATCCGATGGCATATATTATGTCGAGAGCGCCACGAAAGAAAAGAAATTTGATGGCGACATTATTTGTACTTCCACTATGGACCAATTTTTTACTTCGTACCTATGCATGGATGGGATTACTTCGTGAACAAGGTTTAGTTAACGAATTTTTGAAAGCAATCGGACTGATTGAACGACCGCTTCAGTTGTTGTATAACAACGGAGCAGTGGTGATGGGTATGGTTTATAACTTTTTACCGTTTATGGTATTGCCGATTTATTCCGTTTTGGTGAAGTTGGATGACAGTTTGCTTGAGGCAGCGCATGATTTGGGTGCAAATGATGTGAAGGTGTTTCAAAAGGTTATTTTTCCGCTCAGTCTACCGGGAGTGGCAACGGGTATCTATATGGTATTTATGCCTGCGGTATCTACTTTCGTACTGTCGGATTTGTTGGGAGGTTCCCATACCATCTTACTTGGAAACTTAATTGAAAATCAGTTCAGAAATGCCCGAAATTGGCAGTTCGGTTCGGCAATTTCCGTCATTATGTTGTTGTTCATTATTGTTACAATGGGATATTTTGCGAAAGACGGAGACCATGAAAGGGGGAATGGATTGTGGTAAATAAAAAGGCAAAGAGTTGGTTTAAGACAATCTATGCTCTCTTGATGTATATATTCCTCTATCTTCCGATTGTGGTGATGATTGTGTTTTCGTTTAACAGTTCGAAGTACAAAGGAAGTTTTGAAGGTTTTACATTACGTTGGTATCAAGAACTGTTTCGTGACAAAGCTATTTTGAATTCTGTTACGACCACTTTTATCGTAGCAATTTCAGCGGCTGTTTTGGCAACATTGATTGGTACGGTTACAGCAGTTGCAATTTCTAATTTGAAACCGAGATATAGAGCAATTTTGTTGAATTTCAGTTATATTCCAATGGTAAATCCTGATATTGTAATAGGAATTTCCCTGTTGTCACTATTTGTGTTTTTGAAGATGGAACTGGGGTATATTACTTTGATTTTGGCACATATTACTTTTAACATCCCGTATGTTATCTTTGCGGTCTTGCCGAAGATTAAGCAGTTGGATAAAAACTTGGAAGAGGCTGCATTGGATTTGGGAGCAACACCGTCACAAGCATTTTTCAAAGTAATTTTGCCTGAGTTGGTGCCGGGAATTATGACAGGATTTATGTTATCATTGACCATGTCACTGGATGATTTTATTGTAAGTTTCTTTACAACAGGTTCAGGAGTATCTACCTTATCCATTAAAATTTATTCCATGACAAAACGCGGTGTCAGTCCGAAAATCAATGCATTGTCATCTATTTTATTTGTGATAACAATGTTAATTGTTCTGATTCCGCAGTTAAAAGGTTGGAGAAGTGAAAAGAAAGCATCTATTACAATGTAAGATAAAGGAATTATCTGTCGATAAGGATTGTGTAAAGATGTATGGGCAGATTTTGAAGAAGATTGTATTTTGAATCAAATTGATAAATTTAGAGAGGGGTAACATGATGAAAAAAATGAAAAAGTTTTTTGCTATGGCATTATCATGTGTGATGTTGGCATCATTGACAGCTTGTGGAGGGGGACAATCTACCGATGGACAAGAAAAAGTAGTATTGAATGTGTACAATTGGGGAGATTACATCGATCCTGAAATTCTGGATGAATTTACGAAAGAGACAGGAATTCAAGTAAACTATGAAGAATATGCAACCAATGAAGAAATGTTGGCAAAAATCCAAGCAGGAACAGACGCATACGATGTTATTTTTCCATCTGAATATATGGTAGCTTATATGAGAGAACATAATTTGTTGCAAGAACTGAATTATGAAAATATTCCAAACCAATCTCATTTGGATGACAGATTCAAAAACCTAAGTTATGATCCGAACGGTAAATACTCCGTTCCTTATCTATGGGGAAGTTTGGGGATTCTGTATAATAAGACAAAGGTGACAGAGCCGGTAGACAGTTGGAATATCTTATGGAATGAAAAATACAAGGGCGATATTGTGATGTTGGATTCTTCCAGAGACACTATTGCGGTAGCATTGTTGAAATTAGGATACTCTATCAACACTCAAAATGAGGAAGAGTTACAAAAAGCAAAAGAAGAGCTGATCAAACAAAAACCGTTGGTTCGTTCCTATGAAGTAGATAACTACAAAAATTCAATGGCTTCGGGAGAATTGGCTATGGTTGTAACATGGGCAGGGGATGCAATGAATCTAATGGCAGAAAATGAAGATTTGGAATATGCACTTCCAAAAGAAGGAACAAACTTATGGTTCGATGCGATTGCTATCCCTGTAACATCAAAACACAAAACAGAAGCGGAACAATTTATTAACTTTATGCTAAAACCGGAAATTGCTGCAAAGAACTCAGCTTATATCAAATATTCCACAACGAATAAAGATGCATTGGAACTGTTGCCGGAAGAAGAAGTTACAAATCCGAATATGTATCCTACACAACCATTGAGCGAGTTAGGAGAAGTGTTTGTAGATTTGGGAGAATTTACAGAAAAATATGATACGATATGGACGGAAATCAAATCTTATTAATCGTTTAGAAGAAAGAATGGGATGTTGATAAAAGATAAATTTATATATTGGAGATGCAAAATTTTTATTCGTGAGAAATAATCATTAAAATTAAGAAACAAGGTTTGGCGATATTTGTTTGATTGATATTGCTAATCCTTGTTTTTTATATCTGTAGGAACAGTGTGATGAAATTTGTAGGGTAGATATGATATAATTTTGAAAGAACAGGATGGAGAGGATGATGTAACATGGGACTATTTGATAGATTGAAAGAGCCGGTTTTTTTGAAAGAGAGTAGCACGACAGAGGAACGGTTAGAGAGACTTAAAAATTTGGAACCATATCTCAATTCAGATGGGAAAACTTTGATAAATCAAGATATCAAATGTTTGGAGTATGGGATGTTTGGAGAGAAACAGATAGCATTTGAATTAAAAAACAGTCATATACCGATGTACATATTACATGATGTATATTTGGAGGATGGAGAGTTAAGTACTCAGATTGACTATCTTGTATTTACAAAAAAAATATGTTTTGTGATAGAGTGTAAGAATTTAATCGGAAAGATTGAAATAAATAATAACGGAGATTTTATACGAACATTAGAATTTGAAGGTAGACAGAGAAAAGAAGGTATTTATTCGCCTATTACCCAAAATCAGAGACATATAGAGTTAATGAAAAAAATAAAAATTGACAGCAAAAGCAATCGACTGATTAAGTTTTTAGCACAAAAAACTTTTGACAGTATGTATCAATCTGTAGTAGTGCTTGCGAATCCTAAAACTGTTTTGAATGCAAAGTTTGCAAAAAAAGAAGTAAAAGAACAAGTCATTCGAGTAGATCAATTAGTGAATTATATCAGAAAGGTATATGAACAGTCGTCACAATCGGCTTTTTCTGATGAACAGCTATTAAACTGGGCAACTTCCTATCTGGATTTTCATAAGGATGTGCGAAAGGATTATACTGGGAAGTATAAAAAATACAGAATGAACACAATGACAGAACCATCCCTTAGAACAGATACTATCAGGAATGAAGAGAATAGGATTCTTGAGGGAGATACGGTGTTTCCTTTAGAAGAAACTAAGTTGTTCAAAGAGTTGAAAAACTATCGTTTAAGGAAGAGCAGAGAAGAAAATATCAAGCCGTATTTTATTTATAATAATTCTCAACTAAAGAAATTAATTGTTAAAATGCCAAAAACGATTCAAGAATTACAGTTAGTGGACGGCTTTGGAGAATGGAAAGCAAAAAAATATGGTTGTGATATCTTAGAAATATTGAATAAGTACTTATAACTTGTAATACTGATTTTTAATATGATGCACAAAGTTTTTAGTGTTAATGATTAAAAAAACGAAGAAAAAGAGAATAAATGAATAATTTGATAAAATAAAAAAGTGATAGAGGTAAGTATCTATCATTTTTTATTGAGTATAATTATTGAAAAAACAGTCTGATTTATACAAATTGTAAAGATTGCTCGATATAGTTCCTTTGTCGGAAAAAACTTGGTGAGTATTTTTATGAATGTAATGAAAATTTTATCAAGGAAATAAAGTTAGTCACTTTGTTGATTGTATAGCAATTTATTCATACGATGATAAAGCTCATACACAGAAGCCAATGTTACAAGATGAACCATGTTGTAAGAGTTAAAGATATTATTTTTTGAAATAAGAGATGAAGGTGTTAGTAAGTAAGATTACAGGAGTTTTTCTGATATCAGTACTAGCTACAACACATATTTTTATAGAACATCACAATAGTTTGGTTATTTCGTATAACTTTATTGACAAGACAGTTGTCTTGATAATATTGGTTTTTTATGTTATGATAAATCGGCAATAAGAAATAATGCAGTGTATATTATCACTTAAGAAAGAAGAGAGGTAAAAAGAAACCATGAATCCAGAGGAATTAATGGAGTTAAAACGTGAGAAAGATGCAGTGATTTTCGCTCACTATTATGTCGACAAAGAAGTGCAAGCGATTGCAGATTATGTCGGGGACAGTTTTTTCTTGGCAAAAAAAGCAACAACAGTGAAGGAAAAGAATATTATTATGGCAGGGGGCTATTTTATGGGAGAGACCATGAAGATTCTGAATCCGGATAAACATGTCTATCTGCCTGATATGAAAGCGGATTGTCCGATGGCACATATGATTACAGTAGAAGAAATTCAAGAGATGCGTCAAAAATATGATGATCTTGCGGTGGTTTGTTATGTCAATTCTACAGCGGAAATCAAGGCTCATTCAGATTACTGTTGTACTTCTGCTAATGTAAAAAAAGTTCTTGGTGCAGTCAAGGAAAAGAATATTTTCTTTGTACCTGATGGTAATTTGGGTGCCAATATCAAGCATCTTTTTCCTGAAAAAAATATTATTTGTCATTCAGGACATTGTCCCGTTCATCATGCAGTGACTTCGGAGGATGTGAGACGACTTCGAGAAGAATATCCGAATGCACCTGTTTTTGCTCATCCGGAGTGTCAGCCCGAAGTGATAGAAAGTGTTGATGTACAAGGCAGCACAAGCGGTATTATAGAGGCGGTTGGAAAAACAGACGCCAAAGAATGTATCATTCTCACAGAGGAAGGAATTTTGTGGGAGTTGGAGAATCGTTTCCCTGAAAAGAAATTTTATGTTCATGAAATTGTTTGTGACGGAATGAAACAAGTGTATTTGAAAGATATCGTATCTATCCTGAAAGGACAGAAAGAAGAGATTTTTGTACCGGAAGATGTGAGTGTACGAGCAAAGCGAGCATTGGATAATATGTTGAATGCATGTGAAAATTAGGAGTGATGATATGAAAAAACCGTTACTGAATTTTTTGATGATAGATGATTTATTGCGTGCAGCAATTCGAGAAGATGTAAATGGTGAGGATGTGTCCACTCAGGCGGTTTCTGAGAGAGGAACAACATGTCAGGTAGATTTGATTTGTAAGGAAGACGGTGTTTTGGCGGGGATTCCTGTGTTTATGCGTGTGTTTGAACTGTTGGATTCGAAAGTTAGTTTTGATTTTTCTGTAGAAGATGGTGCTTCTGTAAAAAAAGGACAAATATTAGGCAGTGTCATCGGTTCGGTTGAAACTCTTTTGACAGGTGAGCGTGTGGCGTTGAATTATTTGCAAAGAATGAGCGGAATTGCTACCTATACGAGAAAAATGGTGGATGCCTTGGGAGATGATAGGACGAAGATTGTAGATACAAGAAAGACAACACCGTTGATGCGTCCCTTTGAAAAATATGCGGTGTGCATTGGTGGAGGTGAAAACCATCGTTATAATTTATCGGACGGAGTGTTGCTGAAAGACAACCATATCAGCATGGCAGGTTCTGTGACAGCAGCAGTGACGCAAGCTCGTAGGTATGCACCTTTTGTTCGAAAGATAGAGGTAGAGGTCGAAACGATGGAGATGGTTCAAGAGGCGGTAGATGCAAGGGCAGATATTATTATGCTGGACAATATGACAATAGAGGAGATAAGAGAGGCGATTGCTTATATCAACGGACGAGCAATGGTTGAGCTTTCCGGTAATATCAGCATGAACAATATTCATGAATATCGCGGTTTGGGTGCAGATGTGATTTCAAGCGGAGCATTGACACATTCCGCACCGGTGTTAGATTTTTCGTTAAAAGGATTGAGAAAGATTTAGGAAGTCGTTTTGTAGGATGCTATGATTCATTCAGGATAAGTATCTTTTCAGGAGAGGATACAGAGTTTTTGGAGAATATCTAAATCTGTGTCAGTTTGTTGTTAAGGTATATTATGAATTATTATTGTTTTGATATCATCACACGATGAAAAAATAATATGATAAAACGATTAGATACAAAAGAAAATTTGTTGAAATGAGAATACTTTCTCGTTTGCAGATAAAGGAGATTAACTATGAAATCAGTTGCTATCATCGGTTACGGTGCATTGGGGAAAATTTTGACTTCAGTTGTTATTAGCCGTTTAGCAGAAGACTATACTTTGGTGGGGATTTATGACATTCTGTTGAAACAACCGAACATTGAGGTGAACAACAAGAGTGTCAGAGTATTTGAAAGCTTTGAAGAACTTTTGAATACCAAGGTGGATATTGTTGTTGAAATTGCCGGTGTGGGAGCAGTTAGGGAACTTGTGATACCGCTGTTACAATCAGGAAAACATGTGGTAATCACTTCAGTAGGTGCGTTGGCGGATGCAGAATTGCTTGCCGAAATAACAGACACAGCCAAAAGGACAGGTTGCAAGGTACATGTGACTTCCGGTGCAGTCGGTGGATTTGATATTTTATCGACAGTTTCTTTGATGGGAAATGCCGTTACAGCCATTGAAAGTACAAAGGCGCCGAAGAGTCTGAATGGAGCACCTTATTTGGAAGGAAAAGAGTTGCCCTCAGATAGGCGGGTCATTGCCTTTGAAGGAAGTGCGGGAGATGCAATTGCAGGATTTCCAAAGAATACCAATGTTGCTGTAGCAACAGGTATCGCCGGTGGGGGTGTGGATACTGTAAGCGTACGTGTGGTGAGTGATCCGACAGCTCAAGGGAACACCCATCGCATCACGATAGAAAATGACAGCGCAAGGGCAGTCGTAGAGGTTACATCAAAACCTGATTTCAAAAATCCGAAATCCAGTGTTACTGCAGCTTGGAGTGTGGCAGGATTGTTGAAAAACTTGGTGAATCCGATTCAGTTATTTTAATAAAGAGAAGATAGTATAACAAGAGTCATTCCTTTTTGTAAAATGGATAGGTTGATATCGTTAACGATTTCATTTGTTGTTTGTTATCATTTCAAGCTATGATTCAAGATTTTATGAAACATTCTATTCCGTTTGTGTCAAACAATTTGATACAAAAGAGAAAGATTTTTAAGGATAATTTCCGGTATGGAAATGAAGTTTTGGCATGAGCAATCACTTTTAAGGGTTGAGAAATAATGCGGAGGAATATTCTAAAAGGCAGTAGAAAATGAAAGATACAAATCATTGCAGAAGAAGCAGGGAAGGAAGCTGCTTCTTTTTTTATGACTCCATTCAGTTGAGCACACGAAATGTGCGAAACAACTCATTGATGAATGGAAATAGAGGAAAAAAACAAGGAAATTTAAGACAAAACATAATACTTTGATTTTATACGGATACTTCTTATAAAAATTGTAAAAAATCAAATAAAATGTTTGCGAAACGCTTTGAGATATCATAAGATAAGGATAATGAAGAAATGCGAATATTTTTTGTGTCTATCGAAAGTAGGGTACTTTAAGGATATAGAGAGGAGAATATTGTGGAGAATATTCGAATAGGACTTGATGTTGTTGTAATTGTTCTTTTTTTGTTCTATGCAATCGTTCAATTTGTCGGCAAGAACAAAGTGAAACAGAGCCAATCTGACATGGAAGACTTGTTAAAGGAAGGATTGTATCAGTTAGAGCGAAATCAGAATATCGTGGCAAGCAACATAGAAAGTAAAATGTATCAATCCATGACAGAGGCATCTCAGTTGCAACAAAATTATCTTTCTCAAATTTCGCATAGCAATCAAGAAACGGTCTATCAAATGATGGATCGTGTGGATACGAAGTTGGAGTTGGTGAGAACCACTTTAGATCAGAAGTTACATGATGTTGAAGTAAAGAATGAAGCAAATTTAGAGAAGATTCGAATGACAGTTGATGAAAAATTACATGAAACCTTAGAACAGAGACTCGGCAAATCTTTTCAGTTAGTGAGTGAACGATTGGAACAGGTGCAGACGCGGATCGTGGCGAAGCTATCGAGGACGTCGCTCTTCATCATGATCA
>ERZ773008.2897-NODE-2897-length-10855-cov-9.839352_pt1 | contig 10855 bp, 9 predicted proteins | sample MGYA00580664_ERZ773008 | MGnify/ENA primary metagenome ERZ773008 (study PRJEB29015, sample SAMEA2738016) | human oral metagenome | biome: human oral; feature: human-associated habitat; material: dental | place: China | collected 2048 ... | reverse complement strand
TGGAAAGCGTGTTGGGTGCAAGCCCTCGGGGGTTCGAATCCCCCATCCTCCGCCATGTCGATGAGCGGTGTGGCCTCGGCGGCGCCAGGGCCCTCGGGTCCTCCTGGGCGGAGTACGTCATCGGGATCGAGCGTCGATTGCCCCAGCAGTCGCAACTGCTCCGGACTGGGGAACCTCATCCGTCTCAGATCCCCGGCGTTCACCTGCGTGTGCCCCGAGAACACGCGGAAGTAGGCGTCCACTCGTCTGGAGTTGAGCCATGCCACCAGGCCAGCCGCCACGTCCATGTCCAAACCGCTCCCGGCCCGGTGGATGTAGTTGAGTTTGTTGTCGAAGGCGGGCGGCCGATCATCCGACCACAGGGCGGCCACAATCCGTCGTCTCTCCTCCTTCGCGGAGAATCGCTTGACCAGGACATAGGCGCCTGCGGGCACGAGCAGCCTGGAGGAACGCGCCGGATCCGCCTCGAACCACTGGGGCTTGCGAAGCGCACTACGCGGATGCGCGATCCTCGCGCCCACGATATTGGCCGGGTAAACCATCGGCGCGGTGCTCTCACCGGGAACGGCCCTGAGAAGGTCGCGGGACCGGAAGTCCACGACTCTCCCCGTGGAGACCGACAGCCCGAGGTCCGCCAGTGCGCACCGCGCCCGCTCCATCCATGACACCGCAACGCCGTCCTCATCGGAGGCGGGGACGAAGATGAAGTCACCCGTGACCACCTGAGAGTAAGGCACCGTTCGCGTCACGGGGGCCTCCCTCGATCGAGGAGGTCGTGAAGGCGATCCATGATGCACCGTTCGCGTCACGGGGGCCTCCCGGTGATCCACCGAAGAGGACAATCGGACCGTTGTCGGCGCCACCCCCCCGGGTTACCGAGACGATAATCGTCTCCTGGAGCACTCCCAGGTCCCCGAAGACCTCCGAGCGCGACCGGAACGTATGAATGGAGTCAATACCGAGCCGGGCGAGCAAGGCACGACGGAATTCCGAGAAATAGACCCCATTCATCCATGAACGGGGCGTGATCGAGACCTGCTGCCCGCCCTCGTCCAGGAGCAGGGATCCGAGTGCCATGAAACCCGCGAGATATTGGGCACCGCGATGCCCGCACCGCGCAGGGCGCGGTCAAGCGACGATCCCGAGCGAATCTTGCGGTACGGAGGATTCTGGATCACCAGGTCGAAGCGCTCATCCGTGCGCAGGGCCCAGTCCACGAAGTCCTCCTCGACCAGGCGGGTCCGCATCCCCACGTCCTCAAGGTCGGTCAGGGTCTCGGACAGGACACCGCGAAGCCTTTCATCGATCTCGACCGCGGTCACCGCGACCCCCAGTCCCGGCGCCTCGCGCCGCAGCCGGTCCACGACGGCGGCGGACAGGACGCCGGATCCGGCCCCGGGATCGAGGACGCGGAGCACGCCGTCCCGCGGTAGACGGGGCAGACGGGCCATGAGCCCGGCGACTGCCACCGGCACTGCCGGTACCGCCACCGGCACCACCGCGGCCGCCATCGTCGGGCCCGCGCCGGCGTACCCGACCTGACGACAAGGAGCACTGCGGTAGTGACATTGCGCTCGTCGAGACGCGCCCGCCCCGGCCGCGACCGGAGCGGCACGGCGGCTAGCATGGGTGCGTGATCTTCAAGGCAGTCCGCGAGCGAGCGCCCTACCCCGAGCATGAGCTCGTGGGGCAGCGCAACTGGACCGAGATCGCTCCGCGCCAGGTCCGCCTCGACCAGCTCACGACGACCCGGGCCACGCTGGACCTGCGCAATCTCCTCGACGACGACTCGACCTTCTACGGCGATCTGTTCGCCCATGTCGTCTCCTGGCACGGCGAGTTCTTTCTCGAAACGGGCCTGCACCGGGCACTGCGCGCCGCTCTCCAGGGACGAACCGCGATCCACGCCCGGGTCCTCGAGGTCGATGACGTCGGCCGCCCGACGTCCCCTCCCCCGCCTCCGAGGGTCTGACACCAGACACCCGGAGCCGACTCGTCCACTACTCTGGAGCGCGTGAGCAGCACCGCAGACCCCCGCGCCGAGTACCGCCGTCGTCTCAAGCACCGTCAGACCACCGTTATCGGCGGAATGGCAACGTTCCTGGCACTCCTGGTGATCATCTGCCTCCTGGTGTGGTCCGACGTCCTCCCGGTCCCCTACGACCCCGATTTCTCCTCCGACAAGGACGACAGGGAGAAGGTCGTGCAGCCCTGCCCCTTGTCGGAGGCAAAGACGACGGACGTGTCCACCATCCCCGTCAACGTCTACAACGGCTCCGACCAGACCGGACTGGCCACCGGGGTCGCCGACCTCCTGAGCGACTCGGGTCTTACCGTGGCCAACACCACCGACTGGCCCAAGGGCGAGTACGAAGGCGAGATCGAGCTGACCACGTCCCAGGCGGGACTGGCCAACGCCTACACCCTGGCCAGGGTCTTCACCGGTACGGTCGTCGTCCAGATCGACGAGACGCAGGACGCGAGCGACCCGACTGTGAGCGTCGTGCTCGGGAATGACTTCAAGAACGAGATGCTCTCCGCGGCGGAGGTCGCGCAGATCAAGGCCGGGGAGCCCCTCACCGCCCCGTCTCCCTGCGCGCCCGTGTCCGCCGCCCCCTCGGCCTCGGCCACTGACGCGGGCTGAGGCCGAGGCCGCGAGCGAGCCGAGCGACAGGTCGAGGGGGACGACGCCGCGGCATCATCGCTCTCGGCCGGGCGCGGCGGGACCGGGGTCGGGGGTGGCCGGGGGTCAGGACTCGCGCAGGGCGTCGGGCACAGAGTCCTGCTCGGCGTCCCGCCCCGAGTCCTGCTCGGCGTCTCCTGCGTCCCGCCCGGTGCCGCGCGCGGAATGACGCCTGGAGTAGGCCGGGCCCTCCAGCTCGGTGCCGGCGGGGGCCGAGGCCGGGGACGCCTGCTCCAGGTTGGTGCCGCGCGCCTTCGAGACCCATCGCATGGTGTGGTGGATCGCGATCGCGGCGACGGATCCCAGGGCGATGCCCGAGAAGGTCATCTCGCCCCAGTGCCAGGTGTAGTCGGCGATGGCGACCACCATGGCCACGGCCGCGGTGTTGAGGTTGACGGGGTCGGAGAAGTCCACGCGGTTCTGCACCCAGATGCGCACGCCGAGCATGCCGATCATGCCGTAGAGGATCGTGGCCGCGCCCCCGAGCACGCCGGCGGGGATGGTGGCGATGATCTGTCCGAACTTCGGCAGCAGGGAGAGCCCCAGCGCGGAGAGCGCGGCGACGACGTAGGCGGCCGTGGAGTAGACGCGGGTGGCGGCCATGACGCCGATGTTCTCGGCGTAGGTGGTCGTTCCCGATCCCCCGCCCGAGCCGGCGAGCATGGTGGACACCCCGTCGGCCAGCAGGGCGCGGCCGGTGACGTCGTCGAGGTTCTCCCCGGTCATCGCGGACACGGACTTGACGTGCCCGATGTTCTCGGCCACCAGCACGAGCACGACCGGAACGAACAGGCCCAGCAGAGTCGCGTCGAAGGCGGGGGCGCGGAAGGCCGGCGCCCCCACCCAGCCGGCGTGCGAGATCGCGGAGAAGTCGACCTCTCCGCGCGCGCAGGCGGTGACGTAGCCGATGAGCACGCCGATGAGGATGGCCAGACGCCCGATGATGCCCTTGAACAGGACGGTGATCAGCAGGATCGAGATGATCGTGACCAGCGCGGTCACGGGCGCGGACTTGACGTTGTTCCAGGCGCTGGGCGCCAGGTTGAAGCCGATGAGCGACACGATCGCGCCGGTGACGATCGGCGGCATGAGCCGGTCGATCCAGCCGGCGCCGGCGACATGGACGACGACGCCCACCAGCGTCAGCGTCGCGCCGGCAGCGACGACGCCGCCCTGGGCCAGGGCCGCCCTGTGGGCGTCGATCGGGCCCCCGCCCCCCGCCACGTAGCCGGTCACCGCCCCGATCGGGGCGATGAGCGCGAAGGAGCTCCCCAGGTAGCTGGGCAGGCGCCCGGAGGTGATCCCCAGGAACAGGAGTGTGCCGACGCCGGTGAAGAACAGCGTCGTGGACGGGTCGAAGCCGGTGAGCAACGGCACGAGGAAGGTCGCTCCGAACATGGCGACGACGTGCTGGACGCCGATGCCTATCGTGCGCGGCCAGGTCAGCCGCTCGCCCGGGGCGACGACCTCGCCCGGGGCGATCGAGCGGCCATCTCCGTGAAGGCGCCAGAGTCGGGAGGGGCCTGAGGGGAATGCGGGCACTATGGGCTCCTGTCGCGGGAGGAAGACGGGGCGGCGGGGCCGAACCGCGGAGGAGCGGCATCGCGCGCGACAGGGACTGACGACGCCGGCGGCGTCGAGCCCGTGAACCTGACAGTGCCCTGCCAGGCCTCCAGCATAGACGGCGCCCGCGGGGATGTCGCATCGTCCCCCGGGCGGCGCGGGAGGCGATCCGGGGCGGCGGTCCCGGGCGGCGGGCTCTCATGTTCTCGGCGTCGTGCCTCGTCCGAGCGGATGAGGCACGACGCCGAGTCCGAGGGCATGATGGCCCCATGAGCCAGGAGCAGCCCGTCGACCCGACACGGATCGTGCCGGAGGGCTTCGTCTTCCCCGGGACCGAGGTCCTCGATCCCCGAGAGGTCTTCGCCGGCCCCGGCTATCAGGCCCCGCAGCAGCGAACCGACCCGGTGGCCGTCATCGCCCTCGTCATGACCGTGTTCACCCTGTTCCCGGGTTTCGGCGCGCTCGCGGCGCTGACCGGCTGGTGGGCGCTGCGCCGGCTGCGGGGGAGCTACGCCACCGGGCACGCTCAGGCGTGGCTGGGAGTCATCGCCGGCTCGGCGACGACCGCGGGGTGGCTGTGGCTGTGGTGGGCGTCCACCTGAGCGCGGGCGCGGGGTCCGGGGCGACGACGGCCGTCCCGCGGACGACGACCGTCCTCCCCTCCCTCCCCCCGGGAGCGAGCAGGGGATCCGTGAGATGTTTCTGAGACATGACCATCGAACCCCATAGGCTGGTGAGATGAAGCCCTTCATCATGGTGTCGACGCGCCCCGAATTCGAGGCTGCGCAGAACGAGTACGAGTCCTTCCTGTCCCAAAGCGGCCTGCGCCGCGAGGACCTTCACCACGTGCTCCTGGAGGAGATCGACTTCCTCGATGCCTTCACGGCCGGCGACGTCTCCGGCGTCCTCGTCGGGGGAAGCCCCTACGATCTCTCCACGCCGGAGGGCTCCAAAACCCGTTCCCAGTTGCGCGTCGAGGAGCAGGTGCGCGAGCTGCTGGCGGTGGCGCTCAAGGAGGGCGTGCCGGTGCTCGCCACCGGCTTCGGCCTGGAGGTCCTGGCCGGCTACCTCGGCACCCCGACCTCCCGGGAGTTCGGCGAGGAACTGGGCGCCACGGAGATCTTCGTGACCGCGGAGGGGCGCGAGGACCCGCTCCTGGCCGGTCTACCGCAGGCCTTCACGGCGCTGGTCGGCCACCACGAGGGCGTCGGCGACGTCCCGGCCCATGCGACGCTGCTGGCGTCCTCGCCCGACTGCCCCGTCCAGATGATCCGCGTGGGCGCCGCCGTGTACGGCTCCCAGTTCAATCCCGAGCTCGACGCGGAGCGCTTCGCCCAGCGGGTGTCGGCCTACGCCGACGCGGGCTACGGGGACCCCGGTCTGGTGGAGACCATTGTGTCCGAGGCGCGCAGCACGTCGGAGCACGTGGCCGGCCGGGTGATCCGCAACTTCGCGGCCCACTTCTCGCGCGACTGAGCGCGGACGGCGAGCGCGTAGAGTAAGCGCAACGAGGTGCGGGCGGGGCCGCCGGTGCCAGCGGGTGCAGCCATGCGTCGAGTCGGACGCCCGGCTTCTCGCGTTCCGGGGTGCGGTCGGGGTCATGCGGGACGATGCGCGTGTCCGAGCGGAAGGCCGGCGATTCTGCCGATTCTGTTGGCTCTGGACCGTCGGGGTGCACGGAGAGCGGGCGGCTACCCGCTTCACGCGCTGGTCGACTCCTCGTGATGTCGGAGTGCGCACGGCCGGCGATGGGCCTGCCATCCGTCACCTTGAAGCCGTGCGTGCTGCCGGGATGCGTGGGGCGGGCGAGGTGGTCCGGTGCGTCCGGGTCGCGCGAGTCGTGCGCTGGAGAGTTTCTCGTCTGGAGCCGTGTTCGCCGGTGCTCGGGATCGCGCGGTCGTACATCCCGGCACGCGGTCGTACACCCCAGCGCACGGTCGTACCCTCCTGCGTCAAGTCGTACGTTAGGGAGGGTCTAAGGTACGACCGCGCGGGTTCGCGTACGACCGCGCGCCCCCGCGTACGACCGCGCGAGGCTCCCGCACCACCTTCCTGCAACTCGGGCACCGTGTCCGCATCGTCCCAGTCCCGCACGCGTCGGACCCCGCCGGGGCGTAGTTGGTGACGGCCTCGATACCGCATTCCCGCACGCCTCGGAAGACCCGGCTGCCGCGCCTCCAGCACCCCGACGCACGAAGAGCCGCTTTCAGCGCGAGACTGGCATTTCGGCGCGAGTCCGACGACGGCGTCGTCGGACTCGCGCAAGGATGCCCGACTCGCGGCTCCGGCAGCCGAATGCGACGTCGTCGAACCGAACTCACCGCGGAACCGGACCGATCTCGAGCCGGAACTCGACCGATCTCGATGCGAAGGGGGTGGCCGACGCCGGGGCGCGCGGTGTAGACCAGACATCATGAGCGATCTGACCAGTGCTGTGGACGCCATCGCCGCTCTCATGAGAGGACGGCGCACTCTCGCGGTGACCGGGGCGGGGATCTCCACCGACGCCGGGATCCCCGACTACCGGGGCGTGGGCACGACGCCGGTCGAACCGGTGGATTATGAGCAGTTCGTCACCGATCCGGTGTGGTACCGGTGGGTGTGGGCCCGCAACCACGCCACATGGCGGCTGCTCGACCCGCTGACGCCGACGCCGGGACACACCGCCCTGGCCCGGATGGAGACGGCGGGGCTGGTCACGGGCGTGGCCACTCAGAACGTGGACCGGTTGCACTCCCGAGCCGGTCAGCGCATCGTGTGGGAGCTGCACGGCGCCTACGACCGGGTCGTGTGCCTGACATGCGGGCGCGTCATCCCCCGAGCCGAACTGGACGGACGGCTGACGGCGCTCAATCCGGACTATCCGCGGGAGACCGACCCGGCGCGCATCGCGATCACCCCCGAGGCCGACCGCTCCGCGGCGGAGGCCTGCGATTTCACGACGGTGGCGTGCGAGGTGTGCGGCGGCCTGCTCAAGCCCGATATCGTCTTCTTCGGCGAGGGGCTGCCGGCCGCCATGGACGAGGCGATGGATGCGGCGAGCCGCTGCGACACGGTGCTGGTCGCCGGCACGAGCCTGGCAGTACTCACCGGGCTGTGGATCGTGCGTCAGGCCTTGGCCAACGGTGCCGAGCTCGTCGTCATCAACCGCGGGCCGACCGCCGTCGACGACCTGGCCGGCGTCCGCGTGCAGGACGGGACGAGCGAGGTGCTCACCCCGCTCGCGGAGGCGCTGAAGGCCTGACTGCCCCGCGCGTCTCGAGACCCGGGCCCCTCTGCGCGCCCCCACGCGCGGAGACCCCGGGCCGGCCTGATCGGCTCCGACGCGGGCACGAGCGGCGCGCCCCCACGCGCGGAGACCCGGACATCCGAGTGCGCCCCGTCCTCCTCCCCTCCTGCGGACGCGCGCCCTCCCGGCTCCAGCCCGCCACCGAGCAGACCTCACCCGAAAATCCGCCCCTTGTCCTTTTTCGACGCCTTCGCGCAACGCCCGGGCGTACCCGCCCGCGATCTCGGCCCTGGCCTGCATCGATAACCCACTTCCCATGCCCACCACGGTCCACGCACGTCGCGGGCAGTCCTACCTGAGGCACCGAACCCACTACGCGGGCATCCCCGATGAGTCCCGTCGGTCAGTGAACAGGGCGGAGCGGTGCCGGCCATAATGGTGGGAAGCCACCCGGCTGCTACCGGATGACTCCCCTGGCAGGGGGGGCGGCTCAGCCGAACCACTTGCTAGGGCATCCACAAGGACACCGACGGCCCGGACAAGGCGAGCGGTAGAGTTCAGTAGTTCGCTCACCTCCCGGGCCGTTCCCTTGCCCTTGCGGACTTTCGCGTGCCGACTTTTCGGCTTGGACACGGCCCTCACCTCCTTCCCAGCTCCTCTTCCTCCCCGGCAAGGACACATGAACGTTCCGGGGGAAGGCACCGAAGGAAGGCGGGCTCCATCATGCCAGCCCGCACTGACAGCCTGCGCTTGGTTCCACTGCGGTTGTGGGCTCGCGATGGCTGGACATTCCCCTGGGTCTCAAGAGTGCGACTCACGCAGCCGCCGGCGCCGCCCGCGCCGAGCACAGCACCACCCCTGGGCGAGGTCAGGGCCGACCTCGGGACGGACGTCGCGGGCAGTCCTACGCGAGGCATCGAGCCTTCTTCGCAGGCGTCCTTGATGAGTCTCGTCGCACCCTGGACGGAGAACACGCCATACCCCACCATGGGGGTCATGACCTCCCCGGGCCGCCCCTCTCCGACGACGTCATCGAACGCCTCCGACGCGTCCTACGGCGTCCCGCCGCCGGCCGCCTCCGGCCCACCGCCGCCGTACGGGGCTCCCCCGACGCCCTACGGCGCCCCTCGGACGCCCCGGGCGGCACCACGGCGGAGCGGCGCGGAGGTCGCCCATCTCATCCTGGTCATCCTCGCCCTGGTCGTTGATCTGGCGGCGTCCCTGCTCGACGTCGTCACCTCCTTCACCGAAGGGGCCTCCGGCCCGGTCCCGCACATCCTCTCCTCGCTGCTCTTCAACGCCCCCCTGTGGCTGATCCTGGGCGCCCTCCTGCAGAGCCTGAGACGGCGCCCCTCCGCCTTCACGACCGCGGCCTGCGTCGCCGTGCTCATCAATCTCACCGCGAGTGCGTCGGTGTTCAGGCCCCTCCTCGAGGTGGGACTCATCCTCGTACTCCTCATCATCCTGATACTCGGGGTGGCGGCGACGCTGAGCATCGCGTCCAATCGTCGTCTGGACGGGCGCCCCGCAGGGGTGACCCTGGCCGCTGGAGCGGCGCTCGGGATCCTCGCGCGGTTCCTCATGAGCCTCGTCTACCTCGCCGTCGCCATGACGACGCCGTACGCCGGTACGAATTTCTTCATCGGCCCGGAGATCGGTCCGTGGATGGCTCTCTGGCCGAAGGGAGTGGATCTTCCCCCGAATGCGGCCTGGGCCCTGGCCATCGCATCGGCGCTCGCCGCCGCCGTCGCCCTGTCCGTCCTGCCGCGGTCCCGGGGCACGAGAGCATGGGCGTGCCTGAGTCTGGGCGCCCTCGTCTCGACCGCGCTGCTCGTCACCCTGGGAGCCGTACCGCTCTCCCCGGACTTCCCGGACTATCTACCATTCTGGAACTTCGAACTGCGCACCGGCGTCGCCGCGATCCTCGTCGGAGGCCCACTGCTCGCAGCCGTATCACTGGCCTTCCTGCCGTCATGCCGACGCTGGTTCCTGCGCGACCCGCTCGGTCCCGCTCCCACACGCACCGAGCAGGATCGGTCCACGCAATTCGGTGGGAGCGGCGGCCCCACCCCCGCCGGCACCGGGCAGGGGCCCGATCACGACGTCGCACAACCGGGACCGGGAGCCTTCCCGAGCTGAGGGGGAGGATGCGCCGACGGCCGCGTCCCGCTCGCGCCGCCGGCCGACTTTCCCCGGCCAGGACTGGAGAACGCTCCGGGGACTTCTCCCCCTCGACGCCCGGCGCCCCGCCTCTCACGATGGTCTTATGGCCTTCTCCTCCTGGACGCCGTCACCGGGCATCCTGTCCGGCATCGAGCCCCGCCCGAGCCCGCCGTCACGCGGATCCCCCTACCGCGGCCCCCACCACCGGCCGCGCAACGGCGTCGAGAACGCCCATCTCCTCCTCGCCCTGGCGGCCGCCGCCGCCCTGGCACTGGCGGCGGTGAAGGACCAGATCAACCTGAGCACGTATGGGCTCTCGGATCTGTCGCCGCTGACACTGGCCATCGCCGTGCTCAACAGCCCGGCCTGGCTCGTCGTGGCGGCCGCGGTGCAGAACCTCCGCCGCAAGCCATCGGTCATGACGGCCGCCGCCCTCGTGCAGAGTGGGCTGAACATCGCCCTGCCCATGTCCCTGAACGGACTCATACCCGCGAGCGCCCCGCTCATCGCCCTTCTGGTCCCGGCCGTCGCAACGGCCCTGGACATCTCCCGCAACCGGTCGTTGGACGGCCGGCCGATGGTGCTCACGCTCAGCGCCGGTTTCGTCACCGCCGTGGTCATCAGAGTCACCGTCGCTCTGGCCAGTGCGATTCTCGTGAAGTTCTCGGTGGCAGGCGGTTACAGGGTGGGTCCATGGCTGATGATGATCACCGTATCCAGGGTCCCGGAGACGAAGGTGCACCTCTTCTTCACCGGATTCGCCGTGCTGGGCTCCGCCATCGCGCTCAGCGGCCTGGTGCGGCCAGCCGCCAGAGGAGCACGGACCCGGTTCTCGGCGGGATCCATCACGGCGGCGCTCATGCTCAATGCCCTCGGTGCCCTGCCCACCATTGCGCCGACCCTCGACTCGAGCCTCTCCCGGCTTCGGCTGCCGCTCACGCTCGGGCTCATCGGCGGACCGCTCCTCGCCGTATCCTGCTGGACCGCGTGGTCCCCGGAGACCCGTCTGTGGTTCCTGCGGAAGAGTGCCCCGACGACGATCACCGCCGGTGGCACGGGCCCCGTCCTCCCCTCCCCCTCGCAACCCGGCACCCATCCCGTCCACTCCGAGCAGGATCGGTCCACGCAGTTCGGCGGGAGCGGCGGCCCCACCCCCGCCGGCACCGGGCAGGGGCCATGAGCATCACCTGTTTCACCGCACCCTCAAGCCCTCCCCG
>ERZ773008.2896-NODE-2896-length-10859-cov-2.297575_pt1 | contig 10859 bp, 10 predicted proteins | sample MGYA00580664_ERZ773008 | MGnify/ENA primary metagenome ERZ773008 (study PRJEB29015, sample SAMEA2738016) | human oral metagenome | biome: human oral; feature: human-associated habitat; material: dental | place: China | collected 2048 ... | reverse complement strand
CGTGACGATGGATATCACGATGCCCGAGATGGACGGCATCAGTGCGGTCAAGGAAATCAAGAAGGTCGATCCGAACGCGAAGGTCGTCATGTGCAGCGCCATGGGGCAGCAGGCGATGGTCATCGAGGCGATCCAAGCGGGCGCGCGCGACTTCATCGTCAAGCCGTTCCAAGCGGATCGCGTCCTTGAGGCCGTGCGCAAAGCGCTTGGCTGATGTTGGGAAGAAAGGGCGCTGCCCTTTGCCTCCTCGTCTGGGCGTCCTTGACGCTTCTTCTTCCGTCCGTTGGCTTGGCTGCGGACGGAGGGGGATACCTTGCCGGTTATGAGAACCAAGATCCGATGCCGAATGGTACGCCTGGCGTTTCCTGGTGGTCGACCATCGCCTATGTCGCGAGTCTTGTCGTCGTCTTCCTCTTCGTGGCAGGCCTTGCCTATTACGCTTCAAAGATCTTGGGCGGGCGTTTCGGCCGTGCCGTATCGGGCGGCGGGCGCGTGCTGGAGAACCTGCCGCTTGGCCCAGGCCGTTCGGCGTGCATCGTCGAATTGGCGGGAAGGCTTCTGATTCTCGGCGTGACGGAGCACTCCATCACGCTCCTTGGGGAAATCGAGGATCCGGAAGCGGAGCAGATATTGAAGAGGAATCTGGAGGAACGCTCTCAGGACTCGTTTCCTGGCATGAGCGGATTCGAGAGCCAGATCGGCTCGCTCGATCAGCTCGCGAAGAGGATTCCGACGATATTCAAGAATGATGCATTTCGGAAGTAGAGGGGTTGTGAAGCGTTGATGGAGAAGCGGCCGATTTTGCTGGGAAGCCTCCTTTTCTTTTCTTTGCTGCTCATCGCGCAGGAAACTCTTGCGGCGCCGCTGGTTCCGAATCTCAGCGTCAATGTCGGCGAGGCGACGAATCCGCAGGATGTTGCGACATCGCTTCAAGTGCTGGCTCTCCTGACGATCCTATCGCTCGTGCCGTCGATCTTGATCATGACGACGTCGTTCGTGCGCATCGTTGTCGTCATCGGCTTTTTGCGAAATGCCATGTCGACGCAGAACGTGCCGCCAAACCAAGTGGTGCTGGCGCTTTCCCTCTTCTTGACGTTCTATATCATGCAGCCGTATTGGAGCGAGGCGAACCAGCAGGGAATCCAGCCGTACCTCGCGGGGCAGATCACGCAGGAGCAGGCGATTGACAACACGCTCGCGCCTTTACGCGAGTTCATGTTCCGCCAGACGCGTGAGTCGGATCTTGCGCTCTTTGTCAATCTTTCCGATGCCGAGAGGCCCGAGTCGCAGGCGGACGTCTCCACGGCGACCTTGATACCGGCGTTCGTCATCAGCGAGCTTAAGACGGCGTTCCAGATCGGCTTCATGATCTACATTCCGTTCATCGTCATTGATATGATCGTGGCGAGCACGCTGATGTCGATGGGCATGATGATGCTGCCGCCGGTCATGATCTCCCTGCCGTTCAAGATACTGCTCTTCGTCATGGTCGATGGCTGGCATCTTCTGATCAAGTCGCTCATCGTGAGCTTTAAGTAGGAGGGAAGCGGATGTCCGGCGATCTCGTCATACAGATCGGGCAGAACGCCCTTTGGATCGTGCTCTTGGTGTCCGCGCCGATGCTCGGCCTCGGCTTGGCCGTCGGCCTCCTCGTGAGCGTCTTTCAGGCGACCACATCCATTCAGGAAGCCACGCTTGCCTTCATTCCGAAGATCATCGCGGTCTTTGTCGCCATCTTGATCTTCGGCCCGTGGATGCTCAGCATCCTCGTGGAATATTTCACGAACGTCTTCGTGAATTTGCCGCTCTATATCGGATAGCGAGGAGAGATGCGCCGTGGATTTCTACACCTTGCTCCAAGGGCATGCGGCAGTCTATCTGCTCCTTTTGACGCGCGTTACGGGGCTTTTCGTCATCGCGCCTTTTTTCGGCAGCTTGAACATTCCTGTCCGCATCCGCGTGGGGGTTGCCGTTGCGTTTTCCTTCGTGCTGTTCCCCGTTGTGGACGGCTACGGCCCTGTGACAGCGCCGGACAATGTCCTCCTCTATGCAGCGGCAGCGGCAGGAGAGCTTTTTGGCTGATCGGCTTCGTGGCATACGCGACGTTTTCGGCCATTCATTTCGCCGGCAAGGTCATGGATATGCAGGTTGGATTCGCTATGGTCAATGTGATGGACCCGACTTCCGGTCAGCAAATTCCGCTTATCGGAAGTTTTCTTTATAATTTGGCGATCATCGTCTTCCTTGTCGTCAATGGACATCACATGCTCATTGCGGCGCTCTTCGAAAGCTTTCGGAACGTGCCGCTCCTGGGCGTTTCGCCCGCTCCGACACTCGCGGGATTCGGCGTCAATCTCGTCAACGGCGTCTTCGTGACGGGCATGAAGCTGGCGATGCCCGTGACGTTCTCCATTCTGCTGACGAACGTCGGTCTCGGCATTTTGGCGCGCACGATGCCGCAGCTCAATATCTTCGTCGTCGGTTTGCCGCTTCAAATTGTCATCGGCATGTTCGTCCTTTCGATCCTCATGCCGTTCTACGTCTTGTTTCTGGATGTGTTGTTCAATGAAACGTATGCACAGATCGCTGCAGCCCTCCATGCAATACGATAAGGAGCCGCTTGCGTTCGTCTTCGACCTCCAGCTCTTTGCGGGAGAGAAGACGGAAGAACCGACGGCAAAGCGACGCAGCGATGCGCGTCAAAAGGGGCAGGTCGCGAGGAGTCAGGAACTCAGCGGCGCTTTCGTGCTGCTGGCGGGCTTCTTCGTGATGCGTGCGCTCGGCAGTACGATCCTCTCGGAGATTGAGACGTACACGGTTCATATCTACGCGAACATGAATCAGACGATTGATGCGGAAACGGTCATGCACCTCATCATCGACGGCATGATCGTTCTGGCGAAGACGGCGTTCCCCGTGATGATCGCCATCCTTATCATGGGGCTTGCTGTCAATTTCTATCAAGTAGGCTTCATGTTCACGACGGAGCCGCTCTCTTTCAAACTCGACAAGCTCAATCCCATCACGGGCTTCGGACGCATCTTTTCCAAGCGTTCCGTCGTGGAGCTTTTGAAATCGCTCTTGAAGATCGCGATCATCGGTGCATTTCTCTATATATATCTGTCAGGAGAGATCATGCACATGCCGGAGTTCATCTATCTCGATCTCAAGAGCAGCATGGCGCGCATGGGCGACATCATCTTTTCGCTCGTGTTCCAGATCATCATCGTCTACTTCATCATGGCGGCAGCGGATTTCGCCTATCAGAAATGGCAGACGACGCAAGATCTCAAGATGAGCAAGCAGGACGTCAAGGAGGAGTTCAAGCAGACGGAAGGCGATCCGCAGATCAAGGGAAAGATTCGCCAGAAGCAGCAGCAGATGGCGATGAACCGCATGATGAAGGAAGTGCCGGAAGCCGACGTCATCGTGACGAACCCGACGCATTACGCCGTCGCCTTGAAGTACAAGACGGGCATGAAGGCGCCGGAAGTCGTTGCCAAGGGGCAGGATATCGTCGCTCAGAAGATCAAGGATATCGCGAGAGAGCACCGCGTGACGATCGTGGAGAACAAGCCCCTGGCGCGGGCGCTCTATGCGGCGGTGGACGTCGGAGGCATTGTGCCGCCCGAACTTTACCAGGCGGTCGCCGAGGTGCTCGCGTACGTCTACCGCTTGAAGAAGAAAAAGTTTGCTTGATGATAAGTTTCGACGAAGTTTCCCGGGGATAGAGGAGCAAGAACAGCATGGCGACAGAAAATCCAACGCTTTCCAATGGCTTCATAACGAAATACAGCGACATCTTCATAGCTGTGGCAATCGTCACGATCGTCATCATGATGATCATCCCGCTGCCCACGGCTCTTCTTGATTTGTTGATCTGCGTGAACATCACGCTCGCGCTCGTCATCGTCATGGTGACGATCTACAATGTGGAAGCCTTGGATTTTTCCGTATTCCCGTCGCTGCTCCTCGTGACGACGCTCTTTCGGCTCGCGCTCAACATATCGGCGACGAGGCTGATCTTGCTGAACGGCTATGCGGGCGACGTCATCATGGCGTTCGGCAACTTCGTCGTCGGCGGCAGTCCGCTCGTCGGCTTCATCATTTTCGTCATCCTCGTCATCATCCAGTTCATCGTCATCACGAAGGGCGCGGAGCGCGTCGCGGAAGTGTCGGCGCGCTTCACGCTCGACGCGATGCCGGGCAAGCAGATGGCGATCGACGCCGACTTGAACCAGGGCGCCATCACGGACGCCGAGGCGAGCAAGCGGCGCCTGAAGATCCAGCAGGAAGCTGACTTCTACGGCGCGATGGACGGCGCCTCGAAGTTCGTCAAGGGCGACGCCATCGCCGCTATCGTCATCATCATTATCAACATCACGGGCGGCTTCGTCATCGGCATGCTGACTCGCAACATGACGGCGCTGCAGGCTCTGCAGAGCTATACGCTGCTGACGGTCGGCGAGGGTCTCGTCAGTCAGATTCCGGCGCTGATGATCTCGACGGCGACGGGCATCCTCGTCACGCGCTCGGCGTCCTCGAAGGGGAATCTCGGACTCGATGTGGCACTGCAGCTTTTCAATCGCAGCCGCATCTTCTACATCGTCAGCGGCGTTCTGCTGTTCCTCGCCATCGTTCCCGGCATGCCGGGCGCTCCTCTCGGTGCGCTTTCCGTCCTGTGCTTCATCGCGGCGCGTCGCCTCAAAGGCTCGGAGAAGGCGGTCGAGGAAGTTCCTGAGCAGAAGAAGGCGGAAAAGGCGAAGGCGGACGCCACGAAGCCCGAGAACATCGTCAACTTGCTGCAGGTCGACCCGATGGAGCTTGAGATCGGCTACAGCCTCATACCGCTCGTCGATACGGGGCAGGGCGGCGACCTTCTGGAGCGCATCGTCATGATCCGACGGCAGTGCGCGTTGGAGCTCGGTCTCGTCGTGCCGACGATTCGCATACGCGACAACATACAGATCAAGCCAAACAACTACATCATCAAGCTCAAGGGCATCGAGACGGCGCGCGGCGAGCTCATGCTCGATCACTACCTCGCGATGAATTCGGGCACGGTGTTCGAGGAGGTGCCGGGCATCGAGACGACGGAACCGGCCTTCGGACTCCCCGCGCTGTGGATCGCCGAAGATCAGCGCGAGCAGGCGGAGCTCAACGGCTACACGGTCGTCGACGCCGTATCCGTGCTCGCGACGCATCTGACGGAAGTCATCAAGATGCATGCGGCAGAGATCCTCGGACGTCAGGAGACGCAGAACCTCCTCGACAATCTGAAGAAGACGAATCCGGCTCTCGTCGACGAGGTCGTTCCCGAGGTTCTCGTCGTCGGCGAGGTGCAGAAAGTCCTCGCAAACCTCTTGGCGGAGCGCGTCTCCATACGCGACATGGAAACGATTCTCGAAGTGCTCTCCGACTACGGGCGCGCGACGAAGGACACGGACATCCTCACCGAGTATGTGCGCCATGCGCTTGCGCGGCAGATCTCGCAGCAGTACGTGCAGAACAATGTGCTGCCGTGCATCACGCTCGATCCGGCCTTGGAGAACAAGATTGCAGGCGCGGTGCAGCGAACGGAGCATGGCTCCTATGTCAGCCTCGATCCCGATACGATGCAGCGGCTTCTGGCTTCGCTCAACGCGGAGCTGCCGAAGCTCACGAACATGGGCTACGAACCGATCGTGCTCACAAGCCCCGCTGTGCGCACTTACTTCCGGCAGCTCGTCGAGCGCTCCGTGCAGGGACTCGTCGTGCTCTCACATGCGGAGATCGAGCAGACGGTCGAACTTCAGATTCTTGGGACGGTGAGAATTTAATTGCGCATCAAGGTGTTCCAGGCCGCCACGATGAAGGAGGCCATGGCTCAGGTGAAAGACGAGCTTGGCGACGACGCGGTGATCCTGCATACGAAAAAAATAAAGAAGGGCGGCATCCTTGGCTATGGCGCAAAAGAGATCTTTGAGGTGACGGCGGCTCTCGACGAGGTGACGCGCCGCCCGCCCAAGAAGCGCGCCGAACGTCTGCCGACGCTCGCCGAACTGCAGGCGGAGGAAGCGGGAGGAGGGCAGAAGCCGAAAAGCTCAGTGCCGCTGCCGCAAGGTCATGCATCTCCGATGCCGGCAGCGCCGTCCGCCCCTCCCGTCCGGCAGACCCCGGAGCAGCGGACGGCTGTCCCGCTTCCGGCAAGCCGCCCGGTTGCTGCTGCGCCGCAGTCGCTGCAGCCGGCTTCGTTGCCGCAGCAGCAGCGGCTCTCACAGAGTGCGGCAAGGAGCTACCGGACAGCGGGCACGGAAGCGGCGGTCGCTGCGGCCGAGCGCCAGGCGCATGCGCCTGCACCCGCCTCGTCCGCTGCTGTCTCGGCTGAATCGTTCGTTCCGTCCTTTCCTCAGGGGAACGCGCAGGAGGATTCCTTTCAGCCGCTCGTGCCGTCTGCCGGAGAAGCTCCTCCGAAATTGCCTGCACGCAAAGCGCGGCGCAGGAAGCCCGCGGCGCCGAAGCGAAGAAAAGCGTGCGCGGCAGAGGCGAAAGGAGCTGCCGGAGAAGAGACGGCAAGAGCGGCGTCCGCCTCGCGCAGGGCGAAGCGCGAGGCGGACGAGGCGGCTGTCTCACCGCAGGAGAAACGGCAGAAGGCGGAGGCGCCGCCCGCCAAGAGCGAGGAAGAGCGCCAGCGCGAGACCATCGAGGAGCTGCAGAGCGAGCTTGCACAGATGAAGGCAATGCTCGTCCAAGTCGTCAGCAAGGAGAAGACGCCCGAGGACGAGATGTCCCTGCAGCAGGCGCTGAAGCAGCAGGAAGTCGAACCGGACATCATCGACGACGTCGTGCTGCAGCTTCCTGCCGAAGCCATTCTGGCGGACAAGGACACGCCGCTTGCCTTGGAGGGACTGACGAAGTACCTCGCCGATAACGTGCAGATGGCGGACGGCCTCGAACTCAAGAGCCGCAAGCGAAAGATCGCGGCTCTTTTGGGACCGACGGGCGTCGGCAAGACGACGACGCTCGCGAAGATTGCCGCGCAGTGCGTTTTGGAAAAGGGCGTAAGCACGGCATTCATCACAGCGGACACCTACCGCATATCGGCGGTCGAGCAGCTCAAGACGTATGCCGACATCCTCGGGCTTCCCATCGCCATCGTCTATACGCCCGACGAGCTGAAGGAAGCCATACAGAAGTTCCGCCAGAAGCAGCTGATCCTCATTGATACGGCGGGACGCAGCCAGCACAACCGCCGACAAATGGCGGAACTCAAGGAATTCCTTGCCGTCAACCAGAACATTGAGAAGTACCTCGTCCTTAGCGCCACGACGAAGAACGAGGATGCGAAAGACATCCTTGACAAGTTCTCCGGCTGCAAGCCCGACAAGGTGATCTTCACCAAGACGGATGAGACGAAGAGCCTCGGCATCATCTTGAACATCTTGCGCAGGAAGGAGATGCGGCTCTCCTATCTGACGAACGGACAGAGCGTTCCTGATGACATCGTGCCGGCAGAGGCCGGAAAGCTTGCGAAACTTTTTTTGAGGTAGATTATGCAGGATCAGGCAGCGAGCCTCCGAAAGCTCGTAGAAAACAAAAAGGACTCTGCCGCCAAGGAACTTGGCACAGACGCTGCCAAAGAGGCGGCTGCGCCGAGCACAGCGCGCCCTGTTCCGAAGGAGAGCGCACGCATCATCGCCGTCACGAGCGGCAAAGGCGGCGTCGGCAAATCGAACCTGACCGTGAACCTCGCACTCGCCTTTCTTGCCGAGGGCAAGAAAGCGCTCGTCATTGACGCCGATCTCGGTATGGCGAATGTTGACGTCCTGCTGGGAACATCTTCAAAGTACAATCTTCTGAATCTCTTGGATGAAGACGTCATGCTCGACGATGTGATCCTGAAAGGCCCCTACGGGCTTCGCTACATTTCGGGCGGCTCGGGCATGGAACAGGCAGGCGAATTCACGCCCGCCGAGCGGGATGTGCTCGAAGAAAAGCTCACGGGCTGCGGAGAACGGGCAGATGTCATCCTTATTGATACGGGCGCAGGCATCGGCAGGAACGTCCTCGATTTCATCCTGGCGGCGGACGAGGTGATCCTCGTGACAACGCCCGAGCCGACGGCCCTGACTGACGCTTACGCCGTCATGAAGGCGTACAGCATGTATGCGGCGAAGCCGAACATGCGCCTCGTCGTCAATCGCGTTTACGACGAGGCGGAAAGCCTCGAAGTGGCGGAAAAGCTCAAAAAGACGGCGGAGCGATTCCTGCACATGGAAATACAATCCCTCGGAGCGATCTATGAGGATCGAAACATGATCCAGGCCGTGCGCCGGCAGAAGCCGATTCTTGAGGCGTATCCCGATTCGCTTGCGGCAAAGTGCATCAAGGCGGTCGCGCGCGCAATCCTCTACGGGGAGAAGGTCTTTGTAAAGAAAGGTTGGAAATCATTCCTGCAATATTTTCTTGATTTTACGCGATGATGGGGAGGTGCTTTGCCATGGCCGGCGATTTGATGAATGCGGCAACGGTGTTGAAAATTGGGCAGAGGGTTGAGTTTTACCTGGAAGATGACGATATAAGATATACGAGCCGCATAGAGGACATCACTTCGGACAGATTGGTCGTCGCCATGCCCGTGGATGAGAAGCGCCGCCCCATCATACCGGCGGCGGGCGAGCAGCTCTACGGTCTCGCCGTAGGAGAAAAGTGTCGCTATCGCTTCTTTTCCGTATTCAAGGGCAAGGCGCGCGATCCGATTCCCGTCTGGATGATCACGAAGCCCGAAGTCGTCGAGCGTCATCAGAATCGCAGTTTCGTGCGCGCGGCGGTGCGCCTGCCGATCCAGGTGCGGATCATTGATACGGATGGGCGCGAGAGCGACCTCATGAAGCTTTACACCACGGACGTCAGCGGCGGCGGCGTTTCCTTCATCGTGCCGCGTCACGTCCGAATCAACAGCCGCGCGTCGATCGTGTTCACGAACTTTCCCAATATCGGCACGCTGTCCGTCATGGCTCGCGTCGTGCGTTCGCTGCCGCTTGAGCCGAGCGATCGCGGGTGGCAGCTCGGGGCGCACTTCCTCGAGCTTGACCGGGGAACGATGAACAAGATCGTCCACTTTGTCTTCTGCGAACTGCGCCGCCAGCTCACATTGCACCCGGACAGTCCCGGTCAGAAATGAAAGCAGGATTTTTGGCGGTGACGGCGAAGAAGAAGAATATTAAAGAATGATGCAAGTGATTCGCGATTCGCGTTCTGCCTGGCTGGCACCAAGGCTCTTGGCGAAGGTTGCGGAGCAAACTGACAGGCTGCTGTGCCTCTTGCGGAAACAATGCAAGGAGCAGGACGTCCGGAGGCGGCAGAAATCAAACAGGGGGATTTGAAATGGAAACAAATCAGTACATGGACATGTTTTTGGACGAGTCGCGCGAACATCTGCAGTCCTTGAACGATGGTCTGCTGAGCCTCGAAAATGACCCGAACGAGGTGTCCGTCGTCAACGAGATCTTTCGCAACGCGCACACGCTGAAGGGCATGTCGGCGACGATGGGGTTCAACAAGATCGCCGAGCTTACGCATGAGATGGAAGACGTGCTCGACCTCATCCGCAACAATCAGCTCAAGGTGACGGAAGACATCATTGAGACGATTTTCAAGTGCCTCGACTCCCTGCAGGAAATGATCGAAAACGTCGGCAACGGCGATCCCGAGGATCTCGTCGATGTCTCCGACCTCGTGAAGAAGCTCTCATCCATTTCCAAGGGCGAGCCGCAGCCGGCAGCCGATGCGGCCCCGGCTGCTGCAGAAGCGCCGGCAGCCGAGGCGGCGCCTGCATCCTCGCTCGATTATACCGAAGATGACAAGGATGCGATGCGTGCGGCGAAGCAGGGCGGCATGGTCGTCTTCCACATCCACATCCGCCTCGCCGACACTTGCCTCTTGAAGGCGGCGCGCACCTACATGGTCATGAACGCCCTCGACGAGATCGGCGACGTCATCAAGTCGGTTCCTTCGACAGAAGACTTGGAAGCGGAGAAATTCGACCACGATTTCGACCTCGTGCTCGTCACAACGGCCGATGCGCATGCAGTGTCCGATGCGCTCGCGCCCGTCTCCGAGTTGGAAGAGGTGAAGATCGAGGAGGTCGATCCCGACAATCTCGCCGCTCCTGCGCCTGCACCTGCTCCGGCAGCAGCGGCAGAGCCGCCGAAGGCTGCCGCTCCCGCCCCTGCAGCACCAGCTCCGGCGGCGAACCCCGCCGCAAAGCCGGCGGCGAAGCCCGCTGCGAAGGCTCCGGCGAAGCCGGGGGGCGGCACTGAGAAGAAGCATCACGCGAGCCAGTCCGTGCGCGTCGATATCGAGAAGCTCGACAACCTCATGAACCTTGTCGGCGAACTCGTCATCAACAAGGTGCGCCTCGAGCAGATCGGCACGACGAACCGCATGCCGGAACTGACGGAGACCTTGGAACAGATGGACCGCGTGACGACGGACTTGCAGAACGTCGTCATGAAGGTGCGCATGGTTCCCGTCAGCCAGGTGTTCAATCGCTTCCCGCGCATGGTGCGCGACATCGCGAAGGAACTGAACAAGGACATCAACCTCACGGTTGAGGGCGAGGAGACTGAGCTTGACCGCACGGTCATCGACGAGATTGGCGATCCGTTGATGCACCTGCTGAGAAACTCGCTCGACCACGGCGTCGAGCATCCCGATGACCGCGAGAAGAAGGGCAAGCCGCGCACGGGCGAGGTCGGACTCATCGCACGTCACGAGGGCAACAATGTCGTCATTATGATCACAGATGACGGCGCGGGGATCGACGCAGACAAGATTCGCCGCAAGGCGGTTGAAAAGGGCATGATTTCGCAGGACGA
>ERZ773008.2893-NODE-2893-length-10869-cov-3.272425_pt1 | contig 10869 bp, 9 predicted proteins | sample MGYA00580664_ERZ773008 | MGnify/ENA primary metagenome ERZ773008 (study PRJEB29015, sample SAMEA2738016) | human oral metagenome | biome: human oral; feature: human-associated habitat; material: dental | place: China | collected 2048 ... | reverse complement strand
CCACCCCTACCAGCCCCAACCCCTCGGCGACCCGCTCGTCGATCTCGGACTTGGGGGTTTTCGACAGCACCAGGGGAATCGCAACATTCTCAGCAACTGTTTTCGAACTGAGCAGATTATAGTGCTGAAACACCATGGACACGGTGCGCCGCAACGCCCGCAAGTCCGCCTCATCCAGCGGTGTCCCCAGGACCGTCACGCTGCCCGAACTAGGGGTCTCCAACCCATTGACGGTGCGAATCAGCGTGGATTTGCCCGCGCCGGAGGTCCCCACCACGCCGAAAATACTGCCGGTGGGCACATCAAAGGTCACCGAATCCAGGGCAGTAAAATCGCCAAAAATCCGACTGACCTGGTGAAATGAAATAGCCGTGCTCATTATGGGACGTACCAATAATTATTGTCGTTGTGCTTTTCTATGTAGTCCTTGAACTCCTGGGAGGTGTAGGCTTCGCGTACCGCCTGCGCCCACTGGGAATTCACCTTGTCCTCGGTCGTGGTGGCCACCAGTATGAGCTCGGGGCGCAGCTTCTCCTGGAATAATTCCAGCTGGGAATCCACCTTGGAGCTGTAGGAAATCGAACCGGGGATCACCGCCCAATCCAAATCCGGCAGGGAGCGGGGGATGGTGGCCGAATCCATGGGCTTAATATCAAGATTGTGGGGGTTGTCCGCTATATCGTTTTCGGTGACGAGCGCCAGGTTAGCGTCGGGTTTGAGGGTAATCCACCCGGTGGCGGCCAGAATATTGTAGGCGCGGGACTGGTTGGAGGCGTCCTGCGGTATGGCCACGGTGTGGCCGTCGGCGACGTCGTCAAGGGAGCGGTGGCGGCTGGAGTACAGGCCGGCGGGCACGGTGGGGATTTCGGTGATGGCGGCGAGCTTCGCGTTCTCTTCCTTGTTGAACACCTGCATGTAGGCGGTGTGCTGGTCAACGTTGAGATCGATGCTGCCCTCGTTTAAGGCAACGTCGGCCTGTTTGAGCACGGAAAAATCCTGGTATTCAATCTTATAGCCCTGGTTTTGCAATATAGGGGCTACGGCATCTTTGAATAGCTGACTGTAGGGCCCGGGTGACGTGCCTACCTTAATGCTTTTTGAATCATCGGGATTATTACTGCTCTGTGAGCATGAGGTAAGCCCAAATATCAAGGGTAAACAAATAAGAACGGCACCAAGCTTCTTAAACATACTAGATAGTCTAGACCTTGTAGACCGTTCGGTCCATTCGCTACTGTTTGTATGATTTATTCTGTGTTTGATGCCCATGAATCGGCGCTGCGTTCCATTCGCCGCGTCGTCACCGAAACCGCCCCGCCCACGCCGACCCTGGTGGCGGCTGCGGCAGTCGTCAAGCAGTTACAGGCTGGAAACGTGCTGGTTGTCACCGGCGCCGGGGTGTCCACCGACTCCGGCATTCCCGACTATCGGGGCCCGGGTGGCTCGCTCCGTCACCATCGCCCCATGACCTACCAGGAGTTTCGCGGTGACGATCACGCGCGCCGCCGCTATTGGGCCCGCTCCTACCTGGGGTGGCGGCACCTCGCGGGCGCCCAGCCCAACTATGTGCACCGCTGCTTGTCGACGCTCGAAGCCGCCGGCCACCTCACTGGGATCGTCACCCAAAACGTTGATGGTCTGCACCAGGCCGCCGGCAGCTGCACCGTGATTCCGCTGCACGGCGACCTTGCCACCGTTATCTGCCTGAGCTGCGGCGCCCGCGAGGATCGCCGCGAGTACGATGCGCGCATGACCATCGCCAATCCCGGATTTGCCGAGGCCATCACCCTCGACCCTGCTACCATCAACCCGGACGGCGACGTCCAGCTTGCCGACTCCGCCATCGATGGTTTTCACGTGGTCGGCTGCGCTCGCTGTGGCTCCGCCCTCATGAAGCCCGACGTGGTCTACTTCGGGGAGCCCGTACCCCGACCCAGAAAACAGCAGGTCGCCGACCTTATCGACCAATCCGATTCCGTGTTGGTGGTGGGCTCGTCCCTGGCGGTCATGAGTGGCATGCGCATCATTCTTGACGCGAAAAAGCAGCGCAAACAGGTGAGCGTTATCAACGGCGGCCCCGGTCGCGCCGACGATCGGGTCGACGTGCTGTGGCGCACGGATCTCGTCACCGCCTTCCGACGGATCATGCCGCAGCTGGTGTAGGCGGCCTACGCCAAGACAATTTTTCCAAAGGAAATAAAATAGAGAATTGTGACAATAAAAGAGTGCGCGAAGAAGAATGTTATGGGAAAAATCGCCGCGCATAATGCCAAAACCACGCAGCGAACACTCCGCGATAATACAGCCAATATTCCCGGGATAATGCCCAAGGGAATGGTGTAGGTCAGGGCGGAAAATATCCCCTGCGGAAACAGCTGAAACGCCATGTGTCCAATGAGCGGGCAAAGCACTATGAGCACGGAGCACAGCCCCGATGCTATTTCGTACTGATTGCGTGGTCGGAAATATGTCGGGAAAAACTTTTGGGTGGGAGACATGACGGGCCTCCTAGATGTTGTGCTGGTCTGATGTTTCTAGCATAGCGTGCGGTGAATGGTCACAGGGAGGTTGCGGGGGAAGTAGGACGAATGTGGGGTGGGTTCGCCAAAATCAGACAGGTTTCTTCTTGTGTAGTACATATACTGGTGGGTGGTATTGAGTGGTGATGGTTCATGGGTGTAGTTGATAGGAATTATGTATGGCCTCGTCGTCAGGTAAGAAACCCTCCGGGTCGAAAAAATCCCGGTCGTCATCCGCGAAATCTTCCAAATCATCACTGTGGCGTCAGATAAAAACCATTGGTATTAGCATTATCGTTGTTGGTTGGTTGGCATCGTGTTCCGCATTTGGAATAGGTGGTTTTGAAATCTTTGAAGAGGGGGATTGGGTGACCGAGAAGACCCGCGCCGACAAGGTTGCTGCTTTCACCGTAGAACATCCAGAGGCATTTATTATGGATGTGTGGGGTGTTGGGGATGCTCAAACGAAGCTAAACCCGGTGATAGCGGGTGCGGATAGCGGCGTGCGGGTCTGGTGTATTAATTCGCATGAGGTCACGAAGACCGCTGCTGAGGCGGCGCAGAAACTTTGCAAAACCGCGGAATCGGCGCCGACAACCATTGCCATCTATGGCGGGAATTTTGCCAACGTGGATTTCTCCACCAATACCTCGGGAAAAGGTGATCTTGAGCTGACGGTGCAGCAGTGGGGGAAGAATAAATATAAGGGCCTGGAAAAAATGTTTGCGGGATTCCACACGGTGGAATTTGCGGACAATGCGGGCGTCCCAGATCTCAGCCAAGCCACCTCAATTGAACAGACATTCGAAGATGTTGAGTCGATTATCGGTGATTTAAATAAGTGGGATGTGAGCCATATAGAGAATTTTTCCTCCGCATTTCACGACTCGCAATTCAATGGTGATATTTCCAAATGGGATACTCGAAATGCCACCACAATGAGGGGCATGTTTATGAGTGCCTTTTATTTTAATGGTGATATTTCCCGGTGGAATATTTCCCGGGTAACGGATATGCGAAGCATGTTTTTCCAAGCCGCGTCGTTTGATCAGAACCTGTCCCAATGGGATATAGCGCAGTTAAAGTTGGCATATGATATGTTCGACGAGTCTGGGTTGTCTCCCAAGAATTTTACCGCCATGCTTGATGGGTGGGCTATTCGGCAGCCGCGACAATTTGTTCATGTGGGTGCCCGGACGATTCATCATTGTGGGGATCGGCAGGTTGGGTTGCAAAAGTTGCAGAAAACCTATGGTTGGTCAATTCCAGACGAGGGTGCAACAACTGACTGTGATCCGTTCTGGATCAAAATGGTGGATAAGAATGCATTGAAATATCCCGTCGAATTGCCCACATCTGTGTTGTTCAAGGTCAATAAAAAACTGCAAAAGTCGTCCAGGGAATGCCAGATGTATGACGAAAAGAACCTGGTATTGGAATGCGCCATCAATGAGGCGGGTACGCATACTTTTTGGGTGGAGGATTCGGAAGCCAGGCAAATCACTACGGACATTTATGTGACCGAATACGTGGGCTCCGACGACTAGCATGCTCTCGCTTGTCGACGCTACGTCCAAGCGCGGCGAGCCCTATGAACTCAGCCGCTCATAGGCCAGTTGGTAAAAATCCTGGTTGGGTTCGGCCGAAAACGCGGTTCTGCCGAGCCGCACCGCAGCGACCGATGCCGAGCATAGGCCGCCGAAGGGCTCCCACACAACATCACCGGGGTTGGTGGTGGCGTTGATGCAGCGTTCCATGAGGTCGAGCGGCTTCTGGTTCAGGTGGCTGGCACTCAGTTTTGTTGGCTTGTGGGTGCGTGGGGCGCTGCGCCGCATGGATCCCCGGTAGCGTTCCGAATTCCGCAGCGGGGGTCGCTCCCACACATTGGTCACCCCGTGCTCGTGATGCCAGACGCTCCGGGTTGCGGCCCATTCGGCGGCCGACACCGGGGTGGTGCCGTCGAAACTGAAGTAGGGTCTGCCTGTGGGGTCACCGAACCGATTGGCGTGGGCGACCAGCTGCATCATAACGTCGACAGGCGGAAAATACCATAACCATCCTTGGTCGAAATATTTTCTCGTGGCCGCGTTCTTCACGCCGCAGGCCTTATTGACATCGGCCTTGGGCAGCCCGGTGCGCAGCCACTCGCTCAACAGCCACTCCTTCATGTGGATGAGCTGCGGGGAACCGGGATACCTGGGCAGCCGTGGGGTGCGGGTGTAGAACGCACACACCTCGGTGACCACCGGGAATCGTCGAATAGTTTTCGAATTCACGTTTCCGGCAATGTGTCCGGTTCCCTTATTCCAAATGTTGAGGGTTTCGTACTGCCACCCATGGTCGGTGAGTAGGGGATGAATGTTCGCCCACCCGATTTCGGTATTCCACAACCAAAGTGTTGTGGCCAGTGTGGCCTTCGCGGACCAGGCGGCAATGTGCGGCTCGTACCAGTGCGGCAGATCCGCCGGGGTTCTGGGGTCCCCGGGGAAGCCGCCCACACCGTAGGCCCCGTCGGAAATGATGGTGGTGGGGGTGTCCCAGGTGTCGTAGAAATCGAGGGCGTCGCCGCAGGATAACTGCCATGTGCCGGTCACGACCGCTGGCCCCGGTAGACGATAAAGTGGCAGATCGGCCCGACAATGGGGACGCACAGGGCAATGATGACCCACACCGTTTTCATCTTGGGCGTCTCGGTAGAGCGGGACAATGTGAATAAAAACCCTATGAATAGCAGGATTGCCAACAGTAGTCCGAACGAGAAAACCAGGTCGTAGAGCAGCATATTTGTCCTTTTTTGATAGTTATTATACATAATTACCGCCGTCCTCGGCGCCAAGACTCTATGCCGGCTACCTGGTGACCGAATTGGACATGGTCCGCACCGACGCCGGCCTGGAAATCACCGGGAAGGTCGATGTGACATGGCAAGACTTCGGCGTCGAACCACCCAACATGGGGTTCGGTTCCGTGGTAGGCGCTGGCAGCATCGAATTTTTCCGGAAATTCACCAAGTAGCAACCCCGAACATACGACTTCCCTAGTAGCATCATAAGAAACAGGGAAGGAGAACGATTCCGTGAGCGGGTTGACACCGGCGGCAGCCGTCGAAAAGCTCAAGCGACACTATGACACTGTGACAGCCATTGCACGCACCGCCATATACGAACCCCATAAATACCCGCAGGTAACCTACCCAAAACTTATAGTTGATATTCACAGCTGGCATCCCGTCGACCGCACCGAACCCTTCGGCTACGTCGAGGAAGCCGGAACCTACACCGCCTGCCTGAGTAAACCCGCGCTCATGGAACCCTACCTCGTCGAACAACTCGAACGGCTCGCGCGCAACTATGACTGCACCATTACCGTCGGCGACTCCGGCATGCGCATCCCGCCCGAATTTATCGACGGGCTTGCCGGCGCGGTCGGTGCCAAACGCGCCCCCGAAATCCCCCGCCCCACGCTTGACGACGTCGATGACGCCATCATCGACGGCGACTGGGACGCCTTCCACGGGCCGGAAAAACCCCTCTTCCACTTCACTCCCCAACGGTTCGATATTGCCTGCGAACGCATCGAACACTACACCGGGCTTCCCGTGGAAACCGTGCAGAAATATATTCTCTTTACCAATTACGGCATGCACACCAATGAATTCCTTCGTTACGGGCTTGCCGAACTGCACACCGATAGCCGCTACACCGCACTCGTGCTTGCCGACGGCCGAACCATCACCAAATCCCAGGCCGCCACCATGGACATGAGCGCCCTCACCATGGAATCTCACTACCAAATGCCCAGGTACGACCTGATTTCACCCGGCAACCGGGGGATTACCATGATCAATATTGGGGTCGGGCCCTCCAATGCGAAAACCATTACCGACTGCCTTGCCGTGCTGCGGCCCGACCTGTGGATCATGATTGGCCACTGCGCCGGCCTCGACGGTCGCATGCGCATGGGCGACCTTATCTTAGGAAACGCCTATCAGCGGAGCGATCATTTGCTCGACACACATATCCCCACGGAGTTTCCCATCCCGGCCGTCCCCGAGGTTCAGCGCGCCCTAGAATCCGGGGTCGCCGAGGTGTATGGCGCCGACCTTTCCCTCATGCGCACCGGTACTGTCATTTCCACCGATGACCGCAATTGGGAATGGCACACCCCCAAGGCCCTGTGGGAATGGTTGCGCTGCTCCACCGCTATTGCCTGCGACATGGAATCCGCCACCCTGGCCGCTAACGGCTATCGGTATCGAATCCCCTATGGTACGTTATTGAGTGTTTCCGACCTGCCGTTGCACGCGGTTCCTAAACTTCCCGCAGCCGCACAAGCTTTCTATTCATCCTCCAAGGAGGCGCACGTGATGTGTGCCGTGCGAGCCGTAGAAAACCTCGCCGAATCCCCGCACCGATTGCGCACCAGAAAACTGCGGCGCACCGTTGCCGAAGTCCCATTCAGATAATTATTCATCCCAAGGATCCCAAAATGAAACGCCCCCTCACTCGTGTCGTCCTCGCTGTCTGTATTCCAGTTGGCCTGTTGCTTTCTGCCTGCGGTTTTGGTGGTTTTACTCATTCAAACACCACTGATGTCCCCGCGCCGGCCGATGCCGCCGGCGCCGCAGAGAGTCCGACAGCCACAGAAACATCCCCGCCGCCGCAACTGATTGCCACCGACCACACCGGGGTTGCCGCCGTGCAGAAACTCGTGAATAAGGCCGACACCGTCGTGGTGGCCTCGAAAACAAATTCGGGCGCCGGTGCACAAAAAGCCAAAGAATTGCGGGCGCCCCTGCTCATTGATGACGGCACCAACACCGACGCCATCGCCACCGAAATCAAACGGTTAAAAGCCAAGGAAGAACGAGTGGCGGATGCGGACCCCGGCGCGTCCGCGGCACCCAGCACATCCGCAGCCCCGAGCTCGCCGAGCACGTCGGGCGCACCCACTTCCGCCCAGACCACCGCGGCTGCCGCCGGCCCCACCGTGGCCCAACTGTTGGACGGCTACACCCCCGGCGGCGACGCCACGATCGCCCTGGTCACCGACACCACCGACGCCCCCAGCGTGCTGGCGGCCATGGCGGGCGGCCTCACCGTTGAGCGGCTCGCCGCCGCCGACCCCCGCGCCAGCGTGAGCCTCATGGCGAAGAAACCCGCCACCTACTACGCCCTCGGCGCCGACTTCGGGACGGAGACCGACTTCGCCACCCGCCTAGAGCTTGCGGATGCCGGCCCAGTGCCCAGCGGTAAAACTGGGCTGGTATTCCCAGGCAGGCGCATTATTGCCCTCTACGGTCACCCCTCTGGGCCGGCCCTGGGGGTCATGGGGGAGCAGCCGCCGCAGGAGGCGGTGAAACGGGTCAATGATTTGGTGCGCCAATACCAGGAGCTCACCCCGGACACACCCACCGTGCCGGCGTTTGAGGTCATTGCCACCGTGGCGTCTTCTTCTCCCGGGGACGATGGTGACTATTCGAACGAAGGTACGGTTGAGGAGCTGCGGCCCTATGTGGAGGCCATCGGCAAGGCCGGCGGGTTTGCCGTCCTCGACCTCCAGCCCGGCCGGGCCAGCTTTTTAAACCAGGCCCAACGCTACCAGGAGCTGCTCGCCCTACCCTATGTGGGTTTGGCATTGGACCCGGAGTGGAAGATCGGGCCGGACGAGAAACCATTGGGCCGGGTCGGCAACACCACCGCCGCCGAGGTGAATGAGGTGTCGGCCTGGTTGGCTGATTTCACAAAAACCAAGAAGCTGCCCCAAAAAATATTCATCATGCACCAGTTCCAGTTGCAAATGATCCGTAATCGGGAACAGCTCAACCTCAACCACCCGGAGCTGTCGTTTGTGCTGCATGCCGATGGTCATGGTGACGCCCACGACAAAATGGCCACGTGGGACAAGATGCGGGAGGGCCTCCAGCCGCAGATCTTCATGGCGTGGAAGAATTTCATCGACGAAGACACACCTATGTTCGATCCCCGCCAGACGCTTGGTGTGCAACCAACCCCCTGGTTCATCAGCTACCAGTAGCGTTATCGCTAGCCCCCATTCCGGCGGTGGTGTTAGATTTTGGATAAGATGAACCTCCACAAGCGGGAAGGATATTATGAAATTTCTACGGATTGCCGCCATTCTTACCACTGTGAGCCTGGTGCTCACTGGTTGTTCGAAGTCTGCCGACGAACCCAAGGCGGGCGGCGGTAAGGCGTCGCAAAGCGGCAAGGGCACATCGGCGGCCCCCGGGGCGATCACCATTAAACATGCGTTTGGCGAAACCGTGATTAATAAAAAACCGGAGCGGATTGCGGCCGTGGCGTGGGGAAACCAGGAGGTGCCGTTGGCGCTTGGGGTGGTGCCGGTGGGCATGCAATACGTGTCGTGGGGGAGCGACACGACCGGCATGCTGCCGTGGGTGGCGGACAAGGTGAAGGAACTCGGCGGCGAACCCCCGAAGCTGTTTGAAGAGACCGACTCCATCCCGTTTGACCAGATTGCCGACACCCACCCGGATGTGATTCTGGCCGCCTACTCCGGCATGAGCCAGGACGACTACAACAAACTGAGCGCTATCGCCCCCACGGTGGCTTACCCCGACAAACCATGGGGAACATCTATGGAACAAATGATTGAAATGAACGCTACCGCCATGGGCAAAGAGGCCGAGGGCAAGAAGCTCGCCGCCGACCTGAAGAAGCAGATTCAAGCCTCGGTAGCGAAGCATGCCGCCCTCAAGGGTAAGAAGGTGCTGTTTACCGCGTTCGGTCCGCAGAACAGCTTTAATAAGCTGGGCTTTTACCGTTCCAGCGACCCACGTGCCGGCTTCCTCTACGATTCCGTGGGCATGGGGATACCCAACGTGGTGGCGGAGGAATCCAAAAAATCCGGCAACGACGCCTGGGTGGAAGTATCCGCCGAGGATCCCACGGTCTTTGACGACATTGACATGATCGTCGCCTACGGTATGGACAGCGACGAGGCTAACCAGGAATGGTTGGGGAAGCTGCAAAAAGATCCCCTGCTCGGCAAGATTAAAGCCATTAAGCAGGGGAAGGTAGCGTTTTTAGACAACGGTGCGGTGGGGGCCGTGGCCAACCCGTCGCCGCTGTCCATCCCGTGGGGGTTGGATAAATATTTGGATGTGGTGGAATCCGCGGCGACGAGCTAACCCGCTAACCGGCCGTTGCGGGTTGCGCTGTTTGTGCCGTGAGCTTTTCGACGGCTTCGGCGCCGGCGGGTGCCTCGTCGAACGCCGAATGGCCGTGCTCGGCAGCATCCCACACGTTCTGATCCAGGATGCCTTCCCGCTTCGCCACAATGACCGCCACCAGGTTTTGACCGGTCACATTCACGGCGGTGCGACCCATGTCGATGATCGGCTCGACCGCCAGGAGCAGTCCCACGCCGGACAGCGGCAGCCCCAACGTGGAAAGCGTGAGCGTGAGCATCACCGTGGCGCCGGTGGTGCCGGCGGTGGCCGCCGAACCAAACACCGACACCAGGATAATCAGCAGGTAGTGGGTGATGGTCAGGTCCACATGGTAGAAGTTAGCCACGAAAATAGCGGCAATGGCCGGGAACACTGCGGCACACCCATCCATTTTGGTGGTCGCCCCCAGCGGCAGGGCGAACGAAGCATAGGCGGGCGGCACACCCATGGACTGTTCGGCCACCCGCTGGTTGACGGGCATGACCCCCATGGAGGAGCGGGTGACAAACCCCAGCGACGTGACCGGCCAAACCCGCTTGAAGAAGCCCAGCACGGGGATGCGATGATACGCCAGGATTGCCGGGTAAATGCCGAAAATGACGATGGCCAACCCCAGGTAGATGGCGAGCACAAAGCTGGCGAGTGACCCAATGGCTTCCCACCCGTAGGCGGCCACGGCATTACCCAGCAGGGCGGCGGTGCCGATGGGGGCGAGCCGAATGATCCACCACAACACCACCTGCACGATTTTCAGCAGGGATTCGGTGAACCGCAGGAACGGGTCGGCGGCCTTACCCGCCTTGAGCGCGGCAATGCCGATGGCCATGGAGATCACAATGAGTTGCAGCGCATTGAAATCCAGGGCGACGGAACCATTCTTCAACTTGGCGCCCAACCCCAAAATATTGCTGGGAATAACGGAGTTCAAGAACCCAAGCCACGACCCGGTGGTGGCAGGCTCCTGGGCGGCGCTGGCGTCCACACCGGCGCCCACGCCCGGCTGGATGAGGATTCCGAGAATAATAGCCGAGCTCACGGCGAGGAATGCGGTGACGGCAAACCATATGAGGGTGTGTGCGGCCAGCCGGGCGGCATTGGTGACCTGCCTCAGGTTAGCGATCGACGTCACCACGGCGG
>ERZ773008.2889-NODE-2889-length-10877-cov-6.551377_pt1 | contig 10877 bp, 10 predicted proteins | sample MGYA00580664_ERZ773008 | MGnify/ENA primary metagenome ERZ773008 (study PRJEB29015, sample SAMEA2738016) | human oral metagenome | biome: human oral; feature: human-associated habitat; material: dental | place: China | collected 2048 ... | reverse complement strand
GCAAAAAGCCCACTGTTGTAGGCTTTCTGTAAGATATATCTTAAAATTAAAGCATTTTGTTGTATAATAGATTTAGTATAAATTACACTTTGGTATGCTTTATAAATGTTGATTCTGTAGTGTTTTTAGAATTTACATATTAAATAAAATAGATTAAACTTTACTCCAAAGTGGACAAAAAGGAGTACAAATTTCATGGTGATGAGTTCAGTAGGCAAGTAAGAAGTACCGTTTAGGTGCTTTTTATTTTACCCTATTCATCTTGTAGATTAAGGTGTATATTTCTATTTACTTTAGTTAAAAATTATTAGAAAATATTAACTAATATATATGTGACTGTGGTATAATTAGGATAGTGTTTAACAATGTTTTAAACATAAATATAAAACGGGAGGCATTTTATGAAAATATAGGTGATATTACTTGGTTATGGTATAATTATCTACGATTTATATTTAAGTAATGAAGTTTAAATGACTTTTTATTGCTTAAAGTAAATTATAAAATAAAGGAGTATTTAAAGTGAAAAAGAAAAACACAATTATTACAGCGCTTATAGCACTGTTTATAGTCTTTGCTGGTGTAGAGTCTGTGTCAGCAGACTATGTAATTAATAAAAGTGAGACCGAAAGAATTAGTAAACTAATAAATGGTATGACAAAGTATCAAAGAGACGGTTATGATAAACAATTTAGAGGTTTAAAAATTGCACGAAATAGTGGAGTATTTTATTGGGGGAAAAATGGAGAACTTGCTTGGTATCATCCTGAAGATGAAATTATATTAGACCCTTTAAATGTAACCGAATATGAGAAAATACATTATGGTTCCCCTTTTAATGATGGTGCTTTAGCCTGGAGTGTCTATATTGCTGAAACGAACAGACTTAGAGGGTATGATAGTTTTGATAAAATAAAAAAAGAGTTTGATAAAGAAAAAGAGGAACAAGCAAAGAGAGATAAAGAATATATAGAAGAACTGAAAGAAGCTAGAAGAAATAGGTCAGAAGAAGAAAAAAGAAAGGAAGCTGAGTATAGAGAAAAACTGATTGCAGACAAAGCATATGCAAATAAAAAAGATTTAAAATATGTGGGAGATGTTCTCAAAAATAATTGGGGTATATTCTATTGGGGTGAAGCTGGAGAACTTGCTTGGTATCATCCTGAAACAGGAAAAGTCACAGACCCTTATGAATCAAAAACAATTAGCCAAACTGCTCAAAATCCTTTTGAAGGCGGAGATAGAAGCTATGGGGAATATGTAGCAGAACTTAATAAGCGTAGAGGATATGACTCGCTTGAAAAAATTAAAGAGGGAATGAAAAAACCTAAGAGTGATACCACAGTTAAAGCTGAAGAAGTTCCTACTAAAAAATCTGAAGAACCATTAAAAAAACAAGAGAATGAACTGAAGGAAAAGAAAGTAGACGAAAGTACTAATAAAAAAGAAGAAGCTACAACACAGAAACAAGGTTGGGTGCAAGAAAATGGTAAATGGTTCTACTATGACCAATCAAACAACAAGCAATCTGGCTGGGTTCAAGTAAACGGTGCATGGTATTACCTAGCACAAGATGGAGAAATGAAGACAGGTTGGTTAAACCAAGGAGGCTCTTGGTACTATCTTACTGATTCAGGCTCTATGAAAACTGGTTGGCAAAAAGTTAATGGAACGTGGTATTATCTAAATGGTTCAGGAGCTATGCAGACTGGTTGGCTTAGACAAAGTGGAACTTGGTATTACCTAACTGAATCAGGTTCTATGAAGACTGGTTGGTATCAAGTTAGCACTAAATGGTACTACTCTTATAGTTCAGGAGCATTGGCAGTAAGCACTACAGTTGATGGTTATACTGTAAATGCTAATGGGGAATGGATTTAGTAACACGTTTTTTAAAGTAATAGATAAGCACTGGATACTTAGATTCAGTGCTTTCTTTTTTCTTTTTGTTTTTTAATCGACCTCTTCAATAAAGAAAAATAATTCTCATTCCTTATCTGAATAATGTAACCTCTAATCCTCACAATATACAAAAAGTACAGATAATTTCTAATTACCTGACCCACAGATTACTATTAAAAATTACTTCAAAAGAGACTATAACAATCTGAAGTATGATTGAAATAGCAATAGATACTAAAGTAACTGTCTACGGTTAGGTATATTTCGGATAAATTACACTTTAGTTGCTTTTTATTTTACACTAACTATCTTGGCTTAATTCAAGTATTTCCATAACCTTATGAACAATCATCTTATGCTGTGGGTGTCTCTGAATCTTCAATAATAGTTCCATCATTTCTGTATCTTGTGGCACAGAATAAGGTAAGAAAAAATCACTCAATGGAACTTCCAAAGCATCAACAATCTTCACAAAAGTTTCTAAAGAGATATTTCTGTGATTATTCTCTATCTGACTGATGTAAGGAACGCTTAGATTTGTTCTTTCTGCTAGTTCTTGCTGTGTAATCTTCTTTGAAGCTCGTAAGTCTCGTATCTGATTACTTATATTTTCTAATATATCATCCATTACTTCACCCTCTATGTTAAATCTACTATCTATCTTATAGATTAAACAATCAGGTTTACATTCTCTATAGTTTAATATTAAATAAAACTATATTCTATTGTTAAAGTTTGTGTGATATAATTATAGCTATTAGGAAATATTTCTTCTATTTCATTAAATAAAGTTAAACATCGGAGGTTACATATGCTTAACAAGCTAAAGGAATTGAGTAAAGAACAAAAGATTATAGGTAGTATTGTACTACTGCTTATCCTCGTTCTGTTCTTCACACTATTAACTAGCGGTAGCACTAAACACTCACAAGTTCAAACTAAGGCTAGTGATTCTGTCAAACAGTCTTCACAAGTTAAACAGTCTAGTTCATCTTCCTCTACTTCATCATCCAGTAGTGAAACTAGCTCTAAAATAGAGAAATGGTCTCCAACTGGGCATATAGCCGTAGATGCTTATCTTAATACACCACAAATTAAAATCATACTGCGAGCCAAAGCACTGAGAGAGGTAGCACACAAACTCTCTAACACAGATAAACTCTACGAAGTTGAAGCTGAGGTAATTGGAATCGAAGAAAAAGATGAATACCGTGAGTACAACATAACAGGTAAGAAACTTCTTATCCGTACACCTGAATCACTAACTGTGAAAATGAATGAACTTATGGTCTATACAGGAAATACAGTATCTTTAGAAAAATATGATTCAATCGATAAAGGCTCGTTAGTAATCAGTGAAGTGAGAAAAACAGAAAAAGCACAAGAAGAGGAAAAAGTAAGTATTGAAGCCTCCAAATCAAAAGAGGAAGAAAGGAAAGCATCTTCACGAGCAAAAGAGCAAGAACAAGCTTCATCTCACACTACAACTACTCCTACACAATCGTCTACACCTGCTCCACAATCCAATTTAAGACCGTTCAAAAACTGTAAGGAAGCACGAAAAGCAGGACGTGTAAACATACCTGCTAGTGACCCACAATATGGTCCATGGCTAGATAGAGACAAAGACGGATACGGATGTGATGAATAGTAAAAAAGTTCTTATTCTACTGTCACTACTACTTATTATAATCGTCACATTCACAGCATACTTAACTACTCTACCACAAACAGAATACCAGATAGCTATAAAGAGACTCCAAAAGATAAGTTTAGAGGCTGTGGAACAGAAAATACAACATAAAGAAAGCTTTTACCTATACACAGGGAGAGAGAGTTGTCCATACTGCCAAGAATTTGCTCCAAAGCTAGCAAAAGCAGTAGATAAAACTGAGACAACTGTGTATTACTTAGATAGTGAGCATATAGATAAGACAAGTTGGAATAACTTTAAAACAACTGTAGGATTCAAAACAATCCCCAATCTCACTTACTTCACAAATGGTACAGTATATGACATATTACCGAAAGCAAGTCAAGCTAATGTTGAAGTGATTACACAGTTTATTGAAGAGAAATAAAAAAACAAGTACAAACAGCTAATAACTTGAATGTTATAAGATAAAATTCAGGGAGACCAACAATGATTAAAGGAAAAATTATTAAAATAACTGAAGCTACAGTTTATATAGGTTATGAAGATGGAAGTTTAAAGGAAATTCCTATTGAATCTTGTGACTTTGAACCTAGTATAGGGGATTATGTCGAGGTTTATGGTGATATTGTTATAAAGATTGATAGTAAAAATAAAATTAGCAAAGTGAAAAAAAGTATTTCTGAAAGACTATCATTAGTCGCACATATAAATCTAGTTTTAGTAATAATTATAGCTATTATCACTGTAATTTGTTCAATATATCTAGGTTATCAGGAAACCATAGCCCTAGTTGTACTTGAGTCGACTATAATGTGCTTATTAAATCTTGCATTTCTAATAATTTCATCTATTAAAAAAAGTAAAGTAAATAAGGACATTTCTTTCAAATGTTTTATTATCGCTCTTGTATGTGTGATTTTGTCATTTATGGCATTTGGTTTTGTAGAAAAGTTTACAGAAAAGACACCAACGACAGTTTCAAGAAATACTACATCACAAAATAGTTCTAACTCCTCATCCTCTTTAAAGGCAAGTAGCTCTACTACACCTTCATCATCTAGAGAGAGTAGCTCTAGTTCATCATCCTCAGTACCATCAAAACCTAAGATTACTGTAGATAATGATAAAGCAAATTATGGTGAAGTAGACTATAACAAGTGGAATCATGATGAAATAGCCGTAGATACTAAAGTAAGAGTATATGGTAAAGTTTTACAAGCTATGGAAGATGGGAAAGCCTATACACTGCGTGTAGCCATAAATGATGACTATGATAAAATTATTTTGGTTTCTATTCCTTCTGAATACAACAATAGAGTTATAGCCGAAGATGACCATATAACATTGTACGGACTAGTAAAAGGAAGACAAAGTTATGAAACGGTCTTTAAATCCACAAAAACACTACCTCTCATGGTTGCCTATATGTACGAGAACTAATACTACATGAAAAATAAAAAACATAACCAAATTATTCACGTTTCAGAAACACATATTATCATTCGACTCCACACAAACGAGACTCTAAATATTCCTATCAATGAGTTAACTTTTCATCCTAAAGTAAATGATATTGTTGAAGTTTACCAAAATCAGAATCACGTAGTAGTTTGTCCTCTACCACAGAACAACAAGCTTTGGATTCTTATATCCTCAATTACACTTCTACTTCTTACCATTATAGGAGCTACTTTTTTATTCTTTAGACATCCAGATAGGAATATAGAAACCGTAGATAGTCACTCTTCACAACAAATCTCATCTACTACTTCTAGTTCCTCTGCATCATCCAGCTCTTCTTCCAGCACATCTACTACAAGCTCTAGCTCAAATGAAGATACTATCATAGATACGACAGCCGAAGAACTTCGAGATATGGAGAATGATGGTAGATTAAAGACTGGTCAACTATACCGCTTCACAGCAGAACTAACACGCCAAAAGTTTTGGGAAGCATACGTAGGACATTTTAAAGCTCTAGAAACATACCATACTATTTGGGTAAAAGCTAGTAATGCTCCTATAACTGGTGTACAAGTACAAATTAAGAAATCTATGATTGAGGGATGGCAAGAAGGAGCAACCGTTACTTTCACAGTCAAAATCATGGAAGACTCTGAAAGATTTCAATTCTGGGTTGCTACTGATGCCACACTTATCACGACTACTACAGAAGAAAAGCACACAGAAACTGAGCCACTAAAACTTGACTCACAGGCTATTTTACAAGGAGACTACTCAAGTATAGCTGGTACGTGGAGGAATGAAACAGGATACGAATTAGTATTTAATAAGAATGGTTTAGTAAAAGGAGGACAGATAAGTAAAGCAGGGGTTTCAAACGAAGGAGTTATAGGATTTGATGTCAGAACAGGAGCTACAGGATACGGAATAAACATTTATCCTCCTGGTATAAGTATCCCCTTTAAACGTTTTGAAAATAATCGTTTGATATCAGTTGAAGATAAATCTGATAAAACAAAAATTAGAATTATAGCTGGACAAAATGCTCCAGATAAATCAGAACAAGTTTTTTATAAAACAGACTAAATCACAATTAACTCTACTTATAAGATATACCTTAACATCTGAAAATCCCTGCAATTACTCATTGCAGGGATTTTGTATATTATTTATATCACATGAACCTCCTTCAGACAATTCCACACTACTAACACATTTTTGATATAGAGAGTTAATCGGTGAATAGCAAAATTTACATAAATTCATCACTATTCTATTTTTTAATCGACCCTTAAAAATCCCATTATCACGCGCATTACTAACCACAAACACAGAAAGAGAAATTGATACTATTGTACAGTAAAAACTGATAGCTGAATCAAGTCAACACTACAAAAACATGAAATCCTATAATGTAAAACCTCTTTAAATAGCTATTTTTATTCTCTAATTTATCTCATAAGCATACGCCTTTATGCCGTGAAAGCAAATTGACAGTAAGTAGGCACAAAGTACGCTAAGAACGTCTCAGACGAAAGGCTTTAGTTTTTCGGATGGACAGTTCATTTGTACGAGAGTGCCTTGTTTCTTGCTGTCAATTAGACCATGGAATAAATTAGGCGTATTTGGTACTTAACAAAGCGTTTCACTCCTTTGCCTTCGCTCATGGCGGGCTAGTCGTTCACACTTTGTACTTTACTAAATGATACACTTGATACACTAATTTCTAACTTCTTAAGATAAATAAAACAAATAAAATTGAATATAGAAATGAAATTTACTGTTTCAAGTGTATCAAGAGCATGACTTCATTACATACCCTTTATGTCTCTTTGTAGTATCTAAACTGAAGGTCTTAGAATGAACAAAAAGAACCAAATCACTCTCATCAAAATCTTTACAACTAGATAATGTTGACTTAAAGACCCAGTTTGATGGAAGTGCATCTTTTAATTCTTTGTGAAAGGCTTCCTTAGTTCCTCGTTCTAAACCATTTCCTTCACAGAATTGTTTATATGCCCATAGCATAAATGAATTCGGCAAGAAAGTAGATTTCACACGACTAAACAGATAAGATGAAAACTGTTCAACACTTGTCATAGACTTCCCATGAATTTCCTTGATAGCAGGGTGGTGACTGATATCCTTGAATCCATCACTGATATCATATTCTAATGCATTTTGCAATACATATTCTAATACATCCTGACGTTTTAGATAAACCTGCTTTATTTCTCTCTTGTAACCATCTTTGTTAAATTCAGAAACGAAGGGAAGTATGAAAGTTCTTCTTGCTATAGCTTCTTTGTCTCCTTGAATCTTAATCAATCGATTAGATGATTGAACAATCACAGGAGTAAGTCGAGCAGAATAGGCCTGTTTGCCTTTCTTTTCGATTGTGACAATATCATGAGTAACTAGAGAAAACATAGTAGAAGGGTCTGTTATCACCTTATCAATAGGATTATCATCTCCAATAACTAAGTGTTTACCTATTAACTGTGAAGTGGCAAAACGGTTTCTACCATCTAATTCAGTTAGTTTCATGGAGGCTGTGTTACTCCTACCTACTAAGTTAATTAGCAACTCCTGGAAACTACCCTTACCTGTTCCTCCTTTTCCAATCAGCCAAATAATTCTCTCGTCAGCATAACCACGTATCACTGCCAAAATTGTTTGCCATGCTAAGTGAATTAGTTCAGCATCATTATTAAACAGTTCAGCTAACCAAGAATCAATAGACCAACCACCTAATACTGGAGAATTTGCTTCTGAATTATAATTTACTTGTACCTTATGTGTAAACACAATTGAAGGACTGTATTTCATTCCATACCGATAATAAGTATCATAAATACAATTCCCTAAAGCTATGTAACGTAAACCTTGATATATACTTACATTTTTACAGCTACAACTTAGTGCACAAATAATCTCGTTTATATCAGCACTCCTAAAAGAAGGTTCTAATCTTCTTACTAATTTAGGAACTATATCCCAAGCAGGTTGATAAATCCCCTCTTTTGGATTATACACAAATAAGCTACCTTCCCCAGCATCCTCTATTTCAGCTATACTAACCACAATGAGATGAGCCATTAAGAATTCTGCCATAATATGAAAAGGAGGTTTTCTCTTTTTCTGCTTCTCTTTATCTGAAACATCTGTATGTGGGTTAGAATCAATTACCTCATCTTTATATATTCGCCATATATCCTTATATTTATCTATTGGAGTAGAGTTATCAAAAGATTGAATAGCACTCTCAGGGTAATTTTCAAATTCATAGTCAGATTCTAATACAGAATCTTTTGCTTTAATCTTAATTAATGACATATTCATGTTCCTTTCGTTTATAAACATCACACTGTATAGTGTATTTGAGCAATTGAATCTGTGATTCAACATGGTTATAAATTCCTATGTATTTCAAGAAATCATAGAATTTTTCAATTGTGTTTATTTTCTTTTCATACAATGTATTCACTCCTTATTAGTAATTGAAAGAAACTTCATAACATCTGATTTCTTATAGAAAACTTTGCGAGTTCCTTCTATTGGTGGACAGTATCGGGTTAACCCCAAACGCTCCCATTCATGCAGAGTTACTAAACTAATACCTAGTTCTTTGATTAACTCTTTCTGTTGTATCAAGCCAAACGAGTCACTATGAGGTGAAAGCATTGCATGTGATAGATAATCATTTATTAAATGCTCAATCCTCTCCAATAATGCTAGTTCTGCTTCCTTAGATAATATCCCTTGTGGTATACTATACATATATCTCCTTTCTTTCCTATTTGTGCACAACTATCCTCTCATAACTATTACAGCTTACCTACTTAACTAAGTTAATTAACTTAGGTTATGTTTTGCATTTTATCAGTTTTTTATTTACATGTCAAGAGTTTTGTGCTAAAATATTACTAAAGTTATTAAACGGAGGTTAAAAATGATAGGAGAATATCTTAAAAAATGCCGCACAGAAGGCGATGTAACTACTAAGAGCCTTGCTGAAGACCTAAAAGTATCACAGTCTTATATCTCACAAATTGAAAATGGGAAAAAGATTCCCAGTTTAACTAAACTCATTGATATTACTGAAAGCATTGCTTCACTCTCTATAAAAGAAAAATGCGAACAAGATGGATTAGAGTTCGATGAATACTGCATTGAATATAAAACATTGGCTAGCACTTATATTGGTGATATAATCAAAAATATCAACATGAATTCAGTTCATAACGATAAAGAGAAGCAACTTTTAAAAGATTTAATTGAATTAAGAAATGATAAATCCATATTCTCAAAGTTAAAAACATACAAAGATATTAGCCACGATATTATCAATGGAGAAAATATTAAAATCAACCTTGATTATATCTTTAGAAAGAATGTAAAAATAACTATTGATGGTCAAGCACTCACAACTGAAGACTTAACCGCTCTACAAATACTAATTGAAGGTATTCGTTCTAGACACAAATCATAATAACTATTTTTCATAACCTTTTACAGCTTGCCTACTGATGTTAGAAAGGTTAAGAAATGAAAATAGCAGAAATCAAGAAACAAAACGGTGACACTGTATATCGTGCAAAAGTATACTTAGGAGTAGATAAACTCACAGGAAAAAAAATAAAGGCTAATCTGACAGCTAGAACTAAAACTGAATTGAAGAAAAAAGCTCAATTAACTAAAGCCGAATTCCAAAATAATGGCTCTACTAAGAAGGAAACCATTCCACTAACAAGCTATGAAGAAGTAGCTCAATTATGGTGGGAAAGCTATCAACACACAGTAAAACCAAATACACAAGATTCAGTAAAACGACTACTAGCTAACCATTTGATTCCTCTATTTGGTTCTTATAGGTTAGATAAGTTAACCACTCCAACTATCCAACGCATTGTTAATCAACTAGCTCTACGTGCTAACAAAAGAGAAGAAGGCGCATTTCTACACTATGATAAAATTCACGCGCTAAATAAACGTATCCTACAATATGCTGTGACAATGCAGATTATTGATATAAATCCAGCTCGTGAAGTTATTCTTCCTCGTAAAATAAAAAAGGGTAGAAACAAAGTCAAGCACTTTAATAACTTAGAGTTAAAGCAATTTCTCAGTTATTTGGAAGAGGCTAACTTAGCAATATATAGAAATATCTATGAAATTACTTTGTATAAGTTTCTTCTTGCTACTGGTTGCCGTATTAATGAAGCCTTAGCTCTACACTGGTCAGATATTGACCTACATAATGCAACTGTGAATATTACAAAAACACTAAACCATTTAGGTGAGATTAACAGCCCAAAGTCTGAGGCAAGTTATCGCACAATTGATATTGACCTACAAACTATAGAGGTCTTAAAAATGTATCAAAAAAGACAAAGGCAAGAAGCTTGGAAACTTGGTCGGACTGAAACTGTTGTCTTCTCAGATTTTATTCATAAATACCCAAACAATAAAACACTAGCAACACGTTTAAACACACGTTTCAAACATGCTGGTGTACCTAATATTGGATTCCATGGTTTTAGACACACACACGCTAGTCTCTTGCTAAACTCTGGAATACCATATAAAGAATTACAACACCGTCTAGGTCATTCTACATTAGCTATGACTATGGACACTTACAGTCATCTCTCCAAAGAAAAAGCAAAAACAGCCGTCTCATTTTATGAGAAAGCTGTTAGTTCTTTGTGAAGGGGGACAAAAAGGGGGACAAACCCAGAAATCAACATTTTAAGACAAAGCAAAAAGCCCACTGTTGTAGGCTTTCTGTAAGATATTTCTTAAAATTAAAGCATTTTGTTGTAGAATTCAACGACAAGTGCTTCGTTGATTT
>ERZ773008.2888-NODE-2888-length-10879-cov-2.529749_pt1 | contig 10879 bp, 10 predicted proteins | sample MGYA00580664_ERZ773008 | MGnify/ENA primary metagenome ERZ773008 (study PRJEB29015, sample SAMEA2738016) | human oral metagenome | biome: human oral; feature: human-associated habitat; material: dental | place: China | collected 2048 ... | reverse complement strand
ACGCTCATGGGCGCCTCGGCCTCAGAGCTGGAGCTGAAGGGGCAACCGGCCGTCATCCTTATGGCGGGCTTGCAAGGCTCGGGTAAGACGACCTTCTCGGGTAAGCTGGCCGGCATGCTGCGGAGCAAGAAGGGCAAGAAGCCGCTGCTGGCTGCGTGCGACGTGTACCGTCCGGCGGCCATCGATCAGCTGCATGTCTTAGGCGAGCAGCTCGGCGTGCCCGTGTATTCCGAGCGGGAGAACAAGAACCCAGTGGAGATCGCTGAGCATGCCATTGCAGAGGCACGGCGCACGGGGCGCGACCTGGTGATCATCGATACGGCCGGCCGTCTGGCCGTCGACGAGCAGATGATGCAAGAGATCGCCGCCATCAAGCAGGCCATTAACCCGGACGAAACGCTCTTCGTGGTCGACTCCATGACGGGTCAGGACGCCGTGAATGTGGCCGAGAGCTTCAACGAGGGTCTGGGCATCGACGGCGTCGTCTTGACGAAGCTCGACGGCGACGCCCGAGGCGGTGCGGCGCTGTCGGTCAAAGCGGTCACGGGCTGCCCGATCAAGTTCGTCGGCATGGGCGAGAAGCTCGAGGCGCTCGAGCCGTTCCATCCGGACCGCATGGCGTCGCGCATCCTCGGCATGGGCGACGTGCTCTCCCTCATCGAGAAGGCGCAGTCTACGTTCGATGCGGAAGAAGCCAAGAAGATGGAGAAGAAGCTGCGCAAGGCGGACTTCACGCTCGACGATTTCCTCGCACAGATGCAGAAGGTGCGAAAGCTCGGCTCCTTTGAGCAAATCCTCGGCATGATTCCGGGCATGGGCGGACTCAAGAAGCAGCTGCAGGGACAAGACATCGACCTCAACGGCAAGGAAGTGCGCCGCATCGAGGCGATCATCAAGTCCATGACGCCGAAGGAACGCGCGGACATCTCCATCATCAACGGCAGCCGCCGCAGGCGCATCGCACGCGGCAGCGGCACGCGCGTGCAGGATGTGAACAAGCTTTTGAAGCAGTTCAACGAAATGAAGAAGATGATGAAGCAGGTCAAGAAGATGCAGGGAGGCAAGAAGGGCAAGGGATTCCCGGGTCTCGGCGGCATGAAACTGCCGTTCATGCATTGATCGGCTTGTCATATATGCGGCTGCGGCACGTCGCAGCTGACGAAGGATGCATCCTTCAAAGGAGGTGAAAACATGGCAGTAAAGATTCGTTTGACCCGTATGGGCGCGAAGAAGAACCCGTTCTACCGCATCGTTGTGGCGGATTCGCGCTCGCCGCGCGACGGTCGCTTCATCGAGATTCTCGGCAACTATGACTCCACGAAGGAGCCGGCCGTCATCCACGTCGATGAGGACAAGGCCATTGATTGGATGAGCAAGGGCGCACAGCCGACGGACACCGTCCGCTCGCTTTTCAGCAAGAAGGGCATCATGGCGAAGTTCGATGAGAAGAAGCGCTCGAAGAACTGATCGGGATGAGGCGACGGGGACGGTGCGAAAGGCCGCCTCCCGCAGCTTCTCTTGAGAAAAGAGGATCAGCATGAAGGAAGTCGTTGAAATCATCGCCAAGGCGTTGGTCGATCATCCCGAGGACGTCGTTGTCGACGAAAAGCAGGAAGACCGCATGACATTGATCGAGCTTCATGTCGCTTCGGATGATATGGGAAAGGTGATCGGCAAGCAGGGCAGGATTGCGAAGGCGATCCGCACGGTTGCCAAGGCCGCCGGTACCCGGGAGAACAAAAAAGTCAAGGTCGACATCAATTAGTGAACTACGCGGCAGCATTCCCTCCGGGGGTTCTTGCCGCTATTTCTTTATGAGACGAGGGCGCATCCATGGATGCGCCCGTATAAGGAGAGAGAATATGGACAGCATTCAGGTGAAGGTTCCTTGCACGGTCAAGGCAAAGCTGACAGAAAAGCTCAAGAAGCGCATCATCGACGAGCTGGAAGACAGTCTGCAGAAGGTCGATCTCGAACTGCAGCAGATGGGCATCGAGGAAAAGCGCATCGTCTCCGAGGCGGCGCAGCAGGACATCCAGCGTGCACAGGCGGCGCGTCAGCACTTTGCCATCGAGCGTCAGAAGCGCATGGATTTTAAGGAGCAGGCACAAGCGAAGCTCGAGGAGACGAAGAAGCTCGCCATCGGCGCCGAGATCGTGCAGGGCACGCTGGAGCGCACGGCGGAGCTGAAGATCGGCTCGAACATGCGCGAGCTTATGAACGTCGAAGTCCTCGTCGAGGACGACAAGGTCGTTGCGATCCGTGGCTGACGGGCGCATCGTCATCGGCAAGGCGGGCGCACCGCACGGCCTTCGGGGCGAGGTGCGCGTGATACCGCTGACGGATTTCCCCGAACGCTTCGAGTCCCTGCGCGAGGTCTTCATCGGCGAGCGCGTTTTCCACGTCGAGCACGTCCACTATCATCGTCAGTTCGTATTGCTGACGCTCGCTGAATGCACGTCGCGCGAAGCGGCGGCAAAGCTGACGGGCGAGCTTCTGCGCGTCGCGCGGAAAGACGCCGCGCCGCTCGCCGAGGGCGAGTTTTACACGTTCGACATCATCGGGCTTGCCGCGCTCGACCTGTCGGGGAAACGTCTCGGGGAGGTCACGAACGTCCTCAAGACGGGCAGCAACGACATCTATGTGGTGAAGAAGCCCGACGGCGCGGAATTGCTCGTGCCGGCCTTGAAGAAGGTCGTGCGCGAGATCGACATCGCCGGGGGCTTTTTGCGCGTCGATTTGCAGGAAGAGTTGGAAGACCGTGCGGATTGACATCGTGACGCTCTTTCCCGCGATGTTCGAGGCGGTTTTCAGCGAGAGCATCATCAAGCGTGCGAGGGCGAAGGGGCTGCTCGACATACGTCTGACGCAGCTGCGTGACTTCGCCTTTGACAAGCATCGGCAGGTCGATGATTCGCCCTTCGGCGGCGGCAGCGGCATGGTCTTGAAGCCCGAGCCGATGTTTCGCGCCGTGCGCTCGATCGTGGCGAACAGCGCTTTGAGGCGGCGGCGCATCGTGCTCCTGTGCCCGAGCGGCGCGACTTTCACGCAGGCGAAGGCAAAGGAGCTGGCGCAAGAGGAGCAGCTGATCTTCCTTTGCGGGCACTACGAGGGATTCGACGCACGCATCCATGCGCATCTGGCGGACGAGGCGATCTCCATCGGCGATTTCGTGCTGACGGGCGGCGAACTGCCCGCGATGGTCGTCGTCGACGCCGTGGCTCGCATGATTCCGGGCGTCCTCGGCTCGGAAGAGTCTGCGCCGACGGATTCTTTCTACGACGGCCTCTTGGAATTCCCGCAGTACACAAGGCCGCGCATTTTCGAGGGAATGGAAGTGCCCGAGGCGCTTCTGTCCGGCGATCATGCAAGGATTCGCGCCTGGCGTCGCAGGGAATCGCTGCGCATCACGAACGAGAGGCGGCCTGAGCTTTTGGAAGGCGTGCCGCTTACGGCAGAGGAGCGGCGCTTTTTGGCGGCTCTTGCAGAGAAGGAAGCGAATTGTGAGAAAGATTAGGCAGGGTTAAAGGAAAATTTTGACGAAAATCCGTTTCTTTGCTATAATAATCCTCGTAGGAAAATCAGCTTTTCTGTGAGGTGGCGTCTATTGAGAAAAACGGTGATTTTTTCGTTCGTCCTTTGCCTCTGCCTGCTTTTTTCGAGCGCCGCAGCCTTTGCCGGCGGCTTTCTTGTCAAGGAGGGCATGCGGGGCGACAGCGTGCGTGCCGTGCAGAAACTCCTGATCGGGCGCGGCTATCTTGCGGACGGGGAAGACGACGGCGTCTGCGGCAAGAAGACGGTGACTGCCATCACGAAGTTCCAGCAGGAGAACGGCTTGGATGCCGACGGCGTCTGCGGACAGTTGACGTACAGGGCGCTCTCGGGCGGCGAGGAGCCGCCTGTCATCGAGACGCCTGCGAGCCGCGGCGGCGGGCGCTCGCTGCTCGTTGCGGCCTCGGCGTACAGCCGCTTCGATCCGGGTCTTTCGAGTCATACGGCAAGCGGAACTTTGGTGAGAAAAGGCGTGATCGCTGTCGATCCTGCGGTCATACCGATGGGCACGCGCGTCTTCATTCCGGGCTACGGCGAGGCGGTGGCTGAGGATGTCGGCTCGGCGATTCGCGGCAACACGATCGACATCGCCTTCGAGACGGCAGAAGAGGCGATCCAGTTCGGCCGCAGAACCATCGAGATCTTTATCATGGATTGAGAAGGGCGCTTGCTGTTTTTGCAGCATGATGGCGGCAAGGCATTGGAAAAGCAGGCTTTCGGCGTGAAAGGTTCGCGCCGGAAGCCTGCTTTTCTTATGGGAGGCGAGTATTTTGCGAAGGGCGGAAGTCTTTGTCAATATTCCTGTGAAGAGCATAGCGAAGGCGTACAGCTACGCTGTGCCCGACGAACTGTCTTTCCTTGCGTCGGGCTGGCGCGTGTTCGTTCCTTTTGGCGGGCGCAGGGTCGAGGGCTTCGTCGTCTCCGTCCGGGAGGATGATGGAGAGCGGCAGGATTACGAATTGAAGGCGATCATTGCCGCCGTCGACGAGGAGGCGTGGTTCACGCCCGAGATGATGGAAACGGCACGTCGGATTGCGGAATTCTATCTGTGCTCTCCCGCTGAGGCGATGCGGCTCTTCATGCCCGGCAAGAGCGGCTTGAAGATCGAGGTCGAGTATGAGGCAAAAGAGGGGGAAGAGCCGTCTTTGAGGGGTGCGGCGCAGCAGGTTTTCCGTTGTCTCCGTGAAAATGGCGTCATGCAGCTTTCCGTACTTCGCAAGGCGCTTCCTGCGCTTGTCGCAGAGATGCCTGTTCTCTTGGAAAAGCTCGTGCAGCAAAAGCAGGTGAGAAAGCTCTATCGGGCACAGAAGCGCGACAAGGCGCGGTATGAGAATGTCCTGTCGCTCGCGCGTCCGCTCGATGAGACAGCGCTCTCCCGCTATCGAAGGCGGCACGCGCAGAAGCGTCTGTTGGAAATTCTTGCCGCAGAGGGAGAGAAGACGGACGCCGCCTTGCGCGAGACGGGCATATCCGCTGCCGTGCTTCGCGCCGTGCTCGAAGCGGGCGATGTGAAGAGCGAGAAGCGGCGCGTTCTGCGCGACAGCTACGGCGATATGGCGGGCGTGGGGGCGATGGTCGACCTGACGGCGGAGCAGCGTGCGGCTGTCGATGCCGTGCTTCCCTATATCGAGCGGCGCGAGCATCATGGCTTCCTCTTGCATGGCGTGACGGGAAGCGGCAAGACGCAGGTCTATATCGAGACGGCGGCGGCCGTGCGCAGGGAAGGGCGCAGGGTCATCGTGCTCGTGCCCGAAATCGCCCTGACGAGCCAGATCGTCCTCGCCTTCAAGGGATCTTTTCCCGAGGACATCGTCGTCATGCACAGTCAGCTTTCCCTCGCCGAGCGAAACGATGCGATCTTCCGCGTGCGGCGAGGCGAGGCGGGCATCGTCATCGGTGCGCGCTCGGCGCTCTTCACGCCCGTCGAGGACGTCGGACTCATCATCCTCGACGAGGAGCAGGACATGTCCTACAAGCAGGACGAGGCGCCGCGCTACCATGCGCGTCCCATCGCCGAGGTCATGGCGAAGCTGCATCGCGCCGTACTGCTTTTGGGCAGCGCCACGCCGTCTCTTGAGACGTCGTACCGTGCTCGCTGCGGCGAGTTCACGCTCCTTTCGATGCCCGAGCGCATCGGTGCGAAGCCGCTTGCGCATGTCGAATGCGTCGACATGCGCGAGGAACTGCATCGCGGCAATCGCACGATCATTTCCGCATCTTTGCGTCGGCTCATTGAGGAAACGATGGCGAAGAAAGAGCAGCTGATCCTCATGCTGAACCGCCGCGGCTTCTCGACCTTCGTCATGTGCCGCTCGTGCGGCGCTGTCGTCCGATGCCCGTCATGCTCGCTGCCGCTCGTCTACCATAGAAGCGGCAAGCTCCTGTGCCATCACTGTGACATTGAGCAGGCCGTGCCGCTCCTGTGCCCCGAGTGTGCAAGTCCCTGCATCAAATACTTTGGCTCGGGCACGGAAAAGCTGGAAGCGGAGCTCAAAACGCTTGTGCCGGCGGCACGCGTCGTGCGCATGGATCGTGACACGACGGCGCGAAAGCTCGCGCATCAGGAAATCCTCACGGCGTTTCGCGAGAAAAAGTACGACATCCTGCTCGGCACGCAGATGGTCGCCAAGGGGCATGACATCCCGGGCGTTACGGCGGTCGGCATACTCAGCGCCGATGCGAGTCTCAACATGCCCGACTTCCGCGCGGCGGAGCGCTGCTTCATGCTCATCACGCAGACAGCGGGCCGCGCAGGCAGGGGCGAGTCTGCGGGACGGGTCGTCGTGCAGTGCTACAGCCCCGAGCACTATGCGGTGCAGGCGGCGCTCAAGCAGGACTACGAGGCCTTTTACCGCGAGGAGATCGCCGTGCGCGAGCAGCTCTTTTACCCGCCGTTCAGCCGCCTTGTCAAGCTCATCGTGCAGCATGGGGAAGAGGAGGCGGCGCGTCAGGAAGCGTGCCGCATTCAGGAAAACTTTCTCGCTGCCTTCGCAGGCAGGGAAGGGCAGCAGATCATCGGCCCTGCGCCCGCCCTGATCGCCCGGTTTCGCGGCATCCATCGCTTCGTGCTCCTCATCAAGATGGCGGATCTCGCCGCAGTGAGGGCGTTCCTGCGCGGTGAGGGACTGGATAAGAGGAACGATGTGCTCATCGACGTCGATCCGATCATGACGATGTGAGGCGGGGGAGCGCAAGGTCGTTGGCTGTCCCAAGGTTTTCTTGCAGGCCTGTGCCGACATGGTTCATGCTTATCTGCCATAAGCCGCTAAAATATACTATGGATATGATTTTGCTTCCATGCTATAATGACTGTTGAAGTCTTTGCGGCAAAAGGTGAGCGTGAGGAAGACCCATGACTGGTAAGGGGAGCGTATATGTGGAAGAAGATTTTTGGCAAGTCCGCAACACAAAAAAATGAAGCGACGCCTGTCGATATCGAGCGCTCGCGCCTGCCGCGCCATGTCGCCGTCATCATGGACGGCAACGGACGCTGGGCGAAGGGGCAGGGCTTCCTGCGCACGGTCGGTCATCGTGCGGGCGTAGATACGCTGCACGATATTTTAGGTGCGGCGATCGACTTGAACCTTGAGGTTTTGACGGTCTATGCGTTTTCCACGGAAAACTGGAAGAGGCCTCATGATGAGGTCGATTTCCTCATGCGCCTCTTTTCCGAGTATCTCGACAAGGAAGAAAGGGAGATGCACGAGAAGAATGTGCGCATCCGCTTCATCGGGCGCGTCGATGAATTGACGCCCGAGCTGATTCGGCGCGTGCGCCATGCCGAAGAACTGATGAAGAACAATACGGGCGTGCACTTCTGCGTCGCCGTCAACTACGGCGGGCAGGACGAGATCTGCCGCGCCGTGCAGGGGCTGGCGCGTAAGGTGCAGGCGGGGGAACTTTCGCCGGAGGAAATCACGCCGGAGCTTTTTCAGGCGTCGCTCGATACGAAGGAACTGCCGCCCGTTGACCTCGTGATCCGCACGAGCGGCGACATGCGTCTGAGCAACTTCCTGTTGTGGCAGGCGGCGTATGCGGAGTTCTGGTTCACGGAGACGAACTGGCCGGATTTCAAGCCCGAACGCTTCATGGAAGCGCTTCGCGACTACGCGGGCCGCGAGCGGCGCTTCGGCGGAATCAAGGAGAAATAAGAGGAAATAAAGGGATCGTCCAATAAAGAGGTGCTTGACTTGCTTACAAGAATTATCACGGGCGTTGTCGGCATAGCGCTCGCAGCCTTCGTCATCATGCAGGGAGGCTGGCTTTATGCCGTTTTTGCCATAGTGCTTTCGTTTGCTGCATGGCACGAGTATGCGTCGGCGTTCGACCGTCTGGGAAAGCCTCTCGCGAGGCTCGTCGGCTTCGTCGCCATCTCGCTCCTCGGCACTGCCGCTTGGCTGTGGGGAAGCGCGTGGCTCGTCGCAATTGCGACGTTTGCTGCGCTCCTCGTTTTTGCCGAGGCTGTCTTTCGCCATGAAACTTTTGCCGTCGATCAGGCGTGCTTTTCCATCGCCGGCATCGTCTACGTCGGCTTCTCTTTCGCGCATCTGATCCTGCTGCGCTTCCTGGCGCAGGATGTCGTTCTCGCAACGCCCGCCGGCGATATGACGCTCGGCTGCGCGTTCCTTTGGATCATGTTCCTCGGCACATGGTCGAGCGATACGTTCGCTTACTTCGCCGGCTCGTTCTTCGGAAGGCACAAGCTGTGCCCTGCCATCAGTCCGAAGAAGACGGTCGAAGGATTTCTTGGCGGCCTTGTCGGTACGACGGCAGTCGTCGCGGCGCTCGGCTGCGCCATTGGCTTTTCCGTGCCGTTGATGGCGCTGCTCGGCGTGCTTCTCGCGCTCACAGCGACGGTCGGCGATCTCACCGAGTCCGGCATCAAGCGCTATGCGGGCGTCAAGGATTCGGGGCGGCTCATCCCGGGGCACGGCGGCGTCCTCGACCGCTTCGACAGCGTGATGTTCACGGCGCCCTTCGTCTACTATTTTGTTCAGATTTTCGGCTTGGCAGGAGTTTGATGTATGAAGAATATTGCAATCTTGGGTTCTACGGGTTCGATTGGACGCCAGACGGTTGATGTGGCGCTTGCACATCCGGAGCTTTTTAGTGTTTCCGTGCTCGCGGCGAACGCGAGCGACGAATTGTTGGAGAAGCAGATCGAAGCGCTCTCCCCCGAGCTTGCCGTGCTTGCTGACGAGGCGGCGGCGGCGAGGCTCAAGGCGCGGTATGGCGGCAAGACGCGCATTGAAGGTGGTCGCGACGCCTTCATCGAGGCGGCGGCATATCCGACGGCGGACATTGTCGTCACGAGCATGATGGGGTTTGCGGGGCTTGCACCGACGATGAAGGCGCTCGAAACGAAGAAGGACATCGCGCTAGCGAACAAGGAGACGCTCGTCGTCGCGGGCGAACTCGTCATGGCGAAGGCGCGTGAGATGGGCGCGGCGATCCTGCCCGTCGACAGTGAGCACTCGGCGCTCTTTCAGTGCCTGCAGGGCGAGGAGGCGAGATGCGTCGAGCGCATCATCCTCACGGCCTCGGGCGGCCCCTTCCGAGGGAAAACGCAGGACGCGCTCAAGAAGGCGACGGTCGAGGAGTGTCTCGCGCATCCGACATGGCAGATGGGGCAGAAGATCACGATCGACTCTGCTACGCTCGTCAACAAGGGGCTTGAGGTCATCGAGGCGCATTGGCTTTACGATGCGCCATACGATGCGATCGAGGTCGTCGTCCATCCTGAGAGCATCATCCATTCGATGGTTGGCTTTACGGACGGCGCCGTCATGGCACAGCTCGGGCCGGCCGACATGCGCCTGCCAATCCAGTACGCGCTGACGTATCCGAAGCGTCAGTCTTCGACTTTCGAGCGGCTGGACTTTTCCAAGCTCGCGCATCTTTCTTTTGAAAAGCCCGACACGGCGACGTTTCGCGGACTTCCTCTCGCCTACGAGGCGGGGCGTGCGGGCGGCACGATGCCGTGCATCATGAACGCGGCGAACGAGGTGCTCGTCTCCGCCTTCCGCGCGGGGGCGGTGGGGCTGCTGGGCATTACTGATGTCGTCGAGCGGGTCCTTGGCGAGCACGAGGGCGTCGAGGAGCCGTCGTTGGAGGACGTGGAGGCGGTCGAGCGGTGGGCGCGCGAGCGCGCCCGTGAGTTGTCGGCGCTCTGAGGCGGGCAGGGGCCCGGGTGAGCGGCTCGTCGCCACTGGAAGGAACAGTATGGGTTACGTGGTAGGCATTGTCGTGGTCGTCGTCGGCATTCTGGCGTCGGTGGCGCTCCACGAAGTGGGGCACATGGTGCCCGCGAAGAAGTTCGGGGTCCTGGTCCCCGATTACGCGGTGGGCTTCGGCCCCGCGTTGTGGAAGAAGAAAATCGGGGAGACCACTTACGCGCTGCGCGCGGTGCTGCTGGGAGGATACGTGAAGATCCTCGGCATGTACCCCCCTGCCCGTGAGGGCGCGCGCACCCTCAACCGCAGGGGCCGGCCCACTCTGGCCGAGGAGGCGCGCCAGGCGAGCGCCGAGGACCTGCCCGAGGGCCAGGAGGCGCGGGCATTCTACAACCTGTCGGCCCCGAAGAAGATCGTGGTCATGGTGTCGGGGCCCCTGATGAACCTGCTGATCTGCGTGGTCCTATCAGCCATCACGATGATCGGCATCGGCGCCCCCCGGGCATCGACGACCCTGTCGGACGTTTCCCAGACGGTGGCGAGCGCTTCGGGCGAGGCCGCCGGCCCGGCCCACGAGGCGGGGGTGCGCGCCGGCGACGTCGTCGAGTCGTGGAACGGGCGGCCCATCGCCTCGTGGTCCGAGTTCCACGAGGCGATCGCGGCCTCCCCTGTGGGCGAGCCCCAGCAATTGGGCGTCAAGCGCGGGCAGGAGCACCTCACCTTCGAGGTGGTTCCCGTGGAGGGCCAGCAGGGCCGCGTCGTCGGCGTGACCGCGGGGTTCGAGTACGTGTCCGCCTCGCCGGCGGACGTGGTCGCGGCGGACTGGCAGATGTTCACCTCCACGGCCAGTGTGGTCGTGCGGCTGCCGCAGGCGGTGTGGAACGTGGGGCGGTCGTTGTTCACCGACGACGCCCGCGAGGCGACCAGTGTCGTGTCCGTGGTGGGCGTGGGCCGCATGGCGGGGGAGGTGACCGGGGACCCCTCGTCCCTTGGCCTGCGCGACACCCGCCAGGTCGTCGCCGTCCTGCTGAGCCTGCTGGCGTCCTTGAACATGGCGCTCTTCGTGTTCAACCTCATCCCGCTGCCTCCCCTGGACGGCGGGCACATCGTGGGCGCCTGCTACGAGTGGGCGCGGGGCGCGCTCGCCCGGGCCC
>ERZ773008.2884-NODE-2884-length-10888-cov-9.144097_pt1 | contig 10888 bp, 8 predicted proteins | sample MGYA00580664_ERZ773008 | MGnify/ENA primary metagenome ERZ773008 (study PRJEB29015, sample SAMEA2738016) | human oral metagenome | biome: human oral; feature: human-associated habitat; material: dental | place: China | collected 2048 ... | reverse complement strand
GGGCGAGCCGTTCCGAGCCCCGGGGCCGACGGCGGGGAGGCGGCGCCGTGAGCGGGACCGCGAGGGCCGTCGTCGGGCCGGCCCTCCCGATCGCGGCGTCCGGCCGGCCGCGCGCGTCATGTGCGCCATGCGGGCCGCGCGCGTCATGCGCGGCCCGACCCGTGTCGTCCGCCCTCCCAGTTCTTGGACAGTACTGTCCAAGAACCTGTAGCCTGGGACCCGCTCGCCCCGGCGGGCGCGGACCCCACCGGGCGGCTTCGCGACTCAGCGACCGGGCCCCGGACACACCCATAGGTGGAAGGAGGCGAGGCGAGTGGCCAGACCCGCGCAGCCGCTCGATCCGGAGCGACGAGCGCGCCTGCTGGGCGAGGCGCGTCTCGCCTTCGCGGCCCACGGTTTTCGCGCCGCCGGTCTCGCCCCGATCCTGAGGCGGGCGGATTTCCCACGCAGTTCCTTCTACCACTACTTCGGCACCAAGGAACGGCTTCTCGACGAGGCCGTCGCCGATGGGCTGCACGAGCTCGCGGGTCTCGTGGAGATCCCCACGGTCGCCGAGCTCGACGAGAGCTCCTTCTGGCCATCGTTGACGAGACTGGTCGCGACCCTGTCGGAGGCGGCGGCGACGCGGCCGGACCTCGTCGCGGTCGGCGCGATGTACCACCTCGGGGACCTACCGGAGTGCCCGAGCCTCGACGCCTTCAGGGGGACGGTCGTCGCCTGGACCACGAGCGCCGTCGCCCGAGGGCTGGAGCTCGGACTCCTCGACCCGCTCATCCCCTCCCAGATGCACGCCGAGCTCGCCTACACCGTGGCGAGCCTCATCGACCGCTGGGCCGTCCGGGGCGCCATCGGCCCCGAGACGGCGCAGGAGCTCGCCCGCACCGTCCTCCCGCGGATGCTCGGCGCGCCGCGAGGCCCCGGCGAGCGCTCCCGTCCCGTGCCGACGAATCAGGAGGCCCCGTGACCGCGCCCATCCTCGTCGCCGGGGCCACCGGTTACCTCGGACGCTTCATCGTCGCCGAGCTGCACCGCCGTGGGCACCGGGTCCGCGCCGTCGTTCGCGACCGCGATCGGGCCGTCTCGCCGGGCCCTTGGGAGGCCCCCGGCCTGGAGGGCCTCGTCGACGAATGGGTCGTCGGGGACGTCACGGACCCCGGCGTCACCCCCGGAATCGCCGCGGGCACCGACGCCGTCATCTCCGCGCTCGGCGTCACCCGGCAGAGGGCGGACCCCTGGGACATCGACTACCGGGCCAATCTCGCCATCCTCCGCTCCGCCGAGAGGCACGGCGCCCGATGCTTCTGCTTCGTCAACGTCATCGGGGGCGAGCAGTGCCCGGCCCGGCTGACGAGGGCCAAGACGGCCTTCGCCCGGGAGCTGGCCTCCTCGTCGATCCCGAGCCAGACCATCAACCCTCCGGGGTACTACTCCGACATGATCCAGATCCTGCGGATGGCCCGGCGCGGGCGCGTCCTCGTCCTCCGCCGCGGCGTCCGGATCAATCCGATCCACGGAGCCGACCTCGCGACGTTCTGCGCGGACCGTCTGGTCTCCGGGCGGGAGGGGACGTGGGACGTCGGCGGCCCCGAGCTCTTCACCTGGCAGGGCCTGGCGGAATGCGCCTTTCACGCCCTGGGGCGGCCCGCGACGATCACGACCGTCCCGTCCGCCGCCCTGACCCCCCTCACCCGGGTCGTCGGGCTCGTCAGCCCGAGGCGGGCGGACGCGCTGCGCTTCGCCGCGTGGAGCATGCTCCACGACTGCGTGGGCGAACCCATCGGAACGCACAGGCTCCTCGAGTTCTACAAGCGCCACGCCGCGGACATGGACTGATCCGTCGTGCATGAGTGCGGCCCGTGGGTCCGGGGCGGCGACCCGGACCCACGGGCCCTCGTCATCGAGACCGCCGCACCGAGTTCCCACTCCCGGCCGGACGAGCCTCCTTCGCCGGAACGCACCACCAGGGCTCCCTTGGACCCCAGCAGCGCTCGACACGAATCCTTCACCGGGTTCCCCAACCCTCAGGACCCGCCCCGTCCGACGGCAACCACTATGTAACCCCACCACCCTGGAGATTCACCCCCACCCCACCTGGCAAAACCCTGACAGCACCCGCCCCGAACCGAACTCGGTGCAGAACCGAACCGAACTCGGTGCGGAACCCGACCGATCTCGGCGAAGGCCGCGAGAAGGAGACGGGCGTCAACAGGCCTGGCACGTCGGGCACCAGAAGAGCCGTCGCCCGGCCGCCTCCCGCTCTTTCACCGGGGTGCCGCACCTCAGGCAGGGCCGCCCGGTGCGGTGGTAGACGTACCAGCGCCCGGCCTCCTCGTCGCCGTCGGGCAGCGGATCGGGGACGTCATCGGGATCGACGGTGGTGATGAAGCCGGTGGCCACGCCGTACTCCATGAGAGGGACGAGGTCGTCCCATACGGCGCGCAGACGCTCCTCGCCGAGCCGGTTGCCCGCGAGGAAAGGACTGATCCCGCAGCGCAGCAGCGTCTCGGCGCGGAAGATATTGCCCACTCCGGAGATGACCGACTGGTCCATGAGCAGTTCCCCGATCGCCTTCCGACGACGCCGCGCGCTCGCGATGAACTCGTCCGGGTCGGCGTCGGCGCGCAGCGGGTCGGGACCCAGGCGCCGGTGCACGGCGGCGACGCCCTCGGCGTCGAGAAGCTCGCAGGCCGCCGGTCCTGTTAGATCAGCCACGCCGTGCTCCCCGAGCAGACGCAGCCGCACGGCGCCACGGGGCTCGGGAGGGCTCCACCGCCCCGGCTCGGGCGCGGCCATCGCGTCAGTGGCTCCCGGGTCCGTCTCGTCACCGCCGTTCAGGCCCGCGAGCGCGGAGCCGCCCCCGTGCCGCAGCGCGTGCTCCCCGCGCTCGCCGACTCGTCTGCGCGGGGCGCCGATGGCGTGCGGAGCGGTGAAGGCGGAGTCGCCGTCGAAGGTCCACGAGCCGTACAGCCCCAGGTGGATGCGCAGCCAGGTGACGGCCTCGGCGCCCAGCGGCACGTCGGACCGGGGTCCGAAGGTCAGGAGAAGGTGCTTGCCGTGCGCCTCGGCGCCCAGGAGGACCTGACCGTCGAGCCGGGCGGCGCCGTCGGCGAAGCGCCCCTGCGGGGAGAGCGCCCGCAGGCGCCGACCGCCGTAGAGCTCGGCGAGGGCGCCCGCGAGTCGATGGATGGTGTGTCCTTCCGGCATGGGTCGGACGCTACCCGAGCCTCCGCAGATGCCGGAGTGGCGGCACCGCGGAGTCGGGGTCCGAGGCGGCCTCGCCTCGGACCCGAGCCCCTGGCCGGAGCAGAATCGGGCCACGGCCGGAACGGAGCCGGGACGGAGGAGTCAGGACGGAGCCGGGGCCGGCCCCTTACCGCTGGGGTCAGACCCCCTCGTGATGGGTGCGCTCGTAATCGCGCACCTGGTCGATCCGGGCGCGGTGGCGGGCGTCGCCGGAGAAGGGCTCGGCGATGAAGGCGTCGAGGATCGTCAGGGCCTCCTCGACGGAGTGCTGGCGCACACCGAAGCCGGCGACGTTGGCGTCATTGTGCTGACGAGCCAGGCGCGCGGTCTCGACGGACCACACGAGGGCGGCGCGCACGCCATCGACCTTGTTGGCGGCGATCTGCTCGCCGTTGCCGGAGCCGCCCAGGACGACACCGAGGCTGCCGGGGTCCGCGATGACGCCCTCGGCGCAGGCGAAGCAGAACTCGGGGTAGTCGTCGCCGGGGTCGTACTCGTGACTGCCATGATCGACGACCTCGTGGCCGGCCCGTCTCCAGTGGTCCTTCAGATGGTTCTTGAGCTCGAATCCGGCGTGGTCGGTACCGATGTGAATACGCATGAGCGGATTGTGCCTCACGCGAGCGATTTTCGACTGCGCTCCGGCGATGCCGATGCGCGTACCCACGAGAAGCGCGAGGGCGACACGGCGGACCGACCCGGGAAGAAGCGCACCCTCCCGGTGGGGCGCATGGGACTTCTGAGACGTAACAGGACTCGTCCGGGCGGGGACGTGTCCGAATCTGCCGCAAAGGCGGTTCTTGTGCACCCGAAGACATGAACGATCCGCGTGATATCAACGATCCGCAGTGCGCCGCATGGTACAGAACGAGCCCTTTGTGGCAGATTTGGACAACCGGGCACCGTGACGGCCCCGTCGAGAGGACGGCGTGGGCTATGGCCGTCGCCTCGCTCCTGCCACCGGCCTGGATCGCCTTCGACGCGACGCTCACGAATATCGAGGATCTGCTCGCTCCCCTTGCGGTGAGACTCGTCGCGAACTGGCGCCCAGGACGGGTACCCCTATTCTGCGAGTGCTACGACGTCCTCCTTCTGGCAGTGGCTATCGACTCCATCGTCAGTGGGATTCACGTCGGATATGTTGTCGTCGCCTACCTGATCCTCGCCTCACCCATCCCCCTCGTACTGGATGTGTCCGAGGAGATGCACGGGGCGGAAGGGCCGTCATCATGGGCCTCACCGCGGTCTACGCGCCGATCCACGTCGGAGCGCATGACGGGCATTCCGCTTACGTCCGGCCCCTGGTGGCGATGGGCGCGGGGGCCAGTGCGGGACCCAGATCAGCCGGGTATCACGCGCCCGCTACGGCGCCAGGGCGACGGGCCTCGCGTGCTGCGTCGCAGGGGCCGTCGCGCTATCCGCGTCCGCCCTGCTCCTGCCCGGACGCGGCCCGGTCCTCGGTGCGACCGGGCTCGTGATCGCCCAGCCGTGCGCATGGGGGATCGTGAGCGTGCTGATCGGGGAGCAGTAGGTGCAGCCGCAGGGCGAGGAGTTCGTGAACGACACCGTCTGGTGCCGGGCCGGTGGGGCGCTCGGCGCAGTGGCGGGCAGCTGGCCGGCTCTGAGCCTCGATGCGGCATCGGCTCCCTCCGTCGCCCTCTGGCTGGGCGCCGCGGCGTACGCCCTGCTGGCGGTGTACCTCCGGGGCGGCGAGGAGGAACCGACGGACCCGCGCGACAGGCGGCGGCAGGAGTAAGCGGCGACGGTGGTGCGAGACGCGGGGAACGTGGTGCGAGACGACCAGGAGGAACCGGTGACGGCCGGATTGTGCCTCACGCGAACAGTCTCCGGCCGCGCATCGGCGGCGCCGATGCGCGGCCGTGGCCCACGTTAGCGTGACTCCATGACGACTCACTCCCCCGCTTCGGCGGCGCACGTCCCGGCCGAGAGCACCGAGGGCTCCGGGGCGCCCGCGAACCCAGCGGCCCCCGCGAACCCAGCGAGCCCATCGGATCCCGCGGGCTCGGCCGCCCTCCAGGGCACCGCCCCCGCACGCGGCGGCGTGCTCGAGGCCTCGGCCATCGACCCCGCCGTGCGGCCTCAGGACGACCTCTTCCGCCACGTCAACGGCACGTGGCTCGCCAACGCGCGGATCGCCGCCGACCGCCCGGGCATCAGCTCCTTCGTGGTCCTGCGCGACGCGGCGGAGGCCGCCTGCCGCGACATCCTCGACGACCTCGCCGCCCGGGCCGACGGAGGGACCGCGCCAGTCACGTCCTCAGCGAAGATCGCCTCCCTGTACGCCTCCTTCCTCGACGAGGAGCGCATCGAGGAGCTGGGGTCCGCGCCGCTGCGGGACGAACTCGCCCCCGTCCTGGAGGCGGACGACGAGGAGGCCCTGGCGCGGGCGCTGGGAGAGAGGATCACCGCCGGCTTCATGGGCCCGGTCGCCGTCGATGTCGACGTCGACCTCAACGACCCCGACCACTACACCACCTGGGTGGGGCAGTCCGGGCTCGGCCTTCCCGACGAGTCGTACTACCGTCAGGACGAGCGCGCCGAGGTCCGCGAGGCCTACACGGCGCACATCGCGCGCATGCTGGAGCTGGCGGGACTGCCGGAGCGGCTCGGTGCCGAGGCCGACGAGCTGGCCGCGAGAATCATGGCGTTGGAGACCGCCCTGGCCGCCGGGCACTGGGACCGTGTCGCCCGCCGCGACGTGGAGAGGATGAACAACCCGCGCACCTGGGCCGAGCTGACCGCCTCGGCCCCGGCCTTCCCGTGGGAGGCCTGGCGCTCCGGGATCAACCGGGCGGCCGCGGCCGCGGGCGCGGCCCCGACGACGCTGCTCGACCGCGCGATCGTCAAGCAACCCGACTACCTGCCCCATGCCGCGCGGGTGTGGGAGGAGTCGGACCTGGAGGGCCTGCGCGCGTGGGCGGCGTGGCACGTGGTCCACGGCCGTGCGACCCTGCTGTCACGGGCCTTCGTGGAGGAGAACTTCGACTTCTACTCCCGCACCCTGCAGGGAGTCGACGAGCTCCGGGCGCGGTGGAAGCGCGCCGTCGGCCTGGTCGAGGGCGCCATGGGCGAGGCCCTGGGAGAGCTCTACGTGGAACGGCACTTCCCTCCCGCGCACAAGGAGCGGATGAAGGCGCTGGTGGAGCGCCTCATCGAGGCCTACCGGGAGTCGATCTCGTCCCTGAAGTGGATGAGCCCGGCCACCCGCGAGCGCGCCCTGGAGAAGCTGGCCATGTTCACGCCCAAGATCGGCTATCCGGACACCTGGCGCGACTACTCCGCGGTCGTCGTCACGCCCGGGGACGTCATCGCCTCGGTGCGCTCGGTCGAGGACGTCGACCTGGCCCGCGATCTGCGCAGGCTGTCCGAGCCCGTGGACCGGGGCGAGTGGCACATGACGCCGCAGACCGTCAACGCCTACTACAACCCGACGATGAACGAGATCGTCTTCCCCGCGGCGATCCTCCAGCCGCCCTTCTTCGACCCCGAGGCCGACGACGCCGTCAACTACGGCGGCATCGGCGCGGTCATCGGCCACGAGATCGGGCATGGCTTCGACGACCAGGGCTCGACCTTCGACGGCACCGGCAAGGTGTCCGACTGGTGGACCCCCGCCGACCGCGAGGCCTTCACGGCGCGCACCAGGGCGCTCATCGACCAGTACAGCGCCTATCGGCCGGCGCTGCTCGTAGCCCGGGCCGAGGCCGCGGGCGAGGACGTCTCCGCGGTCCCGCACGTCAACGGCGCGCTGACGATCGGCGAGAACATCGGGGATCTCGGGGGCCTGGGGATCGCGCTCAAGGCCTACCGGCTGGCGCTGGCCGAGGCGGGCATCGAGTCGGTCGAGGAGGCGCCGGTCATCGACGGCCTGAGCGCGCTGGAGCGCTTCTTCTGCTCCTGGGCGCGCATCTGGAGGGGCCGGAACCGCGACGACTACACCGAGCTGCTGCTCACCATCGACCCGCACTCCCCGAACGAGTTCCGCTGCAACGGCATCGTGCGCAACATGGACGCCTTCTACGAGGCCTTCGGCGTGACCGGGGACGACGCCCTGTGGCTGGCGCCCGAGAAACGCATCACCATCTGGTGAATTTTAGGACCGAAGTCCCACATATCTGGGACTCCTGTGACTGATGTGACTAGTGATACGCATGTTGAGCCTGTGTTCGAGATGTTGTGGACTTGTGTCCTGCCCTCGAGTGAGAGAGAGTGAGACCCGGATCGGTGCAGCAGCACCGTGATGGCCAACAACCCAACCCGATCATCCCCTTGGAGGACTCATGCGTCTCGGACGCTCCGCTGCCGCCCTAGGTGCTGCCGCCGCCCTCGTCGTCGCCGGCTCCGCCGTCTCCACCCCCGCCTTCGCCGACGAGGAGGACGGCTTCACGGTCAACAACGACTACACGGGCGTCGCCGACCCGAACGTGCCCCTCACCGTCTCCGGCACCGGCTGCGTCGCCCCCGACGGCCCCAGCAGCCCCGGCGACCCCGTCACCCCCGACAACCCTGACAGCACCGACGAATCCGTCACCCCCTACGCACCCAGCAGCCCCAACGGATCCGACAGCAGTTCCAAGCAGACCAGCCTCATGTGGGCCGTCGGCGAGGGCGGGCAGGGCGCCCAGGGCACCGGCACGGTCAACTCCGACGGCTCGTGGAGCGCGACGATCAACCTGGCCGCCGCCGGCGTGAAGGATCAGCAGAGGACCACCCTCTCCTTCGCCTGCCTCGACTACAACAACAACACCATCAAGTCCCTCGGGCTGTCCCTCCAGGCGGACTCCACGACGCTCGACGGCTCCTACACGCTGACCTCCGAGGCCGACGGCTCCCAGACCATCGCGGTCGAGGTCACCGGCTTCGCCCCCAACGAGGAGGCCACCTTCCGCCTCGTGCCGGAGAACGCCTACAACAGTGAGACGGGCCCGGTCGAGGGCGACTTCACCGTCCTGTCGACCTTCACCGCCGACGCCAAGGGCGCCGTGTCCCACCGCTTCACCGCCCCCGTCGACGTGCCCGACGGCAGGTACAAGGCCGGCGTCTTCGGCATCGCCTACGGCGAGCACGCCTGGTTCCAGAACGTCCTCGTCAAGAGCGGCAAGATGTACTACGTCGACGACGGCAGCGGGACCGGCCAGGCCGGAGGCGACGACAACGCCCAGCAGCCCGCGCCCGGCGTCGAGGACCCGGCGGCCCCGGCGGACCCCGGCACCGATGACCAGGCGGCTCCGGCCAAGAAGCCCGCTGCCGAGCCCAAGCCCGCCGAGACCAAGGCGGCCGCCTCGGCTCCCGCCAAGAAGGGCCTCGCCAACACCGGTGCCGACCTCGGCGTCGTCCTCGTCGCCGCCGGCTTCCTGGCCTCCGGCGCCGTCGTTCTCGCCTCGCGCCGCAAGGCATGAGTCCCGCGTAATGTGCGGGTGATGACGCACTCCGACACGCCCGCCCATCGCACAGCCCCCGCTCGGGTGCGTGCGGCCCTCGTCGCCGCACGCACCCGAGCGGGGGTCTTCCGTCGGCGACGCCCGCTCCTGGCCGCGACCGCCCTCGCCCTGATTCTGGTCCTGGCCCTCGCCGTCGGCGACGTCGGCCTCATGTCCGCCAGGCTCGGCCGCACCGAGGTCCGCATGCCGCATGCCATCGCGGACGCCGCCTCGACAGGCGCTGCGAACGACGAGACGTGGCTCGTCGTCGGCACCGACTCGCGCGAGACCCTCCCCGCGGGCCCCGACCGGTACGGCACCGTGGAGGACACCGGGGGCGGCTCCCGCGCCGATGTCCTGGCCCTCGTGCGGCCCACCGCGGACGGACTCACCGTCCTCGCCCTGCCCCGGGACCTCACCATCGGCCCGACCTTCCTCACGAGTCAGAGACTCGCCACCTCCTACCTCGACGGCGCGCAGAACACCGTCGATCTGCTGTGCACCCAGCTCGGCATCGCCACGACGCACCTGGTCACCGTCGATATGGCCCAGTTCGCCGCCATTATCGACTCCATGGGCGGCCTCGACGTCGCGCTCGACGAGCCCGTCCGGGACGCCAACGCCGGTCTCGACATCCCCGAGGCCGGCCCCCGGACCCTGTCCGGCATCGACGCACTCGCCCTGGTCCGCTCCCGGCATCCCGAGGTCCACCGCGACGGCGCGTGGGTCGTGCTGTCCGACTCCGAGGGCGCGCAGCGACGCAGCCAGTACACCGGCGTCGTCATGAAGGCCCTCGTCGGCGCCATGCGCGACCGCGCTCGCAACCCCTTCGCGGCGCACCGGCTGGCCTGGACTCTCAGCGGCAACCTGGGGGTCGACGACGGCACCGGCCTGCTCGACCTCGCCACGCTGGGCGGCACCGCGGCCCGGGCCGGTGCCGACGCCGTCACGCTCGTCGATGTCCCCGCTCCCACGCAGGGCGACTCCTTCATAGCCCTGCCCACCGAGGAGACCCGCGCCGTGCTCGCCGAGCACGGCTACGAGCCCGGGAACTGCGCCCCGGCGGACTGAGCCGCGACACGCCGTCGCCCTGCTGCGCACCCGGCTCGACCGCCGCGCCCCGGCCGGCTGGGCCGCGACGGGCTGATGGGACGGGCTCATTTCATCCGACCGCGGCCCCGATGAGAGGATGGCCCGCAGTTCCGCACCGCCCCGGCCCACGACGGCCCGCCACCGGTGCGGCGTCAACCTCCCCGAACCGCAAGGAGCACCCATGCCCGGTCAGAACCTGACCCGCGACGAGGCGGCCGCCCGCGCCGGCCTCGTGACCGCCACGAGCTACGACGTCGCCCTCGACCTGTCCGGCGCCGCCGATCCGGCGCGCAAGACCTTCCGCTCGACGACGACCGCGCGCTTCTCGGCCGAGCCCGGAGCCGTCACGTTCATCGACCTGATCGCCCCGCGGGTGCGCTCCATCGTCCTGAACGGCCGCGAGCTCGACCCGGCCGAGACCTATATCGACTCCCGTATCGTGCTGGGCGACCTGGAGGCCGACAACGAGCTGACGGTCGTCGCCGACTGCGCCTACATGCACACCGGGGAGGGCCTGCACCGCTTCACCGACCCCGCCGACTCCGAGACCTACCTCTACACCCAGTTCGAGGTGCCCGACGCCCGCCGGGTCTTCGCCGTCTTCGAGCAGCCCGATCTCAAGGCCCCCTTCGCCTTCACGGTGACCGTGCCCGAGGGCTGGACGGTCCTGTCCAACTCCCCCACCCCCTCGCCGGCGGCCCGGGACGGCGCGCGCGTCTTCGCCTTCGCCCCCACCGAGCCGATCAGCTCCTACATCACCGCCATCGTCGCCGGTCCCTACCGGGGGGCCACCGGCGAGTACCGGGCCGCCGACGGACGCGTCGTCCCGCTGGGCGTCCACTGCCGCGCCTCGCTGTTCGATCACATGGACGCCGACGAGATCCTGGAGATGACCCGCGAGGGCTTCGCCTACTACGAGGACCTCTTCGGCACCCCCTACGCCTTCGCGAAGTACGACCAGATCTTCGTGCCCGAGTTCAACGCCGGCGCCATGGAGAACGCCGGGTGCGTGACCCACCGCGACGACTACATCTTCCGCTCCCGGCCCATCGAGGCCCGCGTGGAGCGCCGCGCCGTCACCATCCTCCACGAGCTCGCCCACATGTGGTTCG
>ERZ773008.2883-NODE-2883-length-10888-cov-199.316533_pt1 | contig 10888 bp, 10 predicted proteins | sample MGYA00580664_ERZ773008 | MGnify/ENA primary metagenome ERZ773008 (study PRJEB29015, sample SAMEA2738016) | human oral metagenome | biome: human oral; feature: human-associated habitat; material: dental | place: China | collected 2048 ... | reverse complement strand
CCGCGTGTGATTTTCTGCGCGAGGGTGAGGATAAAAGCGTATTGGGCGGGGTGTAGCTCGCTAGTGTAGGGGTGTTCGGTTTTGGGAAAATAGGTGGCGGCTAAACGGAGTAGGTCGGGTTGTTTCAAAGGTTGCGGGCTTTGTTCAAGCTGTCCGTCTGGGTTAATGGAGACACCGATGTGTTGAAAGGTGTTTTGATTGCGGCGGATGATTTCGACAGGCATGGCATCGAGGACTTCGTTGCCGATGATGATGCCGTCGAAGGATTCGGGCAGTTCGGTCAGGTGGATGACTTTTTGTGTCAGTTGCGGGGTGGTGTGTTCTGCGATGAATTGGCGTTGGCGTTCGGCAAGTTCGGGGGAAAGTTCGATGATGTAGTAATGCTTGAGGTCGTCTGAAAGGCTTTTCAATAAGGTGGCGGCAAGATGTCCTGTACCTGCACCGAATTCGTAGATGTTGCCGGCAGTTTGCGGGAGTAGTTCGGCAAGTTGTCGGGCGAGGGTTTGTCCGAACAATGGGGTGAGGGTGGGGGCGGTAATGAAATCGCCGTCTGTGCCGATTTTATGGCTGCCGCCGGTGTAGTAACCGTATTCGGGTGTGTAGAGTGCAAGCTCCATGAATCGTGAGAAAGGAATCCAGTTATTTTGGGCTTTTATTTCCTGTGTGATGATTTCGAATAGTTTGGAACTTGAGGCTTGCGCGGCAGGGGAGGGGAGGGGGAGGTGTGCCTTCATAACTGTTAGATAATGTAAAATTTGTGAATTTATTTGTCTATTATAACGTGAACGGAAAAGGGGCGTTTTTTCATTTTTTTATACCATATATTGTGTCTAAATAAGATTTTTAATACTACATATTGTGTTTTCAAAAACCAAATCGGGTAAAATGGGTGGTTCGGCTTGTGTGCTTGTTTGGTTAAAATACTGTTTTTTAATGATTTTGTTGTTGCATATGTACTGGGATTTTAGAGTAGGGCGATTTGACCGAGGCGTTAAAATTTTTTATAGTGTGGGCTAGTGGGGCGATGTGGGTAAAAGTGTCTGCGTTGCCCAAAAAATTCCGATTTAAACCGATAGGACGAAATTGTGTTTGGTGGCGCTCACGAATTGAGTATTGACAGCAAAGGGCGGTTGGCAATTCCTGCCAAGTTCCGCGATATTTTGCTGCGCCATTATACGCCGTCGATTGTGGTTACTTTGGATTCTCGTGAAAAATTGTTGATGTATCCGGAAGCTGAATGGGCAAAGGTTGTCGAGCAGCTTTTGCGCCTGAAAACAGCGGGGAACCAGATGTTGCAGCGCTACCAAAATCTGCTGCTGCACAATGCGGATACGCTGGAATGGGATAGTGCCGGTCGCATACTGATTCCTGCCAATCTGCGCAAACGGGTGGATTTTGAAAAAGACGTTACCTTGGTCGGTCGCGCCAACCGTTTGGAATTGTGGGGCCGTGATCAATGGGAAGCTGAAATGACTCAGGCTTTGGATGATGATCCTGAAGAGTTGGCATTCCAATTAAGTCAGACGGATTTGCAATTGTGAGTAATGCTGAATATCAACATATCACCGTTTTGTTAAACGAGGCGGTTGATGCTCTGGCGGTTCGTGAAGACGGTATTTATGTGGACGGGACGTTCGGCAGGGGAGGGCACTCCCGATTGATTTTGTCCCGTCTGGGCAGTCAAGGTCGTCTGATTGTGTTTGATAAAGACCCGCAAGCGATTGAGGCGGCGCAAAAGCTGGCCGAGCAGGATGGGCGCGTTACGGTAGTCCATGACGGGTTTTCCAGTTTTCAGACGACCCTGGATAAGCTGGGTATTGAAGGAATAGATGGTGCGTTGTTTGATTTGGGGATTTCGTCCCCGCAGATAGATGACGGCGCACGGGGTTTCAGTTTCCGTTTTGATGCACCTTTGGATATGCGCATGGATCCGACGCGGGGAATGTCTGCTGCAGAATGGATTGCAACAGCATCAGAACAGGATTTGCACGAGGTTATCAAGAATTATGGTGAAGAGCGGTTTAGTCGCCAGATTGCGCGCGCCATTGTTGCGCAACGGACAGAAAGTCCGATCGATACAACCCGCAAGCTGGCGCAGCTCGTGGCACAAAACGTCCGTACTCGTGAGCGGGGGCAAGACCCTGCGACGCGGACCTTCCAGGCAGTTCGCATCTTTATTAACCGCGAGCTCGAAGAGGTAGAGGCGGTTCTGCCGCAAGTGATGGGTCGTCTGAAGCAAGGCGGGCGTTTGGCGGTTATCGCGTTCCATTCGCTTGAAGACCGCATCGTAAAACAGTTTGTCAAAAAGTATTCGCAACATCCTCCTTTGCCGCGTTGGGCGGTAGTAAAAGAAGCGGATTTGCCTCTGCCGCCGTTAAAGGCAGTGGGAAAGGCGATAAAGCCGGGTGTTGAGGAAACCGCCTCCAATCCGCGGGCGCGCAGCGCAGTTTTACGCGTTGCAGAGCGGACGGGCGGTGAGATTGCAGAATAAGCATTATGTGGGGCAGGTGTCCTCGGAACAAACAGATTGAGGTCGTCTGAAAATAATGAATAAATTAAATATCCTTTTGTTGGTCTTGGTATCGGTATCTGCTTTTGCGGTGGTCACTGTGCAAGACCAATCGCGTTTGCACTTCATCGCTTTGGATAAAGCGCAAAAGCAGGAAATCAAGCTTGATCAGGACTATGCGCGCTTGAAATTGGATCAGGCGCGGCTGGCAAACCACAAGCTGATTAAGGTGGCGGCTGAGAAGCAACGCCTCAAACCGCCTAGTGCGGGCAATACTGTGATGGTGGAAAGAAAAAAATAATATTAATAATGATAAAGCCGGCAAATAGAGAAGATATTCGTCGGTATGCGGAACACGGGTTCGGCAAACATAATATATGAGAACTTTAAAATGTTGATTAAGAACGAATATAAGCCTCGGATGCTGCCTAAGGTCGAAAAAATCAAAAAACCCGTTACCAGCGACGGGCGTATCCGTATTGTTTTGGGGTGTATGGCTCTTGCTTTTACCGCATTGCTCGGGCGCGGTATTTATCTGCAAACGACGCAACATGAGTTTTTGAAAAATCAGGGCGATCAGCGTTTCGTCCGCACCCTGACGCTTCCGGCTTCACGAGGTATGATTACCGACCGCAACGGCGCAACTTTGGCTTTGAGTGCGCCGACAGAATCTTTGTATGCCATGCCTTCGGGTATGGAAGAGATGCCGACTGCCCAACAATTGGCCGCATTGTCGGACATTGTCGATGTGCCTATTGACGTACTCTCGGAAAAACTTTCAAAAAAAGAGAAAGACTTCGTTTATCTCAAACGACAGTTGAGTCAAGAAAAAGCTGATGCAGTTACTGCTTTGGGCATTAAAGGCTTGGCATTCCAAAAAGAACTGAAACGCCATTATCCGATGGGCAACCTGTTTGCACACGTTATTGGTTTCACCAATATCGACGGTAAAGGACAGGAAGGCTTGGAATTGTCTCGTGAAGACAGTCTGCATGGAGCGGACGGCGCGAAAGTGGTTTTGCGCGACAATAAAGGCAATATTGTTGATAGTTTGGATTCTCCGCGCAACAGCGATCCGAAAAACGGTCAGGACATGGTTTTGTCTTTGGATCAACGTATTCAAACACTTGCCTATGATGAGCTGAATAAAGCAGTGGCTTATCATAAAGCCAAAGCAGGTACCGTTGTGGTATTGGATGCGCAAACTGGCGAAATCTTGGCTTTGGTCAACAGCCCTGCTTACGATCCTAACCAACCGGGCAGTGCAGATAGCGAACAGCGCCGCAATCGCGCCGTTACCGATATGATTGAGCCGGGTTCTGCGATGAAGCCGTTTACGATTGCAAAAGCATTGGATTCTGGCAAAGTCGGTTTGGCTGATCGTTTTAACACCATGCCTTACAAAATCGGACCCGCTACTGTTCGCGATACCCATGTGTATCCTACTTTGGATGTGCGCGGTATCATGCAAAAATCTTCCAACGTCGGTACCAGCAAACTGTCTGCAAAATTTACACCAAAAGAAATGTATGATTTTTATCATGATTTAGGTGTGGGCGTGCGGATGCACTCCGGTTTTCCGGGTGAGACAGCCGGTCTTTTGAGAAGCTGGCGCAGATGGCAGCCGATTGAACAGGCAACCATGTCTTTCGGTTACGGTTTGCAATTGAGCCTGCTGCAATTGGCGCGTGCTTATACCATGTTGACACATGACGGCGAATTGTTGCCGGTCAGCTTTGAGAAACAGGCGGTTGCGCCCAAAGGCAAACGCGTCATTAAAGCTTCGACCGCGCGTGAGGTTCGTGATTTGATGGTTTCTGTAACCGAACCAGGTGGTACAGGTACTGCCGGTGCAGTAGATGGTTTCGATGTCGGTGCGAAAACCGGTACAGCGCGTAAGTTGGTCAATGGACGTTACGTCGATAACAAACACGTTGCCACTTTCATCGGTTTTGCCCCAGCTAAAAATCCGCGTGTGATTGTGGCGGTAACCATTGACGAGCCGACCGCAAACGGTTATTACGGCGGTGTAGTGGCAGGTCCGGTCTTCAAACAAGTCATGGGTGGCAGCCTGAACATCTTGGGCGTTTCCCCAACCAAGCCTCTGACCAATGTTGCAGCCGTCAAAACACCGTCTTAATCCGAGTATCAACGAGATTATTTTATGTTCAGCAAGTTAACCCCTTTAGCTGAAACCAACATTCCGCCTCTGCTGTGTGCAAACGCAGCAGGGCGTTTGTTGCATTCAGACAGCCGTCAAATTAAACAAGGTGATATTTTCGTTGCCTGTCAGGGCGAATATACGGATGGTCGCAGTTATATCCCCGCTGCCATTGCCAACGGCGCGGCTTTTGTTTTTTGGGACGACGACGGCAAATTTGTGTGGAATCCCGAATGGGAAGTCCCCAATCAAGGCATCAAAGATTTGAAACACCGTGCCGGTATATTGGCGGCGCAAGTGTACGGCAACGTTTCAGACGACCTCAAAGTCTGGGGTGTAACCGGTACCAACGGCAAAACCTCCATCACACAATGGCTGGCGCAAGCCGCTGATTTGTTGGGCGAAAAAACCACCATTATCGGCACGGTCGGTAACGGCTTTGGGGGTGCATTGGAAGAAACCACGCACACCACCCCCGCCCCCGTCGATGTCCAAACCCTGCTCTACCGTTTCCGTCAACAAGGCGCAACAGCCGCCGCGATGGAAGTTTCCAGCCACGGCCTTGACCAATCACGCGTCAACGGCGTGCCATTCCGCAGTGCAATATTCACTAACCTCACCCGAGACCACCTCGACTACCACGGCACGATGGAAGCCTATGGCGCCATCAAGTCGCGCCTGTTCTATTGGCACGGCTTGAAACACGCCGTCATCAACGTAGATGACGAATACGGCTCAGAACTCGCAGGTCGTCTGAAAAAAGACTGTCCTGATTTGGCTGTTTACGGCTACGGCTTCAGCGAACACGCCGACATCCGCATTGTTCATTTCACCGCCTCTTCAGACGGCATGGAAGCCGTATTCCAAACCCCGTGGGGCAAAGGCCGCTGTCGCACGCGCCTGCTCGGACGGTTCAACGCGCAAAACCTTGCCGCCTGCATCGCCTTGCTTTGTGCCAACGGTTATCCGCTGGATAAGGTATTGGATGTGCTGGCAAAAATCCGTCCCGCCTCAGGCCGTATGGACTGCATTATGAACAGCGGCAAGCCCTTGGTTGTCGTCGATTACGCCCACACACCCGACGCATTGGAAAAAGCACTCTCCACCTTGCAGGAAATCAAACCGCAGGGTGCGGCTTTGTGGTGCGTATTCGGTTGCGGCGGCAACCGCGATCGCGGCAAACGCCCGCTGATGGGTGCGGCAGCCGTACAGGGCGCGGATAAAGTTGTCGTCACCAGCGACAACCCGCGTTTGGAAAATCCGCAAGACATCATCAACGACATCCTGCCCGCCGTTCCCGCGCCCGAATGTGTCGAAGCCGATCGCGCTGCCGCCATCCGTTATGCAGTGGAACGCGCTGCCGCAAACGACATCATCCTGATTGCCGGTAAAGGACACGAGAATTATCAGGACATGCAGGGTGTGAAGCATCATTTTTCTGATTTTGAAGTTGCAGAGAAAGCATTGGCAGAGCGGATATAATAACGGGTACCAAAGTTTTCAGACGGCCTGAAGGTCATCAAGGTCGTCTGAAAACATTTATCCCCCACAATAAAAGCAACACGACACACGCATTACGGCACGTCAGCCATTAAACCCATCACAGTTGTTTCAGACGACCCCGATTTGGAATTTTAAAGGTCGTCTGAAAAACGAGGAGACCGATTTGATGCTGAGAATGCCGACAAAAACCCTTTTAATCAGTGCAGCCATGATTTTATTTGCGGGTTGTACCACCAAACAACTGCCACGCCCGAACGCCGAAATTGCCGAGCTGAGGGCGAAAGAGCCACCGGTGGCGCAAAGCCTGCCCAATCCTGTTAAAGGCAAGCGTTTTGACGATACTTGGGGTGCGGCGCGCAGTCAGGGGCGCAGACATGAAGGCGTGGATATTTTCGCTAAGAAAAACACGCCAATACGCAGTACGACGCCCGGTATTGTAACCAAAATCGGGCGCAACCGATTGGGTGGCAAAGTCATCGGCATACAAGGACCGGGCGCATGGCACTATTATGCCCACCTCAACAAATTCGCTAACGTCCGCCTGTATGAACGTGTGAAAGAAGGACAGGTCATCGGCTATGTCGGCAAAACCGGCAACGCCAAAACCACACCGGCACATTTGCATTACGGCGTGTATCTGCCAAACGGTGCGATCAATCCCTATCCGTTGATTAATCAGGAAAGATAAAATTTTCAAACGTCGTCTGAAATAAATTTTGAAACAAATAAAGAGGGAACATTATGGGTATTTTTCGCTGCAATAAATGCGGCTACATGAATGAGCATTACTACGAATCCGGAATGAGTGAAATTGCTTGTCCAAAATGCACGGCTCCGGTTAAGGTTTACGACACTTTATTTTTTGTCAGTAAATTGTTAGAACGTTATTTTTCGGTGAACCGGGAATTGCAGGCTTTGAAGCAACAGGAAGACGGTGGGGAGGAAAATGCACAGCAAGATACTGGCTCGGAAAACCAAAATTATAATCCGCTGGCAGGCGTCAATTTATCGGAAACTGACATTTTAGCTACTGAAAAACAGCATGAACCAATACGGCAATGGTTTTCCCGAGCCAATATTGTGCCGATGTTTAACTTACAGGCGGTCAATATGAGTGGTTTTTTTGATGAGGCTGCCGCTAAATTGGGCAGCAATTATCAGATTACTAAAAATATGTTGGGTCAGATTAGTTGGGCATATAGCCACAACCACACAAGCATTAGTTTGGATATAGGCAAAATGTCGCAAAAAGATGGGCAAATAATGAACAATCTATGCCGACAATTTTATAGCCATACTCTGTTTTCTAAGTATTTCTATCAGAAACAGGAAAAAATTGTCCGCTTGAATCTGCAACGTGCCACTGCCATCAAGCACTTTTTTTGTGGTGGTTGGCTTGAATGGTTTGTGTTGGGCAAAATGCTTGAAGAAGCAAAACACAAAGGCAAGGATTATGCTTTTTCTTGCGCGCGAAATGTAAAAGTCAAATTCGGCAATGAAGATAAACAGGAGTTGGATGTCGTATTTTTGCCGATAGGTAAAGAGCCGATTGTAGTGGAATGTAAATCAGGGGAATTCAGACGAGACATTGAAAAATATGTACGCTTGAAAAAACGATTGAATTTGCCGGATGACCGCTTTGTGATACTGGCTGCTGATTTAGAGGAAAGCCAGGCAGTGGCATTAGGCAGTATGTACGGTTTAACTTTTGTTACACCTAAATCTATGATGAAACATTTACAGACGGTTATGTGAGGCCGTCTGAAAAAACAAACGAAAGAAACCATGAAACCACTAGACCTAAACTTCATCTGCCAAACCTTCAACCTTCCGACGCCGTCTGAAAACAAACCCGTGTCGCGCATCGTAACCGACAGCCGCGACATCCGCGCGGGCGATGTGTTTTTCGCATTGGCGGGCGAGCGGTTTGACGCGCATGATTTTGTTGAAGACGTATTGGCTGCGGGTGCGGCGGCGGTTGTGGTTTCGCGCGAAGATTGCGCTGCTTTGGATGGCGCGTTGAAAGTTGATGACACACTTGCCGCCTTGCAAACGCTGGCGAAGGCGTGGCGCGGGAATGTGAACCCGTTTGTGTTCGGCATTACCGGCTCAGGCGGCAAGACGACGGTGAAGGAAATGCTGGCTGCGGTATTGCGCCGCCGTTTCGGCGATGATGCCGTGTTGGCGACGGCGGGCAACTTCAACAACCACATCGGCCTTCCGCTGACTTTGTTGAAATTAAACGAAAAACACCGCTATGCCGTGATTGAAATGGGCATGAACCATTTCGGCGAACTGGCAGTTTTGACGCAAATCGCCAAACCCGATGCCGCTTTGGTCAACAACGCCTTGCGCGCCCATGTCGGCTGCGGTTTTGACGGCACGAACGATATTGCCAAAGCGAAAAGTGAGATTTATCAAGGCTTGGGCGAAGACGGATTGGCTTTGATTCCGTGCGAAGACGAACACGCTGCGGTGTTTCAGACGACCTCTCAAGGTCATCAGCAACAGACTTTCGGCGTTGATAGCGGCGATGTCCACGCGGAAAATATCGTGTTGAAACCTTTGTCGTGCGAATTTGATTTGGTGTGCGGCAACGGGCGCGCCGCCGTGGTGCTGCCTGTTCCCGGCCGCCACAATATCCACAACGCCGCCGCTGCTGCCGCGCTGTCTTTGGCTGCGGGTTTGAGTTTGAACGATGTGGCGGAAGGTTTGAAAGGCTTCAGCAACATCAAAGGTCGTCTGAACGTCAAAGCCGGCATCAAAGGCGCGACCTTGATTGACGATACTTACAACGCGAACCCCGACAGCATGAAAGCCGCGATTGACGTTTTGGCGCGTATGCCTGCGCCGCGTATTTTCGTGATGGGTGATATGGGCGAACTGGGCGAGGACGAAGCCGCCGCCATGCACGCCGAAGTCGGCGCGTACGCCCGCGACCAAGGTATCGAAGCGGCTTATTTTGTCGGTGACAACAGCGTCGAAGCGGCGGAAACGTTTGGTGCGGACGGTTTGTGGTTTGCTGCCAAAGACCCGTTGATTCAAGTGTTGAGCCACGATTTGCCCGAACGCGCCACCGTATTGGTGAAAGGTTCGCGCTTTATGAAGATGGAAGAAGTCGTTGAGGCATTGACGGATAAAGAGGTCGTCTGAAAATGAAAAGTTGCGGGCTTATGAAATCCTTATTGCTGATTGCCGCGCTGATTGGCGCGTTTTATGCCGGAATGCGGACGCAGGCGTATCTTTATGAAGACCTTTGTCTGGACTTGGGCGGCGGCAGGAATCCGGGAAATGATCCGATTTGCGTGATTGAGAAAGACGCTGACGCCGCCGCTACTCAATAATGCTGCCATCTCTCTAAACAACGGATAACGGGTTCGCTAGAAACCTGAATATAAAGTGAACTTCATTAAGCCCTGACTGTCATAACCTGCTTGATAATCTACAAAGGTCGTCTGAAACTTTTTCAGACGACCCCAAAAACCAAACTTTAAAACGGGCGATAAGCCCAATGTAACAACAAAAACAAAAGGAAGCCCCATGTTTTTATGGCTTGCACATTTCAGTAACTGGTTGTCCGGTCTGAATGTCTTTCAATACACCACATTCCGCGCCGTCATGGCAGCCTTGACCGCCTTGGCGTTTTCCCTGCTGCTCGGTCCATGGACCATCCGCAAACTGACGCAGTTAAAAGTCGGGCAGGCGGTACGCACCGACGGGCCGCAAACCCACCTTATCAAAAACGGTACGCCGACTATGGGCGGTTCGCTGATTCTGACCGCTATTACCGTATCCACGCTGTTGTGGGGCAACTGGGCAAACCCGTATATCTGGATTCTGCTGGCGGTATTGCTCGCTACCGGCGCACTTGGTTTCTACGACGACTGGCGCAAAGTCGTCTATAAAGACCCCAACGGCGTTTCTCCCAAATTCAAAATGGTGTGGCAGTCGAGCGTCGCCATTATCGCCGCGCTTGCCCTGTTTTACCTTGCGTCCAATAGCTCCAACAACATCCTGATCGTTCCCTTCTTCAAACAAGTTGCCTTGCCGCTGGGCGTAGTCGGCTTCGTCGTCCTAACCTATCTGACCATCGTCGGTACTTCCAACGCCGTCAATCTGACCGACGGCCTTGACGGACTTGCCGCCTTCCCCGTCGTCCTCGTCGCCGCCGGCCTCGCCATCTTCGCCTACGCCAGCGGACACTCGCAATTCGCCCAATACCTGCAACTGCCTTATGTCGCAGGCGCGAACGAAGTCGTGATTTTCTGTACCGCCATGTGCGGCGCGTGTCTCGGTTTCTTGTGGTTCAACGCCTATCCCGCGCAAGTTTTCATGGGCGACGTCGGCGCGTTGGCTCTGGGGGCGGCACTCGGTACCGTTGCCGTCATCGTCCGCCAAGAGTTCGTCCTCGTCATCATGGGCGGTCTGTTTGTCGTCGAAGCCGTGTCCGTCATGCTTCAGGTCGGCTGGTATAAGAAAACCAAAAAACGCATCTTCCTGATGGCGCCTATCCACCACCACTACGAACAAAAAGGCTGGAAAGAAACCCAAGTCGTCGTCCGCTTCTGGATTATCACCATCGTCTTGGTATTAATCGGATTGAGTACGCTGAAAATCCGTTAACTATTCAGATCAATATCGAAAAGGTCGTCTGAAACAGATTGAACTGCACCCCAAAAGTTGGACACATCCCCTCCAACTCACAAGGTGCAGTT
>ERZ773008.2882-NODE-2882-length-10889-cov-3.492708_pt1 | contig 10889 bp, 7 predicted proteins | sample MGYA00580664_ERZ773008 | MGnify/ENA primary metagenome ERZ773008 (study PRJEB29015, sample SAMEA2738016) | human oral metagenome | biome: human oral; feature: human-associated habitat; material: dental | place: China | collected 2048 ... | reverse complement strand
CCCGCGCCGTCATGCCGCTGGCGCCGCGCGGCGTGCAGGCGGCGCGCTTTTACGCAGCGCAGGCGTGAGAGCCTGCTCTCGGGCAGCGTGGTGAACAGGATCCAGGCAGGCACCCGCAGGGGCGCGGCCTCAATCAGCCCATGCGTGAATGGTGGCCCACAAGAAGAAGCCGCCTTTCAGGCGCGCGGCTTCCGGCTTCTGTTTTGCAGCAAAAACAGGAGCGAATTCAAGGCATTTAAAAGTGGCTTCTGCGCAGATTCCACTAGGACATATTGCTATGTAAAAAGGAGCTGAACAAGGCGGTCTTGCCTTTTGCTTTCACTCCGTTTTCGTTCTGCCTTTGCGGCGCAGAAAAGCGGCGCCCAGGCCGCGCGGCGCTTCAGCTGCACCTATCTGCCTGGCGCATTGGGCCGTGCCTGCTTTCCATTCCGCCCGCCCGTTTGCCGCCGTGAGCACGCTTGCCGCCGGGGGCCTGCCCGTGGCCAGATGGCGGCTACTTGATCAGGGCCTGCCAGTCGCGGAAATGCGGGTGTTCGGCGCTGCGCAGCCATTCAAAGCCGACCATTTCGGTCGTTGCCAGTTCCGCGCCTGCGGCGGCCAGGCGGTCGTAGGCGGCGTCGCGGTTGCGCTCGGTGCGCGAGGCGCAGGCGTCGGTCACGACCCAGACATCCCATTCCTCATCCAGCAGCGTCAGGGCTGTTTGCAGCAGGCACACGTGCGCTTCGCAGCCAGCGATGACGATGGAGCTGCGCTGCGGCGCGGGCGGCTCGGCGGGCTTTTGCAGGTGGCGAGGCAGGCTGCGGGCGTTGCCGCCGCGCGCGGCGGGCTGGGGCGGGCGCGGCGGGTTGAGCAGGGGCGCGAGTTCGGATGCGCCGCCAAAGGCGGTTTTGGGTACGGCGCGGTCCAGCAGGCCAGCCAGCTCGGGGGCGCTGCCGCCGAGCTTGGCAGGGCATTGCTCGGTGGCCCAGACGGGCACGCCCAGCAGACGGGCGAGCTTGGCCAGGCGCACGGCGTTGGCCAGGGCGGCGTCACCCTCGAAAAGCGCGGCCATCAGGCGCGGCTGATAGTCGATGAGCGCCAGTTGGGAGTCAGTGGCTTCAAGCAGCATGGCGGTGGTTCCTCATGGGAAGAAGGGAAAGCGTGTTCAGATGACGGGTTGCAGCGGGTCTGGGCTTTTGCATCAGAAAGAGGAGCAAATTCAAGCCATCGAAAAATGGCTCTTGCGCTCATTCCACTAGGACATCATGCTATTGATGCAGGAGCGTGCAAAGGGTGGGCGCGGGTTGCGTGCATCGGGGGCTTGCCATGGCTCAAGCCAGCTCGCGGAAGGCGGCGCGGGCGGCTTGCAAGGTGGCGGCAATGTCGTCTTCGCTGTGGGCGGCGCTGACGAAGCTGGCCTCATACAGCGCCGGGGCCACGTAAACGCCGCGCGAGAGCAGGCCGTGGAAAAAGCGGTTGAAGCGCGCGGCGTCGCTTTGCATGACTTCGCGGTAGTTTTGCGGCAGGCGGGGCAGCAGGAAAAAGCCGAACAGGCCGCCTTCGCTGTCGGCGCAAAAGGGCACGCCTTGTTCTTGCGCGGCGGCCCGAAGGCCATCCACCAGCGCGCGGGTGCGGGCCGAGAGGGCTTCGAAAAAGCCGGGCTTGCGGATTTCGCGCAGGGTGGCCAGGCCGCAGGCGGTGGCGACGGGGTTGCCCGAGAGCGTGCCGGCCTGATAGACGGGGCCGAGAGGGGCGAGCTGCTCCATGACATCGCGCTTGCCGCCAAAGGCGGCCAGGGGCATGCCGCCGCCTATGACTTTGCCCATGACGGTGATGTCGGGCGCGAAGCCCGCGATGGCCTTGGCGTGCAGGCTTTGCACGCCGCCCGGCGCGGTGCGAAAGCCGGTCATCACTTCGTCATAGATGAGCAGCGCGCCGTATTGGGTGCACAGCTCGCGGCAGCGGCGCACGAAATCAAGGCTGGCGCGCACGAAGTTCATGTTGCCCGCGATGGGTTCGATGATGAGGCAGGCCAGCTCGCGCCCGTGCAGGGCGAAGGCTTCTTCCAGCTGGGCGAGGTTGTTGTATTCGAGCACCAGCGTGTGCTGCACCACTTCGGGCGGCACGCCCGCGCTGGTGGGGTTGCCGAAGGTGGCCAGGCCGGAACCAGCCTTGACCAGCAGGGCGTCGGCATGGCCGTGGTAGCAGCCTTCAAATTTGATGATCTTGCTGCGGCCCGTGGCGCCGCGCGCCAGGCGGATGGCGCTCATGCCCGCTTCAGTGCCCGAGGAGACGAGGCGCACCATGTCCATGCTGGGCATGAGCGAGAGGATTTCTTCGGCCAGCTCCACTTCGCGCTCGGTGGGCGCGCCAAAAGACAGGCCGTCTTGCGCGGCGCGGCGCACGGCTTGCAGCACGGCCGGATGGCCGTGGCCGAGGATCATGGGGCCCCAGGAGCCGATGTAGTCGATGTAGCGCTGGTCATTGGCGTCCCACAGATAGGCGCCCTGCGCGCGCTGGATGAAGCGTGGCGTGCCGCCAACAGCGCGGAAGGCGCGCACCGGGGAATTGACGCCCCCCGGAATGACGCGGCGCGCGCGCTCCATCAGGGCATCATTACGATCGTTTACAGAATTTGTCATGAGAGGCTGGGCAAATGTTCACGCTGGAAAGTTGTGACAAGGCCGCCTGTGTGTTGCAAGTCTGTCACGGCGGCATTGACTTTCCCTCCCAATTTTGCCAGAGCGCCCTTGGGCGGCTGCGGCCCGTCCGGGCCATTGGTTTTGAGATGGCTCAGGTAGAGTGCGTATAACTTATAGATACAATCGTTGCACTCCATGCGACATTGGCATAAGCTTGCACCGTCTCTATGCCCTTTGTTTCATGAGGGCGGCGTGGCTGGCTGCCGCATTGAATGGCAGCAGGCAAGCCGCGCGGAGAGCTTTGCCTGTGGGCGGCGCGCCCGCAGGCAGGAGAGAAAACAGACTTTCCGGGTTTGCTTCCCGGCTTGAAAACAGTTTCGAGAAAATCATCCATGAAAGTACTGATCATTGACGATAGCAACACCATCCGCCGCAGCGCCGAGATTTTTCTCAAGCAGGGCGGCCATGAGGTCATGCTGGCCGAAGATGGTTTCGACGCGCTCGCGAAAATCAGCGATTTCCATCCGGATCTGATTTTCTGCGACATTTTGATGCCGCGGCTGGACGGTTACCAGACCTGCGCCATCATCAAGCGCAATGAAAAATTCTCGACCACGCCCGTGATCATGCTGTCTTCCAAGGACGGCGTTTTCGACAAGGCGAGAGGCCGCATGGTGGGGTCGCAGGAGTACCTTACAAAGCCCTTCACAAAAGACCAACTGCTGCAAACCGTGCGGGATTTCACTGGACAAGCCAATTAAGGAGAACATGATGGCCATCCGTAACGTGCTGATCGTGGATGATTCCAAGACCGAACTGATGTTTCTCAGCGAATTGCTGAAGAAAAATGGATTTTCCGTGACAACGGCTGAAAATGCGGAAGATACCTATAAACGCCTGGCCGAGGCCATTCCAGACCTGATTCTGATGGACGTGGTCATGCCCGGACAAAATGGTTTTCAGCTGACGCGCGCCATTACGCGCGATCCGAAGTACGCCAACGTGCCCGTGATCATGTGCACGAGCAAGAACCAGGAAACGGACCGCGTGTGGGGCATGCGCCAGGGCGCGCGCGACTACATCACCAAGCCGGTCAATCAGGCCGAGCTGCTGGCCAAGATCAAGGCGCTGGGATAAGCGGTCATGTCCGACAAACAAGCTTTGCGCGACTTCCAGGGGCGCCTGGCTGAGCGTTTGCAGGCGGCGACTCAGGCCAGCGGCACAGAAGCCTCGTGGCTGGCCGTGGAAGCTGGTACGGCCCGGCTGCTGTTTCCCCTGGATCACGCGGGGCAGATTTTTCCGTGGTCGGCCATGCAGCCGGTGCCTTACGTGCGCGCGTGGTTCATGGGCGTGACCAACCTGCGCGGCAATCTGTGCGGCGTGGTGGACTTGGCTGCATTCATGGGTACGGCTCCCGCCAAGCCGCGCAGTGAAATGGCGCTGGCCCAGTGCTGGCTGGTGGCCTTCAATCCTTTGCTGGAAACCAATTGCGCCTTGCTGGCGGATCGTCTTTCCGGGCTGCGAACGATGGAAATGTTTACCGAATCAGCGCCCGCGCCCGACGGCGCGCCTGCGTATTTCGGGCATCTCTATACCGACAACCAGGGCGTGCAATGGCAGGAAATCAATTTGCAGGCTCTCTCGCTTGATGCGTCGTTTCTGAGCATCGGCACGACATCTTCTGAAAGCTGAACATCATGGCCTTTTCCGACTTGTTGAAGAAGAAAAATACGGACGCGGACGCATCCGGCGGAAATTCAACCCAAAGCCCCAGCGGCTTTGGCCTTTCGACGACGACCGCCATCATGGAAGGCGAGGGCGCTGCCGCAGGCGCTTCTTCTCCAAAAGATGGCGCTGCGCTGTATCTGTCTGACTCATTCCGGATGCCGGTGCTTGGGCAAGGCACGGCGGAGCGCCATCAGCGCGTGCTGTTCGTTCTGCTGGGGCTTTGCGTGGCCGTGTTGGCCGGCATGGTGGCCTGGACAGTTCTGAGCACGGACAAGGTGGCCAAGCAGGTGTCCGCCACGGGCAATGCGCTGATGCAGTCGCAGCGGCTGGCCAAGTCGGTTTCGCAGGCCGCCGTGGGCAATGCTTCTGCGTTTGCCGAAGTAAAGGAAAGTGCAGACGAGCTGAATGCCTCGGTTGCCGGTTTGCAAAAAGGCAGTGAAACCGTGCCCCGGCTTGGCGCGGGCTATGCGGAAAGCATGAACCAGATCGTGCCTCTGGTGGAGCGCGCCCACAAGAACACGCAGATCGTGCTGGGCCAGGAAAAAACGCTGACGCAGGTGGGCGTTTCCCTGCGCAAGATGAGCAGCAACTCCACGGAGCTGCTGTCCATTGCGGAAAATATTTCTTCTCTCAAATTGCAGGCCAATGCCCCGGCGGCAGAGATGTCGGCCACGGGCCAGCTGGTGATGCTGACGCAGCGCATCAGTAAATCTGCCAATGAGTCGCTCACGCTGGACGGCATCAACCCCGAAGCCGTGTTTCTGCTGGGCAAGGACTTGAATACCTTCAAGGAAATTGCCGAGGGATTGCTGAACGGCAATGCGGATCTGCGCCTGGCGCCCGCGCGTGATGACCGCGTGCGCGAGAACCTGCAATCGCTGCTGAAGGTTTATGAGCAGACCCGCGCGGATGCCAGCGGCATTCTGGGCAATTTGCAAGGCCTGGTGGCCGCCCGCGAGGCGCAAAACAGCATCGTGGCTGACAGCGAACCCCTGCGCAAGAGCTTGCAGGCGCTGGAAGGCAAACTTTCGTCCACCTCGGGCCTGCGTCCCGAGCACTTGCTGGGAATGATCATTCCAGGCCTGCTGGCCTTGCTGGCTGCGGCCGGGCTGGGCTACGTGCTGCTGCATGAAAGCCGCCAGCGCCAGTCGCTCGCTGAAGAGCAGCGTCATCTGGCCGAACTCCAGCAGCAGGAATCCAAGCGCGTCAATGACGCCAACCAGGCGGCCATCTTGCGGCTGATGAACGAACTGCAAGCGGTGGCCGAGGGCGATTTGACGCAGGAAGCCACGGTGACGGAAGACATCACCGGCGCAATTGCCGACTCGGTGAACTACACGGTGGAAGAGCTGCGCTCGCTGGTGGGCAACGTGCAAAGCACGGCCACGCGTGTGGCGCAGACGACGAGCAAGGTGGAAAGCACCTCCAACGAGCTGCTCAACGCCTCAACGCAGCAGCTGCACGAAATCCGTGAAACTGGCCAGGCCGTGCTGGACATGGCGGCCCGCATCAACCACGTTTCAACGCAGGCGCAGGAATCGGCGGCCGTGGCGCGCCAGTCGCTGGTCGCTGCGGAATCGGGCCTGACGGCCGTGCAAAACACAATCGGCGGCATGAACGCCATTCGCGACCAGATTCAGGAAACGTCCAAGCGCATCAAGCGGCTGGGCGAGTCTTCACAGGAAATTGGCGAAATCACCGAGCTGATCGCCGACATTACCGAACAGACCAACGTGCTGGCGCTGAACGCCGCCATTCAGGCCGCTTCCGCTGGTGAAGCAGGCCGGGGCTTTTCCGTGGTGGCTGAAGAAGTGCAGCGACTAGCGGAGCGCTCGGCCGATGCCACGCGCCAGATCGCTTCGCTGGTGAAAGCCATTCAGACCGACACGCAGGACGCGGTGGCCGCCATGGAGAGCTCCACGCAGGGCGTGGTCGAAGGCGCGCGCCTGTCCGACAACGCCGGAACGGCCCTGTCGGAGATCGACAGCGTGTCGCGCCGCCTGGCCGAGCTGATTGAGCGCATTTCCGCCTCGGCTTCCAAAGAGGCGCAGCAGGCCAATGAAGTGGCGCGCAACATCCAGCATATCTTTGCCGTGACGGAGCAAACAGGCGAAGGCACTCGCTCCACAGTGGCGCAGGTGCGTGATTTGACCCGCATGGCGGATGAACTGCGCCAGTCCGTGGCGCGTTTCAAGATTGCCTGATCGCCGGGCCAGAGGAGTCGTCAATTCATTTCCCGGCTGCGGCGGACACGATCCGGCAGCCGGGGCCGCGCCTGATAAGGGCGCGGCCCTCAAAACAGAACAATCTTGGGAGTTCACATCGTCATGGCACTGAACCCGGCTGAGGCCAGCGCAGGGACCCACATCAATACTGGCGACCTTGGGCCGCTGGCATGGGTTCTTGACGAAACCAGAAAATCGCTCGAAGCAGTTACCAAGGCGCTCAGGCGCTTCGTCAGCGATGCGGAAACCGCGCGCGGGGTTGATTTGTCCACCATCGACAGCGGCCCGCTGCGCCTGGTGCGCCAGCAGCTGCACCAGGTGGTTGGCGCGCTCGAAATGGTGGGGCAGGACGTGGCGGCGCACATGGTGCGCGGCATGGAGGGCGTTGCCCAGCAGTTTGTCCAGCATCCCGAAAAATGCACGGAAAAGGCTGTATCCGTTGTCGAAAACGCCGGATTCGCCCTGGTTGAGTATCTGGAAGGGCAGCTGGGAGAAAACCCGCGCCCGGCGCTGGGACTGTTCCCCCAGTTTCAGGAAGTGCAGCAGCTGGCGGGCGCTGACCGCATTCACCCGGCAGATTTGTGGCCCGTCAGTTGGCGCTGGGTCAATCCGGCAACTCCGGCGGCCTTGCAAAAACTGCATTACGACACGGCGGTGCGCCAGCGCGTGGATCACGGCACGCTCAAGATCATGAAGACGGCCGATGCCAACGCCGCAGAGGAGCTGTGCGTGGTCAGCCTGGGGCTGGCTGACGGCGAAACGGCGCTGCATCCCGGCATTTTCTGGAAGCTGTCATCGGGCTTTTTCGAGGCATTGGGGCATGGTCTGCTCAAGCCGGACGTGTATATCAAGCGCGCGGCCTCGCGCATTCTGGTTCAGTACACCGCGCTGGCGCGAGGCGAGCGCTCCGTTTCCGAAAGGCTCGCGCAAGACCTGCTGTTTTTCTGCTCGCAAGCCCAGCCGAAGGGCGAAGAAACCCCGGTGCTGAAAGCCGTCCGCGCGGCATGGGGCTTGCAGGACAGCGAGTCTGTCGATTACCAGACGGCCGTCTTCGGCTTGTTTGACCCTTCGGTGCTGGCGCAGGCGCGCCGCCGCATTGACACGCTCAAGGAAGCATGGTCTGGCCTGGCGGGCGGCGATCTGGCGCGGCTCAAGAGCAGCGTGGACCAGTTCGGCCTTGTGGCCGATTCGCTGCGCCGCCTGCACGCGCATGGCAAGCCTCTGGCAGACGCCTTTGTTCATGTGGCCCGTCACGTGGCCAAGTCCGCCGCCGTTCCGTCCCCCGACCTGGCGATGGAAGCGGCCACGGCCGTGCTGTTCCTGGAAGCGTCCTTCGTGGATTTCCGTCCTGGCGATACGGTGTTTGCCGCGCGGACGCGGCAGCTTGCTGACCGTCTTGAGGCCATCTTGCATGGCGGCGTGCAGCAGCCTCTGGACTCCTGGATGGAAGAGCTTTACCGCCGCATCAGCGACCGTCAGACGCTGGGCACCGTGGTCAGCGAGCTGCGCGTGACGCTGGGCGAAGTCGAGCAGCAGCTCGATCAGTTCTTCCGCAACGTGACCGACCGCGCGCCATTGAGCACGGCGCTGACGCAGATGGTGCAAATGCGCGGCGTGCTGCTGGTGCTGGGGCTGGATCAGGCAGCGCAGGCCGTGGCGCGCATGCGCGATGTTGTCGAAAACATCACGCAATACGATGGCGAAGACATCCAGCAGGCGCACGCGCAAGACTTCGAACGGCTGGGCAACAGCCTGGGGGCGCTGGGTTTTCTGATCGACATGCTCAGCTACCAGCCCGTGCTGGCGAAAAAGCTGTTCACCCTGGACGAGGAGACGGGCGAGCTGCGCCCTATCATGGGCCGTACTGCGCCGGCCCACCTGCTGCAAAGCGCAGACGAAGCGCCATCGCTGCCAGCTTCGGGCGATGATGGCGCGCAGCCCGCCATTGCCGACCTGATCGACGACGTGCGGGCTTCTTCCGAAAGCACCCCGCACACATTGCCGGGCCAGCTGGAGCAAATTGCCCTCTCGGCGGCGCTGGATGACAAGACGGCGCTGGCCAATGCCGCCAAGGAGGCCGCGCGCGCCGCGCGCGCCAACGACGCCGAGGGCCTCAAGGGCGCAATGGACAAGCTCACCACCTTGGCCAGCCCCACACCGGCTCCCGTGGCGGCGCCAGCTGCCGCCGAGCCGCAGGTGGATGACGACCTGCTCGACATCTTTCTGGAAGAAGCGCGTGAAGTGATCCAGAACGGCCAGCAGGCCATTCAGGCGCTGGAGCAGCGCTCTGACGACATGGAGCAGCAAACCACGCTGCGCCGCGCCTACCACACGCTCAAGGGCAGCTCCCGCATGGTGGGGCTGAACGAGTTCGGTGAAGCGGCCTGGGCCATGGAGCAGCTCATGAACGCCTGGCTGGCCGAGCAAAAGCCCGCCAGCGCCGAGCTGCGCGCCTTGGCTGCCGAGTCCATGCTGGCTTTCGGCAACTGGGTGGAGGCCATTGCCGCCAAGCAGTCTGGCCATTGGCAGGCCGGGCCTTTCCGCATCAGCGCCGAAGCCATGCGCACCGGGCAGGAGCGTGTTCCGCTGCCTGCCATGCCAGTGGCAGCCGAAGAACCTGCGGCGCAAACGGCAGCTCCCGCAGAAGAAATCATTGACGTTGCTGAAGCGGAGCTGCCTGCCCAGATGGATGCGCCGCTTGAAACTGCGGCCGAGTCTGCGCCTGAACCGGAGGCTGACGCCGTTCCGGCAGATGAACCAGCCACGGCGGAGCCTGCGGCCGCTCTGGGCCTGGCGGATCTCGACCTGCCCGACCTTGCCCTGCCAGAGCTGGGCAATGACGAGGCCGTGCCGCCGGTCATTGAAGCGGAGGCAACCGAAGAACCGCCGGCAGCCGAGCCTGAGCAAGCCCAGACGGTTGAAACCAGCGAGGGCGCTTCCGCAGATGATTTGGCGCTGTTTGAGCCGCCCCCGGAAGAATCGCCCGCGCCTGAAATCATCGAAATCGACAGCCTGCTGCCTGATCTGGAACTGGGCGGCCAGGGGCAAGAAGCGGGAACGCCAGAAACGGAGCTGCCGCCCGTTGAGGACTTCGCCCCCGACACGCTGATTGCCACTGAAGAAGCGGATGACGTGGATTGGTCTGATTTCGGCTTCACGCAAGAAGAGCAGCAGTCGCAGCCAGTGGAGTCCGGTGCAGACGCCGCAGCGGCGCAGGGACAAGTGGCCGAGCCGGTTCAGGAACCGGCCGGGCAGCCCGCTGCTGCAGGCGAAGGCCAGGCAGCCCCGCAAGAAGAGGCCAGCGCCGAAGACCTGCCCGTGGTCATTGGCCCCCTGAGCATCAGCCGGCCGCTGTACAACGTGTATTTGAGCGAGGCCGATCCGTGGTCACGCAGCCTGGTGGAAGAGTTGGACACTTGGGCCAGCCATCCCAACCAGACGGTGCCTGAACGCGCCATTGCCTGCGCGCACTCTTTGGCGGGCGCGTCGGCCACGGTGGGGTTTGAAAGCCTCTCCGTCTTTGCGCGTGCTGCCGAACACGCCATGCAGCGCCTGCATGGCCAGTTGCAGGGTTCGGCCCATCAGGTTCGCACCTTGCAGGCTGCAGCCGCTGAAATTTCGCGTGTGCTGCACCAGTTCGCTGCGGGCGCGCTGCAAGAACCCGGCTCGGCCTTGCTGGCGGACATCAATGGTCTGGAGCCTGAAGGCCAGACGATCATTGCGCTGCCGCCCGAAACAATGCCCGCCACACTGCCGGCTCCGGTTGAAGAAGCGCCTGCGCCCGTTGCCCAGCCAGTCCAGCCAGCCGCTTTGGCTTCGCCTGCGGCTGCCTCCGCCGGCCCGGCCATGCCTTCGCACGCGCACGCGCCTGCCGTGTTTTCCTATGTGGCCGAGCCTTCCGTTCCGGCTGCAGCTGCCGCTTCGCGCACCACGGTCCAGATTACCGATGCGCCCACGCACCCCGTGGCCGACGGCATTGACGTGCAGGACGCCATCGACGAAGACCTCTTTCCCATCTTTGAAGAAGAAGCCGAGGAGCTGCTGCCCCGCCTGGGCGAAGCCCTGCGCGAATGGACGGAAAACCCCACGGATGCCAGCGTGCGCGCCCGCGTGCAGCGCGGCCTGCACACGCTCAAGGGCAGCGCCCGCCTGGCTGGCGCGCTGGTGCTGGGCGAAATGGCGCACCGCACCGAATCGGCCATTGAGCAGCTGGGCGCCGTTGAAAACCTGAAGCAGGCAGACGTGGAGCCGCTGCTCGAATACCTGGACGAGCTGGAAAACACCTTCATCCGCTTGCAGGCGCAGGCGGCTGGCG
>ERZ773008.2877-NODE-2877-length-10900-cov-200.072752_pt1 | contig 10900 bp, 10 predicted proteins | sample MGYA00580664_ERZ773008 | MGnify/ENA primary metagenome ERZ773008 (study PRJEB29015, sample SAMEA2738016) | human oral metagenome | biome: human oral; feature: human-associated habitat; material: dental | place: China | collected 2048 ... | reverse complement strand
GCCCGTGGGGTCTGATTCAGCCGTTTGCCGACGTGTTCAAACTCTTGTTTAAAGAAGTAACCCGTCCGAAGCTGTCAAACAAAGCCCTGTTCTACATCGGCCCGATTATGTCGCTTGCCCCGTCTTTTGCTGCGTGGGCAGTGATTCCGTTCAACGAAGAATGGGTGCTGACCAATATCAATATCGGCCTTTTGTATATCCTGATGATTACCTCGCTGTCGGTTTACGGCGTGATTATCGCGGGCTGGGCTTCCAACTCCAAATATTCGTTCTTGGGTGCAATGCGTGCTTCCGCGCAAAGCATCTCCTACGAAATCGCCATGAGCGCCGCGCTGGTGTGCGTCGTGATGGTGTCGGGCAGCATGAACTTCTCCGATATTGTCGCCGCGCAGGCAAAAGGCATCGCGGGCGGTTCCGTGTTCTCGTGGAACTGGCTGCCGCTCTTCCCAATCTTCATCGTCTATCTGATTTCCGCCGTTGCCGAAACCAACCGCGCACCGTTTGACGTGGCAGAGGGCGAGTCTGAAATCGTTGCCGGCCATCACGTCGAATATTCCGGCTTCGCGTTCGCGCTGTTTTTCCTTGCCGAATACATTTTCATGATTCTGATTGCCGCGCTGACATCACTGATGTTCCTCGGCGGCTGGCTGTCCCCGTTCCCGCAAAGCTGGGGCATTGTCGGCACGCCTTCCGCATTCTGGATGTTCGTGAAAATGGCGGCTGTGCTGTACTGGTATCTGTGGATACGCGCCACCTTCCCGCGCTACCGCTACGACCAAATCATGCGCTTGGGCTGGAAAGTGCTGATTCCGATCGGCTTTGCCTACATCGTGATTTTGGGCGTGTGGATGATTTCGCCGCTGAATTTGTGGAAATAAGTTTCAGACGACGTATCGAGGTCGTCTGAAAACGCAGTTTTGAATATTTAACGGAATCCCTGTTTTGAGGGAACAGAATATGGCTAATTTAGTAAAAACTTTCTTGCTCGGCGAACTCGTCAAAGGCATGGGCGTAACGCTCAAAAACTTTTTCGCCCGCAAAGACACGATTTATTTCCCCGAAGAGAAAACGCCGCAATCCGTGCGTTTCCGCGGTCTGCACGCGCAGCGGCGGTATCCGAACGGCGAGGAACGCTGTATCGCGTGCAAATTGTGCGAGGCGGTGTGTCCGGCAATGGCGATCAACATCGAATCGGAAGAACGCGAAGACGGCACGCGCCGCACCAAGCGTTACGACATCGACCTGACCAAGTGCATCTTCTGCGGTTTCTGCGAAGAGGCGTGTCCGACCGATGCGATTGTGGAAACGCATATTTTTGAGTACCACGGCGAGAAAAAAGGCGACTTGCACATGACCAAGCCGATCCTCTTGGCAATCGGCGACAAATACGAAGCCGAAATCGCCAAACGCAAAGCCGCTGACGCGCCGTACCGTTAATGCTTTTGGGCTTCTTGGAAGGTTTTAAATATGGAAGGACTGATTAATGCATTGAAATATTTAGCCGAACATAAGCCAATAGATAATTTTGAAGAAATTAGAATTAGAAATAGTCCGATTGAGTTGCCAAGTGGATTAAGTAATTTTGAACAAAATATTTTTTTAAAAGAAAATTTATCCCCAAAATTACAAAATGATGATAGCTTGAAGACGCATTATTGGATTATTCGTGAATGGGGTGGGATTAAAAGTTTTAAACAATCTGCTGAAAATAGCCAGCTTATTTGTCAATTTTTATCGGAACTTAATTCGGGAAAATTGAGTAGTGGTTTGTTGAAAATTTCATCATTATCTAAATTGGCTTCTTTTATAGATTGTGAGCGATTCGCCATTTATGATTCACGCGCTATTTTTTCGTTGAATTGGTTGTTGTTTAAATTTACAAATGCAGATTTGTTTTTTCAGCCACAAGGTAGAAATAGGGAACTAGAAATCCGAAATATGAACGTATTGTTTCATTTTTCTGATATCAAACCGAATTATCGGAAACCAGACGTTTCGTTTCATCAATATTGTGGATTGTTACAAGATTTGGCGAAACAAGTTTATGGTAAACAAGCAAAACCGTATCACATAGAAATGTTGTTATTCAAAATTGCGACAACGTGGATTTGTGCGGATATGGATCAACTGATTAAGTTTGATTGTTTGCGTAACCAGGATTTTCAGACTGCTTGAAACCATATTTTTGATTAATAAAGAAAGCATAGACTATGACTTTCCAACTGATTTTATTTTATATTTTTGCAGTGATAATTCTTTATGGCGCGCTCAAAACCGTCACCGCTAAAAACCCTGTTCACGCCGCTTTGCATCTGGTGCTTACCTTCTGCGTGAGCGCGATGATTTGGATGCTGATGCAGGCAGAGTTTTTGGGCGTTACGCTGGTGGTCGTGTATGTCGGCGCAGTGATGGTGCTGTTCCTGTTTGTCGTGATGATGCTGAATATCGACATCGAGGAAATGCGCGCCGGTTTCTGGCGTCATGCGCCTGTTGCCGGTGTGGTCGGTACGCTGTTGGCGGTTGCCCTGATCCTGATTCTGGTCAACCCGAAAACCGACCTTGCCGCATTTGGTTTGATGAAAGACATTCCTGCCGATTACAACAACATCCGCGATTTGGGCAGCCGTATTTATACCGATTATCTGTTGCCGTTTGAGCTGGCGGCGGTATTGCTGCTGTTGGGTATGGTGGCGGCGATTGCGCTGGTTCACCGTAAAACCACTAATCCGAAACGCATGGATCCTGCCGACCAAGTTAAAGTACGCGCTGACCAAGGCCGTATGCGCTTGGTGAAAATGGAAGCTGTGAAACCGCAAGTCGAATCTCTCGAAGAAAACGAAGTTTTAGACGACCTCAAGCCGAAAGAGGAGGGCAAAGCATGATTACCTTGACGCATTATTTGGTATTGGGCGCGCTTCTGTTCGGTATCAGCGCGATGGGCATCTTTATGAACCGCAAAAACGTGCTGGTCTTGCTGATGTCCATCGAGCTGATGCTCTTGGCGGTGAACTTCAACTTTATCGCCTTCTCGCAGCATCTGGGTGATACCGCCGGACAGATTTTCGTATTCTTCGTACTGACCGTCGCCGCTGCCGAATCCGCCATCGGTTTGGCAATTATGGTGCTGGTGTACCGTAACCGACAAACGATTAATGTTGCCGATTTGGATGATTTGAAAGGGTAGAGCGGATGCCGTCTGAACAAACCGATCAAGTGAATATCGAGCAATGGGTGTTTAAGCCGCGTTCGCTTTTAGTTTTGTGTTGGCTTGTTATTCCGTTTTTCTTGTCGATTTGGCTGGTGTGGTTTGCGTTCGCATGGGCGGGGCGGTTGGGCTGGCTGTTTGGCTTATTGTCGGTTTTGTGTGCGGGTATCGGGATTGCCGGATGGAAGATGTGGCAAAATTCGCGCCGCAATACGGGCAGAGATCGGGAATTCATACGTTTGGACGAAGACGGTTTGTCTTATTGCATACACGGCTGTGGGGCGGGTAAGGTGAAATACGCATGGATACGCTCTGTGTATCAAGTTCATACAAGGGGCTGTCAAGTCATTGCGGTGGAATACCGCAGACCTGAAACAGGCGTGGTTTTGGATACAATAATGCTGACTGATCTTGACCGCTTGGACTTAGACAGGAACGGTTTCAAATTGGCAGATCCACACGACATTATCACTAAAGCGATTAGGGCGCGTTGCCAAGACAGGCAGCTTTATCGGATTTGAATGCCTTCGCACGGTTTGGCTGAAAATCCGAAGCCTGTAAGGAAGAAAATTTAAGGTTGGACAACCTGCCTTATGGCGTGAGGTCGTCTGAAAACCAAGACAAAGTAGATTGGTCGGATTAGGGAATCCGACCGACAAAACAAACATAGATTTTTAAATCAAAAAGGTTCATCCAAAATGAACGACATGACTTTATATCTTATCATTGCCCTCGTGCCTTTGGCAGGCTCGCTGATTGCGGGTTTGTTCGGTAATAAAATCGGACGTGCCGGCGCGCATACGGTTACGATACTCGGCGTGGCGGTGTCTGCCGTGCTGTCGGCTTATGTGCTGTGGGGCTTTATCGACGGCAGCCGCGCCAAGTTTGACGAGAATGTCTATACCTGGCTGACGATGGGCGGTTTAGATTTTTCCGTCGGCTTCTTGGTCGATACGATGACGGCGATGATGATGGTCGTGGTAACGGGCGTGTCGTTGATGGTGCATATCTACACCATCGGCTATATGCACGATGAAAAAGTCGGCTACCAACGTTTCTTCAGCTATATCTCTTTGTTTACATTCAGTATGTTGATGCTGATTATGAGCAACAATTTCGTCCAACTCTTCTTCGGTTGGGAAGCGGTGGGCTTGGTGTCGTATCTCTTGATCGGTTTCTATTTCAAACGTCCGAGCGCGATTTTTGCCAACCTGAAAGCCTTTTTGATCAACCGCGTCGGCGACTTCGGCTTTTTGCTCGGTATCGGCTTGGTGCTTGCCTATTTCGGCGGCAACCTGCGCTATCAGGACGTATTCGCCTATCTGCCCAACGTACAAAATGCCACCATCCAGCTTTTCCCCGGTGTGGAATGGTCTTTGATTACCGTAACTTGCCTGCTCCTGTTTGTCGGTGCGATGGGTAAATCGGCGCAGTTTCCGCTGCATGTTTGGCTGCCCGATTCGATGGAGGGTCCGACGCCGATTTCCGCATTGATTCACGCCGCGACGATGGTTACGGCGGGTCTGTTCATGGTTTCGCGCATGTCGCCGATTTACGAAATGAGCAGCACCGCGCTGTCGGTGATTATGGTGATCGGCGCGATTACCGCCCTGTTTATGGGCTTCTTGGGCGTGATTCAAAACGACATCAAGCGCGTGGTCGCGTATTCCACCCTGTCGCAACTGGGCTACATGACCGTGGCTCTGGGGGCGTCCGCCTATTCCGTGGCGATGTTCCACGTCATGACCCACGCCTTCTTTAAAGCCTTGCTGTTCCTGGCGGCGGGTAGCGCCATTATCGGTATGCACCACGACCAAGACATGCGCCATATGGGCAATTTGAAAAAATACATGCCGATTACTTGGCTGACCATGCTGATTGGTAACTTGTCGCTGATCGGTACGCCGTTCTTCTCCGGATTCTACTCCAAAGATTCGATTATCGAAGCAGCGAAATACAGCACCCTGCCGGGCAGCGGTTTTGCCTATTTCGCCGTCCTCGCCAGCGTGTTCGTTACCGCGTTTTACGCGTTCCGCCAATACTTTATGGTGTTCCACGGCGAAGAAAAATGGCGCAGCCTGCCTGAACACCATTCAGACGACCATGGCGAAGAACATCACGGCTTGGGCAAAAACGACAATCCGCACGAAAGCCCACTGGTCGTTACCCTGCCGCTGATTCTGCTTGCCATTCCGTCCGTCATCATCGGCTACATCGCCATCGAACCCATGCTCTACGGCGATTTCTTCAAAGACGTGATTTTCGTCAACACCGACGCGCATCCGACCATGCACATCATGAAAGAAGAGTTCCACGGCGCATTGGCGATGGTGTCGCACAGCCTGCATTCGCCCGTCCTCTATCTCGCTATCGCAGGCGTATTGAGCGCATGGCTTTTGTACGTCAAACTGCCGCACCTGCCCGCTAAAATTGCGCAGGCGTTCCGTCCGGTTTACGTTTTGTTTGAAAACAAATACTACCTCGACGCCCTTTATTTCAATGTCTTCGCCAAAGGCACGCGCGCGTTGGGCAACTTCTTCTGGAAAGTCGGCGATACCGCCATTATCGACAACGGCATCGTCAACGGCTCCGCCAAACTGGTCGGCGCGATTGCCGCTCAAATACGCAAAGTCCAAACCGGCTTTATCTACACCTACGCCGCCGCTATGGTGTTCGGCGTATTGGTATTGCTCGGCATGACTTTCTGGGGATTGTTCAGATAAAGGCGGATTTTCAGACGACCTGTCCGTAGCCGGTCTAGAGGTCGTCTGAAAAAGAAAACCATTCAAGTTGTAGGTCGGATACTTGTATCCGACATGAAAAAGAAAATAGTACAGCGTGTCGGATTCGAGAATCCGACCTACGGCTGGAAGATTCGGCAGAATTAGCTTGAGACAAATAGCAGAAGCTTGAACAACCTTTTTCAGACGACCTCTTAAAACGTCGTCTGAAAAACCAACCCACACAACTATATTTTTATTTTAACCACAGGTTAACCACTATGTTTTCCAACTACCTACTCAGCTTGGCAATATGGATACCCATCGCTGCGGGCGTGCTGGTTTTGGCGACGGGGCCGGACAGCCGTGCGCCGCTTGCCCGCGTGCTCGCTTTAATCGGTGCGCTTGCCGGTTTCTTGGTAACGCTGCCCTTGTTTACGGGTTTCGACCGTTTGAGCGGCGGCTATCAGTTTACCGAGTTCCACGAGTGGATTCCGCTTTTGCGAATCAACTACTCGCTGGGGGTGGACGGTATTTCGGTGCTGTTTGTCATTCTGAACGCGTTTATCACGCTGATGGTGGTGCTGGCGGGTTGGGAAGTGATTCAGAAGCGTCCGGCGCAGTATATGGCGGCGTTTTTAATCATGTCGGGCCTGATTAACGGCGCGTTTGCGGCGCGGGATGCCCTGCTGTTTTATGTGTTCTTCGAGGGCATGCTGATTCCGCTGTACCTGATTATCGGCGTGTGGGGCGGTCCGCGCCGCGTGTATGCGTCGGTGAAGCTGTTTCTCTATACGCTGATGGGTTCGTTGCTGATGCTGGTGGCGATTGTGTACCTGTCTTACCAAGCGGGCGGCTTTTCGATTGAGGATTTCCAAAACATCAAACAGATTCCGCTGGGCGTGCAACAGCTTTTGTTTGTGGCGTTTTTCCTGTCGTTTGCGGTGAAAGTGCCGATGTTCCCCGTGCACACTTGGCTGCCGGATGCCCACGTTGAGGCGCCGACGGGCGGTTCGATGGTGTTGGCGGCGATTACGCTGAAATTGGGCGCATACGGCTTTTTGCGCTTTATCCTGCCGATTCTGCCCGATGCGTCGCGCTATTTCGCGCCGGTCATCATCGTGTTGAGCCTGATTGCGGTGGTGTATATCGGCATGGTCGCGTTGGTGCAGACCGATATGAAAAAACTGGTGGCGTATTCGTCCATCAGCCATATGGGTTTCGTTACCTTGGGGATGTTCTTGTTCATTAACGGCCAGTTGAACGACTGGGCGTTGAAAGGCGCGGTCATTCAGATGATTTCGCACGGTTTCGTGTCGGCGGCGATGTTTATGTGCATCGGCGTGATGTACGACCGCCTGCACACGCGCAATATTGCCGATTACGGCGGCGTGGTGAACGTGATGCCCAAGTTTGCGGCTTTTATGATGCTGTTTGCGATGGCGAACGCGGGTCTGCCGGCGACTTCGGGCTTCGTGGGCGAGTTTATGGTGATTATGGGCGCGGTCAAAGTGAATTTCTGGGTGGGTGCGCTGGCGGCGCTGACGCTGATTTACGGTGCGTCTTACACACTGTGGATGTATAAGCGCGTGATTTTCGGCGCGGTCGGCAATCCGCACGTTGCCGCTATGAAAGACATCAACTGCCGCGAATTTGCGATTCTGGCGATTTTGGCGGTTGCGGTATTGGGTATGGGCCTGTATCCGCAGGCGTTTATCGAAGTGGTGCATCAGGCGGCAAACGATTTGATTGCCCATGTGGCGCAAAGCAAGATTTGAGGTGTGCGAATGAACTTGATTGATTTGAACTTAATGCCTGCCATGCCCGAAATCGTGCTGTTTGCGCTGCTGATTGCCGTATTGCTGGCAGATCTGTGGTTTAGCGATAAAAACCGCTATCTGACCCATCTGATGAGCTTGGGAACCGTTATTATCGTAGCGGTTACGCAGCTGGCAGTGTGGGAGCAGGGCAGTACGCTGGCGTTTCACGGAATGTATATTGCCGACGGTATGTCGCGCCTGTCCAAGCTGGTGTTGTACGGATTGACCTTCGGGCTGTTTATTTACAGCAAACCGTACAATCAGGCGCGCGGTATTTTTAAAGGCGAATTTTATACCCTGTCGCTGTTTGCCCTGTTAGGCATGAGCGTGATGGTGAGTGCGGCGCATTTCCTGACCGCCTATATCGGTTTGGAACTTTTGTCGCTGTCGCTTTACGCCATGATTGCCCTGCGCCGCGATTCCGGACGCTCCGCCGAAGCCGCGCTCAAATATTTCGTCTTGGGCGCGCTGGCTTCCGGCCTGCTGCTCTACGGCATTTCGATGGTGTACGGCGCGACAGGTTCGCTGGAATTCGCCACTGTTTTGGCGTCGTCTTATAGCGAACTTGCCAATGAATGGCTGTTGAAACTGGGGCTGGTGTTTATCGTCGTGGCGGTGGCGTTCAAACTGGGCGCGGTGCCGTTTCATATGTGGGTGCCCGACGTGTATCACGGCGCGCCGACATCCGTTGCCGCGTTTGTCGGTACGGCGCCGAAAATCGCCGCCGTCGTGTTTGCCTTCCGCATCTTGGTTACCGGTTTGGGAACGGTGCATCACGACTGGTCGCAGATGTTCGCCGTGTTGGCAGTGGCATCGCTTTTAATCGGTAACCTTGCCGCCATCATGCAGACAAACATCAAACGTATGCTTGCCTATTCCACCATATCGCATATGGGCTTTATCCTGCTGGCGTTTATGGCGGGAGCGGTCGGTTTCGCGGCGGGTTTGTATTACGCCATCACTTACGCGTTGATGGCGGCGGTCGGTTTCGGCGTATTGATGGTATTGTCCACCGACAATATCGAGTGTGAAGAAATCAAAGATTTGGCGGGTTTGAACCAGCGCCATGCCTGGTTTGCCTTCCTGATGCTGCTGGCGATGTTCTCGATGGCGGGTATTCCGCCGCTGATGGGCTTTTACGCCAAATTCGGCGTGATTAAGGCTTTGTTGAGCGCATCGACCGCCCAAAACGCCGCCATGGCGGGTAGCACATACATCGTACTTGCCGTGTTCGCCGTGGTGATGTCGTTAATCGGCGCGTTCTACTACCTGCGCGTAGTCAAAGTCATGTATTTTGACGAAGCCACCCATGACCAGCCCGTCGGCAGCAACTATGCCGCCAAATTCTTCCTAAGCGTCAACGCGTTCTTGTTGATTTTGTGGGGCATCATGCCGCAAACGGTGATTGACTGGTGCGCCAGGGCTTTGGAAAACACCTTGTAAAGCGATGAACCGAAACGGCAGCCGTGTCAGAGGCTGCCGTTTTTGTTAAGATACGCAGCCCAAGATTGTTTTTTCAAACGACCTTTTGAATCAAAGAGGCCGTCTGAAAACAGAAAGACACACCATCATGACCGCATCCATGTACATCCTTTTGGTATTGGCACTCATCTTCGCCAACGCCCCTTTCGTTACCGCCAAATTTTTCGGTGTGCTCCCGCTCAAGCGCAAACATATCGGGCATCACCTCGTCGAATTGGCGGCAGGCTTCATCCTGACCGCCGTCCTCGCCTACATCCTCGAATCCCGCGCCGGAGCAGTGCACCAACAAGACTGGGAGTTTTACGCTACTGTAATCTGCCTCTACCTGATATTCGCCTTCCCCTGTTTCGTATGGCGTTATTTCTGGCACGCGCGCAACCGCGAATAAACCTTTCAGACGGCCTCCCGACCATTCCGCCACCCCGAACACACGAGAAAAACCATGTCCCTGCAAAACCTTTCCAACATCCGCACCCTCGTTGTCAAAGTCGGCTCCAGCCTCGTTACCGCCGGCGGCAAAGGCATAGACCAAGCCGCTCTCGACCGCTGGGCGGCGCAAATCGCCGAACTGGGCAAACAAGGCGTGCAAACCGTCCTCGTTTCCAGCGGCGCCATCGCCGAAGGCATCAAGCGTCTGGGTTGGAGCAAACGCCCCACCGCCATCAACGAGCTGCAAGCCGCCGCCGCCGTCGGACAAACCGGCATCGCCCAAGCCTACGAAAACGCGTTCGCACCACACGGCATCCGCACCGCCCAAATCCTGCTCACCCACGACGACCTGAGCAACCGCACCCGCTACCTCAACGCCCGCAGCACCCTGCAAACCCTGCTATCCAAAGGCATTGTCCCCGTCATCAACGAAAACGACACCGTGACCACCGACGAAATCAAGCTCGGCGACAACGACACCCTCGGCGCGCTCGTCACCAACCTCATCGAAGCCGACGCCCTTGTCCTTTTGACCGACCAAAAAGGTCTGTACGACAGCGACCCGCGCAAAAATCCGCAAGCCAAACTGATTCCGACCATCGCAGCCGACCATCCCGACCTCGAAAGCATGGCGGGCGGCGCGGGCAGCAGCGTCGGCACCGGCGGCATGTACACCAAAGTCACCGCCGCCAAACGCGCCGCACTCAGCGGAGCCGCCACCGTCGTCGCATGGGGCGGCGAACCCGACGTCCTCGTCCGCCTCAAACAAGGCGAAAGCATAGGCACGCTCTTTACCAGCGCGCACAGCCGCGTCGCCGCCCGCAAACAATGGCTGCTCGGACACGTCCAAACCGCCGGCAGCCTGACCGTCGATAGCGGCGCGGTAAAAGCCCTGACCGAACAACACGCCAGCCTGCTGCCCGTCGGCTGCATCCGCGCGGACGGACATTTCCACCGCGGCGAACTCGTCGCCATCCTCGATACCGACGGCAAAGAAATCGCCCGCGGCCTCACCAATTACAGCAGCGGCGAAACCGCCAAAATCCTGCAAACCCCGTCCGAGCGCATCGTCGAAAAATTAGGCTACGCTCACGAAGACGAACTCATCCACCGCGACAATATGGCGTCGCATGGGTAGGGAAGGGGAAAAGTAAATAGATAAGGTCGTCTGAAACTCAAAAATGCGGTTTGAACTGGCCCCCAAATCTTGGACACTCATAAAAGCCTTTTCAGGCGCTCTGTGC
>ERZ773008.2875-NODE-2875-length-10909-cov-3.043671_pt1 | contig 10909 bp, 9 predicted proteins | sample MGYA00580664_ERZ773008 | MGnify/ENA primary metagenome ERZ773008 (study PRJEB29015, sample SAMEA2738016) | human oral metagenome | biome: human oral; feature: human-associated habitat; material: dental | place: China | collected 2048 ... | reverse complement strand
AGACGACGAACTCCTTGAACAAGTCCATTTGTGCTAACTGTTCACACATTTGCTGGTAGCGTTCGGTAAGGAACGACATCTCCAACGTAAAACCGTATTGTTTGGGGTTCTCGTAGAATTTAGGCAAGAAAGGATTATCGGAAAACTGTTCTAAGATGAGTTTTGCATTGAAGTCTTCGGCTATTTTAGTTGCCAAAGTGGTCTTTCCAGAACCTATATTCCCCTCAATAGCAATATACTTATAATTCAAGAAAGGTGATTTTTGTGCAGGAAACGACAGTTGGTCGGTAAGACGTTGCACGGGTGAAGTATCATCGGTAGTGCGAAGGAGTTCGGCAACCGTTTTTTTGAGTACGGGGTGTACTTTGAGGTCGTCGATATTTGCTAAAGGTTTCAGCACAAACTTACGGCGGTGCAAAAGAGGATGAGGCACGGTAAGCACTTCGGTATTAATAACTTTATCGTCGTAGAAAAGAATATCGAGGTCGATAGTGCGTGATTGGTAGCCTTTGGACTGAGGCATACGCTCTCGCCCGAGTTCTTGTTCTAGTTGCAAGAGCTGTACTAATACTTCCTCAGGTGAGAGAAAGGTACGACATAGCAAGCAGGTGTTCAGGAAAGCTTCCCCCGAAAAACCCCACGAGGGTGTTTCGTAAACAGGGGCTATATCGACAATAGTACCCACCCGCATCGCAATGCCTTCAATGGCTTGTTGCAGGTAGGCTTTACGATTTCCTAAGTTACTTCCTAATGATATGTAGACATCGTGGTTCAATTAACAATTGACAATTAACAATTAAGAGCGCTATTCAACTTTGGCAAAGTATAGGGCGCAAAAGCGACCTTTTTTCATTGATTATTGATTCTGCAAAAATCGCATTATGTTGTCGTAGATGCGGTTCTCTATATCGGAAGTATCGGCGGGGAGGAATTTCTCGCCCATAATATTCTCGTAGAGCTCTATATAACGCTCAGAAACGGATTGTACATACTTATCAGTCATCGTAGGTACTTTTTGCCCTTTTTCACCTTGAAAGCCCTTCGAAATGAGCCACTGGCGTACGAATTCTTTGGAGAGTTGTATTTGGGGTTCACCGTTTTCTTGTCGTTCGTCATAGCCTTCTTTATAGAAATAACGAGAGGAATCGGGGGTGTGAATTTCGTCGATGAGCACTATTTCGCCATCGCGGGTTTTACCGAATTCGTATTTAGTATCTACCAAGATGAGTCCGTGTTTAGAGGCGATTTCAGTACCGCGAGCAAAGAGTGCGTAGGTGTATTTTTCCATCAATCGATAGTCTTCCTCGCTTACAATTCCTTTGCGAATGAGGTCTTCACGGGAAATATCTTCGTCGTGCAAGCCTTGTTCGGCTTTGGTAGCTGGAGTAATAATGGGGTGTTGTGGGAACATATCGAACTCTCGCAAGCCTTCTGGCAAGGGGACGCCCGATAGTTTGCGTACGCCATTTTTGTAGAGACGAGCCGAGTGCCCTGCAAGATAACCGCGAATCACCATTTCTACTTTTAGAGGTTCGCACACTTGCCCTATAGAGACGTTGGGGTCGGGAGAGGCAATGAGCCAGTTAGGCACAATATCTTCAGTTTGTTGTAAGAATTTTACAGCTATTTGGTTTAATATCTGACCTTTATAAGGGATGCCTTTGGGAAGAATAGCATCGAAAGCTGAAATACGATCGGTGGCAATCATAATGAGAGTATCATCTTTTAATTGATACACATCACGTACTTTCCCTCTGTAAACAGACTTTTGTTTAGGGAATTTAAAGTTTGTTTTTGTTATGGTATTCATCTTCGTAAAAAGTTTTTAAAATCTTTTTTTTCGGGGCAAAGGTATAAAATAATTACGAATTACGAGTTACGAATTATGAAAAAATACTACTTTTGTAATATCATTTTTATACGTTAAAAAAGTAAAGACTATGAAAATCATTTGTATAGGTAGAAATTACCGCGAGACTATCGAAGAAAACAATCAAACACCACTTCAACCTATAGTAGTGTTTATGAAACCAGACACAGCTATCCACAACCTCGAAATTCCTTATTACATTCCTGATTTTACACAAGATTTGTATTACGAAATAGAATTAGTGCTGAAAATCAACCAAAATGGGAAATGTATTTCGGAGAAGTTTGCACATAAATATTACGACGAGATTGCTGTGGGCATTGATTTTACAGCTTGCGATCTACAAGCTGAATTGAGCCAAAAAGGGCTGTCTTGGGAGCAAGCAAAGGCTTTTGACAGCTCGGCTATCGTAGGAAAATTTGTATCTAAAGAAATGTTTAGCAACTCCTCCCCTATTGAGTTTCACTTAGATAAAAACGGCTCTACTATACAAGAGGGAAAGACAACACAAATGCTCAGAGGATTTGATACTATCATTGCTGAAGTATCACAGTACTTTACCCTTCGCAAAGGCGACCTTATCTTTACAGGAGCGCCCAAAGGTGCAAGGAAAGCAGTAGCAGGTGATTTATTAGAGGGATTTTTAGGAGAAGAGAAGAGTTTTAGCTTGAAAATTAGATGATTTGGAAATTAGCAAATTTGGGAGTTAGCCCCCGAGTGTAATTTTACCTATTTAGTCTCTCTATCTTCCTGAAATTATAGCCAAGAGTTTTTCCTATTTTCTTTTGTAGGAAAGGTGTGGCTGAACCTGCAAAAATAAGGTCATCGCCTCTGTAAATAGTAACTGCTTTAGTAGAGAATGTAAAAATGAGGGTCATTTTTTGCTGTCCATTTCTATAAAAATAGAAAGTATCACATACATCATTAACCAAAGGATAGGCTTCGTTAAACGATTTCTTTTGTTGTAAAGCGTTTAACAATTTAACTCCTTTGTTATAGGGGATTTTTTTAATTGTCTCAACAATTTGTTCTTCAGGAAATCCTTCTATATTAGGCGAGGTTTCTTTAGTATAGCCACTGCTACTCACTACTATCACACTGTCGATAGATCCCCTATAAAGTTTTTCCCATTGCATTGCTGTGGAAAGTTGGCTAAAACAGAGGTTGTATAAGCTAAAAAAAAGTATTAAAAATAAAGACTTCATATCATACTATCATTAGGAGTTTTAGACATTGTCAAAGTCCAAGTACTTTGACAATGTGTGTGATACAAAAGCGATTTTAAAAATCAGCTTGTATAGCTTTGATGAGTTCATCGGGGTCTTTGAATTTTACAAAAGCTCCATTCTTGAAGTAAGAGATATGCCCTGTTTCTTCAGAAACTACTAATGCAGTAGCATCGGTTTTTTCAGTAATGGAAATAGCAGCACGGTGGCGTAATCCATAGCGTTTAGGCAAATTGATTTCACTTGCCACAGGCAATATCACTCTTGTTGCTACAATATGGTCGCCCTTTATCACTATAGCTCCATCGTGTAGCGGGCTGTTTTTATAAAAGATACTTTCGATAATAGGCTCGGAAAATTCTATATTCACCTTGTCACCCGTTTCAGTCACAAAATCAAGGGGCATATTATGTTCCAAAACGATGAGTGCCCCTGTATTGGTAGTTCCTAATTTCAAACATACATTTACCAAACTTTCGATATTGAGTACAATTTCCTTTTCTTTGAAAAAATGAAATACGCGTTGTAACTTGTTGCGCGCTGTGATATTAGTAGAACCCAATGTGAGCAAAAAGCGACGTATTTCCTGCTGAAACACAACTATTAACGCAAAGACTCCTACCCCGATAAACTGACCTAATATACTGCTGAGTAACTGCATTTGCAGGGCTTCTGTAATTTTCCATATCAGGTAGATAATCACAATCCCCATAAAAATATTGATAGCTACCGTACCCCGAATCAATCGGTAGAGGTAGTACAAAAGGGATGCAAATAGCAGTATATCAATCGCATCGACAACGGTAAAGTCTAAAATATCGAATAGTTTCATTGTATTTTTTCAAAGAGTGTTACACATTCTTTAGCTTCTTTTACATCGTGTACCCGCAAGATGTGTGCCCCTTTCATCAAGGCAATAGTATTGACTACTGTCGTAGCATTCAGGGCATTGGCGGGGTCGGTTTCTAACAGTTTGTACAACATTGACTTGCGGGAAAAACCTACCAATAGCGGACAACCAAAACACTGAAATAGTTCTAAGCGCTTCAAGACTTCGTAATTCTGGTCTAAAGTTTTAGAGAATCCAAAGCCTACATCTACTATAAAATCATTAATTCCTGCTTCTAAGGCTTTAGCTTTGCGCTCGGAAAAATAGTAGCGCATATCGCTGATGATATCCTTATAATCAGTATGTTGTTGCATTGTTTGGGGGGTACCTACAAGATGCATCGCAATATAAGGCACCTGAAATTGTGCCACTACGGGCAACATCTGCTCATCTAAGAGTCCCGCAGAAATATCATTGATTATACAAGCTCCTTCTAAGAGCGATTGGCGTGCTACTTCACTGCGAAAAGTATCTACCGAGATACGTATCTCAGGAAAATGTTGCACCAAAGAGCGTACTACAGGTACTACCCTATTAAGTTCTTCTGTTTGTGAAACTTCAGGCGCATTGGGGCGGGTACTATAGCCCCCTACATCAATAAAATCAGCCCCTTGAGCGAGCATTGTTTCAGCGCGTTGCAAGAGTGTTTTTTCGGTTACACGACTCCCTTCGTAAAAAGAGTCGGGGGTATGATTGAGGATTCCCATCACTTTTGGGGTATCCATAGAGAGCAATTCTCCTTTACAATTGATGGTCATAAATATTAGGTGTCAGGTGTCAGGTGTTAGGTTTCAGGGGGTTAGCAGTCTGCCATATTTACGGCGACGGCTAAACCACCTTCGGAGGTTTCTTTATATTTAGAATTCATATCTTTGGCAGTTTGCCACATTGTATTTATCACCTTATCCAAAGGAACTTTGGCATTCTTAGGGTCGGTTTCGATAGCCAATTCGGCAGCGTTAATTGCTTTGATTGCCCCCATAGCATTGCGCTCAATACAAGGGATTTGCACCAATCCGCCAATAGGGTCGCAAGTAAGCCCCAAGTGGTGTTCCATTGCTATTTCGGCAGCGATGAGCACCTGCTCAGGGGAACCTCCTAAAAGTTCACAGAGTGCGCCTGCCGCCATTGCTGATGACACCCCTATTTCGGCTTGACAACCACCCATAGCCGCCGAGATGGTTGCCCCTTTTTTGAAGAGACTGCCTATCTCGCCTGCCACCAAAAGAAATTGCTGAATGTGCTCCTCGGTAGCCTGTTGGTTTTCAATAGTTACGTAGTAGAGTAGCACAGCGGGAATCACCCCTGCACTACCATTGGTAGGTGCGGTAACTACACGCCCTAATGAAGCATTCACTTCATTGACTGCCAGTGAAAAACAACTCACCCATTTGAGGATTTCGCGGAACTTGATATTCGTTTTCTTGATAGAGTTCAGCCAATTTTCAGGACTATCATAAGTAACTACCCCGATGAGGTTCTTGTGTATATCATAAGCGCGACGGCGCACGTGCAAGCCGCCAGGGAGTACCCCCTCGGTATGGCAACCTATATAAGTGCATTCCAGCATTGTATGCCATATACGCATCAACTCGCTGTGTATTTGCTCCTCGGTGCGCAAGGATTTTTCGTTTTCATAAACTATTTCGGATATTTTCTTACCCTCTTGCCGACAATAGTTTATCAGTTCTTCAGCTTTATCGATAGGAAAAGGAAAATTGCGTCGGTTATCATCTTTAGTTATTGTTTGTTCCCCTTCTTTTACTATAAAACCACCCCCTACTGAGTAGAAAGTAGAATCATAGCTAAAGTCTTCACCTTCAGCAGTAAAAGTAAGCCCATTAGCGTGAAAAGGCAAGAAATTCCTATTAAAAACGATATTTTCTTTAGGGTTGAAGTTGATAATCTGTTCGTTACCCAAACAGAGTTTTTGATTGTTAGTAATAGCTGTAATGATTACGTCTAAGCTCTCAATAGGCACATACTCAGGGTCGGCACCACTGAGACCGAGCATTACTGCTAAATCAGTAGCGTGCCCTTTCCCAGTGAGGGAAAGAGAACCATACAAATCTACGTGTACTTTTGTTGTTTTAGACAATAGGTGCTTCTCTCTCAATTCCTTGAGGAAAGCCTCGGCAGCACGCCAAGGACCTAAAGTGTGAGAGCTGGAAGGTCCTACCCCTATTTTGAGCATATCAAATACGCTTATTCGTTCCATTTAATTTACTATAAGAGTTTTAAGATTGCAAAAGTAAAGAGAAATTTAGAATTTAGCAAAAAATTATTTGGGTAAAGAATTGACACAGAATGATTTTTTTGATTATTGTTTGTTTATTATTATTTGTTTTGTATCTTTGTACTCTCAAACGAAAATTCTCAAAAGAATATGATTACTGATAAAGAATTAGAGTCCTTGATGCGCAAAGTTGATGGGGCTGTAGATAGACAGTACGATTTCATCAGAGAGATGAAAGGCATTAAAAACTACCTTTGGGAGTTGAAAGCCACAATGCAGGAAAGCCCTGTAGAAGAGATTGTAGCTCCTCCAATTGTAGAAACAACTATAGCTCCTGTTGTACCTGAGGTAGTTGAGGAAGAAAAACTCACACCTGCCGCAATGGAAGATATTGTAGAAAAAACTCCTGAAGAAACAGTGGAAAAAGTTACAGAAGAAGTTACAGAATCCCCTATTATTACCCCTCAAATAATAGAAGAAGCAAGCAGTGAAGAAACTGCTATTGCACCTCAGCCTGCAGTGGAAGAAAACCAATCTTACCATAGCAGAAAACCTGATTTTGAAAAACAGGTAGACGATTGGTTCAAACCTAAAGAAGCTATCAATTGGGAACGCTTTATCGGTGAAAACTTATTCAGCAAAATAGGGATAGGAATCATTATCATCGGGGTGTTTATAGGGGTGAAATACTCTATAGAACACAACTTGATTAGCCCTGCAATGCGATTGGTATTGAGTTACTTAGTGGGAGCAGGACTTTTTGTGGCAGGAGCAATGCTCAAAAAGAAATACGAGAGCTTCAGCGCAGTGCTTGTGAGTGGAGCGATGACGATTTTCTACTTCGTTACTTTTATAGGCTATTCGGTATTTAATTTCTTCCCGCAGTCGCTTACCTTTATACTGATGTTCCTCTTTACTGCCTTTACAGTAGCCGCCTCACTGAATTACAACAAAGTAGTGATTGCTCTCATAGGCTTAGTAGGTAGTTATGCCGTTCCGTTCTTACTGAGCGATAACTCAGGGCGCGTATCTATTTTGTTTGCTTATACGGCTATCATCAACATTGGAGTACTCATCATTTCGTTCTACAAACAGTGGCGTTCACTCTATTTATCGGCTTTTGCTTTCACTTGGCTAATGTTGTTATCACTATCGGGCAACGCTTATAAATACGAGGATTTTACACCTTATTTCATTTTCAATTTAGTTACTTTCCTCACTTTTTATATAGCTTTTATCTTCCAGAAAATACATCAGGAAAAAGAGTTGAAGGAAATAGATGTAGTATTATTCCTCTCCAATAGTTTGCTATTCTTTGGTATGGGAGTGTGGTATATTTACGACTATTACACTATGGAAAATCGTACAATTATGGCTATGTTCACTTTGGTAAATGCCTTATTGCATTTTGGGGTAGCCTACTATTTCCACGTGAAAAAATTCCCTTCACAAGGTCTAAAATACTTGATATTAGTATTGGCACTATCTTTTGCTACTTTAGTAATACCTATTCAGTTTAAAGGCAGTTGGATTACAGTATTCTGGAGTGCCGAAGCTGCTTTGCTCTTCTGGTTTGGTCGCCGCAAAAACTTGCTGGTATACGAGCGAATTTCATACGCTGTAATGGTATTGGCGAGCATCAGTTTATTAATCGATTGGGTAAAAGCTCCTAATATTTTGTATATTGTAAACCCTGATAAATTCATTTATTTAACTCCATTTGGCAACGCTTTGTTCATCAACGCATTGTTATATAGTGCTGCCTTTGGTTTTATGGCATATACACACCATTTGACTCAACTTGCTAACAAAGAAATCTACAAGCTCCTTAGCATTATACTAAATATTTTGTGTGTAGCTTCACTCTACTTTATATTTTTTAGAGAAATAACTATTCTATGTGATGTGAGAGCCCTCCAGCAAACACCTAATCTCACCAACAACTATGTTGCTTGGGAAGCCTTGAATAACTTTAAAACTATATGGAGAACAGTGTATAGTTTGCTATTTGTTGCTATCTATACCTTGCTGAATATAAGAGTGTTTAAATCTAAACAATTGGGTGAAATACAATTTGGCATCAGTACTTTGCTCACATTTATCTTTATGACCTTAGGTCTATACACTTTCAGTGAATTGAGAGAAAGTTACCTCGACAATCCACAATTATCACTTTGGTTCTTGAATGTGAGATATGTAGGGATTGTAGTTTTTGCTATATTCTGTTATACATCTTATTTATTGAGTCGTTTTCTCAATTTGAAAGAAGAAATGCAAAAAAGTTTAGAATTTGTTCTACACCTTATTATTTTATGGGTTGCCAGCAGCGAGCTTTTGCATTGGACAGAACTTTACCGCTCAGCTTCTAACTACAAATTAGGACTTACCATTTTATGGGGTTCTTACGCACTATTCTTGGTAGTTTTAGGTATTTTCAAACGGAAGAAACACCTGCGTATTTCAGGTATTGTACTCATCGGGTTCAGTATATTAAAATTATTCTTGTACGATACCACCCATTTAGATGCTTTGAGAAAAACTATTGTGTTTGTAATTCTCGGTTTCTTAGTGCTTGTAGCATCATTCTTTTACAATAAGTATACAAATAAGATTGAAGAAACAGACAAATCAGAGAACAACGAGACTACAAATAATAATGTAACCAATTGATATTCAAAAGTGTAAAGAAATTACTTTTAAATATATCAAAATTTTATGAAAAGTTTAAGAAATAAAAAACTTTTTGTATATAAGAAACTTTGTACTTTTGTGCGATAATAACCAATATAAAATAAAATTTTGCAATGATTAGAGATTACAGAGACATTGAGCTCACTGTAGAGCGTCCTACTCCAATTGACAAAGAAGTAGGTTGGAACAAATCACAAGTAGTGATTAGTGAAACCGACGTTTATGGTCGTATTACTAACGTAAATGATGTATTTTGCAATGTTTGTGGCTATTCACCAGAGGAGATGATAGGACAGCCTCACAGCATCATTCGTCACCCTGATATGCCTAAACTCGTTTTTAAACTTCTTTGGGATAACCTTAAAGTAGGTAACAACTTTATTGGAGTTATCAAAAACTTAGCTAAAAGCGGTGAATACTATTGGGTAATTACCGATTTTGAAATGCGTCGTGATGCGACGGGTAATATCACCCACTATATCGCTCGCCGTAAATCAGTTCCTAAAGCTGTGATTGAAAACTACGTAGCACCACTTTATGAAACCTTATTGAAACTTGAAAAAGTAGGTGGTATGGAACTCAGCACTCGTTTCTTCAAAAACTATTTGGCTAAACAAGGCAAGGATTATATCGATTTCATCATTGATGTAATGAATGAAAACCGCGAAAATGTAGCCTTTGAAGAAATTCCTGTATCATCAGTAGATACTAGCACTGTAGTATCTGATGATATTGTAACAATGAACGAATCTCAGAACGAAAAACGTAAAAGTTTCTTCAGTCACCTATTTAGTTAGGAGAAAATTATTACTGAAGAACTTATTTTATTAACAATAAAAAGAGAAATAATATGTCAGATTTTCAAAATCCAGTACCTACTATCGAGCGTCCTACCCCTATAGACCGTGAAGTGGAATGGGATAAAAGCAAAGTACTCATCAGTGAAACTGATGCAGCAGGTACTATTACCAATGTGAACGATGTGTTTTGTTCAGTGGCACACTACTCAGCTGAAGAACTCATCGGGCAACCTCACAACCTTATTCGTCACCCCGATATGCCTAAATTGATTTTCAAACTCCTTTGGGATAACTTGAAAGTAGGCAATAACTTCGTAGGTGTGATTAAAAACTTAGCTAAAACAGGTGAATACTACTGGGTAGTAACCGACTTCGAAATGCGCCGCGATGCTATGGGCAACATTACTCACTACATCGGCAGACGTAAATCTGTACCTGAAGCTGCTATCAATAACTATTTGGCTCCTTTTTACGAGTCTCTTTTGAAAATGGAGAAAATAGGAGGCGTTGAGCTTAGTAGCCGCTTCTTCAAAAACTATTTGACAAAACAAGGTAAAGACTATATCGACTTTGTGATTAGCATTATGTCTGAGAACCAAAATGCTTTCACAGCAGAAACTGTTAATTCTATTGATAATAACAATGTAAGCGTTTCTGACAATATCTACCACGTAGATCAATCAATGAACGAAAAACGTAAAAACTTCTTTGAGCGTTTATTCTCATAAAGTTTAATGTTCTTATTTCATAGTTTAAAATCCCTGTATATCTGAATATGCAGGGATTTTTACTCAATAATACTTTGCCTATTATATGTTTCTTTTCATCGATTTCACTTTTCACCCTATTATAGAGCTTGTGCTGCCCAACGCTTATATTGCCGAACAGCGCAATGGCTACTGCGTATTTTACAAAAAAGCTTCTGATGAAGTATTGCGCAGTTTGCCCAATTGGAAGCTCTCCTCAGCTGAAAAGGAAGCGCTTTCAATTATCAACAGCCTACAACCTAACGAATTATACCAAAAATACCTAAAAAAAGGTGATACTTTCTCTAAAATATACCAAAACGCACAAACTAAGAAGCATATTCAGGAGCAAATAGAGGATAAAACAGATAAACTACTAACGCTTATCTGTAAGAATGAACTTTTTATCACTACCAATTACACGCATAAAGACGAATTAGTAAAGAAACAA
>ERZ773008.2873-NODE-2873-length-10919-cov-11.327872_pt1 | contig 10919 bp, 8 predicted proteins | sample MGYA00580664_ERZ773008 | MGnify/ENA primary metagenome ERZ773008 (study PRJEB29015, sample SAMEA2738016) | human oral metagenome | biome: human oral; feature: human-associated habitat; material: dental | place: China | collected 2048 ... | reverse complement strand
TAAAATGGCAAAATAGACATTCCATTATTGAACAAATGTAAAGCTGCAAAGAATAATGAATTGAATATGATAACAAAAGCTGGACAATTAGTAGATTTTAATAATCTTTGATACATAAAGCCTCTGCATAAAAGCTCTTCCGCTGAAGATTGAACAAAAACGGCAAATAGCAAGCCAATTGCAGGAAATATTTCAAACAGACTAAATCGTAAAGGAAAATCTCCATTTATCATAGCAATTAAAGCGCAAAATCCATTTAACACAAAGCCTAATAATAATCCTAAAAATAAATATGCTATAGTATTTCCTTTAGTCTTAGTTGTTATTTTATCGATTATATAATGATTATTTTTAAAAACTAATAGTACAAAAAGAACTCCAAACCATATATAAATGGATAGAATATACATAATAAATGTATAACTAAATTCATTAGCTTTGAACAATCCAGATGTAAATAATAGTCTAAGTAATCTAGGTGTAATCCATCCTCCAACAATTTGAGTAATATATATAATTGCATAACTTATTATACAAATCCATAAAACATTATCATACCACTTTTTTTCCTGTATATTTTCCATTGCTTTTTTAACTCCTCCTATAAATTATACTATTATACTAAAAAAGTATAACAAATGCCTGAAACTGTATTGAAAAATGCATGCATTCCCCAACCTATTAATATTGAGCCTCCAGCTTTTTTTTCATTTATATAACCAATTATCCAACCAATCATTCCAGTAAATAAAGTTATTACAATACTTTTTAAAATTCCAACAGCAGAGAAAAACAAAATTCCATGAATACAACCAAATAATAGTGCTTGGATTAGATTCCCTATTGTAAATCCAAATTTATTTCCAATTCTTTTTAAAAGAAAACCTCTAAATAATATTTCTTCAGGAAAAGAAGTATTAAAAAATGCATAAACTAATATTGAAGGCAAAGCCTTAATTCCTAATCCTGTATACTCAGAATATGCAACATTCACATTTTTAAGTATATAGAAGATAAAAACTGAGAAAATTGAAACTAAAACTATTACCATAAGAATCCATGCAAAAAGTTTATTTTCTTTTAAATTTTTTACTTTTTTTAATCCAATCCATTCAAAAAAACTCATCTTTTTTCTTGAAGTAACTAACCACCATAAAAATGGTATTAATGAAAATACAATAATTTGAATAATACTGTTAGTCAATTTTTTTATTAGCAAATCCATAACTAAATCTCCCTTCTATTTATTCTTACACTATAATATATAATATAATTAAAGTAAAAAGTCAACAGTCAAATATTAGTAATTTTGATTATATAAAAAGAAAATTGCTCAATAAGACCTAAAAGCGTAATTCATTAATAAAAGAGCTCTAGGAAATCTCATACTTTTGCTTTAGCAAAAGTAAATGTATCAAAAATACATCAAAAATATTTTAGAATTTCTTTCAGAAATACTATTGCTTATAAACAAGCAATAGTTGCGATCTTCAGAATAATTGTATCTAAAGATGCAATTACTCCCGTCAGACCTACTGTTTGTTGTTTAAGAATAAACAACAAAAGTTAGGGCTAGATTGACTATGCTCAAGATGACGGATAAGGAAGTTCCTTTGTTAGATAGCTTACCGTTACTAGCAAATCAGCTTGCGATTTATTTTTAAAAATTATAATAAACAAAAAAAGTTTAGTAACTAAAACTGAAAAAATCAGCCTTAATCACTAAACTAAATTCATTTCTAATTACTCTTATAAATTATAACTGGAGTATTTATTTCAACATTATCGTAAATTTGTTTTACTTTTTCTAGAGGAGTATTTATACAACCATAACTTCCTGATGTCTTATATATTTCTCCTCCGAATTTTCCGTTTCTCCAAGTAGCATCGTGAATTCCTACACCTTTCCAATTTATTGGCATCCAGTAATCAACATGTGCAACATAATCATATCCTTGTGGAGAAAGACCTTTAAGATTTCTGTCTTTTTCTCTACTCCAAACTTTCATTACACCTACAGGTGTTTCAACGTTTTTGCTTACATCCCCAGTAACTATATCAGTATCTAAAAGAAGTTTTCCTTCTTTGTAAAACCACATATGTTGTCTAGTAAGGTCAATTTCAATGTAAGTTTTACCTATATCATCCTCTTTATCATAATATAATCCTTGGTGCAAGAAAACTGGATCAATTGTATCAGATTCAAATTTTAATAGTTTTTCAACTAAAACATCTTTAGTCTTATTAACATCAATTTGCCAACCATATATTCCATCTTTTCCAGGAATCACAACTTCTCCTTTCCCAGTTGTTTGGAATTTTCTATCCATTCCAAAAGTATCATATTTAATTGCAAGTCTTCTTACATAATCTCTTGCCTTTTGTTCATCAGGTTTCAATTCTCCATCGACAAAAGTAAAAATATTTGCTAAAATTTCACCATCTAATACTTCTTTATTTGAACCGATATTTATTTCATATTTTAACTTTGAAATTTTTTCATATTTTGAAAGAGCATCTTGTAAAGATTTATCATCTTTTTTAAGTTTTGGTTGTTCAGAAATAGTATTCATATCAATACTTTCTTTTCTCTCGGAGAGAGCAAGTAAAATAGCTTCTTTCAATTTTTCTTTTGTTGTATAAGTTCCCATAACTTCATCTTGAATACTATACTTGCCATCCTTATATACTATCTTAGCATCTTCTGGATGTTTCATACCCTTTAAAATTAAAGTATTTTGTAAAAATTCTTCAAACTTATCATTATCATAACTTATATTTACTTCCAATTTAAAATCTCGACTTGTGAAAAATGCCATAGGCCAAGTGAATTGATTTTGTAAAATTTTCTTATCCGCTAAATATTCTTCCTTATAATTTATCTTTTCAGGTTTAAAAAAATCACTCTTTCCATCAGAACGATTTAACTTAATAGAAACATCTGTCCAGTCTTTATTAAAAACATCATCAATCATTACATAACTTACATCATTACCATTTATTTTAGTGTTAGGCAGAGCAATAAAAGAAAATATTATAACACCTAATAAATAAATTGATAAAATTAACGCTCCGACAAATATACATACCTTTTTAGCTAATTTTTTTCCTGAATTTACTTTTTTGGTATCTTCCATCAAAAAATACACCTCCATTTTTACGAAAATATCTAATTAATAATCTATTATATACCATAAAACTTGTTATTATAATCATTTCAAATAATTGGATTAATATATCAAAAGAATTATTAGTCAATATTATCTTCTAATTTTATCATATTTAATTTTAAAAGTAAAATCATTAAAAAACTTGTATTTCCTTAGTTAAAAGTTTATAATATATTTAGTAAGGAGGAAGATAAATGCTTAACATTTTTTTAATTTCCGACTCTACGGGAGAAACAGCGGAGCAACTTGCACGTGCCGCTCTTGCTCAGTTTAACAACATTGAGTATTCTCTTGAAAGATTTTCTCATATAAGAGAATTTTCGGATCTTTCTGAGATACTAAACAAATGTAAAGAAACTGAGAATTCTATTTTATTTTATTCTTTGGTTGACGCTCCACTTTTGGATTATGTTAAAAAGTTTTCAGAATTACATTCTATAACAAATGTAGATTTACTTTCTGCGTCCATTTTAGCAATCCAAAGAGTGAGTAACATCGCTCCAGGAAATAATCCGGGTGCTCTTAGAAAACTTAACGAAGAATATTTTAAAAGAATTGACTCTATTGAATTTGCAGTTCGTTATGACGATGGAAAAGACCCAAGAGGAGTTTTAATTGCAGATCTTGTAATAATTGGAATTTCTCGTACATCCAAAACACCGTTGTCAATGTATCTTGCAAATAAAAATATTAGAGTTGCAAATATTCCTCTGGTACCAGAAACACCTGTACCTGAAGAATTATTCCAAGTTTCGCCTAAAAAAGTTATAGGTCTAACTAATACACCCGAAAAGTTGGAAAGCATAAGAAAGGAAAGACTGAAATCTTTAGGTCTCCCTGATAATAGTATTTATTCAAATTCAAATAGAATACTTGAAGAACTTGAATATTCTAGCCGAATAATGAAAAAAATAGGCTGTCCTGTAATAGATGTATCAGCAAAAGCTATCGAAGAAACAGCTGACATTATCTTAAAACATCTATTAAAAATTAATAAGTAATTGGAGGAAAAAAATGAGCAAATTTGTTTACAATTTTGATGAAGGCAATAAAGATATGAGAGCTTTATTGGGCGGTAAAGGTGCCAACCTTGCCGAAATGACTAACATTGGACTAAATGTTCCTTTTGGTTTTACTATTACTACAGAAGCTTGTAATAATTTTTACAAAAATGATGAAAAAATTTCTGAAAGTCTAATTGAAGAAATTAAAACTCATATTAAAGACTGTGAAAGCAAGCTACAAAAAAGTTTTTCAAGTACAGAAAATCCTCTATTATTTTCTGTAAGAAGTGGTGCCGTTATATCAATGCCTGGTATGATGGATACTATTCTTAACTTAGGTCTTAACGATAAATCAGTAATCGGTCTAGCAAACTCTACAAATAATGAAAGATTTGCATTTGATAGTTACAGAAGATTTATCCAAATGTTCAGCGACGTTGCTATGGAAATTCCAAAAATTTACTTTGAAAATGAACTTGACAGAATCAAGGAAGAAAAAAATGTAAAAATGGATACTGAATTAACTGCTGAAGATTTAAAAATTCTAGTTGAAAAATTTAAGAAAATTTTTAAACAAGAAACAGGCAAAGAATTTCCACAAGACCCAATTGAACAATTAATCATAGCTATTAAAGCAGTTTTCAAATCTTGGATGAATCCTAGAGCTATCGTTTATAGAAAATTAAACGGTATTGACGATTCACTAGGAACTGCTGTAAATGTTCAAGCAATGGTATTTGGTAATATGGGTAACACAAGTGGTACTGGTGTAGCTTTCTCTCGTAATCCAAGTACTGGAGAAAATAAATTATTCGGAGAATTTTTAATGAATGCACAAGGTGAAGACGTTGTTGCAGGTATCAGAACTCCTGAATCAATTGAAAAGCTAAAAGAAATTATGCCAGAAGTTTATGATGAATTCTTAAGAATTGCAAAAACTTTAGAAAAACATTACAAAGATATGCAAGACTTGGAATTTACTATTGAAAAAGGTAAATTATACTTATTACAAACAAGAAATGGAAAAAGAACTACAGATGCTGCAATCAATGTAGCAGTAGATTTAGTTAACGAAGGATTAATTTCAAAAGAAGAAGCTATTTTAAGAGTTGAACCAAAGAGTTTAGACCAACTTCTTCACCCTATCTTCAATGCTGAAATGATGAAAAATACTCCTATCTTGGCAAGAGGACTAGCTGCTTCTCCAGGAGCTGCAAGTGGTAAAGTTTATTTTCACTCAAGAGATATAGTTGATGCAGTTAAATCAGGAGAAAAAGTAATCTTAGTTCGTCAAGAAACTTCTCCGGAAGACATCGAAGGAATGGTTGAAGCTGAAGGTATCTTAACTGCAAGAGGTGGTATGACTTCTCACGCAGCAGTAGTTGCAAGAGGTATGGGTAAATGTTGTATCGCTGGAGCAAGTGAAATCAAGGTTGATGAAATCGAAAGAGTTATAAAAACTCAAAACGAAGTTATCAAAGAAGGAGATGTAATTTCTCTTGATGGAACAACAGGAATTATTTACAAAGGCGAAATTGAAAAATTAAATCCACAATTAACTGGAAACTTTAAAATCTTTATGGATTGGGTAAATGAAATTAAAGTTTTAGGAGTTAGAGCAAATGCAGATAACCCTAGAGATGCAAAACAAGCTGTTGAATTTGGAGCTGAAGGAATTGGACTTTGTAGAACTGAACATATGTTCTTTGACAAAGATAGAATCCCTGTTGTAAGACAAATGATTCTTTCAGAAAATACTGAACAAAGAGTTGAAGCATTAGAAAAAATTAGACCAATGCAAGAAAAAGATTTCTATGATATCTACTCTGTATTAAAAGAAAAATCAGTAACAATAAGATTACTTGATCCACCTCTACATGAATTCTTACCTTATGAAAACGAAGATATTAAAAACTTGGCAAAAGAAATGAATATCGACGAGTCTCATCTAAGAGATGTAATTACAGATTTGGAAGAAGTAAATCCAATGCTTGGACACAGAGGTTGTAGACTAGCAGTTACTTATCCTGAAATATATAGAATGCAAGCAAAAGCTATAATAAATGCTGCAGTAAAAGCACAAAAAGATTTAAATATATCAATTACTCCTGAAATAATGATTCCATTAGTTGGAGAACTTGAAGAATTAAAATATGTAAAAAGAGAAATCGTTGAAGAAATCGAAATGACTTTAAAAGAATTGAATGAAAACATTAAGTACAAAATTGGAACAATGATTGAAATTCCTAGAGCTGCCCTACTTGCTGATGAAATCGCAACAGAAGCTGAATTCTTTAGTTATGGTACAAATGACTTAACACAAATGACATTCGGTTTTTCAAGAGATGATGCCGGAAAATTCTTAAACGAATATGAAAACAAAAAAATATTCGACTTTAATCCTTTTGCAAAATTGGATCAAAAAGGTGTTGGTAAATTAGTAAAAATGTCTTTCAAGCTTGGAAGAGAAACAAACCCTCATCTTCATGTAGGAATTTGTGGTGAACATGGTGGCGATCCTGATACAATTGAATTCTTAAATTCTGTAGGAATCGACTATGTATCATGTTCTCCTTTCAGAGTGCCAATCGCAAGACTTGCAGCAGCACAAGCAAAAATTAAACAAAGTAAATAAACTTTAACTAGAAGAAATATAAAAAATAATGGATAGCGAAATGCTATCCATTTTAATTTATATATACAGCAAATATGACCCCTAAGACTTTCCGTCTTCAACATATTTCACATAAAGTGCTAAAATAGCACAAAAGAGAAATCCAAAAAAACTAAATAAAACTATATATTTATTTTCATAAGTTAAAGCTCTCTCTAAAATTTTAGAACTTAACATAATATCCCCAGCGAAAGAAATTACAATAAGTTTATTTTTAAACTTGAAAATATATAGAATAATTTTTAGTATAAAAACACTAATAAATACTAGGTAAAAATACATCAAACTTCTGCAATCAATATATTCAAATAAAAACAAATATAAAGGTATGTAAATAACAATAATTAATAATATTCCTAAAAACTTTTTTATAATATTATTTTTACTTTTATCTAACTTCATTTTGTATTCCTCACTCTATCCAATTTGTAGTCTGCTCAAAATTTGTAAAAAATCTTCTTTTTATTTTTTCTTTTTAGTTTTAGGGAAAGGCAATTCATCATACATTGTTTCAAATAAGCCTTTTAGATACATTTTATCTTCCACATCATCAACCAAAAGCATTTCCTTTGCTCCTTCGTAAGGCAATTGAAATTGTACTTCAGAAACATAGTCAATAGCTTTCTTTGTAGCTTTTACTAAAAATCTGTCATCATATATTCCACCTATAACTTTTTCTTTATAATAGATAATATATTCTCCCATCATCGCCCTATATTTTATATCTTCAAGTTCTGACAACTGTTCTAAAATATATTCTAAATATTCTTTACTTGATGCCATAATAACCTCCTAAAACAAAAAAATTATATAAAAATACTTTTCGTAAAGTATTTTTCATCTATATATTTATGGTCTATAACTATTATTGTTTTTGACTGCAAAAATTTCATAACATCGTCAAATATTTCATAAAAAAGAGATTCATCAAGCCCTGTACTTATTTCATCAAAAATATATAACTCACAATCCTTATATAATGCTCTTGATAAAAGTAATCTTGTTTTTTCTCCACCTGATAAGGTACTACTGTCAAATCCGATGTTATTATCTGAATATTTTTCAATAACTTCTTCTAATCTACATATCTTTATTATTTGATTCAATTTTTCTTTTTCAATATTCGATTTAAAAGTAATATTATCTATGATTGACATATTAAATAATTTATTTTCTTGAAAAACTGCCGATAAAGATATTGTTTTATTTTTCTTTCCATCAATTAAGATATGTCCTGAAGCAGGCTTATACAAATTTGTAATCAATTTTGCTAATGATGATTTTCCCGAACCGGTTCTTCCATTAATCTTAACTTTATCATTTTTATTAATAATAAAATTAAATTCACTTAAAATTTGATTATCACCATAGTTCAATGATACATCTTTAAATTCAATAACATTAAAGTTTTTCTGTAAGTCAATATTTTCTCTTTCAAGCATTTCAAAAGTATTGTCTATTCTCTTCACAGAGTTTTTAAATGCTGAAATTTCTTTTTGATTTTCTATAATATTAAATATCGGGTCGGTAATCATAGATGCATATAAAATTATTGCAATCAATGCACCAATAGACAAATTATTTTGACTGACACGAATTCCTCCGATAAGAATCAAAATAGCCATAATTAGATTAAACAGCAATCTTACAAGTGTTTGAGAAATATTTTTTATATTTACAATTTTTTTATCCAATTTATTTAATTTACCATTTTCAGAAGTAAAATCCTTACTAAAATATTTTTCTTTATTAAATAATTTTATATCTCTTGCCCCAACAATAATATCAAATAATTTATTTATAACATTTAATCTCTGAATTTGACTTCTTTCGGAAGCAATTTCCGAACTATTTAAAATTTTTTGAATAAGAATCGTTGATACACAAGAAATAAACAACATTGATATTAACATAATATAATCATATTTTATTATTATAATTGCACCTATAATAAAACTTGATATTGAAAAACCTAATCCAAAAACTAAAGGGATAACTTTATCATCAAGTGATTTTAAATCATCAATTATAGAATTAAAAACATTACTTCCTCCAATTTTTTCAAGCAAATCAATTTTTGTATTGAGAATACTTTCAATAATTTCATCTTTTATATCTCTATTTAGATTCAATTCAAACTTTGACCCAAAATTTATAAGAGTTATCTTAAATAAATCAACTAAAATATATATAAGTGAATACAATATAATATATTTAAAAAACTCGACTGTATAACCAGTAGTCAAAGAATCTATAACTTTTTGAATTAACACCATAGGAAAAATGCTGAAACTTCCGACAATAATTCCGGATATAAATAATATAATTATCTTATGAACATTCTTTTTATACTTACTTTTTATCATCACTTTACTCCTAATTTCAACATTTTATTATGATATTTCAATACTAAATCATAATTTTACTTTTATTATATCATACTAAAAAACTTTTTCAAAATAGCAATTTTTAAAGTATAAATTCAAAAAAGTCGGTTTACCCCGACTTTTATGCTAATTTTGAATATTCTATTGCTATTTTACTTGCAAGTTTTGCGTTATTGAATACTAATCTGATGTTAGCTTCTAAGCTCTTTCCTTGTGTAAGTTTTTGAACTTTGTCAAGTAAGAATGGTGTTGTGTCTTTTCCTTTTATTCCATTTTTGTCTGCTTCTTTTAAAGCATCTAAAATTGTCTTGTCAATTAATTTTCTATCCATTGAAAATTCTTCCGGAATAGGATTTGCAATTACAACTCCACCATTTAGTTCTAAATCCCATTTAGCTTTTAAAACTCTTGCTATTTCTTCTTCTGAATTTATTTTACTAACTTTAAAATCACTTTCTCTTGTATAAAATGCCGGTAATATATTTGTTTGGTATCCATAAACAGGAACTCCCTTTGTTTCTAAATATTCTAAAGTAAGTCCCATATCTAAAATTGATTTACAACCTGCACAAATAACAGCTACATTTGTATTTCCTAATTCTTCAAGGTCTGCTGAAATGTCCATAGTAGTTTCCGCTCCTCTATGAACTCCACCGATTCCACCTGTTGCAAAAACTTTAACTCCTGCCATTTCTGCACAAATCATTGTTGCAGCAACAGTTGTAGCACCATTTAATTTATTAGCAACAACATAAGCTAAATCTCTTCTTGAAGTTTTTGTTACACTAAGTCCCGCTTTTCCGATAACTTCAATTTCTTCTTTTGTTAGCCCAACTTTAATTTCTCCGTTTATAATAGCTATTGTAGCAGGAATCGCTCCATTTTCTCTAACAACTTTTTCAACTTCAAGAGCCGTTTCAACATTTTTAGGATAAGGCATACCATGTGATATTATTGTTGATTCCAAAGCTACAACAGGTTTATTTTCTTTAATTGCATTTTTTACTTCTTCACTAACTGTTAAATATTTTTCTAATTTCATAACTTCCTCCAAAATTTAATAGATTTTTTTCACTTATATCTTTACTAACTGTATCCATAGATTGTGCTGTTATAAATCCTGCGATATTTCCAAGTTTTGCACATTCTAAAATATCTTTTTCGTTAACAACTCCAAAGATTATTCCACTCATAGCTGAATCGCCACAGCCTGAAGTATTTTCAATCTTTGGTTTTTCAGTTATCTTTACAATTCCATTCTCATTTTTATCAGCATATAAAATTCCCTTTTCGCCCATCGAAATAAAAATTTTTTGAACGCCTTTTTCTAAAAATACATTCACTATTTTTTCTAAATCACTTTCATTTTCATAAGGAATGTCAGTTAATTCTTCTGCTTCATAAATATTCGGTTTTAAAAGATAGATGTACTTTAATAATTTCTTAATTTTTAAAGCCTTTTTTCTAGAAACACAATCTACAATTATCTTTGAATTAGGGCAATTTTTACAGATATATTCAAGGACATCTTCTCTTAAATTTGTATCCATAACTATATATTTATAACTCTTAATTAAATCAATTAGTTTAGAGATAAATTCAATATTGATTTCATCCAAAACTTCCATCGAAGAAATGGCAGTAAATAAATCATTATTTTCATCCAAAATAGAAATATAATTTG
>ERZ773008.2872-NODE-2872-length-10924-cov-1.917472_pt1 | contig 10924 bp, 8 predicted proteins | sample MGYA00580664_ERZ773008 | MGnify/ENA primary metagenome ERZ773008 (study PRJEB29015, sample SAMEA2738016) | human oral metagenome | biome: human oral; feature: human-associated habitat; material: dental | place: China | collected 2048 ... | reverse complement strand
CAAACGAGAAGACATCTCTGTAAAAAAGGAGCGGTCAGCATACTTATAAGTATAGTCGAAGTCGGTTGGTAGCTCTATCGGGACTAAGCGCCGTACGCTTCGTCGGTGATAGGGGATCAGGCGAACGGCTTCGATCCCCCTAGGGGTATAGGTTAAGGTAAGACGATGGATCTGCTGGCAAGCCTCTTCGCCCAGCGTCCTAAGGCAGGAAGTGATACGTCGTTCGGCTTCCTCCAAGACCAGCGAGGGAGAAGGTGCCTCGAAGGCTTCGAGCGTCTGAAGCATCCGAGCGAGATGACGCTCTGCACATATGGCTAAGCCTCCCTCGACGGCGAGCGTCTCGATGAAGCGAGCTTCGGATACTAAGCGTGGGGGATATAGATCTTCTGTAGGCATTCGTGATACTCGGCTTCACACTGGCTATGGATCGTGATTCCTCCCCCTGAGCGATAGGAATAGCTTCCCGAAGGTGTCTGCTCTACATAGCGAATAAGGACGGCGGTATCCAGATCCTTACCATCGAAGTAACCGGCAATCCCGGTATAGAAGCCACGCTTCTCGCCCTCTGCCTCTCGGATCAACTCGAGTGTCCGAGCCTTAGGTGCACCACTGATAGATCCAGCTGGCAGGAGTGGTAAGAGGAGCTGTACGATATCGAAGGTCTCCGCCGAGCGATCCACCTGCCCCGTGATCTCCGAGCTCATCTGAAGGAGTTCCCCTCTTGAGGTATGGAGGGCGGAGAGGTACTTGAAGCGCTTGACACGAACCCCGAGAGCCACTTGATTGAGGTCGTTTCGCATGAGATCTACGATCGTATGGTGCTCACATCCCTCTTTGTAGTCGCTACGTAGCAGATCGGCAGCATGAGGCAGGCTGGCATCGATGGTTCCCTTCATCGGGTGAGTCGATAGCTCCTCTCCTCTTAATGTGATAAAGCACTCGGGAGAGAAAGAGACGAAGCGCCCAGGTAAGAGGACACGATAGGTCGCATGGCTCGAAAGGTAAATATCTTCTAGCCTTGCTGTCGTACTTATCGGAGTCTTGAGAGTCAGGTTCGCGAGGAACGAATCCCCCTGCTGTAGACCCTGCTGAATGATCGAGAAACGCTGGCTATAACGCTCCAGCCCCTCTGGCTGGAGAGACAGCTCGATCGCTCCTTTCTTCCCCTCGGGGTCGGGCGTCTTCCCAGCAGGGAAATCGAAAAAGATCTCTCCCGTAGGCTGACGGATAGGATCGAGGTAGCAATATCCCTCCTGTAGTTCAAAGTCTAGGAGGAAGAAACAAGGAGTCCCCGCCCGCATCGCCCGCTGGAGTTGGGCAAGGACGGCGAGGACTTCGGACGAAGGACTAGGTAGTGTAGCGTGCTTCATCACTTCAGTCGCACCTCGGTGGGCGACAGGACTACCTGCTTAGCCTTATAGAGTGAGCCTAGAGCCATCTTGAATGTCTTCTTACTCATCTTCGTTAGGCGGTAGATAGCTTCGGGACTACTCTTATCACCGATAGGGAGACTTCCGCCTTGCTCCTTGATGAGGGAGAGTAGGCGCTGGCTCTCTCCATCCATCTTAGCATAGCCGACGGGCGTTAGGGAGAGGTCTATCTTATTATCCTCACGGACACGGACGACATAGGCTGTAAGCGACTCGCCTCGACGAAGCATACGTGGCGTATCATCGGTATAGAGCATGCCCCAGTGCTGGTGCTCGATGACGACACGGTAGCCTAGCTCATGCTGCTCCGTGACCAAGGTCTGGACGGCCTGCCCAGGCGAATAAGAGGCCGGAGTATTGTCGAGGTGCTTCTGAAGACGTGCTGACCCGACGATCTTACCACTCAGCTGATCGATGTAGAGGAAGACGATATAGCTATAGCCCTCCTGCATCTTCGTAGTCTGCTCACGGAAAGGGACGAAGAGATCCTTATGTATCCCCCACTCTAGGAAAGCCCCTGCCTCGGTGACACTAGAGCATCGGAGATAGGCTACCTGCCCGACCTCGGCTAGTGGGGTAAGGGTCGTCGCGATGAGCCGCCCCTCGTTATCATGGTAGACGAAGACCTTCACGAGGTCTCCCTCCTTAGCTCCTTCGGGTAAATAGCGTATGGGCAGGAGGATGTCTTGTACACCTCCGTCGAGGTAAGCACCGATGGAGACTAGGCGCAGGATCGGGAGTTCCTGTAGGCGTCCCAGCTGATAGGTGGATATAGGAGTAGCGTCCATAGAGAAAGGGAGTTAGTCTAGGATGAGCGTCGTCTCATCTCTGAGCTCGGGAGGGATGCTGAGGCTGTAGCGCTTCCCATTGCGCTCGATGTCGAGAAGCAGGAGGGTATGCTTGCTATCATTGACGTAAGGGCGGAAGAAAAAGAGGTAGCTGAAGATAGACTCCTCGGGAGACTTCTCGAGAGCCTTACGTATCGCTGCGTAGCTCTTCTTCTCCCAAGGGCGTAGGTTAGGAGCTAGCTCGGCGGTCTGACGGTAGCGGAAGGTGTCACCGAGGAAGCTCTGATAGGCCTCAGAGAGACGCTTCAGATCGGTCTGGCTAAAGGGCTTGCCATTGATGCTATGGATATAGTCGCCACTACGTAGACCAGCCTTGAAGGCAGGAGATCCCTCCACGACATCAGCGATCCGATTCATCTGACGCAGGTCATAGACGATCCCTGTATAGAGGTAGCGCAGGCTCTGGTAGTGGTAGGACACCGGTGACGAGCTAGGTGCATAGGGAAAAGACTGAAGCATCACCGGTAGAGCACCCGCAGCATACGTTGGGAGGGTCATCGCTTCGCTAAGACGCTCCTTGGATTCACAGCTCCAGAGGATTTGGTTGGGCTTCCCCGCTGGAGTCACCTGCAGTGTCAGATTCAGATCATAGGCACTCCCTGCCGTAGATGTACTCGGTAGGAGAGGCAAGACCTGCAGTCCTCGTGACTGAGGCTCGTAGCGCAGGCTCGTCTCTGGCTGGGTCGCATCCCGACGGCTATCTTGACTTGGCTGGAGACTATAGAAGATCTCGACGATAAGCTCTGCTCCCGTATCTACCTGCTTAAGCCCTCGTGCCTCTAGGAGCTTAGCTACCTCGGCATAGATCGGCTTGTCCATGGCTTCGCTACCCGAGTTAGAGGGAGCGAAGGCAAAGGTCCTCACCACCTCCCATGGGTAGTTAACCTGGGCACGGAAGGTGAAGGGATAGCTTAGCTGCTGTGTCGTGGCATCCAGCTGGCTATATCCTGCGAAGGCTACGGCTAGCTCCGCCTCGGTAGCGGTCTGAGCCCCCTTGCAATAAGGGCGAAGAAGCGTCGTCGCACTCCCTGCACCTAGACGCTCTAGGGTAATGAGATGCTCGGCCACAGGACGCACGAGGAGCTCACTGACCTCTCTACTTGAGCGACCAGAGGTAGACACCCCATCGATCGCCGTGATGACATCACCAGCTCTTAGTCCTGCGATCGAAGCCGGACTATAGGGCAAGACTCCCGTAAGTACGGGATACCCCTTCCCCCATCCCATAGGTGATCCCATCTGATAGTGGATCCCTAGGCGGCAGTGCTCCTGCGCCTGGAGCGAGGGAGAGGATAGGACGAGGGCTGTAAGCCCTAGAGCAAGCCCCAGAGAGGAGAAGCTAGGGGAAAGCAACGATCGAGTCAAATTCTTCATCACGCACAAGTCAGCATTATCTATTTATCGTGTCGTAGTAGGACGGCTTCGGTCATCCGAAGCGCTTCCGTAGTAGCCTGGAGGATGATCGACTCTCGATCGCCCTCGAAGTGATAGGTCTTTGCCTGCGAATGCACCAGCCCTTCTTCTCGCCAGGTCACCGCTAGGCAGACCATCCCTACAGGATGTCCCTCCTCGGCACCGCCCGGTCCTGCGAGACCAGTACTAGCGATACCGATATTTGTCCCAAGGCGCTCCATAGCACCACGAGCCATCGTCGAGGCGACGGCCTCGCTTACCACATGGTGGGCTAGGATGAGCTCAGCGGGGACGCCTAGGAGCTTCGTCTTGAGCTCCGTCGCATAGGCGACGATCCCACCCCTTAGGTAAGACGAAGCTCCAGCTACCTGTCCTAGGGTCGCAGCGATGCGCCCCGTAGTACAGCTCTCGGCTGTCGCTACGGTAAGTCCTCGCTCCTGGAGGAGCTTATGCAGGGAGGGTGAAAGGGCAGGGAGGGAGGCCATGATCCTATAGCTTAGGAGCTCGGGGGCTACATCGTCACCCGAGCGAAGGGCACAGCATCCAGCTCGCTACGCTTACCGTCGAGGAAGGCATAGTAGCCGTTCATCGCCACCATGGCTGCATTATCCGTCGTGTAGGCGAACTTCGGGATGAATACCTTCCACCCGAAGCGTCGAGCATGATCGTGGAAGGCTTCACGAAGCCCCGTGTTCGCCGAGACTCCCCCTGCCACAGCCACCTGCTTGATGCCTAGATCCTTCGCCGCCTGCCGTAGCTTCTTCATCAGGATGTCGATGACTGTCGCTTGGAGGGATGCACACAGGTCAGCCTTACGCTCCTCGATGAAGTTGGGATCATTAGCTAGCGCATCACGTAAGGTATAGAGGAACGAGGTCTTCAGCCCACTAAAGCTGTAGTTATACCCAGCTATGTTGGGTTTACTAAAGGCGAAAGCTGTAGGATCACCTTCATTCGCCAGACGATTCACTACGGGTCCACCCGGATAACCCAGCCCCATCACCTTAGCACACTTATCGAAGGCTTCGCCAGCAGCGTCATCGATGGTCTGACCGATGATCTCCATGTCGAAGGGCGACCGCACCAGGATGATCTGTGAGTTACCTCCCGAGACGAGCAGGCAGAGGAAGGGGAACTCAGGCTCGTCACTCTCCTCTCCCTCCTCCTGGATGAAGTGCGCCAAGACGTGGGCGTGTAGGTGATTGACCTCGACCATCGGGATATCCAGCGCTAGAGCTAGCCCCTTGGTAAAGTTCGTCCCGACCAAGAGAGAGCCTAGGAGTCCTGGCCCGCGAGTGAAGGCTATCGCGTCCAGCTGCTCGGGCTCGACTCCGGCACGGCGCAGGGCTTCGCTCACGACGGGGACGATATTCTGCTCGTGGGCACGGGAGGCTAGCTCGGGCACCACACCTCCGTAGGCGGTATGGACGGCCTGCGAGGCGATGACGTTACTAAGTAGGGTATGTCCACGTAGGACTGCCGCGGAGGTATCGTCGCAAGAGCTTTCGATACCGAGTATGATTGGTTCGTGATCCATTACTGCTCTATTCTAGGTAGACAAAGATACGAAGAATGATACGCCTAGCTATCCGCCTTCGACCAGCGAAGTACATTGGGGACAAGAGCTAGCTATAACACCCTCACCCAAGCCCTTCATCGGAGAAGCCTTCATCTGTCAGCCAGCCAAGGATCATTCGCTGAAGAAAACAAGGTATACCTACGCCAAACATAAGGTATAGCTTCACTGGGGGAAAGCTATAGCTTAGCTCCTAGGGAGGTATAGCTTGGCCTGAAGAAGGAGCTAGCTTGCTCACCAATTAGCTCTACTTTACCCTGTCTAATAACTACTTAACCAAGCCGATAGCACGACGATCATGCCCCTAGAGACAAGAAATTGGGAGCTAGAGATACAACCTACGAGATTCTTATTACCTTTGTGTATCACCTTTAAGCAACACACTTAGTCATGAAACCCTTCAGCATGCTCTGTGTCGCCCTTGCGCTCTCTTCAGGTAGCCTTCTAGCGCAGACGACCTTCCCCCTACAGGGCACCCTCAAGAAGACTACAGATCATCGCCCCGTAGACTTCGCTAACGTCCTCCTACGAAGCCCGAAGGACAGCACACTCATTACCGGAGCTATCACAGACTCCCTAGGTAAATTTCGCATCGAAGTAGCTCCAGGGAAGTATCTCCTCGAGATACGCGCTCTTGGGCTACAGGCTTATCACAAGACCCTTACGCTCTCGGGAGCGATGAACCTCGGCGAACTGCTCCTTAACGAAGAGGCCACCCAACTCTCCGCCGTACAAGTCACGGGCAAACGCCCGATCATGCTCCGCAAAGCCGACCGCATGGTCTTCGACGCCACCCAGATCGCGCCGGCGGCAAGCTCAGCTTTGGATGTCCTAAGGCAAACCCCTGGTCTGAATGTCACGGACGATGGGATCTCGATCATAGGCAAAGGCAGCGTGATCGTCCTGATCAACGAGAAGCGAGTACGGCTCGCTGGCTCTGGTCAGCCTACTCCGCTCCTACCCTCAGTCTGACCTCAGCGAGATCCAGATCCTCACGACACCTCCAGCCAAGTATGAAGCCGAAGGCAATGCGGGTATCCTCAACATCGTCCTGAAGAAAGTCAAGAATGACTACTTCGGTGGTAGCGTTTCCCCTAGCTTTGGCCTCCTAGCCGACCGACCTCGGTACAATCTAAGCACGAACTTCAACTACAAGAAGGACAAGGTCACCGCCTCCCTTCAGCTAGGTGCAGGACACGGTGGCTTCCTCGGGAATTTCAACAGCTACCGCACTTATCCCAAGCAAGGCACTTACTCGGCGAGCGAAACGAGCTTTACGGGAAAGAATAGCTACTTCAATGTCCGAGCAGGCCTCGACTATGCCTTCACGCCAGAGCTAACTCTGGGTCTCAATCTCTCCTACACGCCAGAGAAAGACCGCCCCGTTCGTCAGAATGACACACGTGATTACCGCATCGCACCCAATGGCTCGCTGGAGCTACTGCACTCCCTCCCTGGCACAGCCGACGAGCTAGAGAAGGGCTCCTACACATCTGCGAACGTCCATCTAGAGAAGACCTTCAAGGGAACCCCCAAGCGTCGCTTATCTTGGGATCTAGACTTCGCTGGCTATCGCCAAGAGGAAGGGCGTAACTTCACCTCCCGTGGCTTCACCCCACAGGGAGCTCTCATCCCTGGATCAGACTTCCGATTCAACAGCACGACCAACCAGCGCACCAACTCCTATATCACTAGTCTAGACTATACCGAGCCTCTCGGCAAGGGAACCCTCTCCTTCGGAGCGAAAGGCACCTGGACACGTACACGTAACACCAACGACTACGATGCCCTAAGTACGATCGGCGAGCGCCACGACAAGATCCTCTTCGACGAGCACGTCTATGCTCTCTATGCCGACCTTAACCAGCCCCTCTCAGCGAAGTGGAGTCTGCGCTCAGGACTGCGTATGGAGTACACCCACACCGCTGGGGAGAATAACGGACGACGTCTAGAGAATCTCCGGAGCTACCTCAACATCTTCCCCACGCTCTTTATCGGCTACAACCCGAATGAGCGGCATGCCTTCAGCCTAGATGCTACCGTCCGCCTCAATCGCCCACACTTCAGCCAGCTCTCCCCCTTCCCTCGCTACGAGAATCAGTACAGTACCCTGATCGGCAAGGAGGATCTTCGTGCCTCGAAGCGTGCCCATCTAGCACTGGGATATACCTTCTTAGGTGTACTGAACTTCCAGCTCGGCGGAGGCTACCTCTGGGATGGTATCACCCAGGTCGTACGCTTAGACCCGACGACGAACCAAGGAAGCTACACCCACGAGAATGCCGAGAAGACCTGGACATTCGGGCTAGAGAATAGCTTCTTCTTCAATAGGATCAGCTTCTTCCAGACCTATATCTCCCAGCGAGTGTGGTACTCCGACACCAAGATCGGCTCCGAAAGCGCCTCCCTCTATGGTGGATCGAAGGTGAGCTACCGTGTCAACATGAACAATACGTTCTTCTTCAACCGAAGTAAGACCTTCCAAGTCACGTGCTATATACCCTATGGTACTCCACGCTATGAGGGGGGATTCCATATCTCCCATATCGTATCTGGCGGGGTAGGACTCTCCTACACCCTACTCCAAGGTAAACTCCGTATAGCCTCTGACCTCTACAACCTAGTGAACTCGGATAACAACTCGAAGATCGAGACACCAGACTATCGACTGAATATCATCAATACCAATAATTATCGCTACTTCTCCCTCAGCCTCTCCTACTCCTTCGGTGCTTCCATCCAACGTAAGGAGGGTGGCAAGAATGCTCAGGAGCTACGCTCACGTATGTAATCGCTCAGATTACCCCTCCATCCTATCGACAAGATAGAGCCAAGCCTCCCGCCGTCCTCTACCTAAGGCACGGCGGGAGGCTCTCGTCTTCGCCACGAACCCAGGTAGATACCCGCTTTTTCGTATCTTTGAGCCACATAACTCATCATCGTATAGTCCCATCCAAATAGATCTATATTAAGTGGAAGCAGTAGCCTCTTCACCTTTTCATCGTTACCTCCGTTCGGCCGGTCCATGGCTCGGGGTAGCGATCTTCTTTGTTTTTCTAGCCCTGAGCTACTTCGCTCCCGCTGTATTCGAGGGGAGAGAGCTCTTCCAGCAGGACGTCGCTGGAGCCAGTGGCAATGCCTCCGACGTCTATCGTCATATGGAGGCCACGGGAGGAGCCTTCTCCTACTGGACGAATAGTCTCTTCGGGGGAATGCCGATGTACCAGATCGCTCCCTCTTACCCCTCCGTAGGCATCATTCGCACGATCCAAGATCTGCTGACCCTACAGTGGCCTCTGAACTTACTCCCAGGCTACAGCTGGCTACTCTTTGCTATGCTAGGAGGATTCTACCTCTTCATGCGCAGCCTACGTATGGATCGTCTCCCTGCAGTGCTCGGGGCGATCATGTGGACGTTCTCTAGCTACTTCATCATCCTGATCACAGCCGGTCATATTTGGAAGCTGATGACGCTTTGCTTCATCCCTCCTACGATCGCTGGCATCATCTATATCTACCGAGGAGCATATCTACGTGGAGGTGCTTTGACGGCTCTTTTTGCGGCTTTGCAGATCCTGTCGAACCACGTACAGATGAGCTATTACTTCGCCTTCCTCATCGTCTTCATCATCCTCGGGCCCATGACCACCACCGATTGGGCCACCCTCACGGGTGCATGGCTTTGCTCCCTCATTGCCGTCCCCACCGGGCTCACCCTGGGCCTCGTCATCTCCGTGGCGTCGCTCCGCACCGACCTCCACAACCTCGTCCACAACGCCACCGTTAGTATTCTCACCGTCTGCTCCGGGGCGATCATCTCCGTCGCCCACGTGCCGGACTTCCACGCCATTGGCGAATTCCTGCCCCTCACCCACGCCATCCGGGGTCTCCGGCTCGCCATTGCTGGGCATTCCGTACCCCATCCCCAGCTTGCTGAAACCCTCCTCGAAGCCCGCAACGGCCTCATCCTGCTTGCCCTCGCTTACCTGCTATACACCGTCGAAACCGCCAGGGCCCGCAGGAAAGGACAAACCTTCTTCTCAAGCTAACAACCCACTCCGCCACCGCCCCGTACTGCCGCACCGCCGCCCCACCCAAGCCGCACCCAGTAGCGTCCAGGCCTAATGCTACAGTGAAACCTACCGACAATAACCATCACCAACAGAAGGAGTCAGGTGGATTACACCAACACCCCAGAAGGCTTCCGCTCCGGGTTCATGTGCTTCGTGGGCCGACCCAACACCGGCAAGTCAACGCTGACAAACGCCCTGGTGGGGCAGAAAATCGCCATCACCGCCAACCAACCGGAAACCACCCGGCACCCCATCCGCGGCATCGTCCACCGTGACAACGCCCAAATCATCGTGGTGGACACGCCCGGCCTGCACCGGCCCCGTACCCTCCTGGGGGAACGACTCAACGAAGTAGTCAAAGACACCTACGCCGACATGGATCTCATCGCCATCACCATCCCAGCGGACGAAAAAACCGGCCCCGGCGACCGATGGATCCTCGACAACGTGCGCAAAGTCGCCCCCAAAACCCCACTTATGGGAATCGTCACCAAAATCGACAAGGTCAGCCGCGACCAGGTGGCCCTCCAACTCATGGCCCTCCACAAACTCCTCGGGGAAGACAGCGAAGTAGTGCCGGTCTCCGCAGTCACCGGGGAACAACGCGACATATTATTAGACGTCATCACGTCCCTCCTGCCGGAAGGACCAAAATTCTACCCCGACGACCACGTCACCGACGACGACACCAACACCCGCATCGCCGAACTCGTGCGGGAAGCCACCCTATCTGGACTCAAAGACGAGCTGCCGCACTCCGTGGCGGTCGAGGTGGACGAAATCATCCCCAACCCGGACCGGCCCGGCACCCTCAACGTGCACGTCATCATCTATGTGGAGCGACCCGGCCAAAAAACAATCCTCATGGGCAAAAACGGCCGACGCTTCAACGGCATCATCCACACCGCCCGGCCCCAAATCTGCAAACTCCTCGACAGCAACGTGTACCTGGACCTACGGATCAAAGTCCTCAAAAACTGGCAGTCCGATCCGAAGCAACTAGGCCGGTTAGGGTTTTAATGCCACGGGAATCCTATCGGGAACGCGCCCTGGTCATCCGCACCTACGACCTGGGGGAAGCCGACCGCATCATCGTATTCCTCACCCAACACCGGGGCCTGGTGCGGGGCGTGGCCAAAGGCGTGCGCCGGGCTCGCAGCCGATTCGGCTCCCGGCTGCAACCCTTCGTCGAACTCGACGTGCAATTCTATGTCGGCCGGGAATTAGAGTCGGTGACGGCGGCGGACACCGTAGGGTTTTACGGCTCCGGCATTATCGACAACATCACCTGCTACACGGCGGCGTCGGCGGTCCTAGAGGCCGCGGAACGCCTCTCGTTGGCCCACGATGAGCACGACGATCGGCTGTACCCATTGGTCGTCGACACGCTCAAACAGTTGCAACACGCACCGGAACCAAAACTGCGGCTTGACACGTTTTTATTGCAGGCCATGACCGTGGCGGGGTGGGCGCCTAGCCTGTACTATTGCGCCCAATGCCAGGCGCAGGGACCACACCATGCGTTTCACCCGCGGACGGGCGGTGCCGTGTGTGGTACGTGTCGGCCGCCGAAAGCCGCCGACG
>ERZ773008.2871-NODE-2871-length-10924-cov-3.811482_pt1 | contig 10924 bp, 9 predicted proteins | sample MGYA00580664_ERZ773008 | MGnify/ENA primary metagenome ERZ773008 (study PRJEB29015, sample SAMEA2738016) | human oral metagenome | biome: human oral; feature: human-associated habitat; material: dental | place: China | collected 2048 ... | reverse complement strand
ATATACGGAATTTTACATTTTTTTATGTTATTTGTCAATCAGATTTATTATATAATAGATAAAATTATATATAGAATACAAAAGAAAAAAATCACGTAATATACTATAAACATTTTATATTTATATCTAAGCTAAAAATAATGATAAAAAATTATTATAACTATAAAAAATAACAATTATTATTAGTTTTAATTCCTGAAAATATTAAAATAAAAGAAGTTTTGAGAAAGTATATTGAAGTAAAAATTGAAAAAATGAGAAAAAAGTAACAATTTTAAAAAAACCTTTGATTTTCTTGACAAAATGAGTTATAATAAAAATGTAAATAGAAAAATAAAAATAAATAAAAAGTTATGTTTTAAAGAAAGGAAGTGTTCAAGGCTATGGACGCATGGAGAGATTTCAAAGGAGGTAACTGGACTGAGAAAATAGACGTTACCGACTTTATAAAACAAAATTATACGGAATATCTGGGAGATGAAAGCTTTCTTGAAGGGCCTACGGAAGCTACTGTAGAATTGTGGAACTCACTTAAGGAAAAGTTCAAAATTGAAAGAGAAAGAGGAATTTATGATGCAGAAACTAAAATTCCTTCACAGATTGACGCTTATGGAGCGGGTTATATCAATAAAGACCTTGAAAAAATAGTAGGGCTTCAAACTGACGCTCCTTTAAAAAGAGCTATTTTCCCTAATGGCGGACTGAGAATGGTAAAAAACAGCTTGGAAGCATTCGGATATAAGTTGGATCCTGCAACAGAGGAAATTTACACAAGATACAGAAAAACTCATAATGACGGAGTATTTTCAGCTTATACGGACAGTATAAAAAAAGCAAGACATACAGGGATAATAACAGGGCTTCCTGACGCCTACGGTAGAGGAAGAATTATCGGAGATTACAGAAGAGTTGCCCTTTATGGTTTGGACAGACTTATTGCTGAAAGGGAACAGCTTTTCAAAAATGATGACCCGGCAGAAATGACAGAGGATATTATAAGACAGAGAGAAGAAATATTTGAACAGGTTAAAGCATTAAAAGCATTGAAAAGAATGGCGGAAGCATATGGTTACGATATTTCAAGACCTGCCGAAACTGCACAGGAAGCAATCCAGTGGACTTACTTTGCATATCTTGCAGCTACTAAAGACCAAAATGGTGCTGCAATGAGTATAGGAAGAGTTTCTACATTCCTCGACATATATATCGAAAGAGATTTGAAAGAAGGAAGAATAACTGAAAAAGAAGCTCAGGAATTTATGGACCATTTTGTTATGAAACTGAGATTGATAAGATTTTTAAGAACTCCTGAATATGATGCACTGTTCTCGGGAGACCCTGTATGGGTTACTGAATCAATCGGAGGAATGGGACTTGACGGAAGATCCCTTGTAACAAAAAACAGTTTCAGAATTTTACACACATTATATAATATGGGTACATCTCCTGAACCTAACTTGACAGTTTTATGGAGTGAAAGCCTTCCTGAAACTTGGAAAAAATACTGTGCGAAAGTTTCCATAGATACTTCCTCGGTTCAATATGAAAATGATGATATTATGAGACCTCAATTCGGAGATAATTACGGAATAGCATGCTGTGTTTCTCCTATGACGATAGGACAGCAAATGCAGTTCTTCGGAGCAAGGGTAAATTTACCTAAAGCATTGCTTTATGCTATAAATGGCGGAAAAGACGAGAAATCAAAAATGCAGGTTACTCCTGAAGGAAAATTCCCTAAAATCGAAGGAGATTATCTTGAATATGATGAAGTCTGGGAAAAATTTGATAAACTGTTAGACTGGTTGGCTGAAACTTATGTCAAAGCGTTGAATATTATCCACTATATGCACGACAAATATTCTTATGAAGCATTGGAAATGGCTTTACATGATGTGGACATAAGAAGAACTGAAGCTTTTGGAATAGCAGGATTGTCAATAATAGCGGATTCATTGGCAGCAATTAAATACGGAAAAGTAAAAATAGTAAGAGATGAGGACGGAGACGCCGTTGACTATATAAATGAAAAAGATTACGTTCCTTTCGGAAATAATGACGATAAAACTGATGAATTGGCAGTAAAAGTTGTAAAAGTATTTATGGATAAAATAAGAAGTCATAAAATGTACAGAAACGCAACTCCTACTCAATCAGTGCTGACTATAACTTCAAATGTCGTATACGGTAAAAAAACAGGAAATACACCTGACGGAAGAAGAGCTGGAGCACCTTTCGGACCGGGAGCAAATCCAATGCACGGAAGAGATACGAGAGGAGCTGTAGCATCCCTTGCTTCAGTTGCCAAATTGCCTTTTGAAGATGCAAATGACGGAATTTCCTATACATTTGCAATAACGCCTGAAACATTAGGTAAAAATGAATTGGAGAAAAAAGGTAATCTTGTAGGATTACTTGACGGATACTTTAATCAGACAGGACATCACCTGAATGTAAACGTATTCGGAAGAGAACTCCTTGAAGACGCAATGGAACATCCTGAAAATTATCCTCAACTTACAATAAGAGTTTCAGGATATGCTGTAAACTTTGTCAAGTTGACGAGAGAACAGCAGCTGGATGTTATAAACAGAACAATATCAAATAAATTCTAATAGCTGTAATTTTAAATATATTGTTACAAGTTTTTGCCGCTTGACTGTTCTGATAGTGCATGTTGAGCGGCATTATTTACTATAAAATTTAAGAATAGGGTGTAGTGATTATGATAGGGTATATACATTCTTTTGAATCTTTCGGTACAAAGGACGGACCGGGAATAAGATTTGTCCTATTTTTACAAGGGTGTCCGCTTCGATGTTTATATTGTCATAATGTTGATACATGGAACGTGAAAGATAAAAAATATATGATGACACCCGAGGAAGTGATGAAAGAAGTTCTGAAAGTAAAAGGATTTATTAGAACAGGAGGAATTACTGTTTCAGGAGGGGAACCTTTAATCCAGCCTGAATTTGTAATGGAATTATTTCAGTTGTGCAAAAAAGAGGGTATACATACAGCTGTGGATACATCAGGATATATGTTTAATGATAAAGTGAAAGAAGTCTTGAAATGGACGGATTTAGTCTTGCTGGATATAAAACATATCAATCCGAATAAATATAAAAAACTGACATCGGTCAGTCTGGAGCATACTTTACAGTTTGCACAATATCTGTCGGATATAAATAAAACTGTCTGGGTGAGATATGTCTTAGTGCCGGGATATTCAGATGATGAAGAAGATTTACACGAATGGGCAAAATTTGTTTCTCAATTTAAAAATATTGTCAGAGTGGATATTCTTCCTTTTCATCAAATGGGTGCGTATAAATGGAAAGAAGTAGGAAAAGAGTATAAACTTGCCGAGGTCAAAACTCCGTCAAGGGAAGAAGTCAAAAAAGTGGAAGAAATTTTTAAATCTTACGGATTAAATGTCGGGATTTAATCAACAATATCAAGTTGAATTTATATAATTTCCCAAGTTTGGAAAATTTGGGAGAAATTTAATCTTCAAATTTTAAAAGAATTTCTTTTTTATCCATTTTTAAATGCTGCATTTCCACTTTGGCATTTTCAAATATTATTTGAGAGGCTTTTGTAGAATCAAGTGATTTATGTTTGTCAGAAAAATAAATCACTTTTTTTATTCCCGACTGAACAATGGCTTTTGCACATTCATTACATGGAAAATGGGTTACATAAAGAATACAGTTTTTAAGAGATTTTATACTGTTAAGAATGGCATTCAGCTCGGCATGAACAACATAAGGATATTTTGTATTGAGAAAGTCTCCTTCTTTATCCCAAGGCATATTGTCATCGGAACTTCCCATTGGGAAACCGTTGTAACCGATACCTATTATCTTTTTATCTTCATCGATAATACACGCCCCTACTTGAGTAGACGGGTCTTTACTTCTCATTCCTGATAAAAATGCTATACCCATAAAATATTCATCCCATGAGAGATAATTTTTTCTTTTAGTCATTTTATTCTCCTTTCCTTGATATTCACATTTTTTGCAGCGTATCATTTTTCTAATAAAATCTTTAATGGTATTTATTCGCAAACTACTTAATGGAGCTTTTCACTTTCATATCTGAAAATTGTGTTTCAATAATATCCGATTTGCTCAACTCTATTCCTCTCGTTATTACTTTTCCATTTTTTCTTGTTATGGTATATCCCTGTTTCAGTATATCGGACGTGGAATATTTGGATAATTTCGCAGATTTTAATTGAAGTTCGTTTTTCAGTTCTTTTAATATTTCCTTTATTCTAATATTCAATTTTTTTTCGAGAGAGCCGATATAGATTTTTTTTTCGTCCAGCAATGATTTCAGGTTTATTTTTTCAAATCTTTTTTTTCTGTATTCAAACTGTTCTCCCGCTCTTTCGGTAATCCTTTTGAGTGCTTTTGTAATTCTTTGTTCTTTTTCGATCAGCTGAAATTTCTTTTCATTTAAAATGCTTATGTAATTTTTAATGTAATAATTGTTTTTTCTTTGTTCCAGTTCTTTTTTCATAAAAGTTACTTTGTTCAGTAATAATCTGTTTACAGCGTTTTTTTTGACTGTCAGATTATTTATCAGTTCCTCTTTTACAGGAATTAATATTTCAGCAGCCTGAGTAGGAGTAGCAGCTCTTCTGTCTGCAACCAGATCTGACAGTAAATTATCAATTTCATGTCCAACTGCTGATATTACAGGGATTTCTGATTTGAAAATAGCTTCAATTACAGGCTCTTCGTTAAAAGACCATAAATCTTCTATACTTCCTCCGCCCCGTCCTACAATGAGGACATCTGTACTGAGCTGTTCCTCATTTTTCATTTTATTGAAAAATTCTATTCCTGAAGCAACCTCTGTGGCAGAGCCTTCTCCCTGAACTTTTGCGGGATAAAGATAGATATTTATATTTTTAAATCTTTTATGGGCAGTATTTATTATATCTCTTATAGCCGCTCCTGTTTCAGCGGTTACTACTCCAATATTTACCGGGAGTAAAGGAAGCGGCTTTTTATTAGCGTCATCAAAATAGCCTTTTTCAAGATACATTTTTTTCAGCATTTCCAGTTTTTCAAACAATGACCCTAATTTATTGGTTTTTTCAAGGGTTTCGGCAATTATCTGATAAGAGCCGCTTGCTTCATACACAGTAGCACTGCCCATTATTTTTACGTGGTCTCCCTCTTTCAGGTCCGTAGGAATATTTTTGTAAATATACTTAAATATCGCACATTTTACACTTGCCTTGTCGTCTTTCAACGTAAAATAAAGATGTCCCGAACGATAGTATGTAATATTTGACAATTCACCCTGAATGTATATATTTTTAAAAGTGGAAGTCCCTTCAAGAAATTGTTTTACAGCTCTGTTTACTTCACTGACTGAAAATATAGTCTGTTCCATTTTCTTTCCTCTTTTTATGATTTTTTTATTTGATTTTTCTGTTCTTTATAACAGTTTTTCTTTGTATTCTTCTTCTTTAAAACCGATTAATACAAATGCCCTGTTTACTAAGACAGGTCTTTTTAAAAGCATACCGTCGGAGGCAAGCAGCTCAAGTTTTTCCTTTTCGGTCATATCTTTCAGCTTATCTTTTAAATTCAGTTCTTTATAAACTCTTCCGCTTGTATTAAACAGTTTTTGAATGGGAAGTCCACTTTTTCTGTAAATATCTTCTATTTCTTTTGTAGTAAGTTTAGCGTCCACTATATGTCTTTTTTCATAACCTATTTTGTTTGTATCAAGCCATTTCAATGCTTTTTTGCATGTGCTGCACGTCGGATAATAATATATTCTCATTTATTCTGCTCCTTAAATATTTTTGTTTTATGTTTCTTAGTTTTTTGTTTTTTCTGAAGATAAAAAAATCAAACTATAAAGGGAATATTTTTATTCAAATTATTTTTCTTTTATCTTTTAATAACCATTTTTTGATCATAACTCCAATATCAGTTTTTTCAGTTCATTCATTTTATCACGGAGTTTTATGGCTTCTTCAAAATTAAGCTCTTCAGCCATTTTCCTGATTTCTTTATCCAGTCTTTTAATCTCTTTTTCGATTTCAGCCTGATTTTTATAGTCTTTTTTGATTTTATCCACACTATCTTCTTTTATAATTTCATAATCTACGATAGATTCGGCTATTTCCCTTTCGATAGATTTAGGATTGATATTATTGTCTATATTGTACTGTTCCTGAATTTTACGACGACGATTGACTTCGTCAATAGCTTCTTTCATAGAACCTGTAACAGTATCGGCATAAAGAATGACGTGTCCTTCTACATTTCTTGCGGCTCTTCCCATTGTCTGAATCAGTGAACGTCTTGAACGTAAATATCCTTCTTTATCGGCTTCAAGGATTGCCACGAGCGAAACTTCGGGAATGTCCAAACCTTCTCTCAGTAAGTTTATTCCGACTAATACGTCAAATTCTCCTTTTCTTAGTCCTCTTATTATTTCAGTTCTTTCAAGCGTATCAATGTCCGAGTGCATATATTTTACCTTTATTCCGTATTCCAAATAATAGTCTGTCAGCTCTTCAGCCATTTTTTTCGTAAGGGTGGTAACTAAGATCCTTTCTTTTTTTGCAGTCCTTATTTTTATTTCGTCCATTAAGTCGTCAATCTGATTTTTTGTAGGTTTTATTTCAATGCTTGGCTCTACAATGCCTGTAGGTCTTACAAGCTGTTCGATTATTTCATCTTTTGAATGTTCCAGTTCATAATCGCTGGGAGTGGCGGAAATATAGACCACTTGAGGTACTTTGGCAAAAAATTCTTCAAATTTTAAAGGTCTGTTATCAAAAGCACTTGGCAATCTGAAACCGTTATTCACAAGGGATTCTTTTCTTGCCCTGTCTCCTTTGTACATCCCATTTATTTGGGGAACCGATATGTGTGATTCATCAAGAAAGACTACCATATCATCAGGAAAGTAATCGAGAAGTGTGTCGGGAGCTTCTCCCTCCGATTTTCCCGTCAAGTATCGGGAATAATTTTCTACACCTTTACAATATCCGATTTCTGCTATCATTTCAAGGTCATAATCAGTTCTCTGCTTAATTCTCTGAGCTTCGAGAAGTTTGTTCTGTTTTTCAAAAAAATTTATTCTGTCGTGTAATTCCGATTTTATACTTTCAAACATTTTTTCAGAATCTTCGGTGGATAAATAGTGAGTGGCAGGCATTATTGTCAGTCTTTTTATTTCTCTTATTTTCTGTCCTGTGAGAGTGTTGATTTCGGCAATACTCTCCAAATCATCTCCGAAAAATTCAAATCTGTAACCCGTATCCTGATAGCTTGGGTGCAAGTCGAGAACATCGCCTTTCACTCTGAATTTTCCCCTTTCAAAGGCGATATCGTTTCTTTCGTATCTGAGGGAAATGAGCCTCCTTATAAGCTCGTTTCTGTCAAAGCCTGTGGACACATCGATAGGAATGGAACGTTTTTTATATGCCTCGGGAGATCCCAGACCGTATATGGCTGAAACCGATGCAACTATTATGACGTCGCGACGATTTAAAAGGGCTGCTGTTGCCGCATGACGCAGTTTGTCTATTTCGTCATTTATAGAAGAATCCTTTTCTATGTAAGTATCAGTTTGCATTATGTACGCTTCGGGCTGGTAGTAGTCATAGTAGGAAACAAAGTATTCTACTGCATTTTCAGGGAAAAACTGCTTGTACTCGTTATACAGCTGGGCAGCCAGTGTCTTATTGGGAGCCATTATTAATGCAGGTCTGTTTATCCTTTCTATTACGTTTGCTACGGTAAAAGTTTTTCCTGACCCCGTTACTCCGAGAAGTATTTGGTCAGTGATACCGTTTTCAATATTTTCCACAATTTTATCTATTGCCTGAGGCTGGTCGCCTGTAGGCTGAAATTTTGAGTGTATTTTAAAATCCATATTCTTTTTTCCTTTTAAAAAAATTTCCCCTCCATTTCTTATAATTATAGCAAAAAAGCTGTGAAAATTCCACAAAAAGTGATATAATAAGGCTATAATTTTGGAAAAGAGGAAACTAATATGAAAGAAATAAAAAATGAAAAAATCGGATTAGTTCTCGAAGGTGGAGGATTAAGAGGGATTTTTACAGCAGGGGTACTGGATTTTTTTCTTGAAAAAAATATAGAATTTGACGGCTGTATAGGAGTATCTGCGGGAGCCTGCCATGCGTGCAGCTATTTGTGCAAACAGTATAAAAGGGCATATAACGTATCAGTGGATTATCTGGATGATAAAAGATATTGCAGCTTTTACAGTTTGATTAAGACAGGGGATTTATTCGGAGTGGATTTTGTTTACGGAGAAATTCCTGATGTACTGAACCCTATTGATAATGAAACTTATCTCAAAGGAAATACTGAATTTCAAGCGGTTATAACTAATTGTCGGACAGGGGAAGCCGAATATCCCTATGTAAAAGATATGAAAAAAGATGTAGATTATGTGAGGGCTTCGAGTTCATTGCCTTTTCTTTCGAGAATGGTAAAGATTGACGGGGAACTTTATCTTGACGGTGGTATATCGGACGCTATACCTATAAAAAAGTCCATAGAAAACGGTAATACGAAAAATATTATAATAATGACAAGGGATAAAAATTATCGTAAAAAACAGAGCAATCTGGGGAAAATTTCTGCAATAAGATATAAAAAATATCCTAAACTTGTAGAACTTATGAATACAAGATTTTCAAGGTATAATGAAACTCTTGAGTACATATATGAGCAGGAAAAAAAGGGAAATGTATTTATTATTCAGCCTGAAAAACCTTTAAATCTCGGAAGAATAGAAAAAAACAGGGAAAAATTGACCAATGTCTATAATGAGGGTCATAAGGAAGCGGAAAAAAGATATGAAGCAATGATAAAATATCTTTCGGAATAGAAAAAACTGAAATCATTTTGAAATTTGGAATATTCTTAGAAAAATAAGATATAATTAATTTAGAAAAATTTTCCATATCGGCATAATAGAGAAAATCGGAACAATTTGAAAAAATAAAATATCCTCAAATTATTTAAGTATTAGAGATTTCAGGATATGAAAAAAGGAACAGAAATGAAAACACAGAAAATTCAGAAAAAATGGTATAAACTTGACGCTTTTGCGAAAACTTATTCATCAATAATAAGCGAGGGAAGGACAACTTGTTTTCGGTTGTCCGTTTTGCTGTCCGAAGAAATAGATGTCGGACTGCTCAAAAAAGCGGCTCTGAGTTTGCAGGAAAAGTACCCTTTTTATAATTCCGAGCTGAAAAAAGGAATTTTTTGGAATTATTTACAGCATAAAAAGGAGGATTTTCAAGTAGAGCCTGAAAACACTTATCCGTGTACAGATATAAAAAAGAAAAATCCTTTGAGAATAATTTATTACAGAAAAAAAATATCTGTGGAAATTGCCCATTTTCTCACTGACGGAGTAGGAGCGGCAGAATTTTTAAAGGATTTGACTGAAAAGTATCTAAATTTAAAATATTTCAGTGATAATGATAATAATAAAGATGATGATTTTTCAAAAGTTCCAAAAGACAGTGAAAATAATAATAGTAAAAACAATAATAGAAATAGTTTTTTAAAAAATAATAAAAATAATACAGATGATATAGATAAGAATAATAAGTCCGTAAAATCGGAAGAAAACATAATAAATTCCGAAAATACGGATTATGTAGATTTATATAGTAAATATATGAGAAAAGTAAATAAAGAAAAAACTATAAAATCGGCATTCCATTTACCGATAAAAATATTGGAAAAAGGTCAGTATCATATAACGACGGGAGAAATAGCTTTAGAAAGTATAAAGAAAGAAAGCGAGAAATATAATACAACTGTAGGGAAGTATCTTCTGGCAGTATATTTTAAGGTTCTCCTTGATAAATATCCGAATATAAGAAAACAGATTGTAATAGGAGTTCCTGTGGATTTGAGAAAAATATTTTCAGAAAAGACTTACAGAAATTTTTTTATAAATATAACTCCGAGTATCGACCCCAGTTTAGGCAGTTACAGCCTTGAAGAGATTATTGAATATCTCAAAAATTATTTTAAAATGAAAGTAACAAAGAAAGAATTTTATAAAAGTATTTATAAAGCTATAAATCCTATGAGAAATATTTTTGTAAAGTCAATTCCTTATTTCATAAAAAGAATTTTTTATCCTTTTGTATTTGACTATTATGGCGAAAAAGGCTATACTACAGGCTTTTCAAATCTCGGAATTTTGAAAATGGATGAAAAATATTTTCAATATATAAAAGGATATAGATTTTTACCGCCTCCAAGTAAAAGATGTAAAATAAAAATAGGAATTATAAGTAATGATGAAAAAGTCTATCTGACATTCGGAAATCTGACTACAAATCATGAAATAGAAAGGGAGTTTTTTGTATATTTAAGAAGAAGAGATATAAAATCAAAAATAATAACAAATTATTAGATATTCTTAAACTTGATAAAGGAAATAATAAAAATGACAAGCTACGAGATTTAGCAATAAATACTGTTACAAAAGCAAACAATACATTATTGTGTGAATTATCTGATTTTACAAAAGAACAGCAAAATTTTATTTCTAGTAAACTTTCAGAATATATGACAAATAGAAAAAATACTTTGATGACTTCTAAGAATGAAACAGAGAAGATATTAGCAAGTTTAGAAAAAGATGACAACGAAAGAACACAATTAAAAAATTATTATGGAAATTTGTTGAATGAAATAAATTTATTGGGAAAAATTTTAAATTTAGGTGGTAAATAAATGAAAAACAGAAAAAAATTAATTGGAGATTTTTTATTTTTTTCAAAAAATGAAGGTAAAAAAATAAATGAAAAAACAAATGATATTTTAAAAAATCAAGAAGAAATAAAAAAGGACATAACTGAAATAAAGCAAATATT